>Ga0208643_1000899_pt1 | contig 18102 bp, 15 predicted proteins | sample VirMetDEL_Nov_12_FD_184516 | JGI IMG/M metagenome (GOLD analysis project Ga0208643, IMG submission 184516) | Aqueous microbial communities from the Delaware River and Bay under freshwater to marine salinity gradient to study organic matter... | ecosystem: Environmental > Aquatic > Marine >... | reverse complement strand
TAGAAGGTCTACCGAATAACTGTTCGTCTAGATCTAATCTTTCTTGTGATAAAGGATCTAGGTTAGGCATTTCAATTGATGAAATATCTGGTAGAGGTATGTTTTGAACAACAGGTGCTTGAGTTGAGCGTAAGTTTTGTCTTGCTTCTTGTTCTATATCTTCTACTCCAGTAACAGTTTGATTTATTAAATCTTTTGCAGGATTTAATAATTCTTCTAATTCTAATTTGGTAACGGCTCCATTCATAATATCTCTGGTTATAGATCCAGCTTCTTCAGCTTGCAAACCCAACTCTCTGATTAAAGTTTGTCTGATTGCTTGTTCGGTCATATCAACAGCAGTTATGACCGAACCTTTGTCTGTTTTAGATGCCACTTGTACAAAAAATGGAGAGGCGAATAGTTTTCTAGCAACAGCTAAAGATAGAACCGTAGGCAATACAGCTATTGGATTAAGAGCCAAGCTAGCACCAATACCAGCAGCAACCAATCCACCAGCTGCTCCGCCTCTTCCTGCTTCTTGTTTAGTTAATATATCAATTTGTTTTTGAAAGTTTCTAAGACTTTGAGTAAGCTCTTTGCCAAACATAGCATCTAGAGTTTCATCTCCATAAGAATCTAAAGCTGTTTTTAAATTGCCTGGTTTAAATAAATCTGTAATTCTACCCTTACCATTTAGATCTATAGATTTAGACAAAAGCTTCTGCATACTTGCTTGCTGTATGCTGGTGAACACTTCATCGCTTACGGTATCTTTTAAGATTTGAATGTTTGCATTAGCGTTAGGTCTAAAAATTATGTTAACCGTCTCGTCTATTCCTTTTAACGGTAGGTCTGAAATAGCTCTATTAGATTCTAATTTAATTCTATCTTCGGAAGCTTTAGCCAATTGTTTTAAGCCTTGGACAAATGCAAGGCCTTGATCACTAGAACTTAATCCTTTGATGTTAGTTGTAAAATCATTTACTAAATTTTTAATGTCTTGAGGTTTTAACCTTGGATTGATTTTATTAACTTGAGCGATAGTGTCTCTTACAAGTTTAGCTGTGTTTCTTCCTGTGGCAGAGTCAGTAAATAATGAATCTAATTTGCCAGGATAATCTCTTTCAAATTTATTTATTTGTTTTGCAAATTCAGTAAAATTAATTGACTCGTCAACTACATCTGTTGATGCTCTAAATGCATCAGCAAATAATCTTTTTTTAATTTGTGATTTAAGTGTTTGTTCGGCATTAGCTGGTTTACCTGCCTTAGCCATATACTCGTCATATTGTTTTAAACCAGCAAATATGTCATCTAAATTTTTCTTTTCTCCATTTAAGATAACTTTTTTATAAACATCATCTGCATCAAATGCACCTTTCTGAGAATTAGAAATAATTTTTTTAATTTCTAATCTATCAAATGGAGCCATTCTTTTAGCAGCAATTCCATTTACTTCTCTTAATTGAGCTATTGCATTATTTACTTGTTTTAAAGCTAAGTTGTTAAGGCCTTCATCAAAAAACTCAAGATTATCTCCAAAAGCGTCTGGATTTAATTCTTGATTTCTTTTTAATACTTTACCTAATTCTATATTAAACTGAGATTCTCCTTCAATTTCTAATTTACTAAGTATGCTATCTGGTTGTCCTCTTTTAAAAACTTCTCCATTTTGATTAACTCTAGTGTCATCAAGCTTACGCATAATGTCGATAATAACTTTTCTTTCTGGGCTAGCCTCTAAAGTATCTCTTGATATAGTATTTAGTTTTGAGTAAGCATTTCTTACATGAGATAAACTTACGGGTTTAGTTGGATCGGCTACATCATTTTGAAATTTCATAAGTGCTTGTTCTATTTTTGCAACAATACCACCATCTAATTCATCTCTGTTGTTTACCCCCCAAAGATAATCAGATTTTTTATGACTATCAATTAATTTTCTAGAATCTTCAATACTGTCATTAATAATATTTCTAATTACCCTGTCTAAGCTAACCGCTATACTTTTATCTACTCCAGTTTTTCCCTCTATAGATGTAAGCTCGCCAAACATACCATCAACATTTCTATATTTTTGACCAAGATCTATAATTACTTCTCTTCTTGCTCTTGATAAATTATTTTTTAATTCTTCTCCCAACATTCTTCTGGTTGGAGCGTCACCATAATTACCAACTTCAATTGCATCATCCACAACATCATCTAATAATTTTCTTAATTGTTGTGTAACAGTTTGTTCTTTTAATCTTAATTTTTGTAAGCTTGCTTGCACCTGTTCATCAAGACTACCTTTGGTTGCATCTGAAATAGATTTTTGTAGTAAAGCATTTTCACCACCAATTTCTTTTAATAAACTGTCTACTTCTGCTCTTAAATACAAGGCTGTTTCTTTATCCCTGGTGTTACCAAGCACTTGTTCAGAAATATCTTGTAACCTTCCAGGAAGCTTTCTACCTAAAGTTGCTTGAGACGCAAGACCAGCAAAATCAAATTGTTTTACTTTACCGTCCCTAATGGCTTTAGCAATTTGTTTTTCTGTAGCCTCTTTGCCAAGACTTGCATCTAATTTTAAAATATCATTAGCAGACCTACCTTTAGCCATCTGTCTGTTTAATCTTAAATCTTTTGTTGGTGCGTTCTTACCTAAAAATAATTTAAACCCCATCCCAATAAGTTCACCTACACCTTGACCAATAGATCCAAACAGAAACTCACCACCAAATAGATCTTTTAATTCGTCTCTTTCTTGAAGTTGAAAACCTTCTTGATAATCTAATGCTTCTTCCGCAGCTTTACCTACGGATGAGCCTGTTCCAGCAGCAACCATTCTTGCTATTCTGGCTCTACCGCCAAATGCAGCTGTTAGTCCTTTAATGATTCTTAATTGAGGAGACATAAGAGCAATTGCTCCTCCTATGGGTCCAGCAATACCAGCAAAGTCTGCAAGATCTCCAGTTTTAAAACCAAAATCATTTTCATCAATAATAGTATTTAACGGTAATTTTGACCCGTCAGAAAGCTCTCTATATTGAATAGGCAATCCTAGCTCTTCTAAACCTGTAGGGGTTAAAGCTACTTGTCCTTTAGTGTTTCTTGTAAAACCTGAAGATCCTACAAAATTACTTAAAACTTGATCTTGTTCTTTAAATCCAATAATTCCACTTGTTTCAGCTCTGGCTAATTGCGCTCTTAAATTTCTAAGAACACCTTCTTTTTCTGTTCCTTTATCTACTTTTCTTTCAAACTCGCCTCTAACGCCTGTTTCATAATCAAAATTTAATTTGTCATAAAACGGAGAAACAGCGCCAGTTGCAATTATTGCTTTAACTTTTTTCTTTGCTTCATCTTCTGTATCTGCATCTACGAACTCAAATACATCCTCGGCAATATTAACTTTGTACCTAGGCATTATAAAGTTGTCTCAATATAACCTGCGGAGTTTTCACCAAGTTTATAGTTTTCAATATCATCAAAACTAAAACCAAGAATTCTATTAATTAATGATTCATTAGCCATTAATGCTGGAGAATTATATCCTCCTTGTCCTATTGCGTTAGCTCTTGAAATAACCGTTGATTGATCTTTTCTCATACTTTCTACAATATTATCTCTGCTGTTAGTTAATAATTTAGAAAGTTCTGCTGGTGATGTCCATATATTTACATTACCAAATATCCTAGCAACAATATCTCTGTCCAAATTAGAAATAGTTTTACCTGATTCTCCAAGAATTTGTCTTACAGATCTTTGTGCCGTTACATCAAGTATGACTTGCGTTTTAACTGCTGGGTCTAAGTTTTCCCATTTTGTTTCCCCATAACCAGCAGCATTTCTTAGTTTGTCGTTAATTTTAGAAAGAAAACCTCTTGCTCCAAAAGCTCCAGGGTCTTTTATGTCTTCATTAAGAATTTGATTAATGTCACTAACAATTCTTTCACTTTCATCAAATTGAGAAAGGGCATTTCCTATATCGTCTTCAAATCCAGTAAACGTTTTTATGTCGCTTGGGTCTATACCTTCAGCTGCTTTATTACGCGCTTCTAAGTCTGCTTCAGCTTTAGCTAACCTCAACTTCATACGGTAATCTCTTTCTTCTTTATCGGCCATTAGTTCTCTTGCAGCTCTTTCTTCAGCAGCTTTAGATGCACCACCTGCAAGACCTGCGCCCATTTGACCAGTTCTTGTAAGCTCGCCACCTACGTTTCTAATAAAGTTAAGAAATCTATCAGAACCAAAGAATCCTGGTTGATCTAATTTTCTACTTATAGGATCATTTTGCTTTCTAAGTTCTTCTTGTTCTTCAATACTTGCACCTACAATAGGCATTTCAATTTCTGGAAGTTTAGGAATTGCAGCATCATCTATTGTTGCTCTAAACTCTTCTTGAGATAAGCCTCCAAACTTAGCTGCATTTTCTGCTAAAGTATCGGCTTCAGTTTTATCTACATCTACTTTTTGTTCTATCGGTTTAATTTCATCTAATAGAGTTGCAATCTCATCATCTTGTTCTAATCTTCCTTCAGGCAATAAATTTCCAAACTCATCTCTGTCAATCATTTCTTTTTGATACTCTAGTCTTCTAGTTTCCATATCAAAAGGGCCACCCTCTAAACTTAAAGTTTCGCTTTCAAACCTAGGAGTAACTCCAGAACTTTCAGTAACAATCGCTTCATCTACAACGTCAGCACTAGGTCTAGTTGGCCCAACAAATTCGTTAATTTCTGATTGAAAGTCTTGAATTTGTTGCTCAGGTTTATCTTCAAAAACTCGGTCAACTCCAAAATAATCAGACATTTTTTCATCACCAGATCTTAGTGCATCAAAAAACATATTTGTTGCTGATGTTACATTTGGATTAGAATAAACATTTTTTGCTTTCTCTTTTAAGTTTTTAGATTGTTCTTTTAAGTTTTTAGATTGTTTTAAAAGATTTATCATTGATCTTGATCTTTCTTGATCTGTTGGCACATAACTATCGTATGTTGGTTTAAATAAATCTATACCGCGTAGCCCTATAGAAGGATCAAACTCTTGTTTTCCTCCAAACTCTTTTAGAGGTTGAATACCAAAAGTTTCGCCAAGTAGTCTTGATCCACCCCTAATAAATGGTTCTGTACCTCTTAATGCACTAAATCCTAAATCTGTTAAATTTGTGCCAAGATCTTCTTGTGCTTGAAATCGGCCTATTTGTGGAGCATCTCGTTTTTGAAACTGTTGTAAAATAGATAAGACCGCAGGTCCTTTTTCTAAAGTATCATCATATAAAATTTTGTAAGGATTAAACAAAGGAGTGTTTATAAAATCTGGCTGTTGACTTAAATCAATTAGAATCTCACCAGTCAACCTATCTCTTATTTGATAATCGCCAATTGTCCTAGCGCCACCACCATTTGCAAACATTCTTCTATTAAGAAAGTTCATGTTAGTTTCCTTGGCCAGGTACTAAAGCTCCGTAAGCAGAGAAAGCTGCCCCAAGACCTTGAGCGCTTGGATCAGGAGCCATACCGTATGTAGAATCAATCTGACTTCCTGCTTGTTTGTAGCCAGGCAGTAAAGAACCAATACCCTGCATAGTTTGTAACGGCCTCATTTGCTGTTGCAACTGTTGAGTAAATTGTCTTTGATTTTGTAGATCTGCAATATTTCTACCAGTAGCACCTAGGCCCATTAACTCAGATCTTTGACCTCTGTTTAATGCTTCTAAGTTTTGACCAATACCAGCAAGTTGACCGCCATATCCTGCTAACTGAGATCCTAATTGAGAAGCGCTAGCTCCTTTTTGTGCGCCTATACCTAACAGACCTGAAGCCGCAGACCTTTCTGCTTGTTTTTGTCTTGCAAATTCTCCAAGACCTGTTTGTTGCGCTTGTGAAAAACCTCTTGATCTAATGTTTGATAGTGCATCACCTAGACCTCTACCAAGCGCTTCTCTTCTTTCTTCAGCGCCTAGCCTTGCCCTAGATCCAAAAGCTGATTCGCCACCAGCTGAAATAGCTTGCGCTCTTGCCGCTATATCTTGTTGATCGCCAGCTTTCATTACATCATCAATAGTTTGTTGAACAACTGCGTTCTCGTAAGGATTGTAGAATTGTTCTGTCATGCTAGGATCATAAGCACCTACGGTACCCTGAATAAGATCTTGAGCTTGAGTAAAGTAAGGATCTTGTAATTGTTCCGCTCTTCTAGATTGTTCTATAGCTTGATTAACTAAATCTTGTTGTTGAGTAAAGAATGGTTGAAATGCACCAAGGCCAGCTTGCGCTCTTTGTCTTGCTTGAGTTTCTAATGGATCTAAACCAGCTGTTTGTTGTAAAGGAACATCACTTCCTATTAAGTTAGCACCAGCTTGTTGTAATTGATTATAAAAACCAGGAGTGCCGTCAGTACCAAAATATAAAGCCCGTACAAGCGGGTCTGTTATTGTTTCGGCTGTTACCTGACTTTGAAGTACGGGATCTACTGTATTAGCCATTATGCCATACTCCCTGAAGCGTTATACTTTTCAAATGTGTCCATTAGTTTATTCATTACATTTACACCTTGTTCTCTATCTGGTTGACTGGATGCTATCAACTCAATACCTTTTTTTGTTTTATTAAATTCAAAACCACCAGCGCCGTTGTTAGCAGCAGCCGTCATAACAAACTCGCCATCACTAAGCATAGCAGGTATATCATCAGAGGTTCCTGTACCAGGACCAACTGACTCACCACCATTTCGCATATCTAGTTCGCCTATTGCAGCTAAACCACCCTCAAAAAAACCTTTGGGCTTTCCATTATTTTTAATGTAAGCAGATAACTCATTAGTTTTGTAACCTTTGTTTTTTAAGTCTGTTTTAGTAACGGCAATATAATTATTTCCATCAATATGCATAAATTTAGTGCCTTCGCCTTTTGCGCGAGCTTTTTTAAATGCTTTGGCAAAAGCTTCTTTTTGACTTGCAGTAATTTTTGCTTTAGTGGCTGGAGACAATTGATCCGTCCAAGTAGTGTCTTTTAAAATAGCCGTAATATCTTTGTTTGCTATACCACCTCCATTAAAATATTGTCTGCCGTAACCTATTGGACCACCAAAGGCCGCAGCTTTTCTTACACCTAAATCAAACCCAGCAAATACAGGAGCTGGATTAAGATCTGGTCTTACTGATTGTCTAATGTCGGTTAAACCACCTTCGGTTTTCTTTGCTGCATCTTTAACAGCTTTACCGTATAACAAAGCTAAAGCAGCCATTTGTGGGTTTATGCCATATCCTCCTCCGCCCCCACCAGAACCAGATAGTAATCCATCTCCACCAGGACCTGTTCCTAATGCTTGTTCAACAGATTCTGGCAAAAGTTTTGCACTTAAATATTCTATCGGGCCTTTACCTTCTAAAGGACCTTGCTCAGATCCAATACCAGTAACTCCTCTAATTACGTTTCCTGTTTTATTTAAAATAGTTCCACCTGGCATATTTAAAGTTTGACCAGCTGATATAACATTAGGATCAGTAATTCCAGGATTAGCCTCCATAATAGCTTCTACGGTTGTATTGTTATCTGCTGCTATTTTACTAAGAGAGTCACCTTGTTGCACTACAGTTCTTTTTGGAGCAAGAGGATTAAAGCCTTGGGGTCCTCCTACATAATCAACAAATTGTCCTGTATTTACATCAAACTGACCTGTTCCCCCACCAAAAGCTCCAAAGTATCCTTGTTGCTGGTCGCTTGCCATACCTTTTAGTACGTTTTTACCATATCCAATTGGATTAAATGAAGTTTTACCAGCAGCGTCTGTAACAGATCCTATACTACCAAGAGAATCCATAAATCCTCCACCAATATTTTTAAAATCGCCAGAGGTTATAGATTTAAGCGCACCATCTTTACCAAACACACTTTGATTACCACCAGCCATTACGGTCATAATGTCACCTAAACCACCTTCACCTTTAGCAAGTTTAAGCGCAGCATTACCTTTTTGATAAACAGCAGCAAACGGTTGCCAAGGTCCAGGGATAACAGCTGCAATAGGCGCTACTTTTTTAACAACCTTCTTAACGCTTTTAGCTAGTTTTTTCAAAAAGCCAAACTCTGCTTGTCCTGTAATAGGATTGATAGACATGCCTTGACCCACTTCATATTCTTTCGGATCCAAGCCAACTGCTTGCATTTCTTTCTTAATGAGTGATTTTGTTTTGTCTGATATGACTGGAGGAACGACCATCTCGCCTTTTGCAACGTGAGCCATAAAGCGATCTTCGTTGCGTCCTAAAGCTGCTAAGCCTTTTCCTGAGTTGTCTACTATATTCATTTTTAAATTTTACCCTATTCTTCTATACATTTTAACCAAAATACAAGTAAGTATCTGTTTCCTGATTCTACCGATAGGCCTCTATGCATATGGGTAAAGCTCGGAAATATTAGAGCGTGGCCTGTAGGTAATGGTTCAACTGTACCACGATTTAAAAACTCAGTCCCGCCCCCTTCGTACTCACCTGTATTTAAGGGGACAACCATACTAATGTCAGCGCTTGCATCATGATGCCAAGCACCTTGTTTTTTATCCTTTAAATTATAATTAGCTATTTGTATTCCGCCACCATTTACGTGCCTGTTCCAAATATTTAAGAATATAGGATTACCTATAGTATATATTGTTTGAAACAAAGATTGATAGATTTCTGGACAATTATCTTGAAAAGTTATTTCTGGTATTTGTCTTAAAGTATCTTCTTCTGGATTGGGCTGAAAGCCATAAAAACTTTCTAAGTTTTGTATTTCATCTAACAATATAGAACAAAACTTTTGTGAAAAGAAAGGAACCGTATATACATCTTTTAACGGCTCTTTTATAACTTCGTGTAGTTTTGTTGGTTTTGGGTTGTTACTTCCTTGATTATTATAAAAATCTATTATGCTTGGCAAAGACTCTTGAACCGCATTAAAAGTTTCTTTTTCTATATACCAATCAGCAGGATGCTCAAGCAGTATATTTTTAGTTTTATATTCGTTTTTTATAGCTAACTCAACCATTATTAAAGTTAGTGATGTTTATAGATATATCTCCACCTGTAATAATATCTATCTTACCTAATGATAATGTCGCCTCAAAACCAAAATCATTTGTTCTTTCGCCTATATCAACCCATTTAGATCCTGTATAAACCTGTAAAACGCCTAAAGTAGTATTCCATATAATACTGCCTGGTAAAAAGTTAAATTGAAGTTTGTCCGCATCATTAACTTGTTGAGTGCTGTCAATATCAACTGCACCTAAATTAATTTCTAAAATTCTTGTAAGTCTGTTAAATATATCGGGGCTAACTGAACCTACAGCAATTGGAAGTTGCGTTTGTAGAATCTTACTCATCTCTTGCCGTCAGTTCTTACATCAATCCTTGTAGCTCCTAATCTCCAACCAATACCTAAATTACCGTTGTTTGCTGCATCATCATCTGACTCAAATCTTAAAACCATTTGCCTTGCTCTGCCCCTAACAAATGCCTGTTGAGTGTTTGCTTGTATAGAGCTTGTTGAATTGACAGACAAAGAATCGCCTGGATAGTTTCTTGTTTTAACTACAACATTTACAGATCCATCTTCGTTGCTGCTTTGTAAAAATTTAAAATCAGGAATAATTTTTTGTATAAAAGTAAATTGTTCTCCATCACCTAAATCAAAATCAGAGCTTTCTATAAAAACATTAGTCATAGGAGATCCGTCATCATCAAAGCCAGTTTCTTGCTGATAAAGATAACCGTTGCTAACGGCTCTAGGGTAATTTTCTATCCCAGCATCTAGCCAAGCTGTTCTACTTAATGATCCATAAAACCAAACATTTTCTGCATAATTGTAAATAACATACTTGTCTATTTCGTCACTAGAAGAGGAACAATAAAACCAACCCACTTCATTTTTATCTGCAATAGTAAAAGCATTAATCTTAAAAGATTGAGTTAAATTAATATCAGAAAATACATAATCTTGAACGGTACAAGGAACTGTTTGCACACTACCGTTGTAAAGGTAAAAGTTATTGTAGCTCATCCAGAATACGCCTTGAGGAGCTGTAACAGCTGCTTTAGGGCCTAGTAATCCTGTTCCTTCATTAATTAAATTAACTCCAAATGTGAATGGAGGACCAATAAACTGCATACTATACAAAGCAGTATCGGTCCAAACTAATATTTCTTGTCTAGATTTAACGGCACCAATAATAGAAGATCCAGAGGATAGTCTTAAAGATCCTGCTGTATTTGTCGTTTGAGGTTCAAAATCTAAAGCATTTTCTTGATCACTAAATGCAATTAACATAGGATCAACAGTCCCAGTTCTAGTACCTCCTGATAGAGGGTCTGCACCCAATACAATTAAATGACGATCTTTTTCTGAAGTAATAACTTGTAAACCTACGGTTGGTACTTGATTAGCCCCAGCTGTAGTAGAAAGATTAACAGCTCTGGTTGTAACACCATTATTTTCAACCCATCTAAAAATGCCTCCACCCCTTTGATTAATGATTAAATCTTCTCCAAAGTTGTCATGAGTCCATAATCTAAGTTGATTAGTAGAAGATAATGCTGTTGCAGATCCAAAGGCTCCTTCTCCCCATCCATTCAAACCCCAACCAGTACCAGGCACATAAACATCCAGACCCACATTCAATTGATATGTGCCAACGGTTGATCCTCCACCATTACCGCTATCGCTTGAATTAGCTGTTACTTCAGCTCCGCTAGTGTCCTTAGCTTCAATTGTGTAAGAATTAGCATTTACGATTGTAGCTATTTGATATTCTTGATTAAGTACTGTAGCAGTAATATTACCGCCTAAAGATGCTGCTCCTGAAAATGTTACAAAGTCATTTTGTACTGCCCCATGAGCTGTATCAGAAACGGTAATTGTCGCATCTCCATCTCCAACCTTAGCAAAAGTTACGTCTCCAGCGCTGGTTGTAGATCTAATAGGAGTAACATCATTAAAAGAAGATCCTTCTTCTATATAGTATTTCCAAGTTGTACCTAAACCTAAGTATTTTGTTCCAGCTAATGCTATCCAAGGATGCAGCGCTCTACAAGTTCCTAAAAAAGTATTGTTATTATTTTTAGCCCAACCACCAAACTTTTCGGGCCTACCTTTTCTAAAACGAACAAGGTTGCAGTCAAACCAACCGCCCTCGTTATCATAATCAGTACCTTCTCTGTTGATACCTGGTTTAAATATTGCTTTCTGTAACGTCATTTAATGATTCTAGTTTTGGTGTTTTATTCACATATAACAAAGTTTCTAATAAAGATTCTTTAGAATCTATTTTTTCTAAACTGCCTATAGTTTTTGCGTATTCAGTTGAGTTGTTCTTTTTATCAACAGGAACAAAAATAACTTTATTTATCGGCAAAGCAACCAAACAGAAAAAGTCTATTTGACCGTCTCCATATCTTACCATTTTATTTTGTCTAGTGTTATTAGAAGTTCTTCGTCCAGATCTTATTTCCCAGCGGTAGTAATCTGCTTTTTTTCTTTTATAAATTTTATTTGTTGTTTTAACTTGAACTCGATAAAGTTTACCTTGGTGATCAAGTATTAAATCAGATCTATGATTTGATGGAGACATAATAACTGAGTCGCAATATCTAAGCATGTAAGATGCTGCTAGATATTCACCAGCCAAAGCAATTCTAGCTGTAGAATGAGGCATAAGCCTTTCCTATAAATTTAACCGCTGTTAAACCTTACCCCATTCTTTGCCTTCAAACAATAAAGACTCAGCGTTTCTTCTTCTAACCAAGCCTTCATTTACTTGTTTATTTACTTTATTCCATCTTCTCATTTGATTAGGTACCTCTTCATATTTACCTTCGTTTAAAACCTTTAACAAGGTAGAGCTTTTTAAATTAGCAGGTCCAAGGTTGTATACCCAAGACACCAAAGCATCAAACTGAGATTGATTTAAAGGCACTTTTACAAGAGAGTTTACATAATGCTCGTACTCATCTTCTAATTCTTGCCAAAGCATAAATTCAGCTTTTTCTTTAGACCAAACATCACCTTCTTTAACATCTTTGGTATGGCCGTATCCTATTGTCCAAACGCCTGCTGGACATTTATATGCAACTGCTTGACCGTCATCATTAACAGGCAAGCCTTCAAATTTTTTGATGATACAAAAACCTTCGTCTGAAGTATGCATTAGGTTCCGAATACTATTGTTACGAAAGCAATTAATAAAGTTCCCATAAAACCGAAAGTCCCAAAAACTGCCATTCTTAGGGTTCTGTTTAAATCGTTCATTTCTTGCTTTATCTCTGCTGTTTCTTTGAATATACTTTTCCATCTTTCCTCACACTTGGCTTCGTGAGATTTTAAGTCTGATGCAACAGATTGTACTGTATTTCTATTCGCCATCTTTTTTATCACCCGTATTGGATGCGCCAAAGTAAAACGATATAACTGCTGATGCCAACCCACCTAAATATCCTAACACTAAATTAATTAAAGCTTCAGAGTTTTGCTCTGGCGGTTGTAAAGTTACTAAAAATATATAGCCCATAAATCCACCAACAACAGCAATACCCATAATTCTAGCTGTCCAATCTTTGTTAAAAGTTTTTCTAGCATCTTGTTTTTCTACTGTTTCTAATCTAAATATATCTACATCTAGCTCTTTCATCTGAAGTTCAAAATCTTGTTCAGCTTTTTTAAGCTCTAACATTTGTTCTGGAGTAGCTTCTTGTATAGCCTTATTAATAGACTTTGGATCTGATTGACATCCAAGCACACCAGCAATAACGGACGCTGCTTGACCACCTAACGGCCCACCTAATGCAGATCCTAAAGTTGGAGCAAGCGCTCCTACTACATTTTTAATTAAACCAAATTTCATAATTACCCCGCTAATGGATTTTTATTTTCTAATTTACTTTCTAGTTTAGTAATTTCCTTATCAAGAGATTGTAGATCAGCTTTAATAGTAGCTATATCTGTTTTTATTTCAGTAACATCTGGAACAGAAATGCCGTCTATTTGTTTTTCTAAATACTGTACAGACTTTTCTATACCTGCAAATCTTTCCTCAATAACTTTTTGTTTTTGTTCGGTATCACCTATACCGCCTATTTGAGCTTCTAGGTTATCTAATCTGTTAACATACTGAGCGCCTTGATAGCCAAAGCCAGCAAGCGTTGTAACAATACCAACAAGAGCTATTAATTGCGTTGTTTTATTTTCAAACCAATTCATTTCAGTCTCCTATAATGTTGGCTGTAATTCTTTTAATTCAGTCAAAGTTTTTATGCTTTGTCCTGCTAGCCCATAAAAAGCCGCAGTATTATCTGAAAGGTTGCTATTAGTATAAATGCTTTTTGGTTCATACCAAAATTCTTTTTCAGGTATGTTTACTGCTCTATAACTATTAAAACCTGGCAAAAAGCCCATAACCGCTATAATAGCGTTTTCTGAACCATACTCTCCAGTTTCTTCTTGTTTAGCTGCAACTTGTTCTTGAGCTGTTTGTAAGTTTTGAGCAATAATATTTTCAACGGTAGTTTCTGAGTCAGAATCAACAGATGCAATAGATGTATCCATCTGATCTTGAGTTGTTTCTGTTGTTACATTAGCAACTGTTACTTCTGTTGTTACCGTTTCTGTTCCTACTGTTGTTGAGCCAAAAGAAGAATCTGATACAGACATACTGCTCATATCAAGAACTTGATTGGTTTGAGCCGTAGATGATGCAAACTGATCTGACATGCTAGGGGAGCTGCTTGTACTAAAACCAGCTGTAGATGAGTTGTTTACGGCATTTCCAGCAGCCACGTTATTGCCTGTAGCATGTATAGAATTACCAGCGTTAGTACCGCTAACACTTTGATTTGCGGTTCTTATTGTAGATGCAACCACCCTAAGAGCCACTTCTCTACTAATTGAACTTTCACCTTTTGTATTTTCTCTTTCAGCAACTTCAAACTCTTCTTCAAATACATCTTCTTCTATAATTTCTTCTTTCTCTATTCTCTCTTCTTCTATTTCAGCCTCAGCCAGTCTTTCTTCTATAGCTTCAAAAACCTCCTCAACGACCTCTTCTTCAAAAATTTCCTCTATAAACTCTTCTTCTGGTTCTTCTAATACTGCAATATCTTCTTCTCTTCTAGTTTCTTCCTCAAACCATTCTTCTAATTCTTCAATAGTTTCTAGCTCAATAAAAGTTTCAGGCTCTCTAAAGTCTTCTACTAAAAATGTTTCTTGAAAAATAAACTCTTCAATAATTAAATCTTCTACAGGAATAAATATTTCTTCACTCGGCATTTCAAAATTTGGTATTAAGGGAAATGGATCTACAAAATCATCTTGACGAAACATTTCTTCAAAGATTATTTCTTCTTCAAACATAAACTCTTGTTCTTCAAAATGCTGTTCGTCAAATTCAAATACAAACTCTTCAAACATCGGTTCTTCTTCGTAGCCAAACTGTTCTTCTTCTTCATAACCGTAATCAAACTCATCTTCTTGAAAGTAACCTACGTCTTCTTGTTGACTGTAGCCAGGGCAGAATGGGCCATACTGAGGATCTAAATCGCATTGCTGGTCATCATATGCTTCCCAATAATAAGGGCATGATTCAGAATAAAGCTGGTCAATACCACATTGTTGCGATAAATAAGCATCGGCATACCCAGAACAGCTGGCATCATTAAGAGGATTGCTACAATCAATACCGTTGCCACTACCTGAGCCATATAAAGATCCACCATTTTCTAACGTGGTATTGATAGATGTTGCATTCCAATTTTTATTGACGCAAGAGGACGAGTTGGTCGTACCTGTACTGCATTCATCATGATAGTAGTAAGTGTATGAGTCTTCTTTTTTAGATCCTACTTCACCTATTAATACATCATGATTAATAATATTTAGATGGCCATAACGAAGATCAAACGAGTTGTTGTTCCATAGTATTATTTCAAAACTGTTGTCTGTATTGCTTCTGTTGTACTCTCTAAGATCATACCAACCGAATATCATTTTGCTTGAGTCTCCCCAAGACTTCATACGAGAATTGTTGTCTCTAATTAAATCGGTCCAGAAAGCGTATATGGTATAGGTGTGTTGCCCGTTAATAGGGTCAGGAGTATAGTCATTACAATAGCTACCACTAGCGCCAAAATGCAAACATCCATTCGTTGCCATCCTTGCTTGGCTAAATGTAGAGCCATAAAAAGTAAAATTAAAAGAAAGATCAATTGCAGGAGAAATGCCATCATCTGATACTGAGTATGCTAACTCACCCTCAAAGTTGTTGGCGTTTGTTTGTAGGTGATATAAGTCTTGTCCTGATTCATAAATGTATTGAGCTGATAAATTACTTGTAAGTAATAAACAACATATTATTTTAAAGCAGCGATACATTCTCTTTTCTTTTGAGTAGAAGAGTGCCAAACTTGCTTGCAGCGCTGAACTTTTTCTTTATACCATACTTTATAATCAGGCCTTTCTCTTTTATTTTCTTTCCAAGCAACGGTTGCTTCTTTACCAATTTTACCTTTGTATGGGCAAGGAGTACCAGCCATCTCCATAGCATTAAAAACCCTAGGATCTTGACAAAGAATAGATACTGATGCCACTTTCATACCAGTATCGTATAAATATTTAGAAAGTTTTAATCTTTCACAATTTTCATCTCTTACAGTCTTTCCCCCTGAAAAACCAAATACCTGCCCTTGGAAAGCACCAGAGCGTCCTACAGTACAAAGATCTTGCGAATAGGACATAATGCTTGGAGCTATCGCTGACGCTGGAGGAGCCTCGCTCTTGACGTTTTGGTTAATAGTTTGAGTAGAATTAGATTCGTTAATATTTCGGTTTGTATTATCAGATTTAGTATTATTTTCGTTTACGTTTCGATTATCGGTTGTGACATTTGATTCTGAGGTTGACTGATTAATATTGGTGTTTTGATTTGTATTAGAGCTGGTCGAAGTCGAATTATTGGTATTTGTAACATTTTGATTAACGGTTGAATTAACCGTTGAATTAGATGTAGAAGTCGAAGTATTGACGTTGCTATTTGTATTAGTGTTATTTGAGGTCGAAGTGTTTACATTCGTATTGGAGTTAGTCGAAACATTCGTGTTGGAATTTGTGTTAGTCGAATTGTTTGTGTTAGTCGATACGTTAGTGTTGCTATTCGTGTTGGAATTTGTGTTGGAATTTGTGTTGGTATTTACGTTTGTATTAGATGTAGTCGTATTATTTACCGTATTTAAACTATTGTTTTCGCAATACTGAGAACCGTTGGTACAAGCTGTACCAGACTGTTGAGAAGATTGAGCGCTAACATTTACAGACAAACCAATAACCAAAGTCACTAAAAAACCAATAGCCGACCAGACTATTAAGCTATCATGCTGTTTTTGCTCCTTGTCCATTGTTGCACCAAATCATATTATTTTTTAAATTTAGAAACTACTTGATCCCAAAGCTCAGGTTTGAATTTTTTTACAGACCAAGCTAAAACTACTGCTACTATTACTAATGGTATTAATATATCCATATTAAGCTCCTTTAAAATATGCTGGCAATCCAATCATAGGTCTACCGTCATACTTGTTGCTTTCGGCATTTTCGCCACTAGCATCATTATAATGCAAAAACACCTGTCCGCAATCTTTACCTTTAAATGATTCACGCCAATGCTCTAGATCGCATCCACGATACATCAGCATATCGCCTGGTTTTAAGTTTACTTCTATCCCTTTTTTACCTTTTTCACCTGATGGTTCTAGAAATATAGGCCAATCATCACCACCTAAGTTCATGGTGGTAGATATCTCGCAAGAATGTCTATCTATATGTCTTTTTAACTCATCACCTTTTTTATAAATTCTTGCGTATGAGTATGTTTCAGTTAGCTTTACACCTGATTCTTTTTCCATAATTGGTTTTACTTTTTGCAATAAAGTTTCCATAACTATATCTGCGTAATGAGAATAAGTTTCAGGTATTTGTTTATCATTCCAAATACCAAAATATTCAGTAAATTGTGATATATAGTTTTCATCAAATAAATGTCTTGCTACTGCTCTTTTATTTAAAAAGTATTGATAACAAAAATCGGCTAGTTCTTTTGATATAGCACCTTTGATTACTTGGTATTTATTTTTCTTAAAACTCATTTAAATGGATATCCTAAATTCCAACACACTAAGGAGTGTCGTATTCCTTTGGTTACTGGTTTGACTCTATGCCAAACAAAAGATGGAAAGATAATTACACTACCTTTCTTTCTAATTTCTTCACATATTCTTGACTGTGAGCCTTCGTCTGTGTTTCTAAAATCAAACTCTAAATCACCACCTTCATATTCATTAGGATCAGTAAGCGATACAGTCATGCTAAGTTTTCTTAACTTACCATGTACATTTTGATTTTCAGGATTATCATAAGGCTCTTCGTAAGAGTCGCAATGCCAATCGTAAAACTGACCTTTTTTATATTCGGTAAATTGACAAGACTCTGACCAATCCCATTCAAAATTCCAACCAGCGTTAGCATTTGCTTGGTGTATGTAAGGTTGTATTTCTTTGTATATCCATCTATCTGACATCCATACAACATCAGACTTGCGTTTCTTTTGAATGTTTTTAAGCTCTAATTTAGTTAAGTTATCTTTATTAGCGTTGCCTGTAAGAGCCATTTGTTTATCTTGCTCTTTACCATAACGAACTATGTCATCACATATTCTTTCAGGTATGGCTGATTGAAAGTACCAGTAATAGTATTTTAGATTCATCTTCTCTCTCTTAAGAGATCAGTATAGTTTAGATGTGATTTAAAAGAAAGGTTGGTTAGTTAGTCCAGTTACCAGCTTTGACTGCTCTAAATACTGCTCTTAAATCCCAACAGCTTGATGTGCCTGCAAGAGGCTCTTTAATAATAACAACTCCTGAACCACCAGCAGTACCAGCAACACTATTGCCAGCACCACCACCACCGCCACCTGTGTTTGCAGTTCCTGCTGAACCACCATTACCTGCACCGCCACCACCTGAGCCACCATCTCCAGCAGCAGCACCGATATCGCCACCACCGCCACCGCCACCTGCTCTTGTAACAGAAGAACCTGTGATTGAACTTG
>Ga0208643_1000897_pt1 | contig 18112 bp, 17 predicted proteins | sample VirMetDEL_Nov_12_FD_184516 | JGI IMG/M metagenome (GOLD analysis project Ga0208643, IMG submission 184516) | Aqueous microbial communities from the Delaware River and Bay under freshwater to marine salinity gradient to study organic matter... | ecosystem: Environmental > Aquatic > Marine >... | reverse complement strand
AGATGCATTAATGAAATGCGTACCATTATGAAACTTATAACCATAACTTCCATGAATATGTCCAAACACATGAATCTTCGGTGGTTGCTCATCTACTTTAACTCTTAATAATTCACAACCTAAATCAGCTGCATTATACGGTGGCCCACTAATATCTAAATGACCTTGTGGTGGCCCATGCGTAATAAGAATATCTGTATCTTTTGGAATTGCTCCCCATTTTGCCATTAGCCCATCTCCACGTCTTGGTAAGTTGAAGGCCCAATTACAAAATTCAGGTTGCCAGGGAGTTCCATATAGTTTTACACCATCAATTAAATGTTCATCATCTTGTAGATAAGTAACATCATAGTTGTTTACAATTGTATTTGCTTCTAATGGATGATTTTCAAACATTCTGTCGTGATTACCAGCAATAAAGATTTTATGTTTGTAATCTTGTGCTTCGAACCATTCACAGAAATCGGTGATATCATGTTCACTATAACCACTATTCATTATATCACCAGCATGAATTAGAAAATCTCCACCTGGTAGGTTTAAATACCTTTGCTTAGTATGTGTATCTGATATAAATGTTATCTTCATTGTATTAGGTTATCTATGTCTATATTATATTCATTCATTAAATCAGATAACTCATCTTTGTAATTATCCAAGTTAAAGTCGGTTTCATCATGTTTCCATTTACGCCAAAAGTTATGTTTTAACTCCCATATGAACGCTGCCATATCGGTTGAGTGAATACATCTTAAATGCTTTAGCTTATCATCTTCATCATTTAAATCAAATTCTAATATTGCTTTCATATCTTAAATAATTCGTAATTTGAATTTTCTGTTTTGAATTTAATATAATCCTCTCTTTGTTCTACAATCTCAGTAACATTTGTTGTTTGCCATGTGAATGATTGATTGAACGGTGACATAAGTAAACTTCTACCAATTGTACCTTCTTCAAATTGTTCTTTAAAACTACCATCTTCATTCCACTCTAACCATTTAATACCATTAGATTGTTTTGTTAACCCATCACGTTCTCTAACAAGCTTCCAATTCATTAGAGTTTCTCCAAATAATAGCTTACCCATTTCATCATCCATCTTTAAATTACCATTCTCTTCTTGAGTTAGTAATACCTTTGGTTGTACTCCTCCTATCATTTTTTTATCTTTTACTCATTTCTTATGTTTGTTATACAAATATAATACAATTTATTGGGTTTACCAAACTTTATATGTTAAAAAATGTTAAATTATTAAGAATTTTAAAACGAAAAGAATTGACCTATTTTCTCTAAGTTTGGATTTGGGTTCTCCCAATTCATTGCTGAGTAGAAATCATCTAACTTATTCTTTAACTCACGCTCCCATAGTTTATCGTAATCAATATACTCTTCTACTAAGTCCAATATCTCTTTTGGGTCGTTATACCCAGTCAATCCAACTGTATCTAATCCTAATGGGTTATTCTTCAAATACACATACTTTATCTTATCACCATCTTTCATTGGTTCGTATTTAAAAGCGGTATTGTAATACTTTAATAATTGATTGTAAGTAAGTGCTGCTTTAACATGAGCAGGTGTACCTTTCATAAACTCACCAAGTACTTGCGTTTTAGTAGAATACTTACTCATACCCTTTACTGCTGAGTTCTTAGCGATATCAATATAATTTCGATTTGGCATATCATCCTTATAATCTAAAATCTTCTGGTCCAATTTCATCTTATTCTCATCCTTTAGGATATCCCATAACACAGTCGACATTACTTCTTTAAAGTATGTTGGGAATGAACTACGTTTTACATCTAATCCCTTAACATCTAACTTATCACAATCAACAGAGTTATCATTGATAATCCATTGTGCGTATCGTTTCTTAGATACCCAAAAACCACCCTTAGCGATTGTTTCTTGCTTAATATCAAATCGATGATTAATTACATTGAACATTTTCTTAGACATTGAATCATACACCCCATTGATGTGAGCCTCAACTTCTTGTGCTACTTGCAAAATAGCAGGTATCATTTGTGCATCATCATTTTCATCAATCTCAGGATTACGAGCTTTTACTAATGGTGCTGCCTGATAAAATACAGAATCCGTATCAGTATATACATTGTAATCAGCTTCTTTACCAATGTTCTTAATATAATATTGATTTGCAATCATCTCAGTTGTTTTAATTACAGTCTGACCTGTAAGTGTAACTGCTTCTGCGTTATCAACATCATAGAATCTAAATGCAGGAAGTCCGAGTACACCATATAATGAGTTCAACATAATCTTTTGTACTAACTGTCTCTGATGATAGAATTTATATAATTCATCATTTCCGGCTTTACCGTACTTTTTCATCTGGTCTTTGTACTCTACCCTCTTATCAAACCAAACATTAAGAATCTCAGGTATTACACCTACTTTATCTTGCTTATATAAAACACCATTTGATGCAACTGATAAATCCATCTTTTTAACGAAATCATCAAACTTAGGTTTATCCATTGGTGGGTACTCTTTACCATTATCATCTACAATAGTATATTTATCAATAGTAGATTTCATATGGTCTTCAACCATATAACCCTTAATCTTACCAACCTTTGTTTCAGGTGAAATGTTAATTGTCATAATGATAGATGGATATAGAGATGTTAAATCTAAATCATATACCCACTTATAAAGACCAGGTTTAGGTTCTTTAACATATGCGCCTGTAAACTTACCTTCTGCATCAGAACCATCAGCATTCTTATTTCTTCTCAAAGGTCTGTCCGGAGCGATACGATTACTTCTTCGTAGGAATGTTAATATCGCACCTTCTAACCATTTTGATGAGAATATGAAATCTTCATAGAATACGTGTCCAGCATGGCATATTGCTCTAGCTAAATCGATATACTGTAATTTCTTATCCATTTCAACAATCAGTTCAACATCCACTAAGTTATACTCAATGAACTTCTCTAAATCATCTCTGAATAATTGGTCAAGGTTTCCTTCGTATTCAATCTTACCTCTACCCAATGTCATACGAGCAATAGTATCCAATCTATAATTTGGATGCTCTGTATATGTAAAGTTTTTAAATAGAGCCATATAATCTAATGCAGATACACCGGCTATGATATAACGTTGTCTGTATTTATTCCAATGAACCTTTTGTATTGGGGATAATCTATTTGCGTTTTTAGTTCCTAATAAACGATTCAGTCTATTATAAAGATAAGTTACATCAAAGAAATCAATATTCCAACCTGTTATGATTGTAGGTGAAATCTCTTCCCATTTAGATAAGAATGCCATTAACATATCTTCCTCACTTCGGAAAGAACGAACCATAGCACCTTTGATAGTTTTGTTTATCTCATCACCATCGTTTATAACATATACGTGATAATCTTTTGTTGCTGAATCATGGAATGCTACTGAAGTCATTGCGTTCTTAGCTTCAGTAATATCAGGTAAGCCTGAGTTCATTTCTACCTCAATATCAAACGTTAGTACAACGTTACCCTCTGATACCTCATCAGAATCACCATACTCATCAATCAAGAAGCGAGTTACCTCATTTACATCAGATTCATAAAGTTTAAGGTTATCTTCTTTCTTCCAATAGTTAATTTTCTTTAATCGGTCGCCATAGATTGATTGATATGAACCATTACCATCTTCTACATAAGCATAATTCCTATACTTCTTTGTAAAGTAACCTTTTTTATCATCCCACGCGTGGATGATTCCTTCTTGCTTCTCGTAATATACATTTTGATATGCCATTAACTTCTTTTTATTTTAACAAATATACAACTTTTTATGTAATTCTCCAAGCATTCTACTCTCATTCTTTGAAAGTTCTTTTGCTCTATTAATAGCGTTTACACTCATCTCAGCTTCGAACTCTGAATCATCTAACATTCTATCTAAGTATTCAAAGAAGGTTTTCTTATATTTAAAGAACATACCATTAGGGTCTATCTCTTTATAACATTCAGATTCATGCCAAATCATTGGTGTTCCATTCATCATACAATCAGTACCACTAACAGACCATCCGTAGTTGGTTTGCTTCATTTGAACACCTACTTTACAACTCTGTAATCTTTTATAGTAATCGTGCTTTGCTACTTTAGCATTATCAACCCAACCATGTGGTGGTATTCCATTTAACTGAGGAATCCATACTTTGAAATCTTGCCTTTGTGTGCGATATTCTTCCATCAACTCCATAAACTTAGGATACCCTTTGTATGCAGCTGCTCTATGGTTAAATACAATTACGTTTTCTTTCTTAGTGTTTGGTTCTGAAATTATCTTTGAATCTTCTACACCTAAGTTCCAAACATTTAGAATACCATCGAGCTTCTGAACGAATTCATCATTGAACGTTTCTTTAGCTTCTTCTAATACCCTATTCTTTTGGTCTTGTGTATTTAGATAACAAGTATCCATCTGAGATACACCTAATAATTCAATAGGTAACCATAACCACTTTGCTTTACCTGGTCTACGGTCAACACCATTACATACTTTCATTTCCCACCAATGGCAATAGCCAATGATTTTGGTATCAATGGAATTCTTATACCTTCCAACTTGCGGCCAATCCGGTAAATGTGAATAAATCACATCGTAATCAACATCTCTCAGTATTTTTATTAACTCATCAGAAGGAAATCCCCTCTGATTCATCATATCACCTGGAATATCAACCTGATGTTGTTTTACATTTGGTAAGTTTAGCTTCTTTGTAACCTTACCCTTTGGAACTATAACATTCCAATAGTATTCACCATACTTATCTAACCCTTTAATGTGATTATGTATCACATCAATGAATGAGTCTTTCTCAATATTAGATGAGTTAGTTATATTCGGGATTACCAACACCTTTCTGGCGTTTTTGTAATCTACTTCACTTTCCCAAAAACTCATTAATCTAATTTGTTTACCATTGTTGAAACCATCTCATGTATTTTAAATGTATAACCCAATGGTGATAGGTAATATTTCAACTTACGAAGTGCATCAGGTTGATGAACCATTTTCCAATTCTCTTCAGCTTCTGGATTAGGATGATATACCGTAATCATTACATTGGTTTTAGTTGGTTCATATGTTTTAGTCTTTTCATTGTATTCGGTATGAGCAAATATCGTATTAAAGATAGTATCCCACTTAAACATAGCCGATGTAAAAGCCATTGAAATTGTATTACTATCTCTAAATCCCTCAACTGTTGCAAGTAAGGTTGGTTTGTGGACTTTATCAGTATAATCAATCCAAAGTTTGTTAGCCAAAGCCAAATGGTTCTTATCAATTTCAACTTTAGATTTTTTAAGGATTCGGGTTATTTGTCTTTTGGTAAACCCACAAAGGTCTAAATACTCTTTATTTCCATTTGAATCATACGGAGTACCATTTGAGTAAGTACCAACGATATATTTAACAGCATCATCAATAGTCATTGGCTTTTTGATAATCTCAGGTTTTTTATTTAGTAAGTTACTAACACCTTTTAATTCATCATTAGTGTATTCTGAGTGTACTTCATATGGGATTCTAATTACAGGGACTTCGGAACAATGCTTAGCATCTTTAGCTCCACCCAATGTGTGGTTACCATCACCTACAATATCCTTACCAGATTGTCTACCTTCGTAAATTACGATAGGAGAACACTTATCAGTATTGCCACCAGCATCATCAATTCGTTCTTTAATTTCTTGTCTAAGTTCTTTACTTTCTTCTGAACGAACTTGCAATCTATCCAATTCATAGATATCATCAACGGATTCTTTAGTGATAGAGAAATCACCATTTGTAATCTTATCGGCGAGTTCTTTCATCATATCAACATCCGGTTGAGCGAATTTAGCTGCACCATTGGATTTGTTATAAAACATTGAGTTGTTTCGTGCATCGTTATCTTTTAGAATCTTTCGCTCAGATACCGTCATTTCAGCGTAACTACCATATTCTAAAATCTCAAATTTGAAGTTTCCAGTAGAACTTTCAAATTCTTTACCAAATTCCGTATTAGTAGATGAGTGCCAATACCCATCACCTACATATCCTTTATGAACACCAACATAAACTTTGTTGTTATCTAAATTAGTGTAGCGATAAAGATATCCTTCATAGATTTTAGGTACATCCCCAAGTTGTACATCTTTGATTGAATGAGGCGTGTTTTGTGTGTTTAACATAACTTATTATTTTTTATTTATTATTAGTTGGGCTCATTTCTAACCCATTTACTATGTAAATATACTACATTTATTTGGATTTACCAAATAATTTTGTATTTTTTTTGAAAAGTTATTAACAATTACCAAAAATTGATATCATTTGATTCTTCTGGTGCATATGTGGTGTGGTTGATTATATCAGTATTATATGCGTTCAAATCTTTAGGATAAGGTCTGATTTCATGCTTTAACCTTTTCAATAAATCCTTCTTTTCTTTTTTATTGGTAGCAAGTATCTGAATGTACCTATGTTTAGGTGGTTCTTCTCTTCTCCAAAATTCGGTGTAACCATCTTTACCTATCTCTCTACGAAGATGTTCTAAGTTACCACTACCCCAATTATTATAAACAGTTCTACTATGAATCCAATCATATGGGTCTTTGGTTAGGGATATACCCCAATTTGGCATGAGTGCTATATCTGTGTTTAAACCCTGATAAATCCAATTGGTAGCTTTGTAAATACCACCAACGTGTCCTTGTCCGTTATTAGCATAACTGAGTAACACTTTGATATTTTTATCATTATCCTTTATCCATTGGAAAGTTTTACCTAATGCACAACTCTCTATATTTGAACCGAAACCATCATCTACATATAAACGAGTAAGTTCTAAGATATTATCTTTTGTTAAACCATCACATACTGATGTGGGTGCTTTTGCTCCGACTGGGAATCCGTATACAGCAACTCCAACTAATTGCTGGTCGTTTCCAAATACATCCGTTTCATCTAATGTATGGTATATACCTAATGAATACCTACATGCAGTCCATGCATGAGTATAGTGTTTTTTGATAATCATATCTTTAGCGATAGATTTAGCAATTGGAGCTACACTCACCTTAGATGCATCGACGTAATGTTTACCTTCTTCTTTCATAACTTATTACTGATAATCATTGAATTTTCCGTGCAATAAATGCCTCCAAGTTTCACCCTTTACAATCCTACGGATATTAGCTGGAGATACTCCATTATTTCTCGCCAAAACTTTAATGTTTCGGTGTCCTATTTTATATAGGGTTCTAATAGATGTAACCTGCTCTTCGGTGAGCTTATGTGCTGGATGTGATTCCCCTCGTAGTGCCATTTTCTTTCGTAACTGTTTCTTATTGTAAATATACAACTTTTTTTTGGAATTTCCTAATTTATCTTGCGGCATTTATATAAGTTTCTTTTGACTGAATCCCAACGAATCGTTTTACTTCAGTTGACCCGTTTACTAATATCACAGTTGGTACATTCCTAACGTTGTATTGTGATGCTAATGCTGATTGTGAATCTACATCAATTTTTTGAACTGATACTGATTGTCCTACTTGAGCCATAATAGGTGCTAATGTTGAACAGGGGTGACACCAAGCTGCTGAGAAGTATAAATATTTCATAATGCTTTTATTTTAATTGTTATCAAAAATGAAATGGGGAGGTAGCGAATCTCCCCATCTCGTCCGTTACGAATAACGGTCCTAAAGGTGGTCGTTAGACCACACTATCGTCTAGCCATCGCAGGAGAGGCAATTTTCGTCCATCGCTTGTTGTGCAATATCACCTCTGAGTACTGATTCGGTTCTCGTATAGTAAAGTGTTTTTACACCTTGCTTCCACGCTTCCATATGTACTGTATTCATCCATTTCGGAGTTGCCTCAGATGGGAATGCTAAATTTAGTGATACTGATTGGTCAATGTATTGTTGTCTGATACCAGCTTGTCTAACCAATTCTAATTGATTGATTTCCTTAAAGGTTTTAAATACATCCTTTACTCTATCACAATTAGTAGTATCAATATCATCACCAATTTCTGTTAGTTTACCATCACAATATAACCAATTATCTAATTCAGCTATATCCTGAATACTACCACCATCAGCAAGTATCTTATCCCAAGTATCTTTGGTGTTGATTCCAGCTTTACGGAGAACTTTTTCTAATTCTTTGTTTTTTCTAATAAATGTACCTTTTGAAGTTTGTTCAGTAAATACATTTGCAGCCCAAGGTTCAATACCTGGAGAAACGTTACCACTTAATTTAGAGTTAGAAACCGTTGGTGCAATTGCTCTTAGGTGAGTATTTCTCAACCCAGTACCAACACACCATAATGGTTCTCCGTAAATATCTGCCATATCTCTTGATGCTCTTTCAGATTCAATCTTCATTTGAGAGAATATCTTACGAGTTTCAAATTGTGCGGTTAATGAATCAAATGGGATACCTCTTTGTTGTAAGTAAGTATGCCATCCTAATACACCTAATCCTAATGCTCTACCCTTTTCTGCTGAACGTACTGAGTTTTCAAACCCACGCATATTTTTTGCTTTATGGATAAACTCATCTAATACACCATCTAAAAACCAAGTTGCTGTATAAATTAAATCTGTATCTTTCCACTCATCGTATTTTGAAAGGTTAAGAGAAGATAAACAACATACGAATGAATGATTCTCATCTGTATGTAATGTAATCTCAGAACATATGTTTGTCATATGAACTTTTAATCCATTATGCTTATATGCTTCTGGATTTGCTTTATTGATATTACCTTTATACATAATATAAGGTTCACCCGTTGCTTTACGTTTCTGAATTACCTTACTCCACTTTCTACGAGCTTCAGCATCCCCATCTTCTAATTGTCGCATGAACTTATCACCAACTACAACACATTGATGTAAATTTAAACATTGTCTGTTTACATCACCCTTTGGTTCACGAATATCAATCCATTCATCAAAATCACCATGTTCTATGTTTAAGTTTACTGATGCAGCCCCTCTACGAACTGAACCTTGATTAGTAGCTATAATAGTTGAATCAAATATCTTAGCAAATGGTACTACACCATCTGATGTTCCATTTTGATTGATTTTACTACCTGCTGGTCTAATCATATTCATACCAAAACCAACACCACCACCACTTTTGGCGAGTAGCATCATTTCTAAGTTTTTGTTTCCTATTTCTTGAATCGAATCACCAACATCAACTCCGAAACAAGATATCGGCAGACCCCTATCAGTACCTGTATTAGATAAAACGGGAGTAGCAAGATTAAGCCAACCACGCCAAATATAATCAAAAAACTTAGAGGCCATATCACCTCGTTCCAAACGGCGCGCGACCTTAGTAGCGACACGCCAATACGCATCTTTTGGAGTTTCTCCTTCCAAAAGGTAACCTTTACTAATTGTTTTAACATATATTTCTGTATTTGCCCACGATGGGAAATCGACATCCAACTCCCATCCTAATTCTTCTCCAAAATTTTTCATTTTTTTATGAATACCCCATTTTTAGTTTCACCTTTACGGTCTTTTATTTCATTCCAAGCCGCTTCTAAACATTCGGATGGGTGTACTCCTAATTGCATTGATAATATAATCAATGTTACAAAGGAATCACCGATACCATCTATCAATTCATCCCTATTGTTTTTAAGTAAAGCTCCAGCAGTTTCTCCAACTTCTTCTACAACTTTTAACATTTGTTTAGGTGCGTTTTCAGCTTTTAAGATATCTTTATCTTCAGCCCACCCTATTACGTTTGTAATTAATTCATTAAATTCCATAACTTATTCTTTTTTTTTATTATTACCACATATCACTAAAATCTTCACCTTCACCAGCCTTTGCATAATCGGTTGGCCTTACTGCGAAGAAATCTGTATGTGTTATTCCACCAGTCAAATGATAAAACCAATCTAAGTTGGCTGCTTTATTATCATTAAACTCAAATGTAGGTTCATACCCTAATTCTTTTAACTTTTCATTACCTCTTTTTGAGATAAACTCTTTTAAATCAGCTGATTTTAAGTTTTCTAAATCGCCTTTCTCAAATATCATATCAATGAAATTATGTTCCATTTCTATCATATGTTTTGCTGCTTCATTTACATCATCCTTAACTTCATTATGGAGTTCAGGATATTCGTTACACATTTCTCTGAATAACTGACAACCCATCTTAGAATGAAGAGATTCATCTCTTACAGACCACTTCATTTGTTGACCTATTCCCTTTAAAAGATTTCTCATCTGAAACGAATATAGAACTGCAAATGAACTATATAAGGAAACACCTTCTGCAAATGCTGAGAATATTGCTAATGAGCGGGCTACTTCTTTTCTGGCATCAGGATTTGTTTGTAAATCCATATGTGTCCAATCAGCAGAGGTAGCGGTTAGAAATTCAAACTTTTCTGCTATTGCAGGTTCATGTAAGAACGCTTCAAAATCTTCTAATCCCAAAGATTCGTTTAGGTATGAGTATGCAGTTGCATGAATTGTTTCTTGCGAACCGAACATCATAGCCATTTGTTTAATTTCATGCTTTGGAAACCACTTAGTAACCATAGTAGTCCAATAATCAGATACGGCACATTCAGTTTGAGCGAATCCTAATAGGATATTACCTACTAAATTCTTTTCTTCTTCTGATAGGTTTTCATTCCAATCTTTAATATCACCTTGCATTGGTATCTCAGTATGTAACCAAAATGCTTGTGCTTGTTTTAGCCAACCCTCCGTATAATACTCTGGGTATTCGAATGGTTTATACTCTATTCTCTCTTTAAATAATTCCATTCTTTTCCTTTTAATTTTGTTAATTTAAGTTCTTTGGGGTGGTAATAAATATAGATTAAAAATCAATATCTGTTTTTAATTCGTTGTATTTTTGCAACAAATTCTTTCTTACTAAACTCTCCCCTTTATTCATATCACTTTGGGTTTGTTTACCATCAACAGAGTCATCTGAATAAATACTCATCCTACCATTACTCATATTTGCTTTAGATGGTAGAGTCATACCATCTGGTCCAAATCTGTTTTTGATTACATGCCATCGACCCGTTCCTGCTAACTTATCTTCAATCTTTCTACTCAATGATACCACAAAATCAGCAGTCATCAATTTTGAGAATGAACCTGCTATTGAAGTACCTGTAATAACATCTGCATCTGCTCCACTTCGATTAATTTGTGATGCTGTATATAAAGGACATTCATATTCACCAGCAATACCCCTCAATCCTTCTACTAATTCTTCTAACTCCTCATGTCGTTCTTTTCTGCTATTACCCTTTAATAAATCAGCGTAATCACAAATTATCACATCAGGGTTCTTACCCTGCAATACTAATTTATCAAGACTAGCTCTTATTGCGTTCAATCCAGCAGATTTAGTAGGCCAATACTTAACTATCAATTCGCCTGGTAAATTAGAAACCTGTCGTTCTACTTCTTCGATGTTATATTTTAGGTTAGGTACAGCAGTACCTGTTAGTATAGCATCATATCTCTGACCTACATAACCTTCGTTTAACTCTAATGTATAATGAACCACAGTTTTACCAGCTTTTACAGCTGCCATCCCAACATTAATTAATGCCCAAGATTTACCAATGCCCGGAGGTGCTGCGAATAGTATAAGTTCACCCTTTCCAAATCCACCATCAACTAATTCATCAACAACATCCCATCCAGTCGGAATAACATTTCTAATGTTTGATTCGTATCGTGCTTTAACATCTAATTTGTATTCATGCCCGATATCAGTATCTTGACCTGATTTCATAGCGTTATCAATCTTTTCTTTGATAACATCAAACTTACCTTCTTCAAGTAATTGAACAGATTCTAAGATAGCACCCTTAAAGTTTTGGTTTTTACAAAACTCTAACGTTTGTTCCTTAACATACTCTAAATCATCAGATTCTATTTGATTCCAAACTTGCTTTAAGTTATCTAAGACCGATTGTTTTAGTACATCCCTCTGTACCTTATCTATTTCAACTTTAAATACATCTAATGTGGGTAATTTAGAGAATTCATCAAAATGCTTTAGTATTATCTTTACTAACCACTCATTAGCTTCCGAATCAAAAGCCTCAGGCTTCAAGATATCATATACCGTTTGTAGGAATATTCTATCAGATAATAGCGCTGATATTATTTTTATTTGAAAGCTAGTCCCAAATTTCTGCCCGAATGTATCCATAGTTTTTTATTAGTACTTTGTAAATATACAACTTTTATTCTAAACTAACAAGCTATTTTCTAGTTTGTTTTGAATATGTGTCTAATTCTGTCCAAGTGTTTGATAACCACACCTCTATATTCTTAAAAGCAGTGTATAGTTTATCAACCATAAAATCTTTTTTGAACTGAAATGAGTTTAACCCTTCAATTGGTGAATCTACCACACTACGGATTGTTGAGGTTATTGCAGAAGATAACATATCTGGTTCTTTTAACTGCATTAAATCGTAGTTCAATGTTAATACATCTTTACTACCCATTATCTTTGCTTTTAGCTTCTCATCATCAAGATTCTCTACATTTTCAAACAATTTATCCATGCTCATATTATCTTCTTGAAGGAATGGTAACTTATTTAAAATTGTTTTAGGGCCTACACCCTTAACACCTGGAATATTATCTGATTTATCACCATCGAAGATTCTGAAATAGACTAAGTTCTTTGATGGAACTCCATATAACTCTTGCACATCATCTTTGTACATCCATTTCTTTTTAGTTGGTTGATATACAGATATTCTGTCATCAACTAATTGTAAGAAATCTTTATCAGATGAGATTATCATAACTTCTTTTTTGAATACATGCTTTGCAGCATATGCCATAATATCATCAGCCTCAACATAATCTACGAAACATACATCAATGGGTAGTAAATCTAAGTACCTCATCAACGTATTGAATTGATTCTTCATAGATTCTCTCTGGTCTTCTAAATCTTCGTATCCAGCTAATCTGTTTACCTTAGTCATCCCAGTTCTACCTTCCTTATAACCTTTATACATTTTCTTTCTACGAGTAGAACCACCCTTTCCATCAAATACCATAAAAACTCTAGTAGGTTTATTGTTTCGGATAAGAGCGCCGAGGGATAACAGAAAACCTGTTACCCCACCGACGTGATTCCCATCGTCATTTAAAGTTGGAACTGCTCCAAAGCATCTGATAAACATATTAAGACCATCAACAATCATTACTTTATCATTAACATCACCATGTGATGTTTTAGATAGATTGTCAACCATTTCTTTATATTTCGTGTGTATCATCTAATTGCGTTGTATCTGTGTTTGCGTTTTCGGATGCTTCTTTGTATCCTAAAATATATGCATCACAAATTTGTTTATACATTTCCTCTTTTATCTCTGGTTTCTCTTCCAATTTACCTTGAAAATCTTTTGCTTGAAATTTGATAATCTCACCAGTCTCTTTGGAAGTCCATGTGTACCATGCACCACCTTGTTCTAGTAACTTATATGTTTTCATAGTGTTAAGCCATGAAGCATATCTATCAATACCTCTATCAAAATAGATTTCAAAATCTATTGAACGTAATGGTGGTCCCATTCGGTTTTTAATAACCTGAACTCTTGTCTTAATACCGACTGATTGGTCAACCCCACCAATTTTAGCGTTAAGTTTACCCATCTGTTTCATTCTCAATCTACAAGATGCGTGAAATCCTAATGCTTTACCACCTGATGTTGTATATGGGTCACCAAATGATACCCCCATTCTAACTCTCAACTGATTTGTAAATACCACTAAGATTCTCTCTCTTCCGATAAGATTTGTAATCTTTCTCATTGCTTTTGAAATGATTATAGCCTTTTGGGTTGCGTAACCCGCTTGGTCATAATCTGCAGCAAGTTCTACCTTAGTGGTAGCTGCTGCTACTGAATCAACTACAATTGTTACTAATCGTTTCTTATCAGATTTTCTTACTGATTCAATAATCGAATCCATTGCATCAAAGATATCTTCTACCGTTTCCAAAGGTACATAAAGTAACTTTGCGGTATCAACACCTAATGCTTCTAAAAACTCTTGATTGATAGCGTTCTCTGTATCTATGTATACTGCTAACCCACCCTTTTTCTGGCAGTTTGCTAATGTATGTGCAGATAATAGAGATTTTCCACTCGCTTCTAAACCCGTAACCTCAACTATTCGTCCAACAGGAAACCCACCATTCGGTCGATTCGATATTGCTAAATCCAGCATATCATCCCCAGTAGACACCCACTCCGTTAAATCGGTGGGTGTCTGTTCTGAGCCATCTAAGAAATATGCAGCTTGTGCCTGTCCTTTGAACTTTTTATTAAGATTAGTGGCGAGAAGTGAAGATAATTCATCACGTTTCGTTGCCATATCCTAATTTTAGTTATTAAATAAATCATCAAATGCATCCTTTACATCTGCCGTCTTCGAAGAAGCTGCTGATGCTTGTGGTGCTGATGTTTGTGGGGTATCACCTTTAAATGGTGATTCTGTTTGAGTAGGTTCAGTTTCAGATTCAGCATCTTCACCAACTTTCCCAGTTTCCATCCAAGTTTCCAACAAACCTTTCATTTCATCATAATCATATTTTTTGAACATACCTGGTAGTTCAATTTGGTCTTTCAACATTGCCAAAACATTCTTATCTTCTGAAATAGGTGTTTGATTTGGTTTAACTCTGATATAAGTTTCAGGATAGTTCTTACCTAATTCCTTTGCTGTCTTAAACTCAACTGTGATATCTCTACCACTAATTGGGTCTGTTAAATCACCATAGTCTGGGTCTGCAAAGAAAGCAAGTAGTTCTTGATATACGGTTTTACCGAATCCCCAAAACTTAACTCCTTCTGATTCTTCACCACGAACTACAACGGGAACATAAGTTCTCATCTTAGGTGTTAAATCTTTTGATAAATTCCAATCGTTTCTATCACCAGTCGCCTTTAGTTGTTGAGCGAACTCTACTAATGGGTCTGCTTCACCATGTGTTTGGGGTGAAAGAATATTCTTACCACCAAAACCATAATGGAAGAAAAGTTCAATAAACGGATTGGATTCGTTGTGGATGTAAGGTACTATTCTTACTTGCTGTTTGCCGGGCTTCGGCTTCCAAAGGTTATCTGTTTTAGTTACCTTTGTCTGTAGACTGTCTAGTCTGTTTCGGATTGCATTTAAGTCAATTGCCATAATTACTCTTTTTTAGTTATTAATTATTATTATTTAAACAAATATACGAAAACTATTTCTAATTTCCTAATTATATTTCATTTATTATTTTTCAACGTTAATTTAAACCCATACGTTGACCTGGTCTTAATTTTTTATAGTGGATTTAAAACCACCGATTATTTATTTTACTAAGGGCGAACTTTACGCCAATTCTAAATAATCAATATATCTGTAAGGTTGAAAGAGTACATCTCTCAATCATTACTTTGTAAATATACAACATTAATTCGGATATTCCTAATGTTTTGTTGTTTTTTTTAATTTATTTTTTTATACCGTTACCCAAACACTTTAAACATATTTTTTTAAGAGGTAAATTCACTGGGATTGTGTCTTTACAATATATACATTTAGACCATTCTGATTTATCTATGCCCATATAGTTCTATTTAATTAACGTTAATTATTCTGAAAAGATGTGTCTTCATTACTTTATACCCATCTCCATCAGTAAGAATCATAGAATTTTTGTAATTCTGCCAATCTACTTGGTATTCGTTATCTACTTTACCATTGTTTAAGTCTAATATCAAACTGTTTAATGAATTAATAGTGTATAGTGTGTTACTTTCCTGCTTTCGATGTACCATTATAGTACTTGGTAAAAACTCTGAATCTGCATTTGGTATTATATTATAACTTATCACCAATTCTTTGGAAGGGTCTAACTTTAATATGAATATCTTTCTACTGAATATTTCATGCTTTTTAAATATAGTTTCTAATAACCCCTCAAATGAATTCTCATCGGTAAAGCTACATAATAATTGCGTTCTCACTCATTCTCTCCGTATTAATTCAATGTGTTATCTTTGATATAATTAATATCCACTACTTTTGAACCTTCTATTACAAAAGATGCCCCAAGTGTACTATTAGTTCTCATAGCTACCATATTATATTTAGGTGTTTGTGTTTTTGAATCCAAATGACTTAACATAAGACAAGTAATGTTCATATATCCTTTTGTAGCACCACCATGAATACCCTTTTTATCTTGCTGCGAACTATCTATTATGAGTACATGCTCAGGCATATCGGTAAATGCAGATACACGCTCTTCTACAAATTCTTTACCTGTCTTTAAGAAACTCCAAGCAGTTCCACTTCCATCTGGTTTTAATCCAAATACTTTTACTAATGGTAATGATGTTCTTCCAAAGTACATTTCCTTTTCTAACGCTAACATATCTGTAAACAATGTTTCTAAATCTTTCTTTTGAGCAGATACTCCACCTAACATTTGATTTATACAATAATATGCTTTTGTGTTAGCCATTAACTTTCTAACCAAATCTGGAGTATATTTTTTAGTTACAGGAAATGTACTAGCTCCTACTGTCGTTATACCTGGCTTTGCTGATTTCGATAAAACTTTTTGAAATTCTGATTGAACATTTGAATATACCAAATTCATAGCGTTAGCATCTTTAGCTATTGCCTCAATTTTATCATCTAAGCTTAATTTACCCTTTTTCTCTAAAAGTAATTGAGATTCATTAAGATACTTTTTATCCACTTTAAGTTTCATTATGAAATCATCAACGTTCTTTTCAGCTTTCTTTTGATTTTTTTGTAAACCTTTTAAATTTTCTCTAAAGTAAGATTGAAATCTATTACCAATTTGGTAAATTTTATCAACTATTTTTTTACCAACTGATTTTACGAACTCTAATCCTTTATTAAATAAATCTTTCAACCCCTCATCTAAAAGAATTTGTGAATTCTCATGTAAGTACATATTAAATAAATCGTTATTAGATAACATTCCAAATGCCGATGCGAAATCCGAAGTAATTTTTCCTAATTGAGCGTTATCTGCTGCTTGTTTTAGTGAAACTTGAAAGAACTCTTCACCACTAGCTAATCTACATAATCCATTAGCTTCATATGAAATCTTTTCGGATTCCATATTTTTTAAGAATGAACCAGGATTACCTTTTAAGATAATACAATCTGCTGTATTCTTTTTACCACCCTCAGTCTTTGTATATGGGTTTTTCATCTCAGCTGTATAATAATTTTCTATACTTTTGTGAATTATACTATAACCCTTTATTCCTTTTGTTTGACAGAACTTATCCATACCTGCTGCGATAGCACATACCTGAATAACATTGGGTAGTGCTGCTTTACTTAACTTACTCACTAACACATTACTAATCCAATCTTGTCCAGTTAGTGTTGCCGCTACATCATTTTTAAATTTAGTAACTAATGATGGAAGTTTATCACCTGCATCTGGTGTACCTTTAAGTGCATTAAATTGTTTCAAATACTTTTCAGCGTTCATATAAACACCTAATAGTGCTGCTGTTTCTTTACCATCTGTATCTAAATCGAATGTGTTATTATCTTTATAGTGATTAAACCACCCACCTATTTTACTAGCCGAACCCATACAATGGTAAACATTTCCTTTTTTATCTTTTAAGTAAACTTCTTTACTACCATCAGTACCAACCTTAAATGATTTATCTGTTTTTCCTACTTTTTCTGCAGGCATTACCATCATTGGTGCACCATCTTCTAAGTTAGATGCAAATCCATTTTCACCAGATTTACCCCACATTACTTTGTGGCCCATACCATATTTATCGTTAAATATACTTGCTTCGCTAATTAACATACCTATTTCAATTAATAGGTTTTCTTTTAACTTATCTTTTTCGTAAGTAGTTAGAGCATTTTGTTTGATATCTGCATCAACTTTTTCTTTATCATTTTCAGGCTCTTCAGCTTCTTCATCATCTTCATTTAAATCTTCATCATCCCAATCAGGATGTAATTGTGCAGATACTGCA
>Ga0208643_1000894_pt1 | contig 18142 bp, 15 predicted proteins | sample VirMetDEL_Nov_12_FD_184516 | JGI IMG/M metagenome (GOLD analysis project Ga0208643, IMG submission 184516) | Aqueous microbial communities from the Delaware River and Bay under freshwater to marine salinity gradient to study organic matter... | ecosystem: Environmental > Aquatic > Marine >... | reverse complement strand
GGCTATTTTTAACGCTAGCGGCATTAGAATTTCACTTATTTGGAACAACCAAACCCCGTTCATTCTGCTTTGCTAACATTAAAAACAACCTATTGCTGAAAATATAAACAAAGATCAACAGCCCCTAAATATAAATGGGTGATAAGATATAGAAATGTCAGGAATGAATAGCTAACTAACAAAAGTTGCTAACGGGCGGTTAGGTGATAAATTTTATGGCGAAAATTTATCACCATAAGAAATTTAATCTGCGATTGGCAAGGTAAAACAGATAATAAACTCACTACCTTTGTTTAATTCACTTTCAATAGAAAGCTCGGCATTATGGTGATTTAATACATGTTTAACTATCGCTAATCCTAATCCTGAGCCACCGGTATTGCGAGAGCGAGACATATCAACACGAAAGAAACGTTCCGTTAAACGATTAACGTGTTCTGGTTTAATACCAGGGCCATTATCTTTAACACTAAAACGTATTTTATGCCCGTCGTTACGTAAAGTAACATCAATAACACCATTGGCTGGCGTATAAGCTATCGCATTGGAAATTAAGTTCATGCAGGCACTTTTTAGCTCGTGCTCATTGCCCCTAACTTTTATATCCGATGCAATATAATCATTAATAGTATGGTTCTTATCTTGATTTAACCATTGTACATCTTCAACTATGGTTAAAATTAAACGAGACAAATCAACGGGTAAATGGTCATCATTTTCAACATTATTTTCAACCCTTGATAACACTAATAACTGTTCAACGAGTCGATCCATTCTTGAGACTTGGGTTTCGATAGTGGTAAACGCTTTTTGCCAATGAGGCTCTAATGCTGAGCCACTGCTTTGAACCATTTCAACATAGCCACGCACTACGGTTAGCGGTGTTTTTAATTCGTGTGATACATTGGCAACAAAATCACGACGCATTTGCTCCAATCTTTGTATTTTACTGATGTCACGAGCTAACAATAAAACCTGATCGCTACCATATGCCATCATCCGTAACTCAAGCTGTAAGTCATTATTTACGGGTGAAATAACAAGACATGGACTGTCATAATTACCACTATTAACGTACTTAGAAAACTCCGGGAAGCGAATTAAATTATCAATTCGTTGACCAACATCACTCGGCCAACGCACACCTAACAACTGTGACGCTTTTTTATTGCCCCATAAAATGGTTAATTCAGAAGAAAGCACCAATGCCGCATCGGGGAGGGCTTCTGCACCATCGCGAAATTTTCGGATCCGTTCATTCAACTGTTTTTGCTTTAAACGTTGTTTGCGAATGCGTCGATAAAGGCCGTCATATATCCTGCCCCAAACTCCTTTCGCTTGTGGCGGCGATATGGACTTTCCTTGCCATAACCAATTAATTAACTTGAATAAGTGATTATAGTGCCATACAAGTAAACCAATAGACACGACGCTAACGGCAAGAAAAGTGTGGCCCAAAAGATAACCAACGACGCCACTGGCAATAATAATACTAGCAATACGGGTAATGAGTTCTCTCGCTGAAATACGAAAATACATAAATTAGTCGCTAACCTGAATTCGAAATAAGAAATATTCAACCAATGAGTATAATCCTTTAATTTTAATAACCAGTATCATATTAGCTACATCGTATTGGTGATTATATTGCCAAAAGCACAGCAATAATTACAAGCTTGAGTATTAATATACTAAGCCTATTAAGACAAACTTAACACGCTTAGTGAAAACATAACCTTGCTGCTCGTTGGCAACACAGAGATTGTAGCATTGCCGACATTACTTATGGTAAATCCAGCAAAGTTTATGCACGGTCTTTAGTTTTACCTGAGAAACGATAGCCTGAGCCTCTGACCGTTTGAATAAAGTCTTCATGCCCTTCACCGGCAATCGCTTTACGTAAGCGTCGTATATGGACATCAACCGTTCTATCTTCAACATAGACATTGGTTCCCCAAACATTATCAAGTAACTGTTCACGGCTATAAACCCGCTCAGTATGGGTTAAGAAAAAATGTAATAAGCGAAACTCAGTTGGACCTAGATCTAAGCTCTTATCGTTAATTGATACACGATGTGCAACGGGGTCGAGTTTAATACCATGAAACTCAATTGCCTCTTCTAATGCCGTTGGGGCAACGCGTCGGATAACAGCTTTAATACGAGCAATAAGCTCTTTTGGCGAGAATGGCTTAGTAACATAGTCATCAATACCAGCATCAAAGCCCTTTACTTTATCATCTTCGTCGGCGCGAGCGGTTAACATGATGATAGGAATCGTCCGAGTATACTCATTCTGTTTTAACGATTTTGCTAACTTAACCCCTGTACCACCAGGCAACATCCAATCAAGTAAAATTAAGTCCGGATACGGTTCTTTAATTTTTGCTTGTGCTTGTTCGATTGTTTCGGCTTCTATAGCATTAAAGCCATTTTGCTCTAAAACAAAGGTGATCATTTCTCTTATTGGTGCTTCATCTTCGACAACCAAAATTTGTCTATTCATGTATCCTTCCTGATGACTAAATATAAAATTTTATAGCTAACATTGTGATAAATAATTGTGACAGTTTCATGACACCGATAAAATTATTGTCATAATCAGCTAAGCTATTCAATTAGACAAGAAAAAAGCCGCAGCAGGCGGCCTTTTAATAGCATTAATAGTAAATAATACACTCAAATAACTTATTATCTTTCACCAAGCTAAAAGTTATATTCAATACCAGCCGCTAAGTAATCTTGGTCTTCGCCACTGTCCATATCAAAGCTAGTATAAAAGGTATATAGCTTAGTGCTTTTAGCAAGCGAGTAATCTGCGCCAATTGTAATGCCTGATTTGTCATCGCCATCTTTAAAATCAGCTGCTTGGTATTGTCCTTTAAAGGTGATTTTGTCCATTTTATATTTCGCCGATACCATGAAACCATCCATTTCAGCGCTGCCATCTATTTTTTCTTGGGTTTGCACCATTGCACCTAACACAACACCTGCAACTTTACCTTGCACAGTTGCACGCGTTATATCATAGCCTTTCACTTCCGAATCAACAGCAACTGAAGCAAATACTTTTGATTTTTTCAATTTAGCATCACCATAAAACACCGCTACTGAAACGCCATCTTCTGCATCAACCGAATCTTCTGCGATGTAAGTCACACCGACTTGAAAATGACTAAACTTAGGCGATTTATACGAAACCGTGTCCGCCATACGGTTTTCACCTTTCCATAAACTTTTAATGTCAGCATTCAAATCACTAAACAAATCAACTTTGCCTTGTGACTGTTTGAGCATAGTGTCGTTTTTACCCAATAACACTTCACCGAAACTTCCTGCTAAACCAACATACTGATTACGATCAGTGATACTATCACCCGAGGCACTATCTCCATCTAAATCCACTTGAAATTCTGCTTTATAGATAACGGTTAAGCCATCACCTAAATCATGTGTACCTTTAAGACCAATGCGTGATGCATTACTTTTTACTTCAGTAAATGAGCCTTCGCCTTCATCTGAAGACTGTAGTGAAAGATTAGCTTTACCGTAAATGTCAACATCTGCCGCAAATGCCGACAATGATAAAGAAGACAATAAAGCGACAGCGATTTTGTTATACGTATGTTTCATGTTGAACCCTTTAAAAGATTAAGTATGTCTAAAAAGTAATTGTGGCTATTCTGCCAAAGCTTTATGACACTTTTGTGACATCAGCAATTTATTTAGTAACATTATGACAAAAAATAGTATTTTTATTGATTTTTTAATGACATTTTCGTGATATTTTTATTGTCTTTTTTAGACAGATTAATGACACCTCTTTACTTTTAATGAAGTTTTCAGCTTTAATCACCAATAAAAATGCTTAACCTGCAATAGCTAAATAGTTTATCGTTTAATGTAACTTTAACCTCTTTTGCCATTTTGTTACTGTAATAGTAGCTGACGCTTTGATAAATAATGCATTGCCTAACCATTAGCGTCATTATTAATAATTAAGCCACTGATTATTACAAGTTGTTAGAAAGTAGTCACAAAACTAAGATTATTAATAAAAACTAAGGTTATTTAAAAAAAAACTTTTAACCTTATCTAAAACAGCTAGAATCAAGGGAAGCGAAATAAAAGAAATATGTAATGAAAACAACTAGCCTGTCCCGAAAATTACTAACGAGAGTGTTGTCTTTTTATTTTGTCCTGACATTTCTCGTTACTTGTGTACAAATTGGTGCTGAATACATCAATACTAAAAGCCACATTACCAGTGAGCTATTAACACTTGAGAAAACCTTTAGTGGCAGTTTAACCCGCGCCGTTTGGGAACTAAACACCCAACAAGCGATTGATATCGCCGATGGACTTGTTGCAATCCCAATGATTAAAGGCATTACCGTTACTGATGAAAATAATCAAATAATTGCCCAACTCGGCTTAGTTGCTGATGAAGAAACCCTTAATATTGAATCAATTAATGACAACTCAAATGGTAATGAGTATTTTAATGTGACGTCGAGTATCGATGGTTTATTTGGCCACTCTTTCCCGTTAATTTTTGAATTTTCAGGCCGTACAACAAAAGTTGGCTCAGTAACGCTTTTGTCGAGCAACGAGGTCATCTTTAATCGCATACAAGTGGGGATCTATTTTCTGATTGGCAATGCCATGGTTAAAACAGCTGCCTTAGTATTATTATTTTCTATTGCTTTTTCACACTTGCTTACTAACCCACTCAACGAACTTACCGAACAAATTAATCAATTTGATATTGACGATCCCGAAGCATCGAAGTTACACGTGATAAATTATGAAAATAACGAATTAAATATTCTCCAAGATGCCTATAACAATTTGATTGATGAACTAGTGATTTACAAAGAAAAATTGGCACTCGCACAAAGTAAAATTATTTCTGCAAATGGAAAACTTGATGAACAAAATCTCATGCTTGAGCAAGAAGTTGCGCGTAAAACATCTTCACTAAGTACCACCATGCTCAAAATGGAAATGCAGCAACGAGAATTATTAGACCAACAAGGGAAGCTGCAAGCCGAAAATAGCCGTCGAAGTAGCACAGAAAAAACCTTAATAGAAACTAACCACGAATTAAAAAGCTATATTCTTGAGCTAAATAAGGCACAAGAGCGTTTACTTGATGCGGAAAAAATGGCCGTTCTGGGTAATATGTCTGCAGAAGTGACTCATGAGATTAATACCCCTATTGGCGTCAGTATAACCTCAACATCTTATTTAGCTGATTTACTTACCAAGCTTAAAGGCGACATTAAAGACAATAAACTCTCGAAACGGGTGCTGAATGATTTTACTGAAAACTCAACACAAGGTCTTAACTTACTGCTAAATAATCTCGAACGTGCCTCAGAATTAGTAACCAGTTATAAGCAAGTCGCCGTGGATCAAATAAGTGATAAAATTCGTAAAGTTAACCTTGGCAAATATATCGATGAAATTATTCATTCACTACACCCAAAACTGAAAAAGACTAATCACACGATAAAAGTTGATTGCCCGGAAAGTTCTGAAGTGTATTGTCATGCTGGTGCTATTTCACAAATATTTACCAACCTCATCATTAATTCAATTGCACATGGTTTCAAGGGAATAAATCGCGGAGTAATTTCCATTTCGGTTCAGCTCAATGGTGAGCATGTTCATATTACCTATGCTGATAATGGCCACGGTTTATCTGAAGAACAATTAGAACATCTATTTGATGCCTTTTATACTACAGCGGAAAATCAAGGTGGCACCGGCTTAGGCACTCATATTGTGCATGAACTTGTTAACGACACACTCAACGGTAGCGTTACTGCCAGCTCAGAGCCAGAAAAAGGCCTACGTTACGATATCAAGTTCGATAATACGCAACGAATTCCATCTTAAACTAGGGACTTAATCTAAGACGTGCGTGATGCTATTAAGTACGGTAATATAACGCTCGTTTTTCAATTATTAGCCCACTTTTATAGGGCATAGGATTATCTTAATGTGGTTTAAAAACCTATACTTTTTTGCCTTTACCCGCCCTTTTGAATGTTCTGAAGAAGATTTAGAGAAGCAATTATCTGAAAACTTGTTCACACCTTGTGCTTCAACTGAACAATCACATTTTGGCTGGGTAGACGCATTAGGCAAGCACGGCAGTTCAACTGTGCATTCCGTTAACGGTAATTACTTATTATGTGCGCGTAAAGAAGAAAAAATTCTACCTGCCCCTGTTGTAAAAGATATGCTTGAGCAAAAAGTCGCGCAATTAGAAGCTGAGCAATCACGCGGTGCAACTAAAAAAGAGAAAGAACAGTTTAAAGAAGATATTATCTTTGAATTACTACCCCGTGCATTTTCTCGTTACAGTGACACACGTGCCTATATCAACGCGGCACATAACATCATTGTTATCGACACCAGCAGTCGTGGCAAAGCCGAAGACTTTTTAGCTTTATTACGTAAATCACTGGGCACACTACCTGTGACTAGTGCTTCACCAGAAAAAGCCCCTGACGAAGTCATGACTGATTGGTTAGTTGAAAACAACTTGGGCGCTAACTTTCAATTAGGCATGGAAGCAGAGTTTAACGCCTTAGGTGATGACGGCGCGGTAGTTAGAGTTAAAAACCAAGACTTAACCAGTGAAGAAATTAAAGCACATTTAGATGCAGACAAATATGTTGTTAAAGTTGCACTTGAATGGGACGAATCGTTATCATTTATATTATGTGACGATCTTGCGGTAAAACGTTTGAAATTTTATGATGTTATTCAAGAGCAAAACGATGATATCGATAGTGATGACGTAGTGGCAAAACTTGACGCCGACTTTGCTCTAATGGCCGGCGAATTAAATCGTTTTATCGATCATTTATTAGCTGAATTTTCACTCAAAGCCAGCGACTATTTAGAAGCATAAATTATTTCAGAACACTTAATATAAAGAAGGCGCCAATTAGCGCCTTCTTTATATTTAAATGCTTTATAAAAGCTTAATCAAACATAGCTTTAACTTGTGCAACTAATTCAGCAAAATCTTCGGTCTCCATAAAATCTACCGTAGGCAAAACGCCTTTCGTCACGTAGCTTTTAAGTAAAATATCCCGTGTCGAATCGCTTTTAAATATTTCATGGTAAACAGCTCCCGCTCGAATAAAGTCAAGATAATGTACTTCTTTTGGCAATAAAGTTAAGTCATTCCAAGACGTCACTAACTGAGTCATCTCGCTAGAAAACCCCCACGCTTTCGTCACTTCACCACCTATTTCACTAGAAAACTTTATAATAGCTTGTTGTAAAAATACAGGATTGGCAAAAACTTCAGGATGTCCTTCAGCTTCAGCAAGTATCGGTAAAACACCAATATTATGAATAAGGGCAGCTAAGGTAATAGTGTCGAGGGTAAATCCAGCATGTTTGTTTTTTTGCAAATATAGCGTCATCAGCGCAATAGCAACAGAGGCAACGTCAACGGTTTTATTCCATGACTTTTGCATGTACTGTGAGACCACCTCATTATTAGAAACAAACATTTGTTCTACAGCCATCGCTGTGGCAATACTCTTTATCTGCCTAAGACCTATACGAGTAACAGCTTGAGCAACCGATTCAACTTTAATCGTTCTACCAAACACCACACTATTGGCCACTTTTAACATGCCTAATGCTAAAGCTGGGTCGTGGGCAATAATGTCGCTCATTTTACCTAGATTAGTCTCTGGGTCATCAGCTGCCTCTCGAACTTTCAATGCAATTTTTGGCAAGGTAGGTAAAATTAACGCATCCTGTTTAATTTTTTCAACAAGTATTGTATAAAGTGCATTTTCTGCGCCCATAAAAATCCCTTAATTTTAGTATTGTTATTAAAGATAAATTTAGCACAAAATAATTATAATTCAGTAATTAAAAGACTTTTTTTTAGTCTTTATGCTTAAACGCTATAGGCCAGAGGTTTTCATCTGCGAAAGTGCATGATTTACATCTTGATTCAGATCAACATATCACTTGAAAATCTGCTTATCACAGCGAGAATAAATTATAATTCGCGGCCAATTTTACTACGCCAACAATTGATATGCTAAAGCCTGAATTACTCTCCCCTGCCGGTAGTCTAAAAAATATGCGTTACGCGTTTGCCTACGGTGCCGATGCGGTATATGCAGGCCAACCTAGGTACTCATTAAGAGTTCGCAATAACGAATTTAGTTTAGAAAATATCAAAATTGGTATTGATGAGGCGCACGCGTTAGGTAAAAAGTTCTATTTGGTTAATAATATTGCGCCACACAATAGCAAATTGACAACTTTTCTTCGTGATATAAAACCGATTATTGCCATGGCACCTGATGCATTAATTATGTCTGATCCGGGCTTAATTATGATGGTACGAGAAAACTTCCCTGACATGCCAATTCATCTGTCCGTTCAAGCTAATGCCGTAAACTGGTCGACCGTAAAGTTTTGGCACCAACAAGGCATTGAACGTGTGATTCTGTCTCGTGAACTTTCCCTCGATGAAATTGAAGAAATCCGTTTTCGCTGCCCAGAAGTAGAACTAGAGGTTTTTGTCCATGGCGCACTGTGTATGGCATATTCTGGTCGTTGCTTACTATCGGGCTACATGACTAAGCGAGATCCGAATCAAGGCACTTGCACTAACTCTTGCCGCTGGAAGTATGACAGCCACCCAGCAAAGGAAACCGAAACCGGTGACATAATTGCCAAGCAACCTGCTGAAATATATCTACCTGAACAAAAGCCATTTGAAGACGTGGTCTTATTGCAAGAGCAAGGCCGCCCAGGCGAATACATGCCAGCTTTTGAAGATGAACATGGCACTTATATCATGAATTCAAAAGACTTACGTGCTGTCGAACATGTTGATCGCTTGGTCAAGATGGGCGTGCATTCCTTAAAAATAGAAGGCCGTACTAAGTCATTTTACTATTGTGCTCGTACGGCACAAATTTATAACCAAGCCATGTTAGATGCGGTTAATAACCAACCTTTTAATCAATATTTAAATAGCGATTTAGAGCATTTAGCACATAGAGGCTATACCGAAGGATTTTTAAAACGCCATCGCCATAGTGAGACACAAAACTATGATTACGGTTACTCCAAAAGTGATACTCAACAGTTTGTTGGCGAAGTTATAGGCCATAATAGTGACTCGGGTTTAATTGAAATTGACGTTAAAAATAAATTTTTGCTTGGCGATGAACTCGAATTAATGACGCCAAAAGGCAACAAAAGCTTTACCTTAACTCATATGGAAAACGTTAAAGGTGAAGCAATTGATGACGCCAAAGGCTCTGGTCATAAGGTGAGCATTAATATTGATACAGAACTAGACTTATCATTTGGTATTATTATGCGTTACTTAACTAACGGCGGTACCACACGTCATCCATTCGCACAAAATCAGGATAAATAACCGTGGCATTGCTCATTGAAAATAGCTGTATCAACTGTGACATGTGCGATCCTGAGTGTCCAAATGAAGCGATTTCAATGGGCGATGAGGTCTATGAGATTGATGTTGATAAATGTACAGAGTGTGTGGGTCATTATGAAAAACCGACCTGTGTATCCGTTTGCCCAATAGATTGTATAAAACCTGATCCTGAACACCAAGAAGATGAGCAATTTTTATTAGCTAAGTTTATGCGAATGCATGGTTAAATAATTTATAGGTTTTTTCGATAATAAAAAAGGAGGCAATTTTGTCTCCTTTTTTATATGTTAGCTTTACAGCAATTAAATTAAACAGAAATCGCGGCTTTAATATGAGGATGTGCTTGATAATTTTGTAGTTCAAAATCTTCAAAGGTAAAATCAAAAATACTTTTCACTTCAGGATTAATCCACATAGTTGGCAAAGGTAAAGGCTCACGAGACAACTGTTCATCAACTTGTTCAAGGTGATTTAAGTACAAGTGCGCATCACCAAAAGTATGAACAAAATCGCCTAACTCTAAATCACAAACTTGTGCAATCATCATAGTAAACAAGGCATAACTGGCAATATTGAATGGTACGCCAAGAAAAATATCCGCACTTCGCTGGTACAACTGACAGCTTAGCTTGCCATTTAAGACATAAAATTGGAATAAAGTATGACAAGGAGGCAATGCTTGCTTACCTATTGCTGCGTTAGCTTTTGGGCTTATCGAAGTATCTGGCAATAATGCGGGGTTCCATGCGGTAATAATATGTCGACGTGAATCAGGGTTATTTTTCAAGTCGTCAATTAACTGCGCTAATTGATCAATCGTTTCGCCATTTTGTGCTGGCCAATTACGCCATTGCACACCATAAACTGGTCCGAGTTCACCGTCATCAGTGGCCCAATCATCCCAGATTTTTACGCCGTTTTGTGTTAAGTAAGCAATATTCGACTCACCTTTAATAAACCATAATAGCTCATGAATAATCGATTTAAGATGACATTTTTTAGTGGTAACTAATGGAAAACCTTTCGCAAGATCAAAACGCATTTGATGACCAAATATACTTTTAGTGCCGGTACCGGTACGATCCGACTTTTCAACACCTTCATCTCTGACATGTCGCATTAGGTCAAGGTATGCTTTCACTTGGATTTCCTTTAAGATTATTTTTGATAACCGCTATATTGTGCCAAATGTCTTGGTGCAATTACAGTAAATTTAGCCCTTAGTACCACATCATTTTAATTGCCACTAACATTAAAAATACTGCGAAGCCTTTCTTCATATAACGCAAAGGTAATTTGGCGCCCGCTTTAACCCCTAACGGCGCAAACAAGGATGAGGTGAGTACGATACCCAATAGTGCCGGCAAATAGATATAACCGACACTCCAGGCTGGTAAGTTTTCTTTCCCTATGCCAATAATCACATAGCCTAAGGCACCAAATAAAGCGACAATAATGCCACTAGCGGTAGCAACACCAATAGCTTGACGCATGGATAATGAGCAATACATTAAAATTGGCACCAGTATCGCGCCACCTGCGATCCCCATCAAACTTGCTAACACACCGGTAAAAAGCCCAATAAACTGTAATACCCAGTTAGTTGGCAAGGCAACGCTGCGTTCAACTTTAATAGATAACAGCATATAAAATGCTAAAACAAGCACGGCACTGGCAAATATAATGGTCAGTGCTTTCAGGGAGAGTAACCCAGCAATAACGGCACCGAGCATAGCACCTAATGCCACTGAAATAGCCAATCGTTTTGCTATTGGCCAAGGAATATTACCGTTTTTATGATGGGCAAATGCAGCAGACGAGGAAGTAAAAATAATTGATGCTAACGATGTTGCCAACGCCATCGGAAAAGCAAGCTCTGCAGTTATGCCTAATAAGGGTAATAAGTATACCAAAACAGGCACAATAATAAGGCCACCACCGATACCGAGTAAACCAGCAAAAAAACCTACAATAGCGCCAGTCAACGCACAGGCTAAAAATACACTAATAAACATTGAAACCACTTACATTATAATGTTGTAACAAGGAAACAAAAAAGCACTTACTGTAATCTTGCATGGACAAAATCTCCCAAACCTAATGCCATTAACTGCTCGTGCATATAACTATGAACACTCGCCGTATTGGTTAAACACAATACCTTAGTTAAAATTTGTTTTAATTTAGTATACTCTACATGGCGAATAACCCATTTTACTTTCGCAATACTGTGAGCACTCATACTCAAATTTTTATATCCCATTACCATCAGTAAAAGTGCTCCTGTAGGTTCATTGGCCAATTCGCCACAAATACTTAATGGCACGCCTCGCTGCTGACTTTTCTGCGCAATATAATGTAATGCTCGTAAAACCGCTGGGTGATAAAAGTCATATAAACTTGCGACACGGCTATTATTGCGATCGACGGCCAGTAAGTATTGCGTTAAATCATTACTACCCACCGAAAAAAAGTCAACTTTATCAGCTAAATCTTCTAATTGAAAAATAACACTGGGTACTTCAATCATTACCCCTATTTTGGGCTTTACGAAGATATCTCGCTCATTGGGTGATAATTCAGAGCTAAGTTCATAGTATGCTTGATTAATCAATCTCATCGCCTCATCGACTTCGGTAATGCTTGAAATCATGGGCAACATGATGGCTAGATTCCCTAAGCCGTGATTTGCCCTTAACATTGCTCTTATTTGCACTAAAAATATCTCTGGATGATCAAGCGTAATACGAATGCCGCGCCAACCTAAGAATGGGTTTGCTTCAATAATAGGAAAATAAGGTAAAGATTTATCACCGCCAACATCTAATGTGCGCATAGTGACGGGTTTGCCAGAAAATGACGCTAACACCTTGCGATATAATGTGGTTTGTTCTGATTCAGACGGAAAGCAACTACGGTTCATAAAAGGTATTTCCGTTCGATACAAACCAATACCATCAGCACCAACATTCTGTGAGTATTCAAAGCCTGCAGATAAACCAGCATTAACCAACAAACTCATGCTGTGGCCATCTTTTGTCAATGCCGGTAAATGTTCAACTTCTTTCACTTGCGCTTGCAGTTCATTTTCTGCGGCTAAGATATGACGATATTCGTTAATTAAAGCATTGCCTGGCGCCACATAAAGTTTATAAGCGTAACCATCTAATACCGCTTTTTTTTGATGTAATTGACGAATGGCAAGGTAATCAACCCCCATAACCGCAGGAATATTTAGTGCTTTAGCTAGAATGGCGACATGAGAATTATTTGAACCTGTTAAGGAAACAATCCCTAATAACCCTTGGTGTTGATACTCAGCCAGCATGGTTGCGCTGACATCGTTTGCAACCAAAATAAATTGTTCAGGTAACTGTTGGTCATACGCCACCAAATTTTGAATGTTATTTAATAATCGATTACCCAGATCTTTAATATCATAGGCTCGTTCACGCAGGTATTCATCATCTAACGCTTCAAATTTTACCACATAACCATCGACAATTATTTTCAATGCGCTTTGTGCATTCCAGCCCTGATTTATTTTAGTAATAACTTCAGTTTTGAAATTATCACTGTCCAGCAATTGTTTATAAACATCAAAAATATCTAAGCTACTATCTGAAATGATTTTTTTTAATTTTTCGCTCATTTGAGAAAACTCGATAAATGTTCGTTCAACCGCGTCATTAAAAATCGTCAGCTGCTGTTCAAGGTCACTCACCCTATTTACCGCAACAGTCGATAAATCAGCTTTGGGATGCACAACAATCATTTCGCCAATGGCTACGCCTGGTGCACCTCCAATACCCTGATAATACTTACCTGTGTGTTGGGTACTATGTTCAATCATGCCTTGCGCTTCAACACTCACCAATGCCGTAGCAAGCTGCGCGGATAACGTAACTAAAAAGGCCTCTTCGTTCTCACTAAAAACTCGAGCCTGCTCTTGCTGAACCGTTAAGACACCTAAAACTTTACGCTGGTGGATAATGGGTGTGCCTAAAAAGGCCTTAAAGTTTTCTTCTTCAACTTCTGGCGCATGAATAAAATCAGGATGTTGTTGAGCGTTGGCAATATTAATCGGTTCTTCACGTTGGCCCACTAAACCAACAAGCCCTTCAGTAAAGCCAACGCTGGTACGCCCAAAAGCATTTTGCGATAGGCCATTAGATGCCATTAATAAAAAGTGCTGTTTTTGGTGATCCGCTAAATATACCGAGCAACACTGAGTATCGAGAGCTTCTTTGACTTGGCTAACTAAATGCAATAAAGCTTGGTCTAGTTCTGATGCTTGGCTAAATTCGAGGACAATTCGGCGCAAAATCGTAAGCATTATAATCCCTATAATTAAGTTATTTACTGTACATTCAACAATGCAGGTTATGTAAAGCCTCTATTAAATTAAGCTAATCTGCTGATAGTATTAGATCGGTTATGTCATCCATGTTCATAACGCTAATATTGGTATAAAGGGTGTTATTTAAATAGCTACTACTGAAATAATTTAAAACTAAATAGCTCACCGAAGTGAGCTATTTTACAAAACATAATAATAATCTAAGGTGTCGACAATTAAGCTCGACGTCGGCGACGCTCTTGGCGATAACTAGGCATTGCTGCTAAGGCAAATTCTTTCATCACTTTTCGATAAACCTCGCGTTTAAATGACACAACTTGCCTTACTGGATACCAGTAAGATACCCAACGCCAGTCGTCAAACTCAGGATGACTTGAATGTAATAAATCAACTGCTGACTCTGGTGCCGTCAATTTCAGTAAAAACCATTTCTGCTTTTGACCAATACAAACCGGCAAGCTCTCGTGTCTAATTAACCTCTTTGGTAATTTATATTTTAACCAATGCTTAGTGGTTGCTACAATTTTAACATGCTCGGGTTTTAAACCAACTTCTTCGTCTAATTCCCGATACATAGTTTGTTCTGCAGTTTCACCCTCATCAACACCACCTTGTGGATATTGCCAAGAATGCTGACCAAAACGCCTTGCCCAAAATACTTGTCCCCTGTCATTGATTATTACTATGCCGACATTGGCTCGATAGCCTTCGGCATCTATCAAAGGAACTCCTGACAGCATTAAATAATGCTTTGATTCTTCCACACTCTGCACTTTTGGGCAAATATTTATTAACAGAAATATCGCTAATATGCCTGTACCTGCCATTGTTTCTCGTTAACATGACACCAACAACAAATAGCAAATAATAATTTTCTTGCTCAAAACCTTCTAGCTAGCTGATAATAACCTAAATAAAACTATTAAAGAGCAAGAACAAATCAATACAAGCATCCCTAAAAGTGAAGCTGAATTAGTAGCAAGAGCACAGAATCTTGCTGGTATGACGCTAGGAGAAATTGCACAAGCTATTAATGTTGCTGTCCCGAACGACCTAAAGCGTGAAAAAGGCTGGATAGGCTTGTTATTGGAACAAGTATTAGGTGCAAGTGCTGGCTCTCGGCCAGAGCCTGACTTCCCGCATTTAGGTATTGAATTGAAATCATTACCAATTAATTACCAAGGTAAGCCGTTAGAAACCACCTTTGTTTGTGTTGCTCCACTCACAGGACTTGTTGGCGCGCGTTGGCAAACCAGCCATATTCGTAATAAGCTTGCCCGTGTATTATGGATCCCGGTGATATCTGAGCGTACAATTCCAGTCGCAGAACGCATCGTTGGTAGCGCATTTATTTGGTCGCCCTCTCAAGAAGAAGAACAGTTGCTTGCTCTCGACTGGCAAGAGCTCACTGATATGATAGTACTCGGTAACGTAGAAAACATTCATGGCAAACATGGTCAAGTTTTACAACTTCGGCCAAAGGCAGCAAATAGCCAAGCTAAAACTCAAGCATTTAACCGTTTAGGTCAACCTTTTATGACCTTACCTCGCGGTTTTTACCTAAAAACAGCTTTTACCCAAGCCCTATTAAATAAATATTTACGAATAAACTCATTATGATAAAAAACTATAAACTAAAAATATAATAGTAAAAACCGTGGTAAAAACTGTCTAACCACGTTATAAATTACTTAATATTTAAATTCGGTTTCGTTATTCCTCTATGAAGTTTGGCAATAAATTTGATCGTTACATTGCAGTCATATTCTTTGTAACCATTGTTACGGTTATTTTAACATCATATTTAACCTTAAAAGATGTAGTAAATAGCCATAATAAACAAGTTCAAAGTGCTATAATCCCGCTATTTTCCTTAGTGACTAGTGAAGTACTTAGGCCATTAAATGTTGCCAACTTTATGGCCAACAACCAATTTATTATCGATTACGCAAGTAAGAGTGAGATAGAAAAAGAGACACTCACTGCATATTTAAATAAAATATCCAAATCCTATAATATGTTGGCATTTATCGCCCTTGAGAAGCATAACCTTATGCTGGACTCAAACGCTAAAGAATCAACGTTAAACAGTAAGGAAGCCGAATGGTTTTATCGCCTAAAAGATTTACCCGGCGACCAATTTACCGATATAGGTAATACTGAAGATCCCCGTTTATATTTTGACAATAAGATATTCAATCGAGATGAAGAATTCATCGGTTTTACCGGTGTTGCCATTGATTTAAAATATTTTGCCAGTAAATTTCAAGACTATAGCGAACGCTTTGGTTTTGAACTCTACTTTGTCGACAAAAATAATGTTATCACTCTGTCGTCCAACAATATTCTAAAATCACAAAGTCTTCATCGCAAAGGTTTGATAACGAGATTAAATGACTTACCTTGGCATCAGTCACTGATTAAAAATAATAGCGCTGATACGAATTTAAGCTCCGAGGTCATGTATACCACTGACGACGGCTTATTAATATCTCAAATGCCTATACAGGAACTGAATTGGCGCATGTTCATTGTTTCACCTCCGGCATCACAACAAAGCGAATATTGGCAGATATTTATTGCTCGCTTTGTATTATTTTTCTTAATTTCGATCATTTTTTACTTAGCACTATTAAACATCATCAATTATTTGAAAGCGCGTTTAATTAAACATTCTGAAACTGATTACCTTACTCAACTGCCCAACCGTAGTCACATTCACTGGCGCTTTGACAATTTAGCGAAAACCAACAAGAAGCTTTGTGTTGTTATAGCTGATATCGATAATTTCAAAGCTATTAATGATTCTTACGGACATTTAGTCGGCGACGATGTCTTGCGAATAATCGCTGAGCAGTTATCACTAACCCTACGAAAAATAGACGTAGTTGGTCGATGGGGGGGGGAAGAATTTGTCATGCTGTTACCTGAAACCACAGCGAGTCAAGCACATGCCATTGTTGAACGTATCAGAAAAAACATTGCGGCTATTTCTTTTCCAATATCAACAACTAGCGGCTCATTTACCACCACTATTAGCTTTGGTATTTGCGAATTACCACTACAAGGTAAAACCATTAGAGATTATATCGAAGGTGCGGATAAAGCCTTATACGAAGCTAAGAATAACGGTAGAAATCAAAGCGTAATTTTTAATTAAACGATAAAATACGCTTTCAAAAGATGTTACTTATTTTTGACCATGAAGCTTAACAACCTGACTGATACTAACACTCGATTGGCTTGCAATGATTTGCCAGTCGGTATTGGCCGCTTCTAAGCAAACAAATTCGTTTTCACCTCTAGGGTGAATATCTGCCATGGTTTTAGCCCCTTTGCCAGGGTTCCATAATACCCATTGTTGGCAGCCTTGGCTCAACACTTCAATCTCTCGTTGCCATTGATGATCAACGATAACCACACTGTCATTGCCGTAATAAATACGGTCAATTGGACCTGTACAGCTTTCTAAATGAGATTGCTGCTGTAAACGGCCTGTAAGTTTATCATCATAAATCATACTATTTAATGCCGTAATTTCTGTTTGATCCGGACTACCTACACAAAAATAACTATGCAATGCCCCGGTATATTCAACCGTTTTATCTGATAAGTTTTTCATGTTCAACTGCTGCTGAAATGATTCACCAAACACCAAGGTTTGTGTCAATGCAAACGCTGCAGGCCAATAAGGCGAGCCTTGTTCACCTGCTAATGATAACGTTATTGTCACCTCAGATGATGACATTTTCATATCCGTCAGCTGCCACTGACTTTGTCTTGCAAAGCCATGATTACTGGTGCTTTGTATATCGCCTTCAGCTAGTTTGACCTCACCGCCAAACCAAGGCCAACATAGCGGTATACCGCCACGAATTGCTTTACCTGAACTATAGTGGCTATCATTACTCAACCAAAAGACCGGCTGTTGATCGCGAGGTTGCCAGCGCAGCACTTGGCCACCATATAAACTCACCGAACCTTGACCTTGCTGATGAACAAAACGCAAGGCCTGCAAGCCATCGGCAAGCTCAAATTTCTCTATGCAACCAAATTCATTTTCTAACAATACTTCGACCATATTAATTGTCTCTTGAGCTTATAACGCTAGGGGCTGTTGATCTTTGTTTATATTTTCAGCAATAGGTTGTTTTTAATGTTAGCAAAGCAGAATGAACGGGGTTTGGTTGTTCCAAATAAGTGAAATTCTAATGCCGCTAGCGTTAAAAATAGCCATTGCCCAAAGGGCTGAGGCTAAAATCACCTTACTTTGCGTTGAAAATAGTTAATTTAGATGACTAAACTACACCATTTTC
>Ga0208643_1000892_pt1 | contig 18173 bp, 17 predicted proteins | sample VirMetDEL_Nov_12_FD_184516 | JGI IMG/M metagenome (GOLD analysis project Ga0208643, IMG submission 184516) | Aqueous microbial communities from the Delaware River and Bay under freshwater to marine salinity gradient to study organic matter... | ecosystem: Environmental > Aquatic > Marine >... | reverse complement strand
AAGGATCAACTGGAGCACAAGGACCAACTGGAGCACAAGGACCTCAGGGTGAAATGGGACCAACTGGAAATGATGGAGCTATTGGACCAACTGGAGCACAAGGACCTCAGGGTGAAATGGGACCAACTGGAAATGATGGAGCTATGGGACCAACTGGAGCTATTGGACCAACTGGTAGTGATGCAAATGCTTCTCTATGGTCTACTTTCCCAGCAATTCAAAATGTTGATTGTGCACAAAATTCAGTTGAAAATGTTAATACTATTACAATGAAAAATGAACTTAACTATTCTGATAATGCTTTTATTGTAGGAGCTACAGGACAAGCTGGATTTTCTCAAGGTGTTTTATTTCAAAATACAGATAATAAAGGTTCAATGAATTTAGTATGTGTTAACGATTCAACTGGTATTGATTATATGGCAGTAGGTATTAATGGCTCAGCATTTGAAAATATTTATAATAGTTTATTCGAAATTCCTAGTGCTACTTATTTCAGTGGAACTAATCATACTGTATTTGGTTCTCAATCTGACCATTCTGGTGATGCTTGTGTATTTATTGCACCTGGATTTGGAACTCAAGGTATGGCTGTCAATCCTAATTGTGCAGTTAGTTTTAATGCAAATTATACTAGTGGAGTACTTAATACTGGTAATTTTGGAACTCCTGGTCAAATTCTTTCATCAGCTGGTCCAGATGCGCCTGCTGAATGGATTGATAATACTGGAGGTGGAAGTGCTGGTCCAACTGGAGCTACTGGTGCTATTGGACCAACTGGAGCTCAAGGTCAAATAGGATTAACTGGTGCTATTGGTCCAACTGGTGTACAAGGACCTCAAGGTGATATTGGTCCAACTGGAGCTACTGGAAATGATGGAGCTATTGGACCAACTGGAGCTACTGGAAATGATGGTGCTATTGGTCCAACTGGAGCAGCAGGAGCAAGTAATACTTTTTTCGATTTTAAAGTAGATGCAAATAGTATTACTACCCCTCCTCCATCAAAATATATTAATTATAATAATGTAGTTCAAACATCTGCAACACAAATTAATGTTTCTCATTTAACTACTGCAAATATTGATGTTGATGTATTTTTAGATAATATCCAGGTTGGAGATAGTATTATAATTCAAGATGCTAATAATTCAGCATTGAATCAAAAATGGATTTGTTCAGCTCCTATTACAATTGCAGCAAATTTATATGTTACTATCCCTGTAACATTAGTATCTGCAACATCTCAATTTTCTAATGCTACAAATATATTATTTATATTAAGTAAAATTGGACCAGCTGGACCCCAAGGTATTCAAGGAGTAACTGGAGCTACTGGCCCTGCTGGAGCAACTGGTCCCCAAGGTATTCAAGGAGTTACTGGTCAAGCTGGTCCTCAAGGAATACAAGGAATACAAGGAAATGTAGGTCCTACTGGTCCTCAAGGTCCAGCTCCTACTTTATATAATGCTATTTCTCTATCTCAAGGAAGTAATACTTATACTACTGGAACATCTGGTACTATTCTACAATCAACAAATCAATATTCTCTTACACCTGGACAAATTCTTGGTTGTAGATTTACATTTAGTGCAACATCTCCTCCAGCTGGAAACGTAGTATGTGGTGCTATTTTACAAATTTCAACTAATGGAACAACTTTTACAACATTATCAACAAATGCGTATGTAATTGAATCACTTGTTGGAGCAACACCTCCTATTTTTATCCAAGGTCAAGTTGCTGGAGTAGGTGCAGGTAATTACTATGTTCGTATTCGTTTACTTTTCCAATCCGCTGGTTTTGTTGCTACTGCTATGTCAACAACTTCTAACTCTTGTAATTTATTTACAATTGGTTAAATTTATAATTGTAATTAATTATAAATTATTTAAATGGAGCTTTTTTAGGAATATCTATAGGTTTAGTTTCATGTATTTCAATTCTTGGTGTTAAATTAATACTTAATCTATTATTCATTTTGTGTTTAAAAACAAATAAAAACAAATAAAAACAAATAAAAACAAATAAAAACAAATAAAAACAAATAAAAACAAATAAAAACAAATAAAAACAAATATGCCAGATTATTCAAAATCAAAAATATACATTATTCGTTCATATCAAACAGATAATGTATATATTGGAAGTACAACTCTTTCACTTGTTGCAAGAATAGGAGAACATCGAAGACAATATAGATTTTATATTGAAGGAAATGGAAAAGGAAAAAATCCTCATACTAAATCGGTTGAAATTTTAAAATATAATGATGCTTATATAGAACTTATTGAAAATTTTCCTTGTTTAAATAAAGAAGAATTAACAACTCGAGAATATCAAATTATTAGAGAAAATGATAATTGTGTTAATAAATTAAAAGGAATTTATACAACTAAAAAAAATTGGATAGAGCAAAATCAAGAGCATGTTAAACAATATTCTAATAATTATGAAGAAAAAAGAAAAGAAAAGAGAAAAGAAAAAATACAATGTGAATGTGGTTCTATATCATCATTACAAAATATAACTACACATAGAAAAACAACAAAACATTTAAATTTTATTTCCAAGGTTTCAGAACATTCGAAATTAAATGAACAGGAGCAACCGATTCAGGTGGAGCAACCGATTCAGGTGGAGCAACCGATTCAGGTGGAGCAACCGATTCATTAAAAACTAAAATTTCAACAAGTCCATTACAACATTCTGGGCGTTTAATAGAAGAAGGTTCATTTTTAAATTTTTTGTTATAATTTTTTATAACACTATCTGGTATTTGAGGCTGAATTTCATTTAATCTTTGTATTAAATCACTTACAATTTTCATAAATGACTTAACAGACATTCTTTTATTTCTAGGTAAACTTAATTCAATTGATATTTGTAAATATAATTTAGAATAACTAACTGAAGTTATTCTATGTAATTCTGCTCTTTTAGCAAACATAAAATATGAATTAAGAGTTGTTAAAATTGAAACTAAAATACTAATTGCTCCCATTAAAAAATTTATATTTTTATCTGCTCCAAAAGCCGAAGTACCTACACCTGCAAGAGTACTTAAAATTATAGAAGGTATAGTTAAAATATTATTAAGGTGAGAATATTTTTTTTCACTTTTAGAATGAAGCCAATTTAATGATAAAGATTTTTCACCAATTCCTTTAATTAAGTTTTCGATTGCATAATTCCATATCGGATTACTTTGAATTTCGTCTGTCATTTTTTATTATATAACTATAATAAAAATTTGAAATATATACTTTTTGAATGTTATTTTTTCGTTGAAGGGGGGTTCACAAAAATTTAAACATTAAACTTCTTTCTATAAGCTTCAATATTTTCATCTACATCTTGACTATCTCCCCAAGTAATAAACCAGGATAGATTACCTGGACTCATTGGATTGTTGTTATCTTTGACATCTGCTTTATGTCTCGCTCGATAAGCAGTTTTAACATTTTCAGGAGCACCATCAACAAAAGTGAAACCGGTTTTAGTACCAAATTTAACAGTTTTAGTTTTATTGTTTTCATCGTAGAAGATAGCGTAGAACTTATATTTGTTATCTTTTGCTGGTGATTTGATAACTTTGAGTAATTTCATTTTTTATTATGTATATAATTTATTTTTATTTTTTCTTTTTTAAAACTTTGTTAAGTTCTTTAGCTTGGTCAACTGCTTCTTTTCTTAATTTTGTCTTATTACCTTCTTTCAAAATTTTGATTAACTTCTTGTGTTCAGCGACGAATGCTTTCATTGTCATATCTACTTTCTTCATTTTATATAAAATAAATAAAATATATTTTATTTATTTTCGCATCTTGCGAATCTTAGCCATATAGGCCTTAGCTGCAGCGGAACCTTTGACAAGACGAGCGGGTTTTACCATTTTTTAATATAGAAATAAAAAAATATTTTTTATTTTTTATTTTTTAGCTTTCTTTGTTTTCTTATAAACATCGTGAATTACCTTTTTGACTTTTTTACCTGCTCTATCTATTATTTTTTCAATTTTTGCACTCTTTTGCTTTTCAAGCATATCAATTTCGTTATCTCTAGCAGCGAAAATAGCCTTGCTTCGTTTAGCAACTTCATCTTTTAATTTATCCATTTTTTTTAATATTAAAATAAAAAATAAAATAAATTTTATTTTTTATATGACAAAGTTAACATCATCAGATTTTGATTCTTTTACTTCTTTGGTTGGTGCCTTGTAATAACGTTTTTGTTCAGCAACACTGTGACCCATCTCCTTAGCAATTTCAGCTTGCTTAGCTTGAACTTCTGGAGAATAGACACTTTCGAATGTATGACTGATGAAAATGTGACGTAGCATTGATGAACCAATCTTCTTCTTGAATAACTTGTTTAATCTTAAAGTTACGAAGTTGACACCATTTTGAGGAACACCTTCACGATTAACAAATAGCTTGACCATTGAGATGTTCTTACCAGCACCTTGTAGCTGAGGATGGTATTTAATCCATAAGTTTAGAACTTCAATAAGTGACTCTTTCATGTCAACAACTTCCTGACCATGATGCTTGGCTGTCTTATATACGTTGTAAATGAACTTGTGATTAATCATGTCGGCGTAATTTCTTGTCTTGTCAGAAGTTTCATCTCCAGCTTTTAGTAGAATGTACATATTAAGGAAATCACCATTACGACGAGGAGCTTGTAGAGAATATAAACTTAGAACAAGATAATCAATTACAATTTCAAATTGTTTGTTTGTGATTACTTTCTCATTTTTGAATTCATCAACTTTCATTTTGATTTCAGCTAATTTCTCAAGTACATCCTTCCACTCGACCCAGTTATCTTCTTGTGCCTTAGTCTTATCTTCAGTGACAACTTCTTCTTTAATTCCAAGTTTCTCATTTAGCATCTCAGAAAATGTTTTATAAGTTGTTTTGTACAAATGATTATCTTTAACTGTACTCAGAGCTGAGACAATTGCGGTTAACTTTGAACATTGAGTATTTTCAGCATATTGACTTAAATAATCAGTTATCTTGTTATCTTTGAGTCCCTTCTTGAGGAAGCCAAGATTATGGAAACTCTGGCGTTCATTGATTAACCAAAGATTATTAATGTACAAGTTAGCTGAAGACTCTGCAATACCACGGATATCAATGAGCTGCTTTTTCAATGTTTGCATATAATCAGTTGCGAGAATTCTTGATTTTGTTACAGGACTAGAAGACATTTTATTTTTGATTTGTTCTTTTTAATTACACAGGATAATTAATTTTTATTTTTTATTTTTTATTTTAAAAACTATCTCTTTAAACAATTTTAAATTATAAGTTTAATTAATTTTAATTTCAATATTTAAATTATTATTATTATACATTTTAAATTTAAGTTAATATTAAAATCACAACTACAAGATTCAAAAGTTTCATTTTACACATTATTATTAATTATATTAATTAATAAAGTCTTATTTCATTACATAACATTATAGATTATTATATTTACTAGTCAATGTTGATAGTATTGGTTTAAAAATCACGTGATTTTTAAATAAAGGTTATGTAGTTTGATAGTTTGTTATATAATAATCTATGATATCATCAATATAATATGATAAAATATCAATAATCTAATAATACTATTAATAGTATTATTAATAAACATATTAGTCAGGAGTTTTTATTTTCATTAGTTCATTATTAAAAGTATAATTGTTCATTTCATGAAGTTCATTTTAATCATTATCTAAAGTATACTTTTAAAATTAAATAAGATACATTCTATAAATGTAGAATTATGTTTTATATAAATTGTGAGTTGTTCAATTTCATTTGTTTTAAGTTTGAACTTTGGATTTTGGATTTTATCATTGAATTTATCAATTCGTTTTAATGAAACTCCAGCTTTGAGCATCACATCTTTGAATGAATAAGGTATAGGTGTTTTTCTGTACATCAATAACCAACTATATATTTCTAAAAATGTCTTTGGTTTCTGGAACCCTATATGAGTAAACAGGTCATCAATATCGACGTTAATATCCATTTTTATTATGTAATGAAAATTATTTTTTATTATTTTTTAATTTTAATAAAGTTAAAATTAAATATGTTTAAAGAATTGATTTAAATAATAAAAAAGTTTAAATTAAAAAAGTTTAAACTCAAAAATTAAAAATAAAAAAATATTTTTTTAATTCTTTGATAAAAAACAGAAATACGAAAAATGAACATGAACATCAATTTTCCCTCTGGTTTCGGTACAATCGACAATAAATGCAAAATCGTAGATAGCGAAGGTAATCGTATTTGCTCCTTTAACAGTGCACATGAAAATGGATTATGTGGAATTCATGAAGCTGCTCGTGAAGCTGATGCAGTCAAAGCTGATGAAGTTAAAGTTAAGATTACTAAATTGTCAAAAGAGAAGGATGATTTGAAAAAAGTATATAACGAAAAGAAAAATCAAGAAGATGAAAAGAAGATGAAAGAAAGACAAGAGAAACAAGCTAAATATAATAACGATGATAATGTCTATCCAATCTATGATATAGATAATACAATTATTGGGTATGAATGTAAGACCGAAGTCAATGACAAAATTGCATGTTATATTTTCTTAAGACTTCATGTAATAGAAGATGGTTCTTGTTTAATTCAAAAAGATGGTGATGATTTATTACTCTTTGATAGTTCATCAGGAATGTGGAAAAGTGATGATAACTATATTAAGAAAATCATCACTCAAAGTGGATTAAGACTTTATCATATTAGTTTTGATAATGAAAAGAATGAATGGGTAAGAAGTAAACGATGTGCTGATTATTCTGGAACTATATCAAATGTCGATAAGCTATTTAAATTCTTGACTATTACAGTTGATGATACTAAATTTATCACAAAAAATATTGAAACTAATATCGGTAAACTTTTATTCAAAAATGGGATTTACGATTTTAAGACCAATACTTTCACAGAAGGTTTTGATTCTAAAATTATCTTCTTCCATAGAATTGAGAGAGATTTCCCTCAAAGAATCAAAGAAGATATTGACTATATTGAGTTTATTCTTTTTGATAATTTATTCGAAAATATTGAAATCTCAAATTACATCAAACGCGCGATTGCAAATTCAATCTACGGTAATTATGAAATTCGTAAAGCTATCTTTGCTTTAGGACGAACTGGTTCAGGTAAAGGTATGCTTATCGATGCTTTATTATCTGCATTTCCTGGCATTGTTTTAACTTTTGACGCAGATAATTTAGTTTTTAGTAAATCAACAAAAGATAAAGCTCAACGAAACATGTGGCTTATTAAATTGAAAACTGCAAGACTTGCTATTAGTTCAGAGATTACAATCGAGAAAAATAAGACTGGACAAGTTAAAACATTTCTTGATGGTAATTTATTCAAACAGGTTGTTTCAGGTGGTGATAACATTGAAGTTCGCGGTATGAATGAAAATATTCATACTATTGTTAATAGAGCTACATTAATGTTTTGTGCGAATGACTTCCCGGATTTCTATCCTAGAGATGAGGCTGTCCATGACAGAATTGAAAATGTTAACTTCTACAAGTGCTTTAAAGAAACACCTAATCCAAAATATTCAAATGAATTAAAACGAGATATCAATGTTAAGAAAAATATCAAACTTGAAAAATATCAAAATGCACTATTTTGGATTTTGGCAGACACATACCAAAATCAGATTTTAGGCAAAGAGTATCTCCCAGCTCCGATTGAAATAATTCAAGAGGAAGAAGACGAGTTTGAATCAGATGAGATTGAAATGCTAGAAAAGTTTTTGTTAGAACATTTTGAAATTGTAGGTGATAACATAGAGATTGAAAAGAATGACAGAATTATAAACAAAGATTTAGAGGCGTTAATCAAGTCAGAACTAGGATGGTGTACTAAAAAAATTAGAGCAAACTTTAAAGTTTTTAGAAAAGTTAAATCTATAACTTTTGAAACTAAGGGTATCAATTCAATATCTTATAGGTCTAATTTAAAGAAGAAATCTACTCATTAACAAAAAAATATAAAAAAAAAATTATTAAAAATTAAATTTTTAATAAATTCAGAAATGAAAAAAAAGTAAGTAATTTTTGAAAAAAAAGATTTCTGTTTTTTTTTCTCTCTAAAACCTACGAAAAAAGGAGGCTGGAAGGGGCAGTAAGTAAAGCAAGCATTTTTTTTAAAAGTTTATTATTTCTATATAATAAACAACTTTGAGAATTAGTTGTTTATTATTTCACTTTTTTTGATATATTTTACTTTTTTAATTGCTTTACTGCTGTCTATCTTTTCTTTCCTCTTATCTATTTATTTCTTAATTAAATTAAAGAGAATAAATAAGAGGGAGGTAAAAATAAGACAGTAATGAAAAAGTAATAGCAATCTAAATCAAAAATTAAAAATCAAAAATGTAAATTATAAAATCAAAAATCAAATTATTTTAATTTATTTGGATAAATTAAAATGACACTTACACTTCACGCCGTGGTAATCAAAAAACCGATTTCTCTACTCGAAGCTAAGAAATTAAGTAAAGAATTCATCAAAAATGAAAAAGTGAACTTCTACAGGGAGACAACTGACTCGTTTAGATTTAGAAATAAGGCTAAAACAAAATTTGACCCCAACACATTTGTTTCAAAAGTAATCAATGACAAAGTTACTCTTGTCTTAGGCAAACTACTCTAATTTACATTTTTATACTATAAATAAGTAAATTATGTTTAAATGAATCAAATCAAAAATAAAATAAAATAAAAAATATTTTTTATTTGAATAATAAAAATGATAAACTCAATTGTCCAAAAGTTGATTTTCGAATTTGAAATTCACAAAGCTGTTTTTGATACACAAGGTTCAATTAAGATAAACACAACTGAGTGGCATGAATTATTTGACCAATACCCTATTGGATTTGGACACAGTCCATACATGCTTCATTATCATGAACTGCTTCATCTTGCTACCTATAATATTGGATTTGTTGAATGGACTCTGAAATTTGATAAACACGAATTTGGTGGTGAACAAATTTTAAGTGGTGTCTGGCTAGAATACAAGTATAGACCTGACTGTCAAGAATAAATAATTAATTTAATTATTTATTTTAATCTGAATCACTTGCATTCTCAGCTTCAATCTGTGCAATCTTACCTCTCAAATATTCAATCACAACTTTGGTTTTTGGTTTATCTTTAATAATTGTTTTCAAAGTTGTTTCACCATCATCATCTAATTTAGGCAACACTTTAAAAGCTTTGGATTTTTCACCTTTTTTAGTAACTCCATCGCTCTTAGCTTCTTTAATTGGGTGGCGTTCGAGACTTTCCCCATCTTCATAAACTCCTTTGTCTGCATTGCTATTTCTATCAATCATAGGCACACTCATTAAAATTTTACGAATATCCATTTTTTAATAATTATAAATAAATTGTTTTTTGTTTTTTATTTTAATATTAAAAATAAAACAAAAATGGCATTCAATCCTGTGTGTAAAGATAGAATTGATTTTGAACTTCAAGCTGACCGAGCTTATTCTTGGTGTATTCTGGGAGCGACTCGTTCGGGTAAATCTACCCTAGTCAGTTATTTGAATGAAAGATATAATTCAAAGAAGATAAATATATTAATGACTGAATCTCCAAATGCAGATTTATATAAGTCTGGTTCACTTAAACATGATTGCTTGATGGCACCTGAGTGGCAACCTCAACTTATTCGTGAATGTTACAAGATTAATAAAGGAACAGATAATCACTATAATTTTAATTTCTTAATTGATGATATAATCGGGGCATCACGAGCCCCAACAATGCTCAAACTAATGACGGTATACAGAAACTCAAATATTGGATGTATGATTACAGGTCAAACTACTGGAATCCTTGCCCCTCAAGCTAAATCAAACTTAAACTTTGTTGCACTCGGTAAAATGAACTCAGACATGGAGATAGAGAATGTTATCCGTTTTTTCCTACAGAGTTGGTTCCCTACGACTATGCGAAAAGCTGATAAAATTAAAATCTATAAAATTTGTACTGATGAACACAAATTCATCATGATAAATAATCTTACTGGAGAAATTTATATTACAAAGATTAAAATTTAAAATTATTTTTTATTTTCATAATAAAATAAAAAATGTCCGGATTACTTTGCCCAGATGCGTACAGCAACTCAAATAGTAGCTATTACCTTAAAAAAGGTCAGCCTTTTACTTCACCATTAGCAATTTCATCACCTGATAGTACTAAAGTGGGAACTATTACTGAAAATAATGCTGGTGGTATGATTATCCAATCAGGTACTGGTGACATGACTCTATATCCTGGTACAGGTAATTTATATGTACTTTCACCTAATACAAATACTAGCTCATTAATAAAAGTTGAAAATGCTGGAAATACTACTATTCAGTCAACTGCAGCAACTATATTAAAAACAGCTATCGGTTCATCTTCCAAAGTTCAGCAAGGTGCCGGTGTACTAGGAACAATTTATGATTCAGTATATAATATTCCACCTACACCAGCACCTATAGCAATAAATCCAACTACATACACAAGTGCAGCGGTACCTATAACTAGTGATACTTTAATTGGAACAGGTTCTTTGGCAGCTGGTTTATATATGCTACAAGCTAAAATTTTTATTGATACTACTTTAACAGCTGGTACAAGTATTAACTGCTATATTGAAGATTTACCAGCTTCTCCTCCTACAACATATGTACCCTATTCATCTATTGTAATAACTCCTGGTTCTCTAGCTGCACCAGTTTTACCAGATGTAGCAGTCGATGCTACATACACAAGTGCAGTTTTCACTGTACCAGCAGGTAAAACAAACTGGAAATTCTTTGTTGAAGTTCAAGGTTCTTGGAATTTTGGAACAACTGGTAATCTACAGTTACAGCTTGTCAAACTCGCATAAATTAATTAATTAAATTTATTTTATTCTTAGAATAAAATAAAATGCCGTACTTTTTGAGAAAGAAGCCTTTAAAAAATTTATATTGGGTTGTGAACCGCCATACAGGGAAAAAATATTCACATGAAGCTTTGCCAAAAGATAAAGCTCTTAGGCAAATGCAGGCATTACATATTCATACAAAAGAATAAGTTTATTCTGCAACTTCACTATCTTCAGATTTTGGCGATGAAGGAGGAGCTTCTACTTGTTTAGCTAATTTCTTTCTTTCTAAAGCTTCTTTTCGTTTAATTGCCATCATTTTACCCCATTCTTTTGCTTCATCGCTTCCACGTTCAAATTTAGCTTTTTTCTCATTTTTGACCTTTTCAACTTTTTCAGCCTTAGGTTTACCTATAACTGAAGATAAATCAATTTTCTCCATTTTAGGAACATCTTTTTCAACTTTTTGTTTTTCAATTTCAATTTTTTCAGGCTTAGTCTCAATTTTTACTTTTTCAGGAGCCTCAACTTTTTCAGAATCAATTTTAACTTTAAGTTTTGGTGATTTCTTCTTTACAACTTTCGGAGGTTTGAATACCTCAGGTTCTACCTTTTTCATTGAATCGAAAGCTGATACATTTAGCCAAGCTGGTGATTGAAACATTTTGATTTTTATTAGTGTAATAAAATTTATTTTCAAATAAAAAAAATAAATTTATTTTTTATTTTCTCGCTTAATTAAAAAATAAAATGAATTCCGCAAGTGCTCCCGGTTCAATGCTCGAACATGTCCTCCCTGGTGCTAAGGAGGACATTTACTACTACAACTCCGCTACATCTAAGCGCCAAGAAATAAATACTATCCAGAGAACTAACTTCCGTCAGGACCTCGCAACTAAGGGTCAGGGTGCTTCAGTAATTACTATTTCACCTTCTGAAGGTATCAGCCACGTTATCCTTGCTCTCCAGATGACCGCAGGTGATGCATCTGTATATGGTGGCTATGCACTACCTCGAGGCTTTCTGTATAATTCAATTTCAAAAATCCAGTGGCGTTATGGATCGACCCAGGTCTTTGAACAAGATGGTCAGGCTCTTCTCATTCAGATGTTGACTACTTCTGGTGGTCTCGAGGAGTCAAGCCGTCTTCTCCAACTGGCTGGTTCTGAGTGCCTTGCACCGGCTGATTTCAGTGGTGATAAATGTTATGCTTATGGTATCCTACCTATGCCACATTGCCAGGCTCAATCCGTTTCTGTGCCTAACCCTTTCCCGTCAGAGTTGCTGAATGCACCAATCACTATCACGGTATTCCTGAAACCTCTGTCTGAGGTCTTCCAGCTAAACCCTCTGTACACTGGTGTGGTCGGAACTTTACCAACTGCTTGGTCTGATGCATATGTCCAGATTCGTCAAATTAATGCTCTTGACCGTGGTCAGCTCGAGAAGCCAAGTGCTTCCTCAAGGTATGGATTCCCTATCACATTCTACCAGCAGGTAAACAGCGTCAATCTGCAGTCTTCTTCTTCAAGCCAGGCTGTTAACTTGACTGGTTTCCAGAGTGGTTCATGCCGTGGTATTTATGTCTGGTGTGTTGACACTGATACTAATACAAATGCAAAATACAATCCTAATCAGTTTGTTAACCTGCGTAACATGCAGCTATCCTACCAGGGTAATGTTCTGCATGATTACCGTGGTATTAGTGGAACTGCTCTGGATGTTCTGTTTACTACAACACCATCACTAATTAACAACAGTGTTCTGACCCCTGTAGCTACTTCTGTAGCTGATGATGCTTGGGGTTCTGCACCAGAAATTGACTACTTTGTTCATTTCCCCTTTCAACAGAGGTACGAAGGCCTCTCGGGAGAATATTTAGATTGCAAAGGATGCTACGTGGCTAATGGGCTAATGAATCTGACTCTGACAACTCCATCTGCAAAGTCAACTTACAAGATGTATTACATGCCTTACTACAGTGCTGCTCTCATGATGCACCAGGGTGCTTGTGAGTACGTATTCTAGAAAGTTTTAATCTAATTAAAATACTATAAAAAAATTAATTCTTAATGAATTCATTTTTATTTAATTGATTTCTGAAATCAAGAAGTTCATCTCAACCCAGTTACTATTCCCAGAAATCTGTATAGGTAGGTTACCAATACTTGTAGCAGCAACTTTAACACCATATAAAACATTGCCATACATATCTTGAAGTTTAAGATTACAAGATGGTAAAAATTCGTTTGGATTCCATCTAATTTGTTTAGGTACAGGAAAGTTGTAATGTAAATGGAATGGCCTAGTTCCTAAAATATTAGATGTTGTAACACCACCAGAAAGAACTTGTGTATTATCGTAACCTTCGCGAGAAATATACATTCTTGCAACAATATCGCTACCATTAAAATAGCTTGATGAAGTATCACGAACTTCCATATTTTTACTTAAGAAAGGACTCACAACATCAACATAATTAGTATATAACATACTTGCATAATTTCCATAGTTAGCTAATTTAAAGTCTTGACCAGCATTATTAAATCCCATCATTTCAGCAAGAGTTGAACTTCTGCGTGTAGTTATACCATCATAAGCTGTGTAACTTCCTTTAGGTTGTCCAAATTTAGGATTAATTCTAAAAGGTACACTAGTATTGCCAATATTAAATGTTTTATAATTAGCAATAGTATTAATTGTACCTGCATAAGTTACAGTCCAATTTACTCCAAAAACTCCACCTCCAAGATTTAGTTTTGTTTGTAATACTGTAGCTAATTCTTCAGGAGTATAAAAACCAATTCCTAAATCAGTTGAAATAGTTTCTCCAAGTTCATCAACTAATTCATGTTCACCAAGAATAAAAGTTTCAATAGTAGAACCTGTAGCACCTGTAGCACCTGTAGCACCTGTAGCTCCAGTAGCACCAGTTGGTCCTGGGGGAGTTATTCTTTCAAGATAGAGGACGTTATTGTATGGGTTAACATTTGGAACATTAAAAGGCATATTGATTTCAGTCAAAGCGATACGCTGAACTGCACCACTAAATAGCTGCTGATTTTTGTAAATCTGAATATCATAAGGATTCTGTGCATCTACAATAAAACCAGTAGCTGGGTCTGTACGAATTCCATCGCGCGAGTCTACAGTAAATAGAGCTGAACTTAACGGCACGTTAAGATTAACATTCATTTTCGTTGACATTTTATTTTATTAATAGGTTATTTTTAAAATTAATTTTATTTTTTTTATTCACTAATAAAAAATATAAAACATGTCAGGTTTACTTTGCCCAGAAGCCTATTCGGCCCCAAATAGGCCATATTATCAACCAATTGGTTCAACCGGTGGAGGTGGTGGAGATGCTTCCACTTGGTCAACATTTCCAGCTACCCAAGATGTATCTATGCAAACTTTTAAAATTAATAATTGTTCTGAAATTGCTAGTTTAGGACCTCTTAATCTGACAGCTGATACCGATTTAGCTATTCAGGCGGATGCTGGTAGTATTACTTTAGGACCAACACTTGAAATTATTGCTCAATCTGAAATTAATATGATGTCAAATAAAATAAGTAATTTAGCCAATCCATCCGATCCACAAGATGCTGTAACTCTTTCTTATTTCCAAAACCATGGACCAACTGGAACTGTTATTGTAGGACCAACTGGAGCAGCCGGTGAACGAGGACCAACTGGTGCAACTGGACAACAAGGAATACAAGGACCAACTGGTGCAACTGGAAATGATGGAGTACGAGGACCAACTGGAAATAATGGTGCTATTGGACCAACTGGTGCAACTGGACAGAAAGGAGATACAGGAAGTTCAGCTGATGCATCAACGTGGAGTCAATACGCTGCAATTCAAGCTGTTAATTTTGCATCAAAAGATTTAAATAATGTTGGAGATATAGCATTCCAAGCACCAGTAGGAGAAGAAATAACTGGAGTCTTTGATATTTCTAGTTCTGTAGCAATGACATTAACAGCTGGGGGAATTGTGGCAATTAATGCTGGTGGAGCTGTTCAAATTGCTGCTTTAGGAATTGTTTCAATTGGTTCAACAAATTATACAACAATTGAAAATCTAGATATTGATAATTCTGTAATCTCTAAATCTTCAGGTGAAGCTGATTTAACAATTCAAGATGTGGCTAGCATTGTAGGAGGTGAAAATGGTATTACTATCGGAAATCCAGGATTTCAAAATATTGCTGTTGGAGCTACTGGACAAATGTCACTTTTTGCACCAGGTAATGTTTCTATTAATTCAAATGCAAATGTTAATATTGAAAATATTTCTATTAATGATTCAGTAATTGGGAAATCTAAAGGTAATGATTTAACAATTAATAATATTTTAAATATTAATGGTTCACAACTTTCTATTTTTGGAGAAGATGGATTATTTTTATCTGCAGGAACAACTAATTCTATCAGTTTACAAAATAATTCTACAAATAATACAACCATTGCAGATAGTCTTATTGCAAATTTAGCTGATTCTTCTATTCTAAATATTGACTCTGAAACTCGAGGTATTTACATTCCACGAATGACTTCTATACAGCGTGATGCTATTCCTAATCAACAGAATGGTCTTCTTGTATATGATACTACTCTTAATAATCTTATTATTAATGGGTCAAATAGTCCAGTAGCAACTACTTTCTTTAATTATGATATACTAGGAAATCAAAGACAATTAGTTACTCCTTTACCAAATAATGCCCAACAAATCAATCTTACAGTTGGAGTATATCAGTTAAGAGCATCATTTAATAATATTGTTCTGCCATCTGGAACTAGTTCTTTACAATTATCTATATTATCTAATATTAATCCTATTCCTAATTCTGTAATTGTATTAAATAGCGCAACAGTTCCAAATGGACAAGGTTCAACTATTACTGTTACATCTCAGGAATTTACTATTTCAGAATCTGGACTTTATTCATTTAACTTTTCTCAAATTGGAGGTAGTAAACCATGGACTTCAGATGATTGGAATCTACAAACATTATTTTCTGTAGATTCTAATGTATGGAAAAAATTCGTTAATACAAATGAATCTAATGAACTACTTGAATCACTAAGTGGTGCTAACACACATAATTTAAACGATTTTTCACGAATTACAGCTCAAACTGTACAAGTTGAGAATATCCAACCTCTTGGATTTCCTCTAGCTACAAATATTGGAATATCAGGGAATTTAGTATTCCCAGGGGATATTTCTTTAACTAATAATGCACAATCGGCTGGTTCCGATATTATTATCGATTCTATTCCTATAGCTCCAGAATTAAAAGATAATATTGTATCATATGATACTTCTACAAAAAAGCTTTATTATCAAGCTGCACCTCCAATTTTAACAGCTGGAAATAACATTTCAATTGTTGATGGAGCTATCAATGTAGATATTCAGGAAGATTTATATATGAATGGAAAATATTTAATTGATACAGCTCAGATTAGAGCTGCACCTGATAATCCATTACTATTAATCGCTGCAGAGAATCAAAATATTTCATTCACTGATTCTCTTGGGGTTACTCAATTAAGTGTAAATAGTGATGGATTATCAGCTCAAAATAATTTAGATATGAATCAGAATGAAATTCAAAATGTTTCTAAAATTAATAATACTGAAAATATTAAAATTGTGTCCGAAAAAGATTTATTCTTGGGAGATGATGGTCCGCTACCAGCTCCTGGAGCATATCCTTTTGTTCAAGTCTCAAAATCTGATGGAACAGTCCCAGGAATAAGTATTAATACTAATAATTACCCTCTATATGTTCAATATGTTAAAGGCGAAGACCAACAAGTATTAATGTCAAATCTCGATGGTGTTCCAGCTTGGCAGAATCCAGTAACTGCTACAATCCCAGAAGGTGCTGTTTTATATAATGATGGTGGTAAGTTACAAGGTAACTCTGGATTTTTATGGAATTCTGTAACAAATACTCTTGATATTACTGGAGCTTTGAACGTTTCAGGTATTCTTGACCCTTCTGGTGTAGTATATGTTCCTCAGCCAAATAATCCAGGAATAGGACGACCTGATGAATTTGATATTATGTGGAAGTCAAACGGAAGTACTGGAGCTACTGGATTTACTTTAGCAATTGGTTCAACTCCAATTTTAACAGGTAATGAAGTTTCAATTGCAAACACAGATAAATCAGGAGGATTTTTAGTTTATGATAAAACACAAAAGAAATATGTTTCAAATAATGAATTTTTTAATACAGTTAGTCTTGGTAATTCAAATGTACCTATTCGTGTTAACGATGGTATCCAAATAGGTGCTAGTACTTTAGTATTTAATACATCTTCAGCAGAAGCTGATAGAATAGCTATAGGTGTTAATGCAGGAAGAGGTCAACATGGTTCAGCTATAGCTATTGGAAAAAGTGCAGGTCAAAATGAACAACAAACTGATTCTATTGCTATTGGAAGAAGTACAGGTATAACTCAAAATGCTGGTTCTATAGCTATTGGTGCAGAAGCTGCTGGAAATAGAGCAGCTGGCAATTATTCAGTAGCTGTTGGAGACCATGCACAATATGGTGAAAATTTCCCAGCAGGTCCTTATTCAGTAGCAGTTGGTAATCTAGCACAATCTCAAGGTTCTTCTGATAGTGGAACTGCTGCAGTAGCAGTTGGATATAGAGCGGGTTATTCAAATCAAGGAATATATTCAGTTGCAGTTGGAGCTAATGCTGGTTATTTAAATCAGGCAGCTAATTCAGTTATTCTTTCTGGTACTGGAACTTTTACTGGTCAAAATAATGCTATTGGAGCTAATAGAGGCTTTTATGTTGACCCAGTTAGAGCAGAAGTTTCTGATAATCAAATTTATTATAATTCTACAACCAAAGAATTAACTTATGGAGTTGTAGGAGGTGGAGCTATTGGACCAACTGGAGCACAAGGACCTCAGGGTGAAATGGGACCAACTGGAAATGATGGAGCTATTGGACCAACTGGAGCACAAGGACCTCAGGGTGAAATGGGACCAACTGGAAATGATGGAGCTATTGGACCAACTGGTAGTGATGCAAATGCTTCTCTATGGTCTACTTTCCCAGCAATTCAAAATGTTGATTGTGCACAAAATTCAGTTGATAATGTTAATACTATTACAATGAAAAATGAACTTAACTATTCTGATAATGCTTTTATTGTAGGAGCTACAGGACAAGCTGGATTTTCTCAAGGTGTTTTATTTCAAAA
>Ga0208643_1000889_pt1 | contig 18205 bp, 22 predicted proteins | sample VirMetDEL_Nov_12_FD_184516 | JGI IMG/M metagenome (GOLD analysis project Ga0208643, IMG submission 184516) | Aqueous microbial communities from the Delaware River and Bay under freshwater to marine salinity gradient to study organic matter... | ecosystem: Environmental > Aquatic > Marine >... | reverse complement strand
AAACAGTTTAAAGCGCACCGCCTGGCGTGGCTTTACGTTTACGGCGTAGAGCCTACTAGGATGATCGATCACATCGACGGCGACCGAAGCAATAACCGAATCGAGAATCTGCGCGAGGTCACGCCGTTTGAGAATGCCAAAAATCAGCGAATGCGCAAAGACAATACCTCTGGCTTTACCGGGGTCACCTGGTCAAAAAGCGCCCAAAAATGGCGCGTGTGTGTGAAATCTGAGGGAGTCAGCCACCACCTGGGCTACTATATTGACAAGGAAGCGGCTGTAAGCGCGCGATTAGCAGCGAATATCCAATATAACTACCACGAGAACCACGGGAAAAAATAATTAAAAAAAGTGTTGCGTCTATATTTTAGGGCGGTATACTGCAGTTGTTGTCAGGGTATACCGCCCCGCTCAAAAAGGAATCTGCACCATGTCATACTCACTAACCATCATCACCGACCCGGAGGCATTTGACGCCTCTTTTTACGGCGCGGGCGCCCCCCGCTCTTTTTTCACTGAGTACTTTGCCACCTACCCTAAGTACCTAGCGGGCGTCAAGATCCTTGCAGCGCTCTTTCCCGAGGCGCGCCTGCAGGGCGCCGTCCCCATCCCTGCGGGCCTCATTGACGAGGCGCGCGCGCCAAACCCCTCTCAGTAAAAATAATTAAAAAAAGTGTTGCATCTATATTTAGGGGCGGTATACTGCAGTTGTTGTTAGGGCATACCGCCCCGCTCAAAAAGGAAAAAGACCATGTATCAAGTAACTCTTCAAATGAACACCCTCGAAGGCCAGTCTGTAACTCGCACTATCGACATCTCAAACATTCAATACCCCGAAGGCCAATGTAACGTCACAGCGTCAGACCCTGAGACGCAGCACGCTATGCTTGTGGCTTGGATTCAAGAACGCGGAAACCCGCAGCACGAAACCGCGCTCGCGCTAGTAAGTTGGTATATCCACTAAAGCAGCCGGGCCTTCGGGCCCATTTAAAACAGCAGTTAAAATCTAAAATTTTAAGGACATAAAATCATGAAGACTTCAATTAAAATAGCAGCAGCCCTACTCGCCGTCGCGGCGGTTCCAGCAGCCCAGGCGTCCGTAACTTTCGCAGAACGCGACGCGCTGTTCTCTATCTATAATGCCACAGGCGGCGATGGTTGGACGCACAAAATGAATTGGCTAGGCGCGCCGGGAACTGAGTGCGCGTGGGATGGCGTGGTATGCGAGGACGATAAAATCGTCGAGCTGGACCTAGCCAATAACGGCCTGGTGGGCGAGCTCCCTGCTGAGATCGGCGAGCTAAAAAATCTGCAGGTCTTAAACCTTGCGTCTAACAAGTTGAGCGGCCCGCTTCCAAAAGAGCTTTGGCGCCTCCCTTTGACTCGCGTGGTTGTCGTGAAGAACGAATTCAGCGGAGCGCTTCCGGCCGAAGCTGCGGTAGCCCGCGGTACTCTTGAGTTTTTGTCGCTAACACATAACAAATTTACCGGGTCTGTTCCCGAGTCCTGGGGCGAGTTAACGAAACTCAAAATGCTAGCGGTAGGTTATAACGAGCTGAGCGGAGAGCTTCCAGAATCACTTAAAAATCTGCGCGAGCTCCAACAATTTCGATTCCCTAAGAACGACATTTCGGGTCCGGTTCCCGCCTGGTTAGTTGAAATGCCCAAGCTATTGAAAATCTGGCTGAATGATAACGCTAAAATAACGGGCGATATCCCGGCGATTTTAGGCGACCTAGACAAGCTCCGCGAGATCCGCGTACACAACACAAGTGTAACCGGCGGCCGACCAGACAGCTTCCGCGAGGCTGTTGTAGTGAAACTCTATCACCTAACCAAGCGCTGGCCTTCAATGTATTTCGGTACTACGCCAGACGAAGATTTGGGTTTATGGGTTAACAATATCGGCGTCTACGTTGGCGAGACTAGCGAGTTGTTCACCTGCGTCGCTGTAGCGACTAACGGATCCAAGGCCGAGAGATTCGACGCCGTGCTTGTTTTAGATGGTGACGTTTTGACACTAGGTCGAACCAGGCCGTTCAACGCCCGCGGTGCTCGTAACGAAATTGGCGCCCTGCCAGATTGCAGCGGCGTTTACGAAACCACCACAGGCGTGCTTACGGATACGATATTTGGCTTCGGCCGCACCTACGCCGTCACGTTCGAGCCGAGCGTAACGGCGGAGACCGGCGAAACAGTGCTGAAACTTTCAAAAGTCGAACAGCTAGTCGCTAAATAATATTAACCCGGCGCGTCTGAAACCCCAGGCGCGTGGTTTTACGGTTTAATGATTACGTCAACCCCGACCAAGGCTAAACCCGAGGAGATAAAATGAAAGACTCACTTGACGCTGATTTGGACAGATGGCAGGACGAACAAAACGAAGACGAAGACGAAGATTTAGAAACCAACCGGGCCGAATGGCTAGCCGATAACGAGGATTAACAATGACAGCAGACGAGATAAAAAGTCAGTTAGAAATATTTGCCGACGAGCTCGAAAGGGCTGCAGCAAACCGAAAACCCAAGTGAAAAATAAGGATGTAAAATGTTATTGCTAAGCACCGAGATCGGCAAACACATTATGATCGGCGACATTAAAATTGAAGTTAAAAGAGTAGATCTTAATGGGACCGTCCTAATTGGCATTGCTGCCCCGGCTGATATACCAATCCTCCGCAGCGACGCCGTAAACCGAAAACCTAAGTGAAAAATTCAGCCGGGAGGCTAAAACCTCCCGGCTGAATTGTTTATAGCTTTCGCGCTTCGTTAAATAAAGCATCGACCTGGGCGTCGGACAGATTAAGCAGCGACGCCATAGATTTGACCAGGGGATATTCCCGCTCTACTCGATCGCTGAATCCCCACTCTATCTGCGCGGCTGTGCCCGCCGCTGCCATCGCCGCTTCCACGCCAGCCAGTAAGCCCTCCGCTAAAAGCGTGAGCCTGAGCTGCCGCATAGAAATAGATTCGGCGCGCGCCTCGTGTGCGGCTACCGCCGCGGCTAGTTCCTCGTTGCTTCGCTTCATTATACCACCCTCACTTTTAGGTTGTTGCTCGCCAGCGCCGTTATCCTAACCGTGCTCGCCTCGGGAAAGTCGGCGTCATAGTCCGTGCCTATTACCGCGATTTGGTTTAGGACGTTAGCGTCGTAGTTTATCGCCACGCCGTTAGAGGAAGGTACTGTAGCTCCACTGGTCAGTTTGAAGATAATAGCTAGATCAAGATCGTCACCAAGCGCTATGTGGTTCGGGTCTGTTACAGCGTCTAGTTGAGTCTTGTCCATTCTGTTTTGAGCTGTGTCCATAGCCTCAGCCAACGCAGCTAACTCTGTATTCGTAGCGCCGTTTACCCAAGTCTCAGAAGCGTATGTGCCGTTAGAGTTGTACTGCCAAGTCCCTGCGTTGTTACGAACAATGTCTCTCTCGCCACCTACGTCTTTGATTACAGTCCACGTTGTACGGTCGTCTGTAGAGATAGCGTAGTATACAGTACCAGAACCTGCGTTCTGGTCAGCGGTCATTGAGTTGATGTCTGTCCAGTAGGTAGAGTCTATTGAGGCTGTGGTGTGGACTGGTTGGTAGCCTGTTGCGGAGCGCAAAGAGCCTGTTGAGTATTGGTATACAATGTTGTCTCCGCCAATAAACATTTTGTTTCCTGCTGAATTAAACCACAAACCTCTTGGAGCTGTTGTTTGAGAAGCTACGCTAAATACTACAGAATCATAAGATGCCGTAGATAAATCAAACGCAGCAGAAAGGCTATATTGATGAATTTTATCTGCTGCTAAGCCTACAAAATAAAATTTAGTGCCGTCATTATTAAATGCAATTTGTTGTGGGTTTCCGTCGTAAACCCCAACGCTTAATGAAACAGAATCGTAAGATGCTGTGCTAATAGTAAACGCAGTAGATAATGTGTATTGATACACCGTATCGTTACTAGACCCGATTACATATAATTTAGTACCGTCATTATTAAATGTTATTGAAGCGACGTTGTTTTCTTGGCTAGCAAAAGAAAAAGCTGCAACATAAACAAGTGTAGAAATATCAAAGGCAGTAGACAGAGTGTACTCGTTTACGTCATCTCCTACGCCTCCTGCCAAAAACATTTTAGTACCATCGCTATTAAAGGCAATTGTTTTGGGGTCAGTTTCCCAAGAAGATGTAGACTGTCTCTTGGAAAAAGAAGCAGTAGAAACATCAAAGCCAGTAGACAAAGAAAACTCATTTATATCTTGAGCTGACCAATCTACTATATACAGCTTTGTTCCGTCATTATTAAATGCAATGTTACCCATTCCTGCTAATTCAGAAGAAGCATTGTAGCTAACAGAGTCGTAACTAGCTCCTGCTATGTCATATCCCTCTATATAACCACTCAACTCCAAATCCCCATCCGCAGCGTTATAGACAACCCCGTACATCCCCCAAAAGCCTGATGCGACTTGATCGTATGATGAAGGTGCTGTGGTTTCTACATAAGAGCCGTCTGTGGCTGTTAAGACAAACGCGCCGTCATTGGCTTCGATGGTCTTGCCTACGTCTGCTGAGGCGAATGAGCCTGTGCCGAGTTCTAATATATCAGACCCAACAAAGTCCAAAGTAGTCGCCGCGTAGGCGCTGTCTTCGCGTGTATAATTGTCCAGCGTAGATGTCACAGCCCACGTATTGCTAGAGCTGCCAGTTTGGGGGACCTCTTTAGCCACTGAGATTACTGGGACCAGGCGCTCCTCGCTCAATGCGATCGTGGCCAATTCGCCGGTCAGGAAGGTTTTAGTTAGCGCGCCCAGCGTCGAGTCCGGTACAACCCAGCTTAACGCGGCGCCATCAGTCGTGAGCACGCCGCCGGGGAAGCCCGCCTGCGTTGGCAGCGCCGGTATCTGAAACCAGTCGGCGTTAGTGGCCGACGGCTCGCTGCTGGCGACGTTTGCTATGTTGACCTTGAGAGCCCAGAGCGCGTCGTCGTTAAAGACGCTTGCAGGGATAGCCAGGGCGCCGGTCAGATCTTCCCAGAGACCCTTATAGTTTGCTGCCGCTGCTGCCGCGTCCGCCGCATCTACCGCCGTCACCGCGTTTTGGTTGGCGTCGTCGGCTAGCGTGTTAGCCTGGCCCGCGTATGTGTTCATCGCGGTCACCATATTTGGCAGGGAGGTGCCTAGCAGCAAATCAGCGTTAGCGTCAAAATTGGCCGGGTCATCAGTAGTTGGGACCGTGCCCAGGCTGGGGATTGTTTCAGTGATCGCCATGCTAAACTTCCTCGAGTTCTAAGTTGATTATTGACCTGCCGCCTTCGCTGAGTTCGATCTCAAAATTGCGGTAAAACCCTAGTATTGCCACGGCCTCAAAATAGCCGTCTAGCGGATCGCTTAGGCCGTACCAGATAGCCGGGCGACCGTTGAGCCTATCGCGCAGTTGAATAATATCTGTGATGTCGGCCTTCTCTGCTAATACCTGCTGTTTGGATTTAGGTATATTACGAGTCGGCACCAGGATTGCATTACCCTCGGCGTCGCGTGTAACGGTCGAGAAGTTCATAATGTCGTTTCGCGCGTTGGTTAGCGTCTCGCCGATATCCATGAAAGTCCCAACCACCGCGGTGGCTATCGACGCCGACCCCGAGGTAACTGTCAGCGTCAGCGTGATAATCGCGTCGCTGTACAGGGGCAAATCAAAAAACACCAGGCTCTTCGACGTATCAAACTCGCCATAGAAGTATTGCGCCCAGGTCGAAGTCGTCCTAAGATTCAGGCTTCCGCTTGCGCTGTAAACCTCACCACCGCCAAAAACGCTAGTGACGCTCAGCGAGTAGGCGTTAGCCTGGACGCCTTTAGCTGTCAGCGAATTGATGCGCCTGCCAGGTTTTATCACCACCTGTATTGACTCGGGCGCGGTTGTTATGTCGTTACGCGAGTAGTCGAACAATTTAAACCTGTTCGTCTTGCCGATGTAGCGCCATTTTGTTACGTCGCTCAGGGGGATGTCGTGATTGTTGGCCTCTAGCGATTGGTAAAGCGAGTGCGTGGCTAGATCTGAAACGATGCCGTTTAGGTCCGCGTGCAGCGAGTCATCATACTCCCTGTAAACTATGCCGCGGCTGGTCCAGAACGCGCCCTCTTCCTGAGCGTTGCCGGTGTTGCCGTCCTGCAAGGACTCCCAAACCTCTTGGGGCTCGCTGTACGCCGACGCCGTGCCCACCAGGTCGCCGTCGGCGTAGGTGGTGTTGCTGTCGTAGTCTGCAGCCGGGCCTTCTAACACGGTACTGCTTAGCAGCTCCGTGTCGCTTATTTCTAAGGGATCAATAACTCGCATTTTTAAACCGCCTGCGTCAGGAGTGAGTCGCCGTCGCGCGTCACCCGGGTTAGTATGTCAGCCGTAGTCTTTACGCTAGCAGACATTTTTTTCATCTCTAGCAATAAGTATTTAGCTTCCTCGTTGCTAGTGTTAGCGTTCCGCGGGTCGTTAGCCGTTAGAACCTCTTCGCCCTTATGCAGCCGCGCGCGGTATCCGTCAAACGGCACGCTGCTCAAACCGTTAAAATGCGAGCCGTCGATAATGCCTATACTGCTCGCAATGTCGGCCATGCTGAACGGGCCCATGTTCGAGAACGTGTTGGGGGATGGCGAGGCCCCGGCGCTTACTGTTAAAGTGCTAGGCATTAAGGTATTCGGCGCGAGCTCAGGCGCGGCCGCGCTAGAAACCGTCAGCGTGAGAGTTTCTAGCGATTCCGTTATTGCCTCAGCTGCTTTTAGAGTGACCTTCGCCACCGTATCCACCGCGGTCTTAACGCCCACTGTGAGCGTAGTTATTTCGGGCGTTTCGTCTGCCTCAACAACAGCCGCTGCCACTTTCTTCACCTTCTTTACTTTCTTAGCAACCTCTGCTACGGGCTCCTCGGCGGCCTTTGCAGCTAGAAGCATTCGCTCCATAGCCTTAGCCATGTTCTCTAGAATAGTCGTGGCCGTGCCGTCGCCGATAATCTTGTTAAGTTCTGAGCTGCTTAGCGCGTTTCGTGCGCCTACGGCCTGGACCCATTCGGCCGCGTACTTATCCATCTGCTTATCGATTGTCGTGCCTTTAGACTTGCCCTCTTCAACAAACGAGCCGAGCACCGTGCCGGGTCCAGAACCTTCAACGCCTAACCCGCTGAACGTGTGGCCCGCAAGATCGACACTCAGGCCCACCTCTTTAGTCAGCGCCGTCATAGCCGCGTCTAGATCGCGCAGTGGCTGGATAGAGGCCTCTGCTTGCGCCGTGGTGGCGTTCTGTTTAAAGCCTATCGGCGCAAAGCCTGAAGCGAAGGCCTGGGTCTGGAATATGTTCTCGTCGGTCATTCCTGCGGTTCGGCCCATAGTGAGGCCGGCCGTAGCTGTAGGCGTGCCGCCACTGTCTAAAATCTTAGCGAGAGCGCCGGCGGCTAGTATCGCCCAGCCCGCCGGGCCTGTCATAAACGCCAGGGCGCTAGACGCCGCGCTGCTTATGGCCGTGCCTGCAGCCGCTAGAGATGTGGATATAGCAGTGCCGACGCTACTGAGTGTGGTGGCTATCGCGCCGCCCCCCGCTGCTGCGGTCCCACCACCCGCTGCTGCTGCTGCATTGGCCGCCATTGTGCTTGTTCCGTTGGCAATAGCGGCCTGGGCCGCCGCCTGGCTAGTTTTGCCTAGTAGGCTAGACAGCGCCGAGCCCGCAGCGGAGAACATAGCGGTAAGCGGATTACCGCCGCCTCCCGACGTAGTGCCGCCAAATCCCAGAAGCTGCATTAGCTTAGAAGCGGCCCACTCTGCCACCATGCGCTTAATCATGCCCGTAAACGCTTCGGCTATTTGGCTAAACGCGTCCTTGCCGTTGTCCATAATATCTACAAACGTGTCGGACATATAAGTATGCGTTGCGCGCCAGGCCTCGTCGGAAGCCTTCGCAGCTTTCTCGTTTGCCTCCTGTAGATCCTCCGCCGCGGTGGCCGTTTTGTCTAGCGCTGCCTTCTCTAAGTCGATCTCTTTTACCAGGTCGGCAATCTCAACGCCCAGGTCGCTAGTGGCGGTTACGCCCGCGGCCTGCAGCGCGTTCCTTGTGGCTAACTCTACAGAGCTAAGGCCTAGTGCCTCCAGTTCTGACGCCAGCGAGGTTAGCGTATCCTCTGCGGCCTTGTTGCGATCTTCTATCGCTTCGGTGCTGTCTATAACGCTGTCGGTTACGTCCTCCACCGCCGAGCCGACTTCTTTGGTCTGCTCTTCTAGCTCAACGTCCGCAGCGGTTAGCGCCTCGTGTGCGGCGGTTAGTATGCCTATTTCTTTCTCGTACGCGGCTATTTTAGTTTCTGATTCAGTAAAAGCCGCGTCAAGATCGGCCGTTGCCGCTTGCGTGTCTTCTAGGCTGGCTTTTGTCGTGGCGAATGCCTCATTGAAAGAGTCAACCGCGGATAACGGGTTGGCCGCGGCTGCAGCTATACCCGCCATCGAGGCCGCAACATTGTTTTTCAGGTCTGTAAAAAGGGTGCTAATCTTAGCGGTCATTGCCGCCCATGCGCCGGTCAGCGCCCCGGTCAGCTTAGCCCAGCCTATTTTGATGTTGAGCATAGCCACGCTCAGTTGAAACTCTACCCAGTCCCAATTTCTTACTATTAACACAGCGGCTGCAGCCATAGCCACGGCCAGTACGCCAAAAGGGTTAGCCAGGGCGGCCGCGCCAATAGCAACAACGCCCGCCGCGATTGCGCTCAGGCCCGCAACAATACCGGCGAATACCGCCGGGGCGGCCATAACCGCCAGGGCCGCCGCCACTGCCATTGCTCCGGTGGCTACGTCTTCTAAACCGCCGCCTTTTACAAAAGTGTTAACGTCGTTAGCAAAATCACTTGCCGCCTCTGTCGCAGCCCTGAGCGTGGGGTCTAGCTTTTCGCCGATAGTAATAGCCAGGCCTTCGTTGGCTGAGTTGAGCCGCAGCATATCGCCGGTGAGGTTGTCATAATTAGTGGCGGCTTGCTCCGCGGCGACGCTCGTACCTGTAATAGATGCCGTTAGAGCGCCAAACTTAGGCGCGCCTTCGCTTAATAAGATCGCGGCGTTTTTGCCCTCTTCGCCGAACATCTTGGAGATTTCTGTGCTTGTTAAACCCGCGTCTGATAAGTTTAGGAGGGCTGTTTCTAGGCCGACCACGGAGGGCTTAAAATTATCGTCTGTCTGTTTCTCTAGCTCGCCAAAAACCTTTTTCAGCGCCGTGCCCGCCTCGGAGCCCTTTAGGCCGCCCGCGGCTAGCATCTGGACCGCGGCGTTTGCTTCCTCAAAAGAGACGCCCGCGGTTCTTGCGGTAAGACCCGCTTTCTCTAGCGCCTCGGACGTCTGACCAATTTCAGAAGATCCAAACTTGGCGCCCGCCGCGAGCACATTAACAAATCGGCTGGCTTGATCGGCGCCCGCTGAAAACTGGTTTAATGAAACGCCGACCGTTTCGGCCGCCAGGGTTAGATCGATGCCTGCCGCCTCTGCCAGTAACACAGCCTCGCCAGTAACGGCTACCAGCGCCTCTTTGGTTTCTAACAGGTCTGGCTTCGCGCTTGCGATCAGTTTAAACGCGGTCGCCGCCTGGCTCGCCGAGAGTGTAGTAGTCTCGCCTACCAGTTTTGCTTGCTCATTATAAAAATCTAGATCTTCGCCGGTCGCGCCTGTAATCGCCGCGAGCTCACTCATAGACTTATTAAAATCTTTAGTGGTTGTTATAATCCCGCCCAGCACCCGGCCAATACCAGCCGCTGCTATTGCCGCACCCATGACCTTAAACGCTGAGCCTACACGCGCCGCGCCGGTGTTCATCGACGATAGGCCTTTGTCTATCTTCTTGGTATTTGCGACCATAGCCTGGCGGCCGCCGTCTACGGCTTTCTCCGCTTTTTTCAGCTCACGCCGTAGGCCTTCGGTGGTTGCGTCGATTTTCAATAAGAGGTCAGCTACGTCATTAGCCATGAACTTGGTTCCCGTTGTCTTTGATGATTTCGGCTATAAACGCGCCCATGTCGGGGCCGCCTTTTTTCGTTTTTGAAGCTGTTTTTTTAGTTCCGTTTTGCATCTGGATGAAATCTATTTTAGCCTCTAGGGCTATAGTTATTTCGGTAACCGTACTCTGCCACGCCGCGTCGGGGGTCCAGCCCAGCCAACCCGTCGCAACACCAAAAATATGGACGAGGAATTGCTCCTCGTCCATAGCTTCGTCATCACTTACTTTTTTTTGGCCTCGTCCGACGATGCTTCATCTTCGCCGCCCGGGTTCAACAGTAAGGTTATGTAGGGCACCACCTGCTCGGTAGCGCTCGCGATGCCTTGAGAAAATACAGCTTCCTCAATGTCGGCTATATCTCTCGGCGCGGCGTTGCTGCCCGCCGATACGATAGCCGCTATGTGCTCCGAGTTTAGCTGCTTGAGCGCTTCCGCCGCGCCGGCCAGGCCGCCGAAACGGGCCTGGATTTTCTTCATTGCCTTGAGGGTGGGGCGTAACTCGTACACCACACCGCCCAGATCAATAATTACTTCCTGGTTAACTAGACTCATGCGCGGAGGTCCACGATAAAGCCTTGGTCGTTGGTGATCATATACTCTACGATCTCCAAATCATCGACCGTGCCGCCTGGGAAGTTCTCATTGCCGACCTTACCGCGGAAGTACACTGTGGTCGCGTTAGTCGTGCCGGCGTCGTTGTAGACTACCTTTACGTTATAGGCGGCCTGCGTGTCTACTGCTGCAGCTTCGCGTAGCGCAACCTGGCCCGCGTCGTCGGGATCGTAACCACAGGTCAGAGTAATATTATCGCCTGCGCGTGAAGTCTTAAACTGGACCGCGCGTGCGCTTGATAACCCTGTAAATGGAGTGAACGACTGCGTATCATTCAAAGCTGAGAACGATTGCACTTCGCCAATCGCAGTATAGGTGTCGGCTTCCGCTTCTGCTAGCGTCGAGCCTGCAGCCGTCGTGCCGATCGAAATAACTGTCTTTGCCATTGCATAAATTGCCATATTGTTTTCGCCTCCGGAGCGATGTTTTAAAATTGTAATAAAATTTTGAGTTTAACTGAACCCATATATGTCAAGCCATCTGAATCTCGGCTGGTGCGCTTAGATTGTACTTGCATTATCACCACGCGGCCTTCCGTTAGACTCAAATTCTTTTCGTGCAGCAAGGCGTCAATCTCGCCCATAATCTGCAATACTTCCTTCTGGCCGCGGTAATCCGACCAGACTGATAAGTATAACATCTTTTTGTCAGTTCTGCTAGATAAAAAATCACCCATTTCGGATTCTTGATAATCTATTGTAACGTAGGGATACGCGGTGCCCTGGGGCACAGAGTCGTAAACCGGGACCGACAGCCCGGCGTTTAGCGCGCTGTAGATCGCCATTTGAAAAGTTATCGACGGGTCGCTCATTTGTTCGAGGCCTCTTTGACTGCTTTGCGTATTACTCTTTCAACGTCGTTAATTATTTTAGGTTTCTCGCTATCCCAGGCTGGCTCCATAAATGGCTGGGCGGCGGTTCTGCTCGCGCCGTCTTTGCCCTTAGTGCCAAACTCTACAAACCTTCCATAATACGCGGCGCGCTTCGCCTTCTTGCCTCTGATCCCCACCTCCGCCGAGAGTCCGTTCTTAGCGACTTTGGCGGTGATGTTATTTTTAAGGTTTCCCGTGTCTGTGGGTACTCGCTCGATTATCTGCTTTAGCAGGTTGTTAGCTGCGTCTTGCATGACAGGCTTAATCCGCGCGTCTGTTTCGGTGAGTATACGCCGTAATTTTATGCGCGCTCGCGTGCTCGTGACTCCAGATCGGCTCGCCATTATTGCGACACTCCACGCTCGGCGTCGATTTCTAGATACATCGCCCGATTGCCGGTTGTCAGAACCGCTCTGATATTGAATGTTTCAGCGTTCCAAACTATTCGATCGCTTGCCTTTATATCGTCTCTGTTTCTAATCTTAAATCTATAAAACGCCTGCGCCTCGATGCTGTCGTGCGCGGCTCGCTCAGATCCTTTAACCGGCTTTACAAACGCCCACACATCTTTAGCCACATCAATTAGCGCGACGGTATCACCGCCCATGCCGTCGCTGGTTCTCAGCTCGCGCTTTACGCTTATTAACTCTGTGAGGCTGTTTAGGCTCATTACCCGACCCAGCCTTTGCGATTTATGGCTATCAAACTTTGGACCGCTAGCGGGAGCTCTGTAACTACCAGGCCCGCGCCTACGGCTACCGCGGTTCGATTCTCGAACCAGTAGGCGCATAACATTCTAAGCGCCTGGGATATTGACGCCGGGATGTCCTCGGCGGTATCACCAAACCCGGCGATAAAGGTTATATTCACCGCATCGAGGCGATCGAAAAACGCGGGCATAGCGAATGCTGTTTTGGCTTGTAACCACGCCCTGTTTTCATCGCCGTATAGATAAAAGTTGTCGGCGTCTATCGTCTGAACTTCATCGTTAACGTCGAAATACTGAATAGACTCGATTGACTGAACTGGTGAGACCGGGATATCAATTCGGCCGTTGTCAAACCCTCTCGCCGACAGCTTCCAGGTTTGCGTTATTAGCGCCTTATTTATGACGCCGCGCGGCGCGTCGGTGTAGTCCGTCGCGGCCTGGATGATCGAGGTTATAATAGAATCCTCGGCATCATACTGAAGCCTTAGATCTAGCTTCACCTGGTCCACTGTCACCGGGAGATTCGCCGGCGCCGTGACACGTTTTAGTAAAAAGTGCTCTGACATTAGTTAAACCTTGATAGCCCGCTCGGCTTTCTTTGTCTTCACGGCGAAAGATTTCTTCGTCGCGGTTTTAATTTCTATTGCCTGGGCTGCTGCGATCATCCGCGCGCCTTCGGCCTCTCCTACTTCTATCTCGTCGCCGGCATTCTGAACGAGTCCAGGACCGCAGCGAGAAACTAATAATTTTAATTTCATCTTACAAACCTTTTTATAATAAGCCCCCTCCGCGATATTGCGGGGAGGGCTTAATACTATTTACCTACGCAGACATTGCGAGGTGTTTTACTGCGGCAGTGTCGCCAAGCTCGCCGTCGAAACGGATAAGACCAGCCACGCCCATATCAGGCCAGAAGCGTTCAGTCATAACGCCAATAACAGGCGCGCCGACTTTGCGAACGTAATATTTGCTAAAGTCACCAAATACCATCGGTAATTTGTTAGCTTCAATCCCAGCCATCGACTGGTTAATACTGTACGGACGGCCGTTGAAAGAGCTAGGCGCGCCATTAACGACGTTGCCTTGCTGCCATAAGTAATTGCCGTCGCCGTCTTTCAGTTTACGGACCGCTAGCAAAGTTTGATCGTTGAACATATATCGGCACTTCGGCGAGCCGCGGTATGCGGGATCGACTGAGTGCTCTAGGTCGAGGATCTCGTCAAACGTGATTGCCGCATCTGAATTCGAGAGGACGCCCTGAGTAGAAGCGCTAACAATGCCGTTTGGCTCGTTAGTGCCAGTACCAACGGTAAGCCTGTTGTTTGCAATACGGCCTAGACGCTCGCCCAAAAGCGCGGCAAGTAGCTGCTCCATTGAGAAGATGCTGTCCATATCCAATTCCCAAGACCAACGAATAAAATCGGTATCGAACGCGTAAGCGTCGAGAGATTTCTGGCCGAAAGTAACGTCCTTCGTGCTATTGTCAACAACTGGCTGGCCTTCGGCGTGAGCTGCTGCTACCGACAGCGTGTCGTTAACCGTTGGGATTTTCATCGGGTTACCGCTGCTCGTTGTAAACACAGTCGCGATATCTTCTGAATACATCGGGCCAAACGCCAACATAGATTTAACGATCTCATCTTTCAGCGTAGTAGGCACAGTAAAACCGCCAGCCGTGTTTGAGCCGCCTGTCTGCGTGCGGAAGTCTGAAGCGCCGCGCTTGAGTACCTGGAGCTCGTCAGCGTTTAGTTCTGAGCGCTGGCCGCAAATTACCTTGGCGAAAACTTCGCGGTATTCAGCAGGGATTAACTCCACGCCGGCGTCTACAGAATCACCAGCAACCGGGCGGCGTGCTTCGACAGCGCGCTTCTCAGCGTCTGCGATTTTAGCTTCGCGCACTAGGCGTGCGTCGATAGCATCGTGATCGGCCATACGGGCGTCAAAACGCGCTTCGATTTCTTTGGCTTCGCTCTCGCTAGTCTTTTCTGTAATCGAATCTAATTCTTTGCGGGCTTCGGTAGCAAGTTCTGCTTGTGTTTCCCGCTGCTTCTTTATGTCAAAAGTGCTCATTTTGAATACCTATTTTAAAATGCCGCGCCCATCTGGCGAAAGTTTGGGCAACAAGTCAGCGGGATTCGCTAGCCTGTTTTCGTCTCAGAGAGAGACAATTTCATCCTCATTCTAGACGCGTTTACTGCGCTAGACTGAGCTTCTATTTCTGGCGCGTTCGCTGCGCGGTGCTCTTCTAGCGAACGCAACCCTATGTCCGTGCCTTCATACGCGGGGCTCGTAACAATTGAGACATCGTATAAAGACGCTTTGCGGATTGTGCGCAGAGGCGTTTCGCCGCTCTCGTCCCAGTCTTGCTGAGATGGTGAGAAGGCGAAGCTCATTTTGTCCAGGTCGCCGCGCCGCATTTTAGGCAGGATCGACATCACATCCGGATCCGTAGGGTCAAGCTCGGTCTCCATGTACAAACCTTTTTCGTCTTCGCGCAGTGTCAGCGTGCCCGAGCGAGTTCTCGCCAGTGGCAGCCCCTCGTGGTTAATGACAAAAACCACGTCGTCGCGGCCGATCGCCTCAGCGAACGCGCCTGGCGCGATAACTTCCCGGTACGACCCGCCGATTTCGGTTTCTTGATTGAAGACAGCAGCGTATCCGCTGACCTTAACGGTCTCGCCTTCCGCCCTGATTTCAGCCGGAAGTCCCGCTCTAAACTCGTTATTCATTTTCTGCGCCTTGTGTTGGGGGTTGTGTTTCGTCTGCCACAGGCTGTGAGCCTAGCGGGACCGTTGCGCTCTGAATCATTAAGTCGTTGCCCTGGTCCGCGTCTGGGCGGTTCTCTTGGCGGCGGGCCTCGTTAGGTGTTAGCACGCCGTTTTGAATGCCCGTGGCGTAGCCGTCCATGCGCGTTTTAAAGTCACCGCGTAGTAAGCCGTCCAGGTTAAACTCTACATAGTCGGTTACGTTGTCGCGGCCGAATAGCTTCAAGTTCATCTCTTGCTCGGTTTGCTCAATCCACCTACGGATCGTATGCTTAACCAGGTGCAAATCTTGCTGCTCAACATTAGAGAATGTCGCCCGGGTTAAATCTTGCAAGAAGTTAGGCGGCAAAGAATAGATGCGCGCTATCTCCTCAATAATAAAACGCTTTAGTTCTACTAGCTGGGCTTTCCCCAGGTCCACGCCGATGGGTGTTATCTCATGCCCTGCAGGGAGAGTAAGCGCCAGGCGGCTGTCGCGCGTTGATTGCTTAACGGCTGTCTGAAGATCTGCAGCCGCTCGGTTTAAGCCTTCGGCTGAGGTAAAATTGCCCGTCATTACGAACGGCGGGACGCCGCCATTTTCAAAGAATTTAGATCCGTAGTTTGTTGCCGCTATCGCCAGCCCGATCGTGTCTCGATTTGTTATAATAGGGCTGAGGCCTGTTATCATGTCGGCCTTAATGCAAAAGGGTACGTCGATAATTTCGGAGGCTTTGTAGTTTCTTGAGCGCTTGCCATCCTCGGCAAACGTATAGACGCGGCGGCCCGATACGATTTTAGCCGTTACGCTCTCGGGGTTTAGCGGGAACAGGTTAACAATCTCGCCGCCGATGCGTTCTATATAAGTATACTGCCTGCCGGTTGTTAGCGTGCGATCAAATGAATATTTGCGCCACTCAAACGAGCTCGTCTCTTCGTTCACGGCGTTGTGCAGTATATTCGACAGCCTGCCGGGTACTTCCTCGCGGCCACTTGCGGTTTTTCTGTAGTGCTTTAGCGGGAGGCCGGCTATTGTGCCGGATAGAAAATTAACTGCGGCCCAAATTGCGGGCACGCCCATCGCTTTATCGACGGTTACATAGACGCCGCTAGCTGATTCGCGTTCGTCCACACCAAAAACCCGCATAAACTCAGAAGAGGTCTGGCTTATGGCGCGCTTTTCTGTCTCGGCCGCCGCGTTTTTAGTCTCTTTTCTGTCCCAAAAGGCCATTTTCTATCCTAATATTGAGTAATTGGGATCTTCCCAGGGTGACGGAGCTTCGGTATTATCGACAGCTTTCACCGACGCGCCTATAGCCATCGCTAAAGAAACCATACCATCTATTCTACCAGATGCTTTAGATTTGTCAAGTTTTCTATTGCCTGCAGGGTCTTTATTTACTACCGCATTTGCCGCGCACATAGTCAGCACCGGGTGCATCCCGTGCCTTATAGAAGAATTCAAGAATAGCGCCTCTAGTGAATCAAGCGCGGGGCTCATATCCTTGAAACCCTGCCCAAACTCTACCAGCGGAAGGCTTAGGCCTATGCCCTCAAACTCTTTTTTGAGTAAATCTATGCGCCAGCGGTCATACGCCAGGCCTACAATCTCGCATTCTCTGCTGATTTCGGCTATTTCATGCGCCACAAATTCGTAATCGACGGTCGCGCCTGGCGTGGTTCTTAGGAATCCTTGCTTCACCCACAGGTCATAAGGCTGTCTGTCGCGCGCTGCGCGGTCCGCGAGCCCTACTTGGGGCGTCCAAAAGTAGGGCCAAACGTCAAAATTGCCCTCTGAGTCTTCGCCCACGAGCACCAGCGCGGTTAAATCCGTTCGCATTGATAGATCCAGCCCGCCGTAAACCGTCGCGCCTTGGAGCGGTCTGGGCGCCTGCCCGCATTCCTGCCATATATTTTTGGAGACAAACGGCGAAACCGTAGAGACCCGCTGATTTAGATTTAAATTTCTGAACGTGGACTCGAAGCTGGGCATCCGCGCCGCTTTCTCTGCTTGCTTCCTCATGTCTGTTTCAGATCTGAAAAGACCCATTGCCGGGTTTGCCGCGCGCCAGGCGTTTTCGTCTAGCAGATCGGCTTTCGGGTCCGCCTCGTAAACGTGGCAAACTGTCTTCGGGTGTTTGTTGTTTCGCGCGTCATCTATTAGCACGCTAAACAAATCGGCATCTGTCGCGGCCTGAGTGCTGATATAAATCAGTAGCGGGTTCTCATACGCGCCCTGCGCCGTGGTTATTGCATCGACAAACTCTGATCTAGGGCCGCGGACCTGCCCGACCTCATCTAATATAGCCAGGATCGGCGACTTACCGTGGGCAGTTTTGCCCTCGGCGCTTATAGCCTGGTATTCTACGTTCATCGGCATGCCCAATAGCTTCTTGCCTGATGGTACAATCTTTATTATTTCGCTCAACCTGGGCGACAGCATCACGCATTTAGACGCCAGGTTGTAAACCTCTGCCGCTTGCTCCCTGCTCATTGCCCCCGATATTATGCGCGAGTTCTGTACAGCCTCCGGGCCAACGATGTGCGCCAAAAGGATAAAGGCTATAGTTCCAGTCTTGGCGTTTTTGCGGCTGATTGAAAGTATAGCGGTGTCAGTGACTTGCGGGTTGTCATAAATTGCCAGGATGAACTTTTTTTGAAAAGGCGCCAGTACGACGGGCTGGTTTACCTTGTCGCCCTCGGGCACTAGACAGTATTCTTCAATAAAAGCTATTACCTTCTCGCCTCTTGTTCTAGCCATTAGTGCGCGGGCCTTGAAATTAGATCATCAATATCGGTGGCGTCGGCGAATTCTTTGGCATCTTTATGCGTCTTATTCTGGGCCACTTGCTCTCGGGACTTTCCCTGCGTCGCCTCTGTGTGAATCTGCAGGTGCGAGCTCAAGAACCTAACCCGCCGCGCGAGCATATCCGCCTGCGCCTCTAGCGTTTTTAGGTGGCGCTGATCTTCGGGCGTAGGTGATGATATACACAGCGGAAGATCTTTCTCTATTTGTTTTGATACAACTTCGAGCCGATACATTGCGCGCGCGGTATCCGCCGCGAGCACCAAGTCGTTAGGGGTCCAGGCGCGTTTGGCTTTGGCCGTGGTGACGATCTCCCAAAACGGTTGGACCGCCTTGCTGATCTTAACGCCGTTTGGCGGAGGGGGCGCGCCTGTTAGCGCATCGCGGACGATGTCGGCCTGGCCTGCGCCGTCGCTTCTTTTTCTCCTGGTCATTCGTCGTGCCTTTTTTGTGAGCTAGTGTTAAAATTGATG
>Ga0208643_1000888_pt1 | contig 18205 bp, 28 predicted proteins | sample VirMetDEL_Nov_12_FD_184516 | JGI IMG/M metagenome (GOLD analysis project Ga0208643, IMG submission 184516) | Aqueous microbial communities from the Delaware River and Bay under freshwater to marine salinity gradient to study organic matter... | ecosystem: Environmental > Aquatic > Marine >... | reverse complement strand
CTTTGCCTAATATCATTATTTATTGGCATCAGGAGGACTCCTCAAGCGTTCAATTATGGGAATGGCAATTTCAGCGAGTCGGCTCTAGCAACTGGGAGTGGGTGCAACACTCAGAACCTGTAGATGGGTGCATTGAGTGCTGGCAATCCGTTATCTCTGTGCCGCGAACCGCAATTCTGGTCAGATCGCGAGCCATTAGTTTTGACGTTGAAAGCGATTGGTCAAACAGCATGTCAGCACTCCCTGAACCGAGTGTTGCTGTGGCACTAGCGGTTGGTGTAATTGCTCTTGCATGGAAATTTAGAAATGCGTAAAGCCCGCAACCGTCGCGAACGTTGCGCTCAGATATTGAGCTGGCTCCAAGAAGAGTTTGATTTGCCAACCTTCCGATTCCAGTGGATGGAATCAATCGACTGGTACGAGGGCAAAGGCGAAATGACCTTGGGCCAGACGCTGGAGGTTCGCGGGAAATTGACGATCCAGATCAGCGAGGCGGGTTGCCGTACGAAATCGCAGGCAATTGAGACGACCATCCACGAAGCGGCTCATGTCAAATTGTGGGCAGAGGGCACAGGGCTTCTACACGGCGACAAGTTCTGGCGATGCTACGGCAGAATGGCCGATGCCTACGAGCACCACGGGTTCATGGATTCGCAGGCTTTTCCCTTCGATTGATTGCCCAAACCCAGCTTTCTCGAGCCCGGTCAATTCCAAAGCGAGTTTCCTCTTCGCTTATCAAACCCTGCCGGTAGGCTTCCTCGAGATAGTTCGCAGTGTCTTCGTATTCCTGCAGCAGTTCGTTGATTGGATCACCCTCGAATGGGTCGTCCTTGTTCAGCCCGCGTTCCTGACGACCCGCTATCCATTTAGCAGCGCGGCTTTTGTCGAAGTTGGTCATCGTCTTACCTTTTTTTTAGGGGAACAAGGGGAACATTCCTAGCGATTCTCAAAAGCCCCACCCCCGTGGAAACCAGGGGGCAGGGGCGGGGCTGCGAATCAATTGTTCAGAAGTCGTCAGGTCCGTCGCCATCCAACCCAAACGCGGAGTCAACTGAGTCTGGTTCAACGGGTGAGTCGGGCGTGATGTCACGCGCTTGCTCGAGTGCCTCCTGTGCGCTGATCGCCGAGGGTCGGCTGGTGGCCTGCGCGTTTGCTCTCATGTCGCTGACTTCTTCAGGCGTGTGCATTCCCATCGCGACTTCAGGTGCGACCGTTCGCGCAAAGAACGCGGCACTGCGGTAGCGAAGCATCAGGTCCGGCATGGTTTTCCACTTGCTGCCAGACTTCGTCGACCAGCCTTCGTCTTGCGCCATCTGCATCGAGACAGGTGGGCCTTCGACTACTTCGCCTGTCGACTTCTCGACCGCGTGTGCGGTGCATGTTTTTTTCATGCCTTCGCCCTCGACCCTGAATTGCAGAGATTCAAAGCGTCCACAGGCATTAATGCAGGCAATCAGGAATGTCGCTGACCAGCTCGGCTTGCCGTGGATAACGGCCATGTTCTGCATGACCATGAGCGGGTCAAATTGGGTGCGCTGTGCGAGGTTAACTGCGATCAGGCAGTTAGCGACTGACCCGGCAAATGCCTTGGGAGCTAGATCCGAGTTTGCCAGCGCAGTCGCCTGGCGTTGGTTGAGCGCAAAATTGCGCTCTTGGGTGGTAAGTGACATTTCTTCGGTGATAGGTGTCGGGAGCGATTCCGTCGTCACGCTGCGATCTCCTCATTCATGTGATAGTTAATGGCGTATTCGGGAAGGCGAACCTCCTCGATGCCGGTGTCGGGAAGCGGCCAATTGCCGCTCTCCATGCACGCTGAATACTGAGCGAGCAAGTTGGTGTATTCGTATCGGCCTTGTTCAATCGTGTCTTCGTCTAGGGTGTACGCAGAAACCTCGTATGGCGCGTCGGTCGCGACGACGAGGAACAGGTAGTGCTCGTAACTGTCGAGCAGGTTGATCGTGTCTAGGTAATAGGCGGCTGATCTGTGGTAGCCGAACTTGTTTACCGTTCGGGCGAACGCACTGGGATCGTTCGTTGTCTTCAGGTCGACGATCATGGACGCTCCCGAGAGCAGCATGTCTGGCCGGATCTTTCGCCTGCGCCCCTCCTGGTCTTCGGCAAAGACGCTCACCTCCACATCGTCCTGCACGTCGGCGATCAGCTTGCCAGTCGAGTGCAGCAAGACGTTCTTGCGGATCTGCTCACAAGCGTGCATTTGAGTTGCTGACAGCGGGGTCTTGCCGGCGTCATGCAGCGAAGCAACCGCTTCCTTGTAAGCTTTTGAATTGCGCCACCCACGCGGATACCCACCATGCTCAGGGTGTTGCGGGTCTTCGTCGTAAATCCTGCTGAACGAATTAGGCTCGAGAACCGCAGTGTGTACGGCAGTACCAAACTGCATTGCAGGTGTAGGTTGATTGATGGTTGTGCGACGTAGTTGGGCAAAAGCCGCAGAGCGTTTGAGCGCAGACAAGTCGCTCGCAGCGATCCCTGGGTCAGCTCGATAGGCGTCCATTTCGACGCCGTGATGGATTCCAGTTTTGAACATTTGATCCCTTTCGCACCGCCCGGCCTGACGTCCCGACAGACCGAGCGGCGCTAGGCGTTGAACATCAACGCACAAATTGAATGAGTTTCTGGCATTGTGGACATCGAAGTTTGCGTCCCTGCCAGCGATAGAATCGATGCAGGCGGAGCAGTTTGCAGAGCATCAGATCCACTCCAAACCAAGACCTTGGCAGTCTTCGCAGCCACCTGGCTCTCGAATCTCTGGCGGCGTCTCGTCATTAGGTCCACCAGCTCCGAAGCGAATGCCGTCGCCAGTGCCGTCGCACTCTTTGCAGGCGGGAGCGTTGGCTTCTGCAAGTGCGTACCCCAGCGCCTCTCGGCATTCACGGTGCGCCGAGCGGGATGACTCGAGTTCCTGCTCCAAGCGATCCAGCCGGTTAATCACTTTGTACTGCTTGTTACCGACTGAGCCAAGCAGTTCTTCTGTTTTTGCCAGCGCTTCCCTGAACAACGCGATGGTTTCGCATGTCCTGAAGTAGATCGTGACCTCGCAATGCGTACTGTCAGTGATTGCAATGTACGCGCCTAATTTATTAGACAGAACAGATGATCTGAATCTGAACGGCGGAATGTCTTCGGGAAAGTCGAGACGTCGTCTTTCGTGAATATCTACATTAATCATGATTTGTCCTTTCAAGGGTCGCTTTATTGCGACGAGAAGGTTGTTGGTTGATCTATTCGGAATCCCCGCCGTAGCGGGGTGACCGAATGGGTCAGCTAGTTGCAGATTTCTCGTTCGAGGCGTTCGGCGACTACATACGCGGCGCGGGCTCGCTCGGCGGCGGCGACGAGGGCGGGCGATGCGACTCCGCTCTCGGCGCAGTCTCGCGCGTGTCTAACGCGAATTTCGTCTAGTTGGTCGGCGACTCGGCGAGCGTCTTCGGCTCGCTGCGGAAGGGTCGCGGCGGCGGGCGTGTGAGTTCGGTTCGGCATTTTTCAGGCTCCTCTGGTGGGTCAGATCATTCCGACCACACACACTTTATGACAGATGGCATAATCATTGGCAACAGGTGTCATGAAAAAAGTTTGTTCAAACGCGTTTTTGAATAGAACCGGGTTGCCGAAAGATGCCGATCGGCATAGATTGATCTGATGACATTAGACAAATTACTCCGCAGCACTGAGTGGACAGAGACTACTCTCGCCGAGGCGGTCGGCGTCGGCCAGCCTACGATCAATCGGCTACGCAAGAAGAGACGCACGGCGAGTCCGCAGCTCGCGCTTGAAATCGAGAAGGCGACAGGTGGCTTGGTGAAACGAAGCGATCTTCCAATTACCTCTGCGACTCGCAAGCTCTTGGCGCAGGTGTCCTAGTGCCTCGCAGAAAAGACTCCGGCGGTTGGTTCAAGGTCTACTCCTCAATCCTAGATGACCCGGCTATTGCCGAGATCGGGAACGAGGGGCTGGGCGTGTATATCCGAATCCTCGCAATGCTGAACCGGGCTCGATCAGCAGACGGGAAGTTGACTGTTTCGGACTCCGGCTTGTGCGCGTTATCTGGCAGAAGACGGATAGATGTCTCGGAGAAGACTGTGAGACTTCTCGAAGAAGTCGGCTTGTCTTCTCTCGATAGACGGGGGAAAGTCTGGGAGATAACGGTTCGTAAGTGGCCGGTTTATAACGGTATGGGGTCCAATAACCATACCCCTAAAGGTACACACCAAGACCAAGACCAAGACCAAGACCAAAACCAACACTTAATCTCTCCTGCCAAATCACCCCTTGGAACGCCTGACGGCGCACCACTTGAGGGGGAAAAACTTGAGTTGGTTTCGTTGTCAGATGACCCGCCGGGTGGGTTCGACATGCTGCACGCAGAACCCACAGAACCCACAGAACCCGACATAGTTGGCCCCCGTTGGCCCCTCGTTGGCCCCCATGAAAGGCCAACTAGATCCAACAGTACCGACATTGAAGCCGAGGTCTTTGCCGAGGTGCGCCGACTGGCCGGCACATTCTACCACGACCGAAAACCTCGAGCGTGGAGGCTCACGAAGCAGCGGCGGGCCAGGATGCGCGCCATCGCTAAAGAGTTCGGACCCACGGCACCCGTCGATTCGTTTCAGGGATTTGTCTCGTATCACTTGCTCGGCAATCGGTGGCCTGAGCAACGAGCCAATCTGAACCCGGAGACAGTCTGGCGTCCGTCGAATGTCGCCAAGTATCTCGAGCAGTTTTCAGACGGTGAAGCGCCGGGTGATGTCCAAGCACCACAGCGGGCACAGAACCACGGCGAGCGCATCTCTGAGTTCAATCGAGAATCGGCTCGCGAGGCATTTCGCCAGATGACCGGCGGCGCTATGACTGATTTGGATTCGTTGATTGCGATACCAGGGGGGAAACATGACCGAAGGTGAACTTGCTACCAGACTCGCCGCTTGGACGTGGGCAGCGGAAACACTCGGACAACCTGCGCCACCTGAGAGAATGCGGGGATTGGTGGAGGTGACTATGCTGGTCAGGGCGGACAAGCTCAAGGATGCTCTGCAAATGGCCCTAGAATCGGATGTAACGGGCTTTCTCCCGTCGCCGGGGGCAGTAATAGTGCAGGCGAAGAAAATCTCTCAGCGCGAATACACGGAGCGGAATCAAAAGATGATTGCTGGACGAATGGATCAAGCGAAATTGGAGGCGAACGCCTCGCCTGCAAGCTCGGATCACATCCAAGCATTGCGAGACAAGATCAAAGGACTCGCCAAATCGCGGGGGCTTCGAGGCGAAGTCGTCGAGACAGTCTACGGCTGGAGGCCCAGCAACGTCTTGAGCGACGAGAGCAGCGCCGCAGCGGCGGCAGGCATTGCGGCGGTCAAGGCTGACCGGGCTGCACGGGGGGACGCTTCGTGAGAACTTTCCAACTGGTGAACGCGATCACGAAGTCACTTGCCGGCGACGACATGGAATCCGAAGTCGATCGGGTAGCATTTTTGAAGAAGTGCTCGACGATCATCGAAGAAATCGAGATTGACATGCAAGCAGCAAAGGAGCTGACTTTTGAGTAACAAAGCACCCGTGGGTGGTGGTTGGTATACGGAAGCAGACGGCCCGAAAAAATGGGTGCTTGAGTGGGCGCAGGAAATGAAGCGGGAGCGTCTCAGCCAAGGGCTCACGCAGGAGGACATTGCTGAGATGTCTGGCGTTTCAAAAGACACCGTGTCTCGTTACGAGTCTTTGGATAGAATGCCCAGTTTGGGTAAGGCAATGGCGATCAGCGATGTGCTGGGGATGGCTATCGAATGGTGATAAAGCAAAGGCGGATCGACGGTCAACAAGGACTATTTGATGGCGAAGAGTCGAAGAGTCGAAAGACTGCGGGCATGAAGTTGGCCGCGGAGAACTGTCCGACCAATTTAGAGAAGGCACGGACAATTGCCATTAGGATCGCTTTACGAAAGGGGACCGTGACGGCTGACGACGTGGGCCAAGCCATGTTTGATAAGTACGGCATTCGCAGTCTGGGACCGTCTGCTGGTGCAATATTTAAAGGTGGCGCGTTTGAGTTTACTGGGGTTCGCGTTCTCAGCACTAGAAAGAAGAACAACGCAAGGGAGCTAAAGGTGTGGAGACTGACGAACGCCAGCCTGTATCAGTCTAAACCTTTCCTGCCGCTTTGAGCCTTAACCGATACGCGAAGAATCGCGACACAAACGAGCGCGAGATCGTCGACGGTCTGCGAGCCATTGGTGCTCGAGTCGTTCAGATAGATCGACCCGTCGACCTCCTGGTCGGGTATCGCAGAAAAACGTTTTTGCTTGAGGTAAAGAGCGGTCGGGGACGTCTAACCGCATTGCAGGCGGAGTTTTTTGACGCATGGGCGGGCGGCACTGCCGTCATTGTGCGTTCACTTGAGGAGGCGATTGATGTCGTCACAAAATAATTCAGGCGCAGTGGTTAAAAATAGCGAGTGTGTCGATTGCTTGAAAAAGTGGAGTTACAGCGTTCCAGTCAACAGCGCTGCGGCAAGTCGTCATTACGGACGCTGCTGGAATTGCGCAGCCCAGGTGTATAACGCCTACCAAGAGTTTACTTGGAAGCATAAAGGGTTTTCGCATTAATGAGACTCAAAACGGAAACAGCTAGTCAATTCGACAAGCGATCTTTTCGAGCTGGTTTTCGAGCAGGGTGCGAACTTGTTATGGATTTGCACGCTCAGGGCGAGGGCGAACTCGAGGTCATCAAAGTGGTTGAGTTTATTCGCGACTACCAATTTCAATCAAACGGAGAAAAACCAAGTCTTTTGCGCCGCGGACCTTTAGGGAATGAGCAGGTCAGAGAAATAAGACGTCAGGAAAAGGCCGGCGTAGGACTAGTCATCATTGCTGAAAACGTCGGGTGCGCGATTAGTCAGGTCAGGGATTTAATTCGAGGCCGCAGCTACAAAAACGTTAGATAATCGTAAAGGTGCAAATGAAACGTGTACACGTAGCGGAGCTTGCGGACATTGCGACTAGGACGATGGATGACGACCGAGTCACGATCGACGTCGAGCTAGTTGACGGTGGCTGGATACAACGAAAACGGCGAGATGAAGCGGCGCAAACAATGCCGCGTTGGGTGATGAAGTGGATGGAGCAGAACGCAGAGGATTGATTGAAGACGTAAGACGAGCGCTTGGCAAATTTCGTTTGTGTGCTTGCCATGAGCCGACTTTGGGGCATGTTTTTGGAGAAATGTTGCGGTGCAAATGCGGAGTCAGTTACTCAGCGCATCAAGAGTCGCCGGCATTTTGTGAGTTTGCGCTGCACTCTGTTGCGTTGATAGAACTACGCAACGGAATCCGAGAAGTAGAGGCAGATAGAAGGACAAAGAGCAAAGCGAAGGGGGAAAGACACGGTGTTTGAGAAAGGGCGCGAAAAAACCGGCGGGCGAGCCAAGGGCACACCGAACGTCATTACTAGGGAAATCAAAGATGCGCTTATGACTGCAGTAGAACGTGTCGGACCCGAGGATTATTTTGAGGGTCTAGCGGATTCTCACCCTGAACTGTTTGTGCGCCTGGTCAGCAAGCTGATTCCGCAGGAGCAGATCGTTGAGGTACGCAGCGAGAACGTCGTCAGGTACATGGACTACACCGGAGGTTCGGTTGGAAGCGAAGAAGAAGAAGAAAACGAATAGACTGGCCCATGTGACCGAGCAGGTTCTTGACGCGGAAGATGAATACATCGTCAAGATTCTGGGACACTTGATTAGAGGCGAGGTGCTGCCCCGCGATTTGCGACCGTACTTTCGTCAGCCATTTATGCTCTTCGCGTTAAAGCTCAAGGCAGAGATGAGGGCGAGCGCGCAAGGGCTTGAGCACGCAGAGTCCGTTGCGCGGCAATGGGTAGCAGCGGAGCGCACAGAAAAAGCGTGAGCATTCGCGAGCTTATCGTCTCCGTTGGCGACCCCAGAAACCCTGTGCTCAATCGGTACATGGCGTCGAACGCGCGGGTGTCGATTATTCGAGGGCCGCTTGGATCTGGCAAAACGGTAGGCACGATTACCGGGCCTTTGCTGCGACACATGATTGAGCAGGAACCAAACTCGGACGGGGTCAGGCCCACCAAGGGTCTGGCGATTCGTAACACCTACGCCGATCTGATGCAGACGACGCTTGCAGACTTTCAGCATGTGTTTGGCGACATCGCAAAGGTTAAGCGCGGCGGGCTCGAGCCTCCGACTGCGCACGTCGCATTTGGGTTGCCCGATGGCACTCGAGTCGAGAGCGAGGTTGTTTTTTTAGCGTTGGATCGCGAGGACAGCGTGCGGAAGCTGCGCGGGTACAACATCTCGTTTGTGTGGATGAACGAAACGAAGGAACTGCAGAAAGCGGTTTTCGACATGGCTGACCTTCGGCATGGTCGGTATCCATCCATAGCCAGCCAGGGCGTGAACTGTACGTGGCACGGCATTATGGGAGACTCGAACTCTTGGGACGAAGACCATTGGTTGTGGCCGCTCGCCACAAACCCACCAGAGGATTGGAAATTCTTTCATCAGCCTGGGGGCCTTGAACGCGACGGACTGCAGAACGATGGCACCGTCAAATGGAAAGCGAACCCCAACGCTGAGAACTTTGCGAACCTGCCGGAGCGGTATTACGAGCGAGGCATGGCGGGCAAAGACGAGAGCTGGATTGCCGTTAACCTTGGCAACGAATACGGGTTCACAATTGATGGCGAGCCTGTCTGGCGTGAGTTTATTGACAGTAAGCACGTGCCGGAGGAGCCCATTGCGTACGACCGTGAGCTGCCGTTGCTACTAGGTGTCGACTTTGGCAGGACGCCGGCGTGCGCCATTCTGCAATACCAGCCTGCTGTGGGTAGGTATTCAGTCATCGATGAGTTTGTATCGGAGGGCATGAGCGCATCGGTCTTCGCGCCAGAGCTGAGATTGTATCTGGGGCGAGAGTATCCGCAGGCTACGTTTCGAGGCTGGGGTGACCCGGCAGGCGACCGAGCAGGGCAGACCGTCGAGACGACACCGATACAAGTGATGAATGCAGCCGGCATTCCGATCCAGCCTGCGCCAACCAACGAGATGCTGCTGCGTCGTTCTGCGGTGATTGCTCCGCTAAAGCGATTAGCGATGGACGGTCGACCGGCGCTGATGATATCGAGCAAGGCGAAAATGCTTCGCAAAGGTGCTGCTGGTGGGTTTTGTTATCGGAAGCTGAACGTCAGCGGTGACGCGAGGTACGGCGAAACGCCAGACAAGAATTTTTATAGCCATGTGTGTGAGAGTTTGGAGTACGCCCTCCTGGGTGAAGGCGAAGGCGTAGCGACGTTGCACTACGCGAATCCTGGCGGCGGCTCTCGGCAATTTGAGGCGGATATGTGATGCAAAAGTTAAGGGAATGGGAGATTGAAACCGACAAGGCGATGCTCCGAGAAACAGTGCTGAGTTGTGGCTATCCGCGTCAAATTTCCGATGAGGAAATGGTGGTGTCGTCTTGGTTCACGTACGGGCCTGGCGTTTTCTGGATGCACGTCGAGGACGGATACGAGGATGAGCTTGCAGTGCATTGCTGCCTCACCGAAAGCGAGCGCTCAAAGCCTTATGCGAGAGACTGGCTAATCGCTCTTAAATTGCTGGGTCAGTTAATGGGCTACGACTGGCTGCGCGTGTGGTTTGATGTTCAAGACGTACAAGAAAACATTATTGCCAACTACCTTATTCGGCTTGGGTTTACGCCTGACCATCGCGGGCTACGCTGCCGCACTTGGGGGTCGTCTAATGGCAAAAGCACCGAAGGTTCCAAAAGCAGCGTACCGTCCAGCGGATGACCGCGAAGCCGACGAGGCCCGCGAGCGCGAGCGTCAGCGATTGAAGCGTCGACAAGGCGCAGCCGCGACTTTGCTTTCAGAGCAACCGCAAGCCACGGTAACGGACGGCGCACCGAGCGGAGCAAAGATGCTCGGCGGTGGCATGGGCGGTGGCATGAGCGGCGGTGGCTACTAGTGACCTCCGGTGAGGACTGCATTCGCCGCTGGGAGCGAATCAAAGGCGAGCGCGTTAACCACGATAGGACGTGGCAACGCTTGCAGGAGATTGTCTGGCCGTTTGCTGGCGACTTCAATACGTCGACTACGCCCGGCGAGCGGCGCACAGATCGCGTTTACGAGTCAAGCGCTACGCTGGCTCTCGAGCGTTTTGCTGCGTTTATGGAGTCGCTGCTCACGCCCCGAAATCAGACGTGGCACAGGCTTCGCTCGTCGATTCCTGAGTTGAACGAAAGCCAAGCGGTCAAAGAATGGTTTGACCTTGCGAATCACCGCCTCTTCCAAGTTCGGAACGATCCAGCCGCGAGGTACTACTCGCAGAAGCACGAAGGCTACAAGGCGCTTGGTGCATTCGGCAACGACACTCTGTTCGTCGATGAGCGACCAGGCGGTGGCATTCGATACAAGCACTGCCATCTAGGTCACACTTGGGTAGAGCAGAATCACGAAGGCGTCGTCGACACGGTCTACTACGCATACGATTTAACTGCACACCAAGCGGTGCAGAAATGGGGTCCAGCCGCGCCAGCAGCAGCGCAGCGCGCGATTGAGTCCGATCCACTGCGCAAGAGTCAGTACGTTCACGTCGTCAAGCCTCGCAAGAATTACGACCCGCAGCGAGTGGACGCCGATGGCATGGCATTTGAGTCGCTGGTTATCGCGGTCGAAGAGTCGCAGGTTGTGGAGCGGGGTGGGTATCACGAGCAACCGTACCTGTTCTCGCGGTACACGGTAAACCCGGCAGAGACGTACGGTCGAGGCCCGGCTGAACTTATACTCCCAGACATCGAGATGCTGCAGGAGCAGGAGAAAACACTACAACGAAGCGGTCACAAAGCCGCAGATCCTCCGTTGCTTCTGCAGTCTGATGGGCCGCTTGGTCGAGGCCAAAAGCGCGTAAGCCTGAAGCCAGGCGGATTGACCTACGGCGGGCTAGACATGAATGGCCGACCTGCTGTGGTTCCTTTGCAGTCCGGCGCAAACCTACCAATCACGATCGAGATGATGGAACAAAAGCGTGAGGCCGTATCGGCATCGTTTCTGAACTCGCTGTTTCTGCAGATGACTGAGAATCGTCAGATGACGGCAACCGAGGTAATGGAGCGCGCCAAAGAAAAGGGACAATTGCTGGCTCCGACCACCGGGCGTCAGGAAGCTGAGATGCTCGGCCCGCAGATCTCACGCGAGCAAGGAATCGGCCAACGGCAAGGCTGGATTCCGCCGCTGCCGCAGGAACTTCTTGAGGCCCCTGACTTCGAGATCATTTACGACAACGAAGCCGCTCGTCTGCAGCGCAGCGAGGATGCGCTCGCAATTGAGAGAACAGCGGGCTGGGCGCTTCAAGCTGCCCAAGCCGGCGCAGATCCGACGCTACTTGAAGTGCCGAACTGGCACGAGATGCTCAGAGAGATTGCCGAAATCAACGGAGTGAGTGCGCGACTTTTGAAGGATCAGTCGGAAGTGAGTGCTGCGATTGCCGCCCAGGCGGAACGTTCTCAACAGCAAGAAGCGCTGGCGATGGCGTCCCAAGGCGCAAGCGCAATGAAGGATTTGAAAGCTGCGGGTGTAACACCTGACCAGCTCAATGATGCAGCAGGATCAATCCCACCTAGCTGAGCGTTTACTCGAGAGAGTTCGCGCGGCCAGACGTTTATTCCTGGCCCAAGACGGCACCCGCACGTCCGATGGCGCAGCAATCCTTGATGACCTTGAGATGTTTTGCCACGCCAACGCGACCACCCACGTATTCGACGAGCAAGGTCGTTCTGACCCGCTTGCCGCTGCACAGCTCGAGGGACGCCGCCAAGTTTGGATGCGTCTCATCAGCTACGTCGAGATCGGCGACGACGAACTCGCTTCTATTGCTGATCTTTGGAGAGACGAATGAGCGAAGAGATTGCCACGCCTGTGACTGGAGTAGAGTCTACCCCAGTCGAGTCTATTCCTGAGCCTGCCGGTGCTGCGTCGATGCTCAGTACGCCAACGGAAGCGCAACCGCCGCCGCTGGATTTGGCGACTGTGCCCGAATGGGCGGCAGAGTTTTCTCCTGAGCTGCGCGAGATGGTTGCCAGCAAGAAGTACGGCGATCCTGAAAGTCTTGCCCAGGCTTACATGCACGCCAGTAAAAAGCTCGGCAAAAACCCGGAGAGCCTGCTTGAGCTACCAGCCGACTGGTCGGATGCCGAAGCAGCAGGAAAAGTTTGGAATCAGCTTGGTCGCCCCGCGAGCGCAGCAGAATACGCGATTGAGTTTGGTGATAGTGAGCAGGCGCAAAGCGTAGGCACCCGTCTTTCAGCCAAAGCGTGGGAGCTAGGGCTTACGCAAGACCAATGGCAAGGCGTAGTGAATGAGTTTACGTCGACCGGCGTCGAGCTTAACGACACGATGGGTGAGCAAGCGCAGCAAGAAGCAGCCCAGAAAAGCGCAGCGGAGATGGCTGAAGTCAAGCAACTCTGGGGCGAGAACTTCGACGCAAATTTGCAGCGCGGACGTTCTGCCATACGCGCGTTGGGATTGGACGATTCAGACATCCAAGCTATCGAGGCGCAGCGAGGGACTAAAGGCGTTCTCGAGTGGGCGTTCAATCTGTCACGCATGGTTGGCGAGCACGCCGTAGACACTGGCGACGGTCAGCAGGCGGTTTTCCATGACGGAGAGAGCGCACTCGCAGAGTACAAGCGGATGGTGTCTGACCCGAAGGTAGTGCAGGCCCGGAACAGCGGCGACGTTGCTGTGACGAGAAAGATCGACCAACTCATTGAGGTCATTAGCGGCGCAGGTTTGCGGATCAGTTGACGCATTTGCGCGTTGAGCCACATTGACGCAGTGAACAGGTGACACCCCACATCGGCAGGGGGACGCGCTGATACCTCGACTTGTTCGAGCCAGCGCACTCGACGCCGTGGGCCACTGAATCGCAATCCGATTCGGCCCCGCTCCAGAGCGGACACGCCAAACAACTTGGCTTTCCACTTTGGAGGTGACCCACGTGTCCACCGAAATTACGACCACATTTCAGAACAAGTACAACGCCAATCTGCAGTTTCTTTCGCAGCAGATGGAATCGCGCTTTCGCGCGTCAGTCGAGGTTGAAGACTGTCGGGGATCTGAAGGTTCCCGCGTAGTCAACCAGCTCGGCACCGTCAACCCAGTCAAGCGAACGACTCGCCACGCGGATACGCCGCTGGTCGAGACGCCGCACGATGCTCGATGGGTGTATCCCGAAGATTACGAGATCGCGGACCTCATCGACAAGCAGGACGTGCTGCGAACAATCATCGAGCCCAGCTCGAAGTACGCGCGCAACCAGGCGATGGCAATGAACCGGGCAATCGATGACGAGATCATCGCGGCCTTTTTCTCTGATACGACCAAGACCGGAAAGACCGGCGCGACAGTTAAAGACTGGACGACCTACGGGTCGACGGTCGACGCAACGTCAGGCTTGACGGTCGATGCGCTTCGACAGGCTCGCGAAAAGCTGCGTGCTGCCGAAGTGGACAGCGAGAACGATCCAATGTTCATCGCAATGTCCGCGAAGCAAGAGACGGATCTGCTGACTGAAACGCAGATCGTTTCATTGGACTACAACGAGAAGCCCGTCCTGGTCGACGGGAAGATCACGTCGTTCATGGGCTTCAACTTCATTCACAGCGAGCGCTTGGCGACGAACGCGGCAAGCAAGCGACGGTGCCCGGCCTGGGTGAAGTCGGGGCTCTGCCTCGGCATCTGGGCCGACATCGCCGGCCAGATCAGCCAGCGCGACGACAAGTCGTACGCCACGCAGGTCTACGCCTCGACCACGATCGGCGCAACGCGTGTCGAAGAGGCCAAGGTCGTCGAGATCATGGTCACTGAGTAGTTCAAAGACAAGCGCCGCGGCGGTGTCGTCGCGGCGCTCCTTTGGCACCCAATAGGGTTGCGGAGTCGTAACCCAGGAGAACAAGAAAATGGCACTTCTTTATGGAAGCAATCTCGACCCGGCAGCACGTCCAATGGGCAACGTCGGTTTCAATCACTCGCGCGTTCGTGTTACGTCGTTTGTGTACACGGGTACACCGACAGACGCGGACGATTTGGTGTTTGGCATTTTTAAGACCAACGACCGAATCAAGGACATTCGTTTGTCGGTGATTGATGGCTCGGCGTCGGCTGGCGCTGTCAACATCGGTGTATGGACGGCAGACACCAGCAACAACGGGTTGTCAATTACGGTTGTCGATGCAGATCGCTTTGCATCAGCGCAGTCGATCAACGCCGACATTGCGTACCCAGGTTCGTCGGTGTTTGAGGAAGCTGGCACGCTAACGATTGCTGATCGCGGCAAGAAGCTTCACGAGCAGGCGGGTGTCACCACCGATCCGGGTGGTAACTACGCAATCGTGGGCGAAGTGTCGACGACTGCAGACGCTGCGGTAACGCTGCTTGTTGAGATTGAGTACGTCGCAGGCGACTGATCCTCAAACTTGAGGCCCCGGCTCGTTTGGGTCGGGGCCTTCGGAGGCCCACTATGGCTGTACGTACAATCGAAACAACGGGGCATGAGTCGGTCGATGCAATTTCCAATGCTGTGTCTGGCTCTTTGACTTCGGGGCACATCGTCGCTGTTGTGTATGACGACACCCAAGGCACAGCGGAGTTGTCTGCTGCGCTGGAAGCCTGTCACGCGCAACTGCTGCAGCAGGAAGGCTAATTGGCCTCAACCGTCGACATAGTCAACGGTGGGCTGATGATGCTCGGCGAAACGCTCATCACATCCCTGGACGACGCGACTCAGGAGGCGAGGCTTGCTTCGTCTGCCTGGGCTCGCGTTCGACCAGCAGTGATACGTTCGCACCCGTGGAACTCAACAACGACTCGATCAACGCTTGCGGCGCTGGCAACGACTCCTGCATGGGGGTACGCATACGAGTACCAGCTCCCATACGACTGCCTTGCCGTGTTTGACATCGATACGGACGACTCGGAGCAATACTGGACTGTCGAAGGGCGAAAGCTTCTTTGCGACATCAACGCTCCTTTAGGTGTGCTTTACGCCAAAGACGAAACAGACAGTGGTATCTTCGATCCGCTACTTGTCGAAGCGCTTAGCTACGCGGTCGCCCTAGAACTTTGCGAAGCGATTACCCAATCAAACACCAAGCGGGGGCAGATCCATAAGCTGTTAGACGAAATGATGACGCGCGCAAAAATGGCTGACGGGCAAGAATCTTCTCCGCGGGCGTTTGACGAGGATGATTGGATTCTGGCGCGATTGAGGCGTTAAATGTCTAAGGCGAATCCCATTGTTGCCGCGTTTAATGCCGGACGGCTTGGGCCGCGATTGCAGGCTCGCGTCGATCTTGCAAAGTATCAGGCTGGCTGCACCGAGATCGAGAACTTTATTCCTACGGCCCAGGGGCCGGCGGTAAAGCGAGCGGGCACGCGGCACGTCGTCGAGGCAAAGTATTCCGACAAGAATGCCCGCCTTGTACAGTTTGAATACAGCCGAGAGCAGGCGTATGTGCTCGAGTTCGGACACGAGTATGTGCGGTTCTACCGGAACAACGCACCCGTGCTTGAGGACGCGAAGAGTTTTAACGCGAACCCCACCGCTGCCAATCCTGTCGTTATCACATCCAACGGTCACGGCTTCGCAAATGGCGACTTGGTCTACGTCACAGGCTCTGACCAGCGCGAGCTAAACGGTCGCTACTTTACTGTCGCAGGCCAAACCACAAACAACTTTCAGCTTACGGGAGAGGACGGGACTGGTCGGGTTACAGGTTCCGCCGGCACAGTCTCGCGCGTCTATACGCTTACGACAAACGTGCCTTACCAGTCGAGCGAAGTGGCGCAGCTTGCATTTGAGCAGAGCAACGATGTTTTGTACATCGTCCACGCAAACCACCCTCCTGCCAAGCTCGGACGCATTGCCGCAACGAATTGGACGTACACCACGATCAGCGGAAACCAGCCGCCGTTCAATATCGAGAACGACGACGAGAGCATTACCGTAGGTGCTAGTGCGGGCACCGGTACTGGCGTCGTCCTAACCGCTTCGTCGGCGATCTTTAAGCACTCGATGATAGGCAGCTACGTGCGCCTGCGTGAACTGTACGCTTCGGAGCATCCGAAATGGAAGCCAGTCACCTTGTTCCTTAACATAGGAATGACGCGCTTCACAGGCGGCATCGGACTGGTTTATTACGACGGGCGGGTCTATTCGTTTGCGGGACAGGCTTGGTGGAACACTGCAAATAATCCCGAAAAAAGCCTTACAGGAACTGAGCCTCCTGTCCATGATTCTGGGATTTTCGACGACGGCGCTTCCTATTCCGAATGGGAGTTTGTTAACGAGGGCTACGGGTACGGCAAAATCACGCATGTGAACAGTACGACCACCGGATCTGGCTCGCACACTACTTGCACAATCGATGTAGACACTGATGGAATCACGCTGCCGGCTTCAACCGTATCGAGCGGGTACACCTATCAGCCTGCCGTTGAAATTACTGGACTGTCTCATGCAAACCCCGCCGTAGTCACCGCACCGGACCACAACTACGCAAACGGCGATGTCGTCTATATCGAAGGAACAGGAAACGCAGTTGTCGACGGACTTGAGTTTGTCGTTGCCAGCGCCGACATTGCTGCAGGGACGTTTGCACTGACAGGCGCAGACACTTCGGGCGGGGGTGGTGGAGGGGCTGCTACTGGCACCGCTCAGCGTCGACAAGCAGGGCAAGCGACCTCGCGCTGGACGATTGGCGCTTGGAGCGATGAATATGGGTATCCAAGCTCGGTAGGGTTTTTTCAAGACCGTCTGTTTTTCGGAGGCACAACGCGGTTTCCGCAAACCGTTTGGGGCTCGGCAGTTGGCGACTACGAGAACTTTCAGAGTGCAGGCGAACATGCCGAGGGTCTAGACTTCACGCTTCACAATGAGCAACAGAACGCAATTCAATGGCTCATCGGGAACCAGCAATCGCTTTTCATGGGAACTCTCGGCGGCGAGTTTACGCTGTCTAGTCAGAATGGCGACGAGGCTCTTTCGCGAGACAACTTCCAAGTGACTCGTCGAAGCAAGTACGGGTGCAGAGAAGGCACGCAAGCAAAGGGAGTCGACGCCGGCATCCTGTTTGCTCAGCGCGCCGGGCAAAAGCTCCACGAACTTAAGTATCAGTTTGAGTCTGATTCGTACGTAGCGCCTGACCTAACTGCGCTCAGCGAGGACATTCTTGTCGGCGGCTTGCAGGACATGGTGCTGCAGCATGAGCCATACAGACTTCTTTGGTGCATCACCGAAGACGGCAAGCTCAGGACGCTCACCTATGAACGGACGCAGGAAGTCGCGGCTTGGGCGACCTACCAGCTTGGCGGCACGGGCGTAAAGGTTCTATCGGTGGCGGTCATCCCGCACCCAGACGGCGACCAGGATCAAGTGTGGTTTCTAGTCGAGCGAACCATTAACGGAGTGAGTAAGCGGTACATCGAATATCTCGAGCGACCTTGGGAACCGACTACAGCGCGCAGCGAGGCGCGATTTCTTGATTCGGCGCTTAGTTATAGCGGCGTGACGTCTCAGACGTTTTCTAGTCTGATATTTGCAGGCACAACGATCACAGCGTATTTGCCCGCAAGCACTAGCTACCGCGTCGGCGATTTCATTCGATTCACTGCCACCAGTAACGGCGTCGGGGTGGGTCGCGTGTTTCGGATCGCCTCGTCTACATCGGCTTCTCCGGTGTCCAACATCACTTTAAATGATCCATCAGGCGGTGGTGTTCTTGTCGATGACATCGGAGCGTCAGGCGGCAGTTTTGAATTTGTGACGAAGACCGTGACTAAGCTCGAGCATCTCGAAGGCGAGTCGCTGGAATTTTTGGTCGATGGGCAAGCGCACACTGCTGTCACGGTCAGCGGCGGCTCTGCCACGTTGAATCGTTACGGAAACCGGATCGAGGCGGGTCTTCCGTTTGTCGCCAAGCTTCAGACAATGCGTCTTGAGGTCGGCGCAACCGCTGGCACAGCACAGGGCAAGACTAAGCGAATCAACCGGATGGTTGTACGTCTGGATCAGACAGGCCCAGGGCTCGAGTACGGCGTCACGTTTGACACGATGGATCAACTCCTGCCGTCAGTTTTTAACGCTGCAGACATGCCGCAGCCTCTTATCA
>Ga0208643_1000885_pt1 | contig 18281 bp, 21 predicted proteins | sample VirMetDEL_Nov_12_FD_184516 | JGI IMG/M metagenome (GOLD analysis project Ga0208643, IMG submission 184516) | Aqueous microbial communities from the Delaware River and Bay under freshwater to marine salinity gradient to study organic matter... | ecosystem: Environmental > Aquatic > Marine >... | reverse complement strand
AATGCTGGCACTTATGCACAAGCCAAAGCAAACAGGATCTACATTGAAAACTATCTCAAAACAGTCAAAGCTAGACTGATGGGACAGTCAGATGAAAAAGCACTTGGAGCAAAGGAAATTGATGCTTATGCAAGTGCAATATATGTTGAACAATTGGATGGCCTGAAAGCAGCAATTGAAGTAGAAGAGAATCTACGCTATATGCTGGAAGCTGCCAAGTTGAAAATAGAGATCTTCAAAGTACAAGAATTTACTAGACGTACAGAAATGAAATTTTTAGGTTAAACTTAAATATCGGCTACCTTTAGCGGGGGAAAAGCAGTTTGAACCACTGTCTGCCGACATTTTCTTGGTTCTTTTATGTTAGGTTCAACATGATTACACAACAAAAACTTATCCAATTATTTGATTACAATTTGAATACTGGTTTATTTACTCGAAAAATAACAATAAATAGTAGAGCCATAAAAGGATCAATTGCTGGTTCTGACAATGGAAAAGGATATATAAAACTTTGGATTGATAAAAAATTTTATTACATCCATAGATTAGCATGGCTGTATGTTTATGGAAAATTACCATCCAAAGGCATAGATCATATCGACAACAATCCATCTAATAATAAAATTAATAATTTAAGATTGGCAAATCAATCTGAAAATATGCAAAACACTTATAAATTTAAAACTAATACATCTGGTTATAAAGGTGTTACTTGGAATAAAAATTTAAATAAATGGACTGCACAAATTTGGGTAAATAGTAAAAGAAAATATTTAGGAGATTTTATAAATATTGAAGATGCATATTCTTCATATTGTGAAGCAGCAAAACAATTTCATACTAGAAATAAAGTTATTCTGAATCAGAAAGTTCAAGAGTACACCAGGCGCACAGAAATGAAGATGCAATGAACGAGAAGCAGTACAAACAAAAACTAATAACACTTGGCTGTGCTGTTTGTAGGCGTTTATACGGCATAACAGACAGCCCGGTACAGTTGCATCACTTTAGATCTGGAGGCTGGGGAAGGGGTGATTACACCACCCTGATACCCCTTTGCCCTGAGCACCATACTGGTAAAACAGGAATCCACGGAATGGGAACTAAAGCATTTGATAAGTTCTACGATAATCATGGCTTCACGCAACAAACTTTGCTAGACGATACAAAAGGACTGATATGAAACAAGATGGCGAATTCATTCTGACAATGCTCCATGCAGCTACCAATGCTCACATTCTTCATTTGAAAAGCAAGAGTTATTCTGAACACATGGCACTTGGAACCTTTTATGAAGAACTACCTGGTCTTGTTGATGCAGTAGCAGAAGCAATCCAAGGACTGAATGAAGAATTGATTGAGTACACATTTGATTACTATTCTCCCGCGGCTACAGCACTAGAGGAGCTTCAATCGCTGAAAGAGTATGTTTTTGACAAGCGAAAAGAGCTTCCAAAAGAGAGTGAAATCCAAAACCTCATTGATGAAATCGCACAATTGATTGACTCAACTATTTTCAAATTGAAATTCTTAAAATGATTTGCTAGAAAATGATGGTGGGGGTCTGAATAAAACAGACCTTCAAAAAAATGAAGGGGGGGGGTCTCTTTTATTTTCAGCCACATTGTTATCGTTTTTCAACTCAATGTTGATTTTCGTGAGATTTCAGCAGATTTCAGCAGATTGAGATTAAGAATAGGGGGTTTTAAACCCAGATTTTCAGGCTGGAAACAGTTCATTTTTAAAATTACTCATGTAAATCAAGCACTTACGCCGCTTTCTTCGCGTATTTTCAATCTATGCAAAGCCTACAATCAAGCGAAGCAAAGCCTAGGCGAATACTTTAGGGCGAAACCTACAGTCATCCAGCAAAGCAAAGCGCCCACAATCAAGCGCCTAAGCAAAGCGCCCACAATCACCCAGTTAACCAAGCAAAGCCTAAGCAAAGCAAAGCAAAGCCGCCTAAGCCCCACAATCAAGCGCCAGGCGTTTACAGTCAATCAAGCCTACAGTTAACCCGTATCAATCAAGCGCCCACAATCAAGCCAAGCCGCATAAATAACGCGAAGCAAAGCCTAAGCCCGCCTACAGTCACGCAAAGCGAAAAGCCTAAGCAAAGCCTAGGCGAAACAAAAAAAGGGCCTAAGCCCTAAATTATTTGGAAACCTTAATTGTGAAACTATCGTGTGTAAGGGTTTTATCCATGAAAAAACCTTTGGCACAATATTCCGGGGCTAATACATTAATCCAGTTCTCTGCGCGTGCTAAGGTATCGCAAATACAATGAACCGCTAACGGGTTGAGCTTTTCTATAACTTTAAACATAAATACTTTCAACAATAACGGGCAAAATAACCCAGCAAAGCCCACAAAATAGGCTTTACTTGATAATTTAAACCTTATTAATACGGATGATTTTGAGCATAGTTTTACCGTGTGCTGGATACGCTATCACGTCAACTTCTTTTGAATAGCACGCACGGCATCCACTGCACTTTCCTGCGTTTTCGTATGCTTTGCATAGGGTGACATGAGAATCCGGAAGCATATCGGCTGCCGCCACAATAACAGATCCATGCAACCCAGCGATATATTCTCCGTTTATAGAATCGCTTGAAAATCGCACGCGCACGTTTTCCAAATTCTGCATTTCACGAAACACTAAAGCGAATTTAGGGAATTTATGCATCCGTGTAGGCAACCAGTGTTTTACCCAATGCGTACGCTTCATAACTTCTAACATCTTTTCGGCTAAACCTAAGGTGTAAACGTCGCCCGAATCAAACCAACGAAAATAACGATCGGCGTCTAATTCTTTCACCATATCGTCAACCCATTCAAGACGTTGCCAGTCTTGACCGTTTTCTAGTCTAGGAGCTTTTACATTGGGAAAACGATAATTTCCAGTTGTTGCATAGCATCCCTTACATGCGTCAACTAATACACCGGGCGATGATAGTGAACCGGGGCATGTATCAATGGCCTGCAGTGACCACGAGCGAATACCGTCTAATTTCGATGTAATTGAAATGCGAATCATAATAATACTTTCATGCTAAATAATGCAATAGTGCATTCCATAGGGTACTTAATACCCTATAAACTAAACTATTAAACGACTAAACAATCAAAATAAGATAATGCAAGTATTAATAATAATGATGTTAATAATATAGTGCCGATAATATTAAGTGCTATTTGTTTCATTTTGCATATCCATGTAATTCAATATTAATACGGCGGTCAATTGTCTCTTGACGTTGGAGCATAAGTATGCGGCCTGCACCTACATAGTCGCCAGCCGCTAAGAATTCCAATATATCGTCTTGATGGTCATTGCATGAGTCAATCAAATCTGATTCGTCATAAGCTGCTGTTTGACGTTTTGAACACTCAAAAAATTGTGATTGTGTGATTGTGGTGGTTTCCATTTACTGCCTTCTATAAGAGCACCTAGGGTTTAAGTGCATGGATAAAGTATATCGCTTATTTCATGTATAACGTGTGGATAACTATTTATTTACTAGGTGTAAACCCTATAGTTTGTCGTCAAATAGCGTGTAAAGCGACAATTGAAATGATGTTGTCTTGAAAAAGAAAAAATCAAAAGCCTTTAAACATAGTGATTCGCACGCATAAATGAATGATGTTCTGCCAGGTGAATAAATAGCTACAGAACGCGAATAAACCCAGCACCTAGAGACGTTTAATGCTTTCCCGCACGCGTGTATTGATAACCCAGTTGATTGACTGTAGAGCGTTTACTTGTTTAGCTTGGAATAAGCTTTTCATTGGGAAAACCGCGTAAACCCTATAACCCTAGAGCATGACTGTACTGTTCCGCACTAAGCATACGTTAAACATATGGATGGGCTTTCCACCACTGTCTGACTATTGAACCCAGCTACTTAATAACGCATAAATCACTCAATAACTATCGGTCACCCCTGCTCTTAAAATTAATGACCCGTTGGTCAGTAACAACTAACACCCCCCCACCTTAGCCATTTCAGGCATTAGAACCCCCCATGTTAGAGGGTAACCCTGCAAGTGGGAGATAAGAGGGGGGCCCACTCACCCATTCTCAATTTTTTCACAAAAACTTTTCACCCCACTACCAGTACACCAAGACCACTTCAATCTATAAGTAGTACGAAACCTATTTTTATTTTTTTACTCAAAAAGTTTTATACTTCACCTATTCCTCAATAGCTCAGTTGGTAGAGCAAGTGACTGTTAATCACTAGGTCACACGTTCGAGCCGTGTTTGAGGAGCCATTAATAAAGGATTGTTATGGAATGGCTATATAGTTCCAAAAGGATGTATTAATAATTTAGCTGTTTTATATACTTCATGCGCTTGTTCTGGTGTTTTATACCAACCTAAATGCTTCGATTTGCCATTAAGCTTAATAGATGATTTCCATCTGTTTTTTCTTATTGGATCTAAACTTACTCCAAGAAATCCTGAGCTTCCTCGTGATTTTTTAAGATTTTGACAATTTTGAGCTTGAGTTACTTCTCTTAAATTTGCTATACAGTTGTTAGTTCTATTGCTATCAATATGATCTAAATTTAATTCAGGAAATTCACCGTACACATAAAGCCAAGCCAACCTATGACATAAATAATTTTTACCATCAATGCGTGATTGAAGATACCCGGTATGGTGAAGGCATCCAGTTTTAGATCCTGCCTTTACCCGTTTACCCATATTATTTATCCATGTAAATATTCCTGTATCAGGGTCATACTTTAAAAGTTCATTTAAACGTGTAAAATTTAAGTTGCTCATTGCTGTTGCTCCTTGTTAGCAAAGTGATGTGAAGTAGCTTCTCATATTGACGTATGGGTAAGCTGCGCCCATTCTATCGTAGAAAGGTAAAGCATGGAAAATGAACGTTGGTCTTGGACATTAGCTCATCCCTTGTACGACATTGATGACATTGTTGAACTGGGACAGATACTATTAAAAGCAGAAGGTAATACTGTACTTAATACTGATCCACAAGTATTTAGACATCAGTTAACTGTATGTGCTACTAATCAGCTATTTGATAAACGTAGAGAGTTTCTAGCTGTTTGTCGTGATAAAGATAATAAGTTAATGGGATATTGTTGGTTTGATCGTGGGGGATATACTACTTACTCTACAGAAGAGATTAGTAATGCTAAGTTTCACCATGTTGATTTAACATTATCTACACGTACTAGAGTTAGATTAATTAATGAAATGATTGACCAACATATACTGTGGGCTAGTAATAATTCAATACCTATTATTTGCTCAACAAGTATCCGTAGTGAACACGATGGGTTTATGAGAATACATACCAAGCGTGGATTTGTTGTAAATGGTTCTTATGGGTGGATACGTACTGAAGAAGGTTTAAAAGGAATTAAATATGTTTGATCAACCAATCCGTCCTGAAGGCTCAATAGTATCTAGCCCTGCAAAACTTCAAGATGCTAACGATAGAAAAGCAATCATCAGAGCTGAGAAAAAAGCTCTACAACTGGCTACAGGGCAACGTGAACCACGAGGCAACCTTATTGATCATCCTGAACACAGACATACGGCTGGTCGGCCTAAATCTATTGTTAACCGGGTTACTGAATACGGTGCTTTGTTTAACAAACTTAATGATGAACACGTAGCCAAAGGGTTTGCTCCTTTGAAGACTGCTATGGAAGTTCTTATTGAGGCAATGCAATCAGATGAGCTTGATATTAAAGAAAAGTCCAAGATTGCTGAAAAACTTGCTACATTTGAGTCTTCTAGAGCGCCTATTATTTCTATTGAGCACGTTCAGAACATTACTAAAGAAGAGGATGTATCTGCTGAAGACGCTTTAGATGATTTCATGCAATCTTTAAGGAAGATATAAAATGCCGTTAAAATCTGGTAAGTCCAAGAAAGTATTCGAAAAGAATATTAAGACTGAGATTAAAGCTGGTAAAAAGCCCGACCAGGCTGCTGCCATTGCTTATTCGATGAAACGTGATTCTGATGACAAACGAAAGGTTAAGAAATGACTAATTTTCTATACGCTCAATCCCCTAATCGCAAGGGTAATATCTCTAAGCATCCTGCCAAGCATGAAGCTGTTAAAGGTAATACTGCTGGTGTTGTTACCCACGGTACTCAAGGTGCTCCCAAAGCAGCTGGTAATGTGTTTCCTGTTGGTAATAAAGCTTATGTTTGTACGCCTACTGCGTATAACACCAAGACTACCAATGATGGTTACATGAAGAATAGTTCATTCACTAAGTGAGGCTAATATGTCCTACGGTAAAGTAATCAGTGGTGGTAAGGCTATGAGTAAAGGTCTTACTAAAGGCATTAATGAAAAGCTAGAGGAGTTTGCTGAAAGCCATTCTCGTTCTAAAGTTATTGCTACTTCAGTATTGAATGCGTTCAAAGCTAATCCCTTTAATGAACCGCATACTCAAAATATCAATGGTGGCAAGTTCACTGCTGGTAAGCGTCCCTCTAAAATTTAAAAGGTATTTATATGGCATCGTATGATATTGAAGCTCTAAAGGCAGACTTGCCTACCGCTAAAGATTTGTCTCAATTTGTTTACGATAAGACAGGCATTTCGCTTGATCTTATTGGTAAACCAAAAGAGGAACAATACCTGGTGGCTCGTAATGCCCTTGAAGGCAAGAAGATTCCGTCAGACTTTATTACGGATCTGAATCCTTACATTGATAAACGGGAAATGATTCCTGTTGATGAGATGAAGAAGGTTCCAGAACGTAGTAAAGATTTGCCTGATGAATCTAACCGGGTTCACTTCTTTGGTGCGACTAATATGCCTCACCCGCATGATCCTCAATCTGATCGCAAAGTCCAAATCAACTTTCACAAGTATGACAATGGCGCAATGACGTATCAGATCATGGGGCCAATTGAACAAATTGCTGTTGGTGAACGTATTAACAAGTTTGGTACAAAAACTCCTGAAAAGTACAGTTGGATTGATCCACGTACAGAAGAAATTCTGCTTCGCCGTCCTGATGGCACGTTCACTGAAAAAGGGCGTGGTGTCTATGCGTACTGTATTGGTGAAAAGGGTGGTGGCATTTGGTCACTGATTGACCGTAACATTCTTGCGACAGTTGAGAAGAATATTACTAATCCGTGGGCGTAATGGAAGATTACACTTTGGTATTTAGACAGAAGCTGTCTGGTCAGGCAGAGGTTTGTGCTCGTAAAACTTTGGAGATTCTTCAAAAGGATTTACAGAATACGCGAGACTTATCTGCTGAAGACATCTTTTATCTGGCCTCTGCTGCTCAAATTCTTTTAGCTGTACGCGATTACTATGGCGAAAAGTGAAGCCAGTGATTACATCCAACCTATTTACAAGGATAGAGCCTTAAAGCACCTTGTTCAACTTGCTGGTGGCAAGAAGTACATCAAAGAGATGACTCCTGATCAGCTTAAAGCCATGAAAACGGCTAGGGATGTAGTGTCCAAGGATATGCAGTTTAATACTTTGAAGTGGTTTAGACCATTTAAGTATCAAACTGATTTCTTTAAAACAGGTTCAACTCATACACGCCGCGGAATGATTGCGGCTAACAGAACTGGCAAAACGATAGCGTCTACCTATGAGACTGCTTATCATTTGACAGGGCGTTATCCCAAAGGTTGGACAGGTAAAGTCTGGACTACTCCTATTATTGCAATGGCAAGTGGAGAATCTTGGGAACAGGTTGCTAAAACGCTTCAAAGTAAATTGTTAGGCTGTGATGATATTAAGCAATCCTATAAACTTGGCACTGGTTCCATCCCACGCGAAGACATTGACTCAAAATCAATCAGAACGGATGGCGCAAACGTGTTGGCTATTGAAGTCTGGCACATCTCAGGTGGCAAATCAAAACTGTATTTCTCCAATTACACCCAACAAGTGCGACACTTGCAGGGATTTGAGCTTGACCTAGTTGTTCTTGATGAGCAACCGCCAGATGAGATTTTTTCTGAGCTTGTTGTACGTACAGCACAGCGTAATGGTCAGGTTATGTGTTCTTTTACGCCTCTTAAAGGTATGTCAGGTCTTGTGCGTAAGTTTTGGGACAAGATTGAAGGTTATACCCATGTTCGAGTTGGTTGGGATGACGTTCCATACAAAAATGAATGGGATGAAGAGTTTTTCTCACAAAAAGAACGTGAACAATTATCACGAGACTTTATGCCTTGGGAAAGAGAATGCCGAATGAATGGAACTCCTCTGGTTGGTAAAGGTGTTGTGTTTCCAATGCTGGAATGGCCTACTTATAAAGCCATTGACTTTGATTTGATGCACAACGAAAAGATGGAACGTCTGATTTCATTTGACTTGGGTATTCGTAATGACCCGACAGTCATTAGTTTCTTTTTCCGTGATCCAGTGGCTGAAGTTATCTATTTACATCGTCAAGTAACTATTCCTCGTGGTGAAGTACCTGATGAATACGTTCATTACTTAATGGACAGGGAATCTAAAGGTGTTCCAATCGCTTTGCCGCATGATGCTGGTCAGGCTGGTCGATATACATTGACTGAACAATCTATCCGAGAGACATTTGAAGATAATTATGGTTTAAACTGTATACCGGGTGCAATTCTTAATCCTGCGAATGACCAAGGTAAGGTAACTAACCATAAGTCTTACGGAATCAATATAATGCGTCTAGGAATGGAACGTAAAACATTAATGATTAATGAATCATGTAATGCGTTCTTGGATGAAGCTAGAAATTACGCTATTGATGAAGGTGGTAAGTTTTCAGACCCTGATGACCATATTGACTCGGCCCGTATTGGTATATTGGCGCTAGTTCAAGGTCATGGTGAATCAATGGTAAGTCGAGCTAATACTTTTATCTATCGTAGACCAGAAGCGGTTGATGGTAAAGTCCAGAGAATTTAGGATAACAAATGTTAAATAAACAAAATGTGATCGTTGACTATATTGAGGCTCCACAAGGTAACAAAGGTATTGTTTTCCAAGTAGCGCATGAAGTTTATTTAAAAATGGTTGATTACTTGCGATTGACGCAAGCTAAGAATACTTTTAACCGCCTTTCTGATTACCATTATCTTAATATTGCCGTCAGTAACTCTACTGAGCCAATTCGAGGCATTGATTACATCCACCCCGTTGTTACACCTGGTGTTGATTACGCTACCGCCATTATTACTAAATGCCTGATGCCTAATGGCAGGGTTAACTTTGAGTTTGAGCGTTTTAGTGAAGCGGATACTGAGCAATCCAATCAGGCAACTGAGATGGTTAAATATATGCTCAACAGTAAAAACGATTCTTACCAAATCATCCGTGATTGGGCGCAAGATTCACTTTTGCACAAAAATGGCATTGTTATGGTGTCACCATTGCGTGAACCAGTGACTCAATACAAAGAAGTAGAAGGTACAAAAGACCAACTGCGTGTATTTGAAACATTAGCTGGTGAAAAAGGTCTTACTGCTAAACGTCAAGAGATGCGTAAGATTGATGTTGACTTGCAAGGTGTAATGCAAGAGTCTCCAGATATGAATGATGCTGAAACCATTCAAGCATCACTATCTGCCAACACTATCTATCGTGCCAAGTACAAATTGACAGGTTATTCAACCACTGTAAAAGTTAAGCACGTTGCTCAACATTACTTTGTGTGTAACCCCACCATTTCTAACATTCAAGATCAGGATTTTGTTGGTTTTTACGATCCAATGACTATTCATGAATGCAAAGCTGCTTTTCCGTATGTGGATCTTGAGAAACTGGCTGACCATGCCGCCTATGGCCCTGCTGGAGCCTATCAAGCTGGTGCTTTGGAGAATGACCTTGCTTTGCACGCTCGTGACTCTACGCCCGTTCCTGGTCAAGGTGTAGTTGCCTCTGCTGGTGCTGATCGTTATAGCCGAGTAATCATGTTGACAACAGCATGGATTCGTAAAGACGTTGATGGTGATGGTGAAGAAGAAATTGTTGAAGTTTGCTATTCTGGTTCGTATGTTTTGTACGTTAAAGAAGTAGATTTCATTCCTTTGGCTTCCATGTGTCCCAAACCAATTACAGGTAACTTCTTTGGTTACTCATTGGCTGAACGTTTGGTTCCAATGCAGGAATATGCAACATCTATTGCTCGTGCAGAGATGTCTTTTGCCATGCAATCATCTACTCCACGGATTGGTGTCAATCCTGAGTTTATTGATGCTGAAGAAATTCAACGTGGTGTCAGTGCCATGTTTATTCTTGACCGTAAGTTTGATGCTAACAAGCACGTATTCCAGTTTCAACCTATGCAAGGTAATCTGGCCTATGTTGAGTCCTCTATGCAGCGTTTTGAAGCTGACAAGATGGCAATGATTGGTATGACCAGCCCCGGTGATGTAATGAATCCTGAAGTCATGAAAGATGGCAACAGTGGATTCAAACTTCAACTGGCAATGGGGCCAAATCAGTTGATTCAGGATGAAATGGTCAAGAACTGTGCCATTGGACTACGCGATGTCATCTACATTGTTTGGAAAACCTTGGTTCAATACTCTGATGACTACAACATTCAGCAATTGGCTAATGTTTGCGCCAAAGGTAAACCCTTTATGGACGCTAAATCCATTGAGAACTTTGAGTTTATTGATCGCCGCATGATTAATATTGATTTGGCACTTGGATTCCTATCTGATGAGAATCGTTTGACCCGTCAACAGCTTATTACTCAAGCACAAGGTTCATTTTCAGCCGCAATGATGCAACTTGATCCATCAGTTCCTGAGTTGTTTATTAAATTGCGTAGACCATTTGAAGATACTTTGCGGGTATTAGGCGTTAAGGATGTAGATTCTTATTTGCCTACTATTGAAGAAGCTACTAAGATTGCTCAAGCTAAATCACAACAACCTCCGGGTGCTGCTGAACAAGAGTTGGCAAGTAAGGTTGCACTTAATACTGCCAAGGTTAAAGATACTGAAGCAAATACTGCATTTACACAACGTAAAACGCAAGATATGGATACTGATGATATGTTTGAAGCAATGGCAGCAAAAAAAGGTAAACTATCAGCAGTTGAAATAGATTAAGGATTAATAATGAAAAGCTTGGTACTTAATATTAGGGAATACTTTAATAAGCGTACAAAGATTAAAGATACATGGAAGGAAGCTGATGCAACACGTAGAACTCTAGTTATTGAGAATGGCGAAAAAGCCAGTCGCCTCATGTCAAGTGAGGATTTTGGATTAATGTTTAATCTTTACCGATTTAACATACTGGAGCGTCTTGAAGAAAGTAAAGATGACCCAGATCGTATTACTAATGCACATTATGTAGCTGGAGTCCGAGACTTTATTGACTTCGTAGAGAAGCAAGAATTTCTTGGCAAAGTTGCTAAAAAAGCTAACACTTAAAGGAAAAATATGTCAGACGTAATGGAGCAATCCACCGCCCCTGAGCAAACTGGTAACCCGGTAGATGCTATCGCTGCAATGATTGCCGCTAACAAGCGTAACAGTCCGCAACCCGAAAGTAGTTCACCTCCACCAGCAGGACAAGAAGCGAAAGCTTCCCCTGAGGCGGCTCCTGAAAATGGTGCTGAACCTGAAGATAGTAGTTCTAATGAATCAGATGAAGTAGGGTCTGAAGATGAAGCTGAATCCACCGATGGTGTAAATGAAGCAGTCAACTTCTTAGATTTTGCTGAACAGAATCCGAATGTAATGCTGAAGATTCCCAATAAAGACGCTGAAAACGGCTTTGTGGAAATGTCAGCAAGTAAAGCGGCTTCTATTCTGGGACAGGGAAGTGCTATCCATGAAAATGCTCGCAAACTGAAAGCAGAACGAGCTGATTTTGAAGAGTACGAAAGTAAGCGTCGAAATGAACTCGATGGTTTGCAAATTGGTATGGAATTCACTATCGTTCCTCAACTGGAAACAGCGGCAAACGAATTGGTGACTCTGCAACAATATAACCAGCAATGGAAGCAAATCTACGATAACGCGACTACCGAGACTCAACGAAGTGAAGCTGAAGCAGCAATGCGCCAGAACGCTAGTTTGATTCAAGAAAAGTCGAAGTTCATTACCGATAGTCGGCCTAAAGTAAGTCAGTTTTATCAAGCCCGTACAGCCTATGTCCAAGAAACCTTGGAAAAAGCTAGACAGGGATTTACAGATAAAGACCTTGCTAACAAAGCTAACTTTGCTGACCTTCGTGAAAAACTTGGTAAGGAATGGAAGTCTGCACAAGGCTCATTTGTACCTGGTGTGCCAAACATTGATTTGGTTTCCAGTGATGAATACCTTTTAGGTCTGGTACGAGATGGAATGAAGTTTCGTGAAGGCCCAATAGTGCGGAATGCTGGTGGTTCTTTGGCTGCTTCTCAAAAGTCTGTAGCTAAAGCTAAAACTGCACCTGATAACAAGTTTGAAACACTTCAAAAGAAAGCGAATTCGGGCAACAAGGATGCGGCTCGGGATCTATTAGCAACCATGCTTGCGGCAAATAAACGTAAGCGTTAATCAGGAAAATACATCATGGCTACAATCACCTCCGCCAATCTTGGCAATGGTAATGGTTCTTACACCACCGACATCGTCGTCAAAGACCTCGATATGACCGTTTCTAACTATGTGAAAGATCGTACCCCGATCACTAACATGGCTATGAGCAAAAAACGCAAAGTTAATTCGACTCTGCACATCTGGCCCGTTGATTACTATCGTACACCTGCTTTGAATGCAAAGCTTGAAGGTGCTGCTGTTAGTACTGCTCTGGCTGCTGACAATACTCGTGCAAACATTGGTAACTACACACAGATCTTCTCGACTGTGATTGGTGCTACTGGTACTGCTCGTGCTGTGGAACAAGCTGGTGGAGATCCACAGGCATACCAAGAAGTTAAACAGTTGACTGAGATCATGTTTGACGTTGAACTTCAAATGGTTCGTGCTGACGGTGCTTCTATCAAGTACAGTGGTCAAGCTGCAACTCAAGGCGGTGGCGCTCCTAATACTGGTCGCCGTTTTGGTTCTTTGTTCTCGTATGCTGGTACTCGTTCAGGCAATGACACTGATGGTACTTCCATCTTGAACTTGGCTACTTCTGATGGTAATGACGTTACTGCTGTTGTTAATACCAATCAGCCTTTTAACGGTCTTTTGCCTAATGCTGGTCTTGGCTACTTTACGTTCGGTTCAGGCGTTACCCTGCAACAGTTCAGCCCATTCCTGTACAAGCAATTGGTGACTACTGCTGAACAACGGTTCAACGCTAAGATTACTAACATGGTTGCCCCAACTTCCATGCGTACTCATATCAGTGATATGTTGCCAACCAGCCGTTCGATCAATCGTTTTAACCCTGCTGACAAGGGCGACACCATTGGTACTTACGAAGGTGACTTCAACTACACCTATCAGATTGATGACTCTTGGGTCATGGATCAAACTGGTTCAGACAATACCTCGGTACTGTTCCTGAATCCTGATGTGGTGCAGTGGGGTTCTTTGCGTGAACTTGGCCCAAATAATGAAGTGTTCAGTTCTGCTGATGCTTCTTTGGATCAGTACATCATGGAAGGTACATTGATTGTGCGTAATCCAGCTGGTGTTGCAGTGCTTGCCGCTGTGTCTCCAACTGGTGCGGCTGTAACTGTGCCTCGTCCTTCTGCTCAAGTTCAGCGTTACCTGTAATACCTACTTGTAGGTAATTTATTGAAGGGGATTGTTCGCAGTCCCCTTTTATAAAGTATGGAGAATTAAATGATTGATGATGATATTCAGGTAAACGAAAAATACTATTCTGATGGTATTCTTGAAGGTGGTATTGAAGGCGTTCTATCCAAGAATGACAAACTTTTTAATGAAGTGAAGTCAGGCACTTGGTCACAAACCTTTATGACCCCCAACATTAATTACAAAGTTGGCTCACAAGATGGTTCTCGATATGTTCAATATGAACAAAAGAATGTCGAACCTATTCGTCAACGATGTAAAGAAATGCGTGAGTTTTACAAAGAAAATGGTACTGATAATCCATTCTTTGCTGGTACATTTCATGCAATGGAGTTACCTAAATGCTTTGTGCATGAGATTACTTCTAAGTATTTTAATAATCGTTCATGGGAGCTTATTAAGATGGAAAAGAAAGATAAGATTCTTTTTTACGCAATCGTTAATGAGTATTACAGCGATTTTGTATGTCATCCAAGTGGAAAGATTCCACTACCCTATAATCCTGCAATACCTACAAAATAAGGTTACATAATGGCAGCTCTGTTTATTCAATCAGCAAATTCTTTGGTAAGTAGAGTTGCACAATGGGTTGGTGCAATCCCATCTCCACTTTCGATTACTGCCACAGTAATTGCTGGTGGCACTGTAGCAACAATCACTACTTCAGCCGATCCCCGTACATTAGTAACACCTGGTGATTTTATTGGTGTAAGCACTATGCTGCCCTACACTGCTGTATTAGCTGTCAATGCTACCAATGTAGTAGTTTCTGATCCTGATGGCATATGGAGCAATCTGACGCTTCCTTGCACCATTCTGAAGATGCCTTCTCAATCTTCTATGGAAATCTTGGCTAGTATTCAACTTGCTGAAATGCAGATGCGTAAATTAGAGCTTCCTGCTTTGCGTAGTGATCCATTTTCAGTAACTGACCCAACTTATTTAACCACTGACAGTCAAGGTATGGCAGATATTCCAGTTGATATGAACTGGCCTATTTTGTTTTTCCAAGATTCACAACCATCTAATCAACCTGCTGGTGCTACAGCAATGGGGCCGTGGATTGTGTATGACCGAGTTGGTGATCGTGAAATCATTCGCCGTAGGATGATTGACCAACTGTATATTCGGCCATTTGGTGTACCACGGGTTATTCGTGCTTCATTTTCTGAAGTGGGTGGACGTTATGTGTTTACACCTAATCCGGGTGTCAATGTCACCATCAAAGCTTATTATCAAAAAGCATTTCCATTTCTATTTAGTGCTACTGGTGATGCTCTTAATCCAATTGGACAATCTAATGGTGTATTAGCTTCCTTTCCAGAAGGCTATATGTATGGCACACTTCAGGCTTATTATGATAAAAATAAGAATACTGAAGAATCACAAAAATGGAAAAGCAGATTTGATGATGCTTACGGTCTAATTGGAGACCAAGTACAAAAAGATAAATGGGCTGGTGGAGATCAACATTTGACTTCTGAATACCAACCTCGTTCATACCGTTACAGCTTTAAGTAGGAAATATTATGTCCCTTGGAACTCTTTATGGAACTCTTGCAGAATCCAATGGTTTATATGGCCTAGGTGAATCTAATGGTCTGTATGGCATTGGCAATGACATTAATTACAGTACATATTTTGAATGGTTTATTTTTACAGAAGCTGCTTCACCTCCAGCAACACCTACTGGTGGATCATGGGATTTTCTAACTAATATAGGTATTCCTCCTGTAGGATGGTCATCTAGTATTGGTAATATTCCTCTTGGAACTGTATGGATGTCAATTGCTTTTATTGATTCACGCAATCCAGCAGTGGTTGTTTGGTCAACACCAGGAATCTTGTCTGATTCTTCTGTTTATGCCACTGCTTATGCAGATGTGTTTACAGGAAATGGTTCTACAGTAAATTGGATAATGACTGCTAATCCTGTAGTGGTTAACAATCTTGATGTGTCTATTAATGGTGTTACTCAAACACCAAATACTGATTACACATTTTCAGGTACAACATTTACAACAACAACTGCTGCTCCTTTGGGAAGCATTATTCTTGTAAAGTACAAGCAATCACTTCCTGCTGGTTTTAGTGGTACTGCTTCTCAAATCACAAATATTCCTGCTGGTGGTATTTCAGCTACCAATGTTCAAACAGCTTTGAATGAACTTGATACTGAAAAAGCAACAGTAGTAGCTTTAGCAGCAACCAATGCAAATATCGCTATTCTCAATGGAGCAACAGGTTCAGCAAATGTAGGTTACACACCAGCAGGCACAGGAGCCGTAGCCACTACAGTGCAGACTAAGCTGCGTGAGAATGTGAGTGTTAAAGACTTCGGCGCAGTGGGTGATGGGGTAACGGATGACACCGCGGCTATTCAAGCTGCATTAAACGCTTCTCAATTTGTTACTGTTCCTCAAGGACTTTATAGAATAACGTCAACTATTATTATCCCATCACAAACACATCTTTTATTTGATAGAGTTGGTGGATCAACCAATGCAACATATCCATCTGCTCAATTTTTAAAAGCAGCTTCTATGACCACCCACGGTATTCAAGTGGGCACTGCATCAACACTTGAGAACGGTTGTTTGTATGGAGAAACAGGAAATACAGGGGATGGAGTTGTATTAGCTGGAAATTCTGCAAAAGTAATACGCTTTGTTGTAGGCAATGTCGGAGGTGATGGTTTTAGAGTATCTACAAGTATTGGCTCAACCAACTTAAACAATTGTGAAATTTCTTTTTGTGTTGCGCGAACTTGTGGTGGCAATGGTCTTTATATCCACGATAGTCGTAATATTGCACCAGATGCGAATCTAATAACAGTTACGCAATTTTTTGCTCAACTTAATGGTGGTGATGGCATAAAACTTGGTCATTGCCAGTGGGTGACTCTTTTAAATTGTCTGACAGAAGTAAACGGCGGATGGGGATTAAACTTGTCTAATGTCGTAATGGCTTATGACACTGTTGCAGAATGTAAATACAACACAATTGTTGGTGGAGATTTCAATGAAAGTAATACATTAGGATCATTGAATTTTGGTGGATACCAAAACATGCTTGTTGGAGCATACACAGGTCAAAATATTGTATCTAGCGGTTTAAGAAATACATTTTTGACAGGTGGTTTTGGTTCATATATTGAACGTATTAATGTCCCACAAGTAGTATTTCCTGCTGTGCAAGTGCCCTCAACTAATGTAAACACATTAGATGATTATGAGGAAGGAACGTTTACACCTACTATTATTGGATTGACAACAGCAGGAGTTGGCACTTACTTTACTCAGATAGGAACGTATACAAAAGTCGGAAATTTAGTAACGTATGCCATTTCGCTTATTTGGACAGCGCATACTGGAACTGGTGGTATGCGTATAAATGGGCTTCCCTTTACCGCAACTTCTACAGATGCAAATCCCAGATACTCGGCAGCAATAACTTGGAATGAATTAACGTATACCTCCACTCCAATGGCTTTTGTAGTTGGTACGACTTCTCAAGTTTATTTAAGACAAGGAGCATCTAATGCAACAGCAACTGATATACCAATGGATACTCAAGCGTCAATGTGGATATGCGGAAGTTATACAGTTTAATTGCACAGTTATCTTGTAGGAACATAATATGTCAAACCAAAAAATATCAGCTTTAGCGGGGGCTACAACTCCTCTTGATGGAACTGAAATATTACCCGTGGTTCAAGGTGGTGCAACCAAACAAATTTCTGTTGCCAGTATTACCAATTCTGGTCTTTATGCTGGATCGTTTACTACACTTGGCTCAACAGGAAATACAACACTTGGTGATGCTTCTACAGATACTGTCAAATTAAACGGATACATGGGTGTTGGTGCGGCTGCAACTCCAGGGTCTGCAATTAATATTGCCAACACTGCATTAATTGGAAGTAGTCAATATGGTATTTCGTCTTTGCCTATTTTTACTTCAACAGCAACTACAAAAGTTGCTTCATTTTTAGCATTGCCGCAAACTGCAGCTACAACATGGACTACTAATATTTCTGCTGGATTTTATGCCGCTGATCTGATTAAAGGTGCAGGATCAATAATTATTAATCAAAATGGAGTTTACATCGCCGATCAAACCGCAGGAACAAACAACTATGGCATCACCAGCTTAGTTTCCAGCGGCACAAACAAGTGGAATTTTTACGCCATCGGTACTGCGGATAATTATTCTGCTGGTAACTGGAAATTTGCAGCAGCCAAAGGCGTAAACTTTACCGCCAATACTCCAGCAGCAGGAATGACCTCACAGTTGCTGAACTGGTATGAGGAAGGGACTTGGACTCCTAATAAAGGTCAATGTACAGTTGTAGGCACATTCAGTTCTAGTGGAACATATACCCGTATCGGTCGTGTTGTAACACTGCGTTTAAATTTATCTGGTTCAACCTCTATTACTTGTGCTACTGGTGCTCAGGTTACAACCAACTTGCCCTACGCTTCATCAACAGATACACCAGCGTTATATATTAATGGTGGATTTTCAGTTAGTGGTGCTGTTG
>Ga0208643_1000883_pt1 | contig 18321 bp, 16 predicted proteins | sample VirMetDEL_Nov_12_FD_184516 | JGI IMG/M metagenome (GOLD analysis project Ga0208643, IMG submission 184516) | Aqueous microbial communities from the Delaware River and Bay under freshwater to marine salinity gradient to study organic matter... | ecosystem: Environmental > Aquatic > Marine >... | reverse complement strand
ACGCTTGCTCGCCGCGAGCTAGAGTGTTTTTAATCGCCTGCTTTAGCGTGCCTGAGAGGCCATGTTCCATTTGCTGCTGCGCAACATCGATTAAACTTATTTTTGCTGTTGAAGCATTACCGGCACGTTTTCGTAATTGGTGATAATGGTATTTACCCGTTAAAGCATTTTGTAGCGACTCAAAGCTTGGTGTAGCACTGCCAAGCATAATTGGAATATTAAGTTGTCTGGCCCTGAGAATAGCAATGTCTCGTGCGTGATAGCGAAAACTATCTTGCTGCTTAAATGAAGCATCGTGCTCTTCATCAACAATGATCAGACCTAAATCATGTAGTGGAGTGAAGATAGCCGAGCGAGTACCAATAACAATGGCAGCGGTGCCGCGCTGAGCTTCTAACCAAGTTTGTAAGCGCTCTTTGTCATTCAAACCCGAGTGATGCAAGCTTATGGGGACATTAAAACGTTGCTCGAAACGGCTTAAGGTTTGTGGTGTCAGACCTATTTCTGGTACTAACACCAACACTTGCTTATTTTTTGCCAATATTTGTTCAATCGCCTGTAAATACACTTCGGTTTTACCACTACCGGTAATACCATCAATTAAGTGACAGGAAAACTGCGATTGCATTTCTTTCATGGTCGCGACAATAATGGCTTGTTCAGCCGATAGCGCTAATCTGTTCTCGTACTGCAGTGCTTGGTCTTGCCATTTAAATACTGTCGCCGCGCGAGTTTCGCTATAAATAAGTTGTTTTTTCTCAAGCGCATTGAGTTGTGCTTTATTAAAACCTAGGGTTAATAGCTCAGACCAAGTCACCCCCTGGTGCTGTTTAATAAAGTCGAGTAACTCAGCTTGTTTTGGCGAGCGCTTGGCGGTGGCAGCCAAGACTTCATCGCCTAACTGCTCTTTTGCTAGCCATATTTGTGGTAATGCTAAATCTGGCTGTTTTATTTGTCTCAGTAAAACCGGTAATGCTTGTTGGAAAACATCGCCAATGGGGTGATGATAATAATCACTACAACGTTGAATAAATGACAGTAGTTCTGGTGAAAAACTGAAACTGTCATTGACACGACTAAGCACTGATTTTATTTTTTCTAGCTCATATTCAGTGCTTTCATCTATCGACAGGACAATTGCAACAACTTGGCGAGAGCCAAAAGGCACAATAACACGCTCACCAAGCTGCACCGCTTTAGTCGCTAACTTAGCGGGAACTTTGTAAGTAAATAACTGGCGCATAGGGACCGGTATCGCAACTTGCACGTAAATGTCTGTTGAAGTTATCGCCAAAAATACTGTCATATAAAAATAAAATGTTGAGCATATTCTACTGCTAAATGGCGTAATGCCAAGACCGAAAACTAGCCTTAGGGTATATTTATGTAATAAAGTAATTTATTGCTTAAATTTCTAGCAATTTTTATTGCTATGGTGGTAATGATCCTATAACATTCGCCTCCATTATTTTTAACTCGTATGGTGCTTGGCAGCAATAATGACTGATCAAGTGGCGATACGGCCTTAACAGAGGTTTCCCATGAAAGACGGTATTCATCCAAATTACGTAGAGTTCAAGGCAACTTGTTCTTGTGGTAACGTTATTACAACTCGTTCAACTGTAGGTAAAGACTTACATTTAGACGTATGTTCAGAATGTCACCCATTCTACACTGGTAAGCAAAAAGCTGCTGAGACTGGCGGTCGTGTTGATAAATTCAACAAGCGCTTTGGTGCTCTTAGCAAGAAGTAATTCTGCTAATAAACCAGAAGAAAAAAGCACCTTAGGGTGCTTTTTTTATGCGTGAAGCAAAAACTGTCATTAAACTTTTTTTCTGCTTTCAATTTTATTTTTACTTTTCTTTAAACCCTTTTGCGGCATACTGCATCTAATCTAGTAATCATTGCCAAGTGAAACGACTAATTTACTTGGTATAAGCTAAACATCGAGAGTTTACTTTTTGGATAAGTTAAAAATTATTGATGCCAATGAACATTTTAACCCTGATCTTGAGTCGCAATGGATAGCGCAAGCTCAGCAGGGAGATCAACAGGCATTTCATCACTTGTATGAAAACTATCACCGTCGTATTTACGCGCTGTGTTGGCGCATGATGGCGGATAAAGACAGTGCTGAAGATGTTTGTCAGGAAGTTTTTGTTCAACTGTGGCAAAAAATAACCAATTTCCGTGGTGAAAGTAAATTTTCAACCTGGCTGCATAGTGTCGCGAGTAATATCGTTTTAGGCCATATACGCAAAAACAAAACTTGGATACAACGTATTTTTAGTATTGAAGAACAAACTGTTGAAGACATTGCTGTTGAGATGCCCGACTGTTCTAATTTAGATCGAAAAATTCAAAAGTTACCCGAAAGGGCGCGATTGGTTTTCGTTTTATTTGCCATTGAAGGTTATCGTCATGAAGAAATTGCTAATATGTTAGGTATGGCAGTGGGCACGAGTAAAGCCCAGTATCATCGTGCTAGAGGTTTATTACGCGAGTCGCTAAGCGAGTAAAAAATGAAAGAATCACATGTTACAGATAAAAGTGCTGAACAATGTTTATCAGCGGCGATAGCACAATTACCCAAAGAAATGTCGCCACAACGAGATTTATGGACGGGCATAGATAAAGCCATTAACCAAAGCTCGGTCGCGGTAAATCAAAAGTCGACTAACAAGGTTTTTATGCCAACAGCTTGGGCAGCTTCTGTGGTAGTAGCAGTATTATTAACTTGGCTTACACTCGGCCCTGAATTATCGACAAGTCAGCCGTCAGTAAATCTAGTAGCCGCCATGCAACAAGATTTTGAACAGCAAAAGCATAGTATGTTAGTTAACTTTGGTACCCCTGACATTAAACAATTACCCGTTGCCATGCAGACAGAATTAGTAAAGTTGAGTTCGGCACAAAAAACAATTAGCAAAGCGCTTGCTGATGATCCCAACAATAGCGATTTATTAAATCTATTACGTTGGACGCAGCAGCAAGAGTTAGATTTACTCAAACAACTATATAGTCCGCAGTGGCAAAGTATTTAGTTGTGATGACATATGAAATGAGAGGTTAATATGAGAAGCTTACGTAATTGTTTACCACTGTTGTTGTTAATGGTCACAACAACAAGTTTAGCGGGCGAGCATGTCGATGAATCCATGTCATTGGGTAGCGTTAAACATGTCACCATTGAAAATTTGCGTGGTGAAGTAACTATTATAGGCAATAGCGGTGATACGGTTTCGGTTACCGGTGAGTTGGATGATAAAGCCAAGGGCTTAACCTTTGAAAAATCAGGCTCTCGCATTATTATTAAAGTTGAAGTACCACACAATAATCATAATGGTTGGGGAGCGGATGGCTCAAATCTCACGATAGAAATACCTCAGCATGTGCGTGTTAGCTTTAAGGGTGTTTCATCAGATATTAATATTAGCAATTTCACCAATGGCAGCGAAGTGCAAACGGTGAGTGGTGATATTTCCGCTAAAAATCTTATGCAACAGGTAGAGTTAGCCACTGTTAGTGGTAATATTGAAAGTAAAAACTTATCTGGCAAAATACGTCTTTCCTCGGTCAGTGGCGATATTCATGACCGTAATTCAGCGGGTCGAGCACACTTTAAAACCGTGAGTGGTAGCCTGAGTTCAAGCTCCAGTGCTAATGAAATTTCAGCTAACTCAGTGTCGGGTGATATTGAACTTCGCTTAGCAGAAGTCGATGAACTGATTGTTTCTACCGTCAGTGGTCAATTTGAGAGCCAATTATCACTCAATGATAATGGTTTGCTGAAAATGTCGAGTGTCAGTGGCGATTTAGACGTTGAATTTAAAAATGACGTACAAGCGAGTTTTAATCTCAAGGCGAATGCCGGCGGTGATATTGTTAATCGCTTAACTTCTGCAAAAGCGCAACGTGCAAAGTATGGCCCTAGCTCCAAGTTGTTTTTTGAAACCGGTAATGCCAGTAGTTCCGTGCGCGCTAGTACTGTTAGTGGTCGTATAGCAGTAAAGTAACTTTCATCTGTTATAGGTGCTATTATTTTTTGGAACGCTTAATTGATTAGAGTGATGAGAAAGATTAAGCGTTCATAATGTCCAGTCTTCACCATGCGAAAATTCACTGTTAACGGTGAATTTTTCATTGGCCACATAAAATATTTCTTTTCGTTTGATCATTTTGCTTAATGCTAAATTCTGCTACATTAGCTCTCTTTATTTTCGAATAATTTTATTACGCTTTTAAAGAATAATTTTCTTTAATCTGTAGAGATTATCGCCAAGCATTTAAGGTGTGATATGGCCGAACGCAAGCCAGCCAAATTTGGTAAAAACAATCAATTTCCTAGAGATAAACAAATTGATGAATTAAAAGTTCCACCACATTCTTTAGAGGCAGAGCAATCGGTGCTGGGTGGTTTATTATTGGATAATGAAACCTTTGACCGAGTTGGCGAACGCGTTGTTGCACAAGACTTTTATAGCCGCTCACATCGCATTACCTATGAAACTATTGCTGCTTTAATTGAATTAGGTGAGCCGGTCGATTTGATCACTTTGTCTGAAGCGCTAGAGAATGATCAAAAGCTAGAAGCTGCCGGTGGTTTTGTTTATCTCGCTGAAATGATGAAGAACACCCCCAGCGCTGCCAACATTACGGCTTATGCGGATATTGTGCGTGAACGAGCGGTAACGCGTGAAATGATCAGTGTCGCCAATGAAATTGCCGAAGCCGGCTATGATACACAAGGGCGCAGTAGTGCCGATTTACTCGATTTTGCAGAAACTAAGGTTTTTGCTATTGCTGAACAACGGGCGAATAAATCTGAAGGTCCTGAAAATATCAGTTCAGTATTGGAAAAAACTGTTGATCGTATTGAAAAGCTTTGTGCGTCACCAACGAATGGTGTGACTGGCGTATCAAGCGGTTTTACTGATTTAGATAAAATGACCGCTGGTTTTCAAAAGTCCGATTTAATTATTGTCGCTGGACGTCCATCAATGGGTAAAACTACCTTTGCGATGAACTTGGCGGAAAATGCTGCCATGACAGAAGATAAGCCAGCGTTAATCTTTAGTTTAGAAATGCCGTCAGAACAGCTAATGATGAGAATGCTCGCCTCACTAGGACGCATTGACCAAACAAAAATTCGTACCGGCCAATTAGAAGATGAAGATTGGGCGCGGTTGTCATCAACCATGGGTTTGTTGATTGAAAAAGGCAAAATGTACATTGATGACGCTGCAGGCTTAACACCAACCGATGTACGTTCTCGAGCACGACGTATTGCCCGTGACCATGGCGGTATCAGCTTAATCATGATCGATTACCTGCAACTGATGCGTGCACCGCAATTTTCTGATAACAGAACCTTAGAGATAGCCGAAATATCGCGTTCATTAAAAGCCTTAGCAAAAGAACTAGAAGTGCCGGTAATTGCATTATCCCAGCTTAACCGTGGTTTGGAGCAACGTGCTGACAAACGCCCAATTAACTCCGATTTACGTGAATCCGGTTCAATTGAGCAAGATGCCGATTTAATCATGTTCATATACCGTGATGAGGTCTATCACGATGACTCTGAATATAAAGGTATGGCTGAAATTATTATCGGTAAACAGCGTAACGGCCCCATTGGTCGAGTGCCTTTGACGTTCCAAGGACAGTTTTCTCGTTTTGATAACTATGCTGGCCCGCACGTTCTTGACGAAGACTAAGCACTCATGACCTTACGTACTGCAACAGCGGTCATTGATTTACATGCTTTGAGTAACAATTATCGCTTAATTCAATCGCTTTCACCTGATGCTAAAGTTTTAGCTGTGCTTAAGGCCAATGGTTATGGCCATGGTTTAGAGCGCATTGCTAATGCGCTTCCTGATGCTGATGCTTTTGGTGTTGCTCGTCTTGATGAAGCGCTTGCGCTTAGATCGGCAGGCATTGAAAAGCCTATTGTATTGCTTGAAGGTTTTTTTGCTAAAGAAGATATTGAGACTCTTGCACTTAATAACTTAGAAACCATAGTGCATAACGAGCAACAGCTTGACGCTATTATGAATGCTGAATTAACAAAGCCACTAAAAGTTTGGTTGAAAATTGATACAGGTATGCATAGATTAGGCATTAATCCTGAACAATTACCATATTTTTACCGTGCGTTAAGTCAATCAAATAATGTTGAAAAACCGATAGTATTGATGAGTCATTTAGCGAGTGCCGATGAAAAGAACAACGCAGCAACGCCAAAACAAATGGCTTTATTTGATGAGCTCACTGCAAACTTTAGGTTAGAAAAAAGCTTAGCTAATTCGGCTGGCGTTTTACTTTGGCCACAAAGTCATTACCAATGGATCAGGCCGGGCTTATTGCTTTACGGTGTTTCTCCGCTTCCTAGCGATATAAAGGTTGCAGGTATCGCGCCGGTAATGACCTTACAATCGAGTTTGATTTCGGTGCGAGAAATTACCGCGGGTGAAGCTGTTGGTTATAGCGGTGCCTGGATTAGCGAAAAAAATACCACGATAGGTGTTGTTGCTATCGGTTATGGCGATGGTTACCCTCGTCATGCTCCTAATGGCACTCCGGTAATGATTAATGGCCGACGTGTTCCTCTTATCGGGCGGGTTTCTATGGATATGATCTCGGTAGATTTAGGCCAGCAAAGTCAAGATCAGGTTGGTGATATAGCCACGTTATGGGGGAAAGGGCTAGCAGTTGAAGAAGTAGCCGCGTTTGCGACGACTATTCCCTACGAATTACTGTGTAATATTACCCGCCGGGTACACATTCAACTAGCAAACTAGAAAATAACATAATTTTCGATAAAAAAGGGTGAAGCACGATAATGCATTCACCCAGTTAGTATTTTGGAAATTTATTAAGCTATAAAATTTTTAACTCATCGTAAATAAGTTGGATTCGGCTTAGATAATAAATTTAGAAGTTGCATCTCTTATTAAGCTCGCATTTGCGTCGAGTTGATGTGCCACTTCGCCTATCTCTTCAACGGCAAGTGTTGTGGCACCAAAGCTGTTGTACATATCCTCAATGTTATTAACTACTGTTTCAGCAACAATGGATTGTTCTTCTGTTGCCGCCGCTATTTGATTGTTCATTGAACTAATATGAGCAATTTGCTCTTTAATTTTAGTTAAAGAATCATCGACTTCTCTTGAAATGCTTTCATTACTGGTGGCCTTATCTTTTGCCGTTTCCATTGAGCTTACTGATTGATCTGCTGCTGAAATAAGCTTATCGAGTAGCTCTCTTACTTCTGTGGTTGATAAAGCCGTTCTAGAGGCAAGGTTTCTGACTTCATCGGCAACTACCGCAAAGCCACGACCGTGTTCACCGGCGCGTGCAGCCTCAATTGCTGCGTTTAGCGCTAACAAGTTTGTTTGATCTGCAATGCTATTAATAACATCGAGAATTTGATTCATATTCTGTGAGTCTTGCGCTAACTGGTTGATAACGCTCGAAGCAATAGCAATGTTTTCAGTTAGCTCACCAGAAACCGATAACGAATGCTGCACATTCTCCATACCTTGGTTAACTTCTAGCTCACCTGCCTCGGCTGCACTTGCGGCTTGTGACGCAGACTTAGCGATATCAGTGACACTATATTGCATTTCAATCATTGACTGTTTAGTGACCTCTGCAACATCTGACTGGCTTTTAATATTGCTATCTACTTGTTGTACTTTTTCTGCCAATTGTTCTGCACTGAGCGTCAAGGGCGCTACCACGGCTACTACTTCTTTTACTATACCTCTGAGCATTTGGGTAAATACGTTAAAGTGCTTAACAACACTACCCAATTCATCATTGCTTTGAATGGTTAATTGGTTCGTTAAGTCACCGTCGCCCTCAGCAAGTTCTTTTAATGAATCATCAATAGAAATAACAGATTTACTTATCGAGCGTGCTATAAATACACTTAGTATGGTCATTAGGAGTAGTAAACTTATTCCCAATACAATGCTTAGGTCTCTAGATTCACTAGAGTTATTAACCGTTTCAGCAACTAAATTCTTAAACATAGAGGCCGCATTTTTCTTATCATTAGCTAATGACTTTGCAACTTCTTCAAATATTGCTGATTTGGTTTTTATAATGGGTTGTGCTGATTGAAAGTCGATGGTTTCATTAATGAAATCTAAAGACATTTTATTCGCTATAGCATTATATTCATTGGCTTTTGAGATTAACTGATCAATATTAGCGAAAGAACTATCAAGTGTTTTTATTCTTTGTAAATTTGATAATAAATTTTCTAGTGCTGAATTTGCACCTTCTATCAAATCTTCATCACCAAATGACACACTTTGGGTATATAACTCATCTATTCGTTGCCATGCGGTGACATTTTCACTGGTTAAGTTAACCAAATGAATTGATGTGTTTTCTAAGGTTTCTAATAGTATTTGGTTTTTTGAAATAGCTGATATATTTATCGCTAAATTAACTGCAAAGCTAAGAATAGCGACGGCTAATATAGCAATTATTTTGTGAAAAATTTTGAATCTTTTAAATATTTGCATGAACAACCTCTACCTCTTTAATTCAATACTTACACAAAAAGTATTAATTTTATTATCATCATTATTTGTAAAAAGGAGGCTATTCAGAGTGAATAACCTCCGGTATATAAACCACTAAAAGGTAGCGATAACCTTAACATCGGCTGTTACAGCACTGCTGTCGACAAAGCCAATTGATGATGCATCTGCTTTAATTGCGTTAATCATATCGGCACTACTTGCTACTTCTGTTGGTGGTGTACCTTTGCCAGTAAAGGCGAGCTTCGACCAGTATGATTTAAACTGGCTATTTGACTTGTTCAAGGCGCTTTCACGAAACATTTCAGTTTCAGGCGCGTTGTCTTCTAAAGTCAAAACTGTGACTTTTTCACCATTTGGAAATACTTTAATCTTGCCGAGGTAAATACGTTTAATGGTTTTAGCATCAAATGAATCTGAATTGGCAGGATTAACAATCACCGAAATATCAGCTACGCTTGCAAAGCTTGCAACCAGTAAAATGGTGGAAAAAATTGTTTTAAATAAGTTCATTTTATAGGGTTCCTTAATAAATAAAGTCGACGCCAAAAGTCACTAAGCTGGCACTTTCATTGGCTAGATCATTATTAATAACAGAAAATTCGAGTTTAACTGCTACGCCTTGATCTAAGTCATATCTAAAATGCAAACCTTGAGCATCATATGAATCCGGCTTAAAGAAGCTATCTGTAGCGCCAACTACAAAAGCATTAATAAATGGGTCAGCAGAGTTAGCTTGATCATAATCATAACTAAAATCAAAATCTTGATGAACAAAAGAAACAACGGCTTTATCAAAACGATAGCCTAGTGCCACATACATTACTTGGGTTTCTTCAATAAATGAGTCATCAATGTTATATGCAGCGTATTCAGCGTTAAATAACCAGTTCTCATAATCGATGGTGAAACCTGTTGACCAATATAAAGCACTATCTTCATCAGCGTAGAGGTCTTCCATATTATAAACAGCGATATTATTTGGGTTAAAAGCCGTGCCGTTTGTAACGGTATAACCTGGTAATGCTTGCATTAGCCCAAGGTCTAAGTTTGTTGTTGTATCAAAGCTAGCCTCTGCAGTTAGTACACCAGCAAAAATAGAAAACCATTCGTAGGTATATTCAACCGACCCTTGCAATATATTGTCGAGTTCGAAACCAACATCATTAACTTCTCCGGAAAACGAACCATATGAGCCTTTAAATGTTATGTCGCCATCGCCAACAAAGGTGCTATGCATAACGCGTATGCCTTCAATAATGTCGTACTCCTCACCGAGATAAATTGAAGTAGGCAAGCGGCTATAGTTGTGGCTGTAACCAATATCTTGAGTATCTGAATTTCTGAAATAAGGTAGTGCAAAACGACCAAAAGATATCGTTGTTTCAGGAGAGAATTGGTAATTTAAGTAAGCCCATCGTGCTTCTAAATCAAAATTTTCTTCACCGCGAGCTTGCAGTACAATAGTCGCATTCCACTTTTCATTTAGGTTAGCTTTTGCTTGTAGTGCAAATAATGACTCATTTTTAAAGTCAACCTTATCGTCATAACCAAAAAACTGTGGCGTTATATCATCATTGACTAATAGGCCTCCTCGAATAGAGCCATAGCCACTAAAGTTGATATCGCTAGCCTGTGCTTGGCTAGATAAAATCGCTGCCATTAAGCTAGATGCTAATAGTGTTTTTTTCATTATTGGACCTCGTTGTGTCGTAATTTTCATATTCAATAGAGAATTATATCATGTAAAGCTTAGGACTAGGTTATTGTTATTACAATTAAAGACTTAAAAAATATCGCTAGGGGGAAGTAGACGCCACAATAAATAACAGGTTTTAGTGCGCTATTTCTGTAGTTTTTAGCATTTTATTGATTTTATTATTCGTTTTTCTTAGCGAATGACGTTATCGAATTTACCTTCAATTAGTTTAGCTGTATTCGAAAGGATAGTGCTCAGGGTTTGAAGGTAAAAAATTAATTATCAATGGATTAGGTTAACTTTTGCCTTTATTCTTTGCTCAATTAATATAGTTTTAAACACCGCTAATGAGGCTAGATATTTTCAAACTCGGCAGCCAAAATCTGTTTAAAAGTTTTAGTAGGCTGAGCACTAAAAGTGCACTTTTAACATTAAAACAATAATCGGAACCGATAAGACAACAAGTTGCCACCAGTATGATTATTGTTCAATAATTGCCAGCTAAGCTGGTTTATTGGCTAATTTCTCCATTGCCTTTTACATATTCAACCGTACAACTTTTAACTCGTTGGCTAAGATTTGGCGATCGGAGATATCTTTTTTCTCAGTGAAAAAAGCAGCAAACAAGCGTAATTTAAAGCCGCTTGTTTATCTTGTGATTTAACGTATCTGAGTAAAATATGTGTATTACGGGTATTGGTGAGTATAATATTAACGTCAAATTAGGATATATCAGTTAGTTATGTACGTTATAAACTACTCACCGCTAATGGTTAATACTAACGTTCTTGAATTTCCTTGATCACGATGTTCACCCAAGTAAATGCCTTGCCAAAGCCCCAAATTAATTTTTCCGTTAGTGATTGGAATGCTAATACTACTGCCTAAAATGCTAGTTTTAATATGTGCTGGCATATCATCAGGCCCCTCATAAGTATGACGATAATAACTCGCATTTTCTGGGACAAATTGATTAAAGTGACGCTCCATATCATCACGTACGGTTGGGTCAGCATTTTCATTAATTGTTAATGATGCAGAAGAATGCTGAATAAAAACGTGTAACAAGCCACAGTGAACCGGCAAAAGTTCGCTCAGGGCTTGTTCAATGTTACCTGTAATCAGATGAAAACCTCGGGCATAGGGTTTCAGGGACAGTTCTACTTGTTGCCACATATTTACGCTCATTTATGGAAAATATACATCATAACATTAGTGATGATTACTGCTGTAGTGGCTTTATGGATTTGCTGTAATTTGTTCTTAGGTTGACTTATTTAAGCGCAATGTATGGGGTGAGAATAATGACGATTGGAGCATAAAAAAGCCCCGTATAAGCGAGGCTAAGTATATTGAGGTGATTATATTGGTTATTTATCGAAACTAAATTCAATATAAGCTTTACCATGCTCAGAAGAAAGTGGAATAATTACCACCGGTCCATCGGCTTTATGGGTGATCGTGTGATCTTTACCTGAAACAACCATAGGCGTTGCCATATCAAACTCAATGCCTTTTTCACTTAGCATGCGCTTTGCGCCGCCAGTAACCATATTGGTAATTTCGCCAACTAAGTCAGTAATTTCTTCGTTGATTTCATCAGGGCCTTCACCAACCATGCTTTTCATGGTTGCAAGTGCTAACTTACCTTCAAAAGTAATAGAGAGTGACCCTTTAGTTTGCTCACTCACCATACCAATTAAGCCTGAAACATCACCTTGTGCGACTTCGTTCTTTTTCAGACGAGGTTTCTCAGGGGTTAGCTCCATTTGCGCCATAGTTGACATAACGTTAAGCATTGAAGACAGAAACGGGTTAATAAACTCTACATTCATGAATGTTTTCCAAAGGCTTTTGCTTTAATCTAGTTATTTGATTTTGCACGTATATGGGCAAAATGTAAATCTAACTATATCAATTGTTAATTACAATATCATTAATAGTAACTGATCTTTTGAAAGTTAGGCTACCTTTTATCGTATTATCACGAAAATTAACCGTATTAACTTGTTTATCGTAACGTTCAGTTAGCAAACTGTTAGTTATTTGTAGTCCAACGAGCGAGTGATCAAACGGAGTTTCTTGGTAAATAAAGATATTGCCGTTGTTTGTCTCAAGTCCGATCCAGTTCATTGGTAACGCTTTATCTTGATAATGTAGTTGAAAGTTTGCTTCTACATAGTGGCGAATATTATTTTCATAATCAGGGTGCGCAACTGAAAAGTGTATTTGTTTACTTTCGGCAATTGCGTTTTCAATGTCATGGGCAGTTATTTGGTGAATAACTTCAATTGACTGAGTGTGCTCATTTAACGACAAATCGGTAATACTAAAAAAGTAGCGGTGGGCAACCGCGTTAGCGGCTGCCCCACACAATAGCAAAACAAAAAGGCGTTTAGCTATTTTTGACAACATTATGGCTGTGTCGCCTCTGCTGTTGTTTTACTTTCGTCATCAGTAGTTTTTAATTCAACATTATAATCGCGCATCATGTCTTTTTTCTTACGTTTGTATAACTCAAAACGAGACTTAATAGGACGTGCTGGCCAATAATTGTTGTTGACATCAACATCAGCTGTCTCCCAGTTAGGATCAATGCTGATAGCAGTAATTTCTTTATCGCGAATAAAAAGCTTTGATACTTTTTTACTGTTACGACGCCAAATTTCAGCCGGTAATGTTACGCGTTCAACGGTATTGTCAGCATACGTTAGGTCTAAAATAATAGGCATAACCAAGCCACCTTTATTCTCGAAGTCAACAATGTAAAAGTTGTGTTCGTCAACAAGTAGGTCCTTTTGCCATTGTTCTAGCTTTTTATTACTCGTATTATATTTATTGCGTGCTGCGTTGGTGGCGGTAAATTTGTCGTGTTGGTTGTAAAAATCTAATAATTCAGGTTTGTCCTGCGTGCGAACCCATTGGCCACTATTGCGTATTTTACTAATAAATTCTGGTTTTTCATTATCAAGTGCGCGTTCCCAAGCTTCTTCGGTATCAGGGTTTTGGCTATTAGGGCGGTATAAGTGAATATTACCTAAAGCAATATCAACATGGTCTGTGGTGTAAAACCAACCACGCCAGAACCAGTCTAAGTCGATACCTGAGGCATCTTCCATGGTACGAAAAAAATCAGCAGGCGTAGGGCGCTTAAATTTCCAACGCAGTGCGTACTCTTTAAAAGCAAAATCAAATAATTCACGACCCATAATAGTTTCGCGTAAAATGTTCAAGGCTGTTGCTGGTTTTCCGTAAGCATTGTTACCCAATTGCAAAATGGACTCAGAGTTCGTCATAATCGGCACTTGGTTATCGCTTTTCATATAACTTGTGATATGAGCAGCATTGCCACGGCGTGAAGGATAATTTTCTTCCCATGCTTGCTCTGCGACAAATTGTAGAAAAGTGTTTAAACCTTCATCCATCCATGTCCATTGGCGTTCATCAGAATTAACAATCATTGGGAAATAGTTATGGCCTACTTCATGAATAATTACGCCAATTAAACCGTATTTAGTACGTTGAGAGTAAGTTTTTTCACCAGTTTTTTTATCTAAGGTTGGACGCGGACCATTGAAAGTGATCATTGGATATTCCATGCCACCCACTGGACCATTAACGGATATTGATACCGGATACGGATAAGCAAATGTATACTTATTATATTGCTCCATGGTGTGAATAATAGCTTCGGTAGAGTACTTTTCCCAGAGCGGATTACCTTCATTAGGGTAATAAGACATTGCCATAGTGTCGGTTTTACCGCCTTTATAACCTTGCGCATCCCAAATAAATTTACGACTTGAGGCAAAAGCAAAATCACGAACATTTTCCGCTTTAAACTGCCATGTTTTGGTTTTTGTTGAGCGCGACTTTTCGTTTGCCAATGCTTCTTCAGGGGTAATAACTAATATCGGCTTGTCTGCTTTTTTAGCTTTTGCTAAGCGCTTACGTTGCGTTGTTGTTAATACGTCTTTTGGATTTTGCAAAACACCTGTCGCGGCAACAACATGATCAGCCGGCACCGTAATACTGACATCATAATCACCAAATTCTAGCGTGAATTCACCACTGCCGATAAATTGCTTATTTTGCCAGCCCATAACATCATAATAAGCCGCTGCACGTGGGAACCAGCTGGCAATTTCGTAAAGGTAATTATCGTCTTCTTTAAAATATTCGTAGCCTGAACGGCCACCTAATACTTTTTGCTCATGCAATTGGTAGTTCCAATTGATGTTTAGCTCGACACTAGCGCCTGATTTAAGATCTTTTGGTAGATCAATACGCATCATAGTGCCGTTAATTACATAAGGTAAATCTTTGTCGTTTGCACCGGTAACTTGAGTAATATTATAACCGCCGTTAAACGCATCAGTTTCGATGGCATTACGCAAAGCGCTATAAGTTACTTTCTTTTTAGGTGCGGTACGAGTGGTTTTTGCGCCAGCGTTTTCGGCCAGTTTGTTTTGATCTAATTGCAGCCACAAATAGCGCAAAGTGTCGGGGGAGTTATTGGTGTAGTCAATTGTTTCACTACCTGACAAGGTTTGCTTTTCATCATTTAGCTCGATGTCAATTTTGTAGTTTACATCTTGTTGCCAATATTGATGGCCAGGCGCACCAGACGCTGTACGGTAGGTATTTGGCGTTGGTAAACTTTCTTCTAACTGACGAAACTTATCGTCACTTATGCTGTTTTTTGCGCTGGCGTGCCCACTTACTGCAACGCATAGGCACAGTAAGGCTGACTGAATTGTATATTGCATGATTTCCCTGATGAATTAAAAAACCGAATGAATTATGTATAAGCGACTCCCTTATAGCATTTTTTAACTAATAGTCGTGTAATATTCGGTAAAGTATGCGACAAGCCGTATAAAAAATAGGTTGAATAGCTAAACTCAACAATGACATTATCGCTTGAAAAAATTAAATATCATTTTTGTTAAATTTTTCAAAGGTCAGATATTACAATCAAGTACTCATCGCCTCGAAATGTCATATCGATTGATATGGCCACCGCAAACGTCGACACTTTGTGAGTATTCATCGTTGTATTTTTAAGTTAGGTCTACTTTTTAAATTATGAATTTTTTTCGTAGTACTGTAGTGTTTTTATTTATGGGGTTAGCATAAGCGATGAAACAAATTAGCATTAAAACAATACTACTCAGTATGGCAGTTGCCACTTCAGGGTGCAGCGCAGCAAAAACGGCGAGAGATATAGATCAAGCCATGTACCAAAAATATCAACCGGAAAACCTACAGAGTTATAACTATGTATTGCCAGTTGGTTCTAAAGTACCAGAAGTGCACCAACTTGCTAATGATTTGCAGTATTCTTTTTTTAACTATCAAGATAAGTCGCGTTATGAAGAGATAGCAGAGCGCATTACTCAGCTTGACCCAAGCTACCCTTCAGCCTATTTAATGAAATCATTTTATGTGCCTGATGACACGCCTGAATATAAGGCATTGGTGACTAAAGCCTATGAGTTGTCACAAGAACACCCGCTTGAGAGTGAAAGGAATATGGTGCAGGCAGATTACCATTTATTAATAACCAAAGATTATGATAAAGCGTTAAAGCACTTTCAACAGGTGGCGAATATGTACCCAGAAAGTGCGATTGCTATTTGGTGCGTTGGTATGGTTTATTATTATTCTGGCCAACAGGAGCTGGCGTTAAACGCATATCAAAAAAGTGTCGAGTTAAATCCTAATTTAGCCAAAGGCTATGAGTCAATTTCTTGGATTTACAGTAATAAAAAAAATAATGCAATGTTTGATAAAGACATGGCATTGAAATACTTGAATATGGCTAAGGAAAAAGGCGCAAATGCTAAGAACGATATTTACTACGCAGAGTATGAGGCGTATGTTTATTATATTAATGATATGTTCAGTAAAGTAGAATCTAGCATTGATGAATATTATACCTTTGGTGATAAATACCAAAACTCTGAAACACTCGCCAACATATTGAAATGGACTAAGGATAAGCAAACGTCTGTTACACCATAATTTTTTAAAATGATGATATAGCTTTTAAATTGATTAATTTACATGATGATATTTAGCAAAAATAGGATACTGAATCACGTTTTTTTTTGGTTAGGAATATTTGTGTTTTATTCCTTATCAGTAGCAGATCGTGATTTATTCCAACAGTTTTTTGAAACCACGTTACTTAGACTACCTCTATTAATGGCGGCAGCGTATTTGTTGAATTACTGGCAAGTTCCCCATTATTTCCAACAGAAAAAGTATTGGTTATTTGGCTTTTCGTTGTTGATAACTACAGTGATATTAACGCTTATTTATCGGGTAATTGGTGTGCTGTATCTTGACCGCTATTGTGCTCAAGACCTTCCCTACTTAGTGTTGGCTGACTTTCCATATCATATGTTGTCGTTTCATTTTCCGGCTTTGATCATGTATTTTTACATGTCGAATACTCAACATTATCAAGAAAAGTTGCGCCTTGATGAATTGCATAAACAAAAAGTAACCACTGAATTAAAGTACTTAAAAGCTCAGTTAAATCCGCATTTTCTCTTCAATACCTTAAACAACCTGTATTCATTTGTTATTAATAATTCACCTAAAGCAGGCGATATGGTGCTGCAAATTTCTGAAATTCTCGATTACACTTTATACAAAAGCCAAAATAGTAAGGTACCGCTATTGGAAGAGCTAAAAACTATTGAAAATTACATTGCGTTGCAAGAAACTCGCTTCGGCAATAAGCTAGTGATTGAATTTCATCAAGAGTTGCAACAGCAAGCAGCAGCAATATGTCCGTTACTGTTATTGTCTATTGTTGAAAATGCCTTTAAACACGGAGCAACGCCAAGCATTTTAGCGGCCAAAATTATCATATCTGTAAAGCAAACTGACTCTAGTATTATTTTTAAAGTGTGGAATAGTAAAGTGGCTCAAGCACCAAATGCTGATGATGCACACGTTAGTGAACAACAGCTAGAAAAGAAAGGTGATGAAGCGGAAAGAATTGGTTTAATGAATGTAAAACGACAGTTGAACTTGATTTATCCCGACAAGCATCAACTATATATTGATAATACTGAACATTATTTTAATTTAGAATTAACGTTGGTAATAAGCTAATGATGACTAAATGCTTACTGGTTGACGATGAACCACCTGCAATCGATTTACTCAAAAAACACTTAAGTTTATTTAATGGCATGGAAGTCGCTGCAAACAGTTTTAATGCCATGCAAGCACTTGATATTTTAAGAGAGCAGCCAATAGATTTAATGTTTCTCGATATTCAAATGCCAATGCTTTCTGGTTTCGATTTCCTAAAAACCTTGCAAAAACCACCGAAAGTAATTGTGACAACCGCCTATCGAAAATATGCCAGCGAAGGGTATGATCTTGACGTGGTAGATTATTTGTTAAAACCCATCTCACTGCAGCGTTTTACCAAAGCGATTGATAGATATTACAGCAGAACAAATATTGCTTCAGAGCCTCGAATAAGTAGTAGCGATTTCTTCTATGTAAACGTCAATAAAAAGAACATTAAAATACCTTATCAAGACATCGTTTTTATCGAAAGCTTGAAAGACTATACTCGCATGCATTTGGTTGATAGAAAGTTTATTGTTAAAGGAAATATTGGCAAAATGGAACAACAACTGCCGACCGCGCTATTCAAACGAGTACATCGTTCTTATATTATATCGTTGCAAAGAATCACTGCTTATACTCAACATGATGTTGAGGTTGATAATATCGAAATTCCGTTAGGAGCGAGCTATAAAATGGATTTACTTACCTTGCTCAACAGTTAAAAAATTAATATTTACAATATTTAGTCTACTAATATCGAAAGCGAGTAGGTGAAATGCAACTATACCTTGCTTAGTATTTAGTGGCTAAACACTAAGGTGACTTATGTTATAGCATAAAGTCTTCTAAGAACCAGGCTGAAAGCTCATGCCTACCTTCGATATTGGCCTTGGAGTATATCGTAGAAGCTTGTTGTCGAACGGTTTTTTCTTTGGTATTTCTGATGGCACTAATTTCTTTAA
>Ga0208643_1000882_pt1 | contig 18328 bp, 20 predicted proteins | sample VirMetDEL_Nov_12_FD_184516 | JGI IMG/M metagenome (GOLD analysis project Ga0208643, IMG submission 184516) | Aqueous microbial communities from the Delaware River and Bay under freshwater to marine salinity gradient to study organic matter... | ecosystem: Environmental > Aquatic > Marine >... | reverse complement strand
ATTGGTTGTTTACCATGAAAACCATACTCACCACTACCATGTACTGATATTGCGTGGTCGTCTGTACTAGCGTCAAATTCAAATGCTAAATCACTTGTTGCCGCGGTTGTATTCCATTTAATACTTCTAATGTCTAGTGTTGGATTACTAGAATGACCTCTTAATGCTGAAGCGTCTATCACTTGTACTGCATCATTTGTTGCATTGTTGATTTCAAACATTACGACATGGCGTGTGCCACTATCTACCAATGTTCTTTTATTTACTACTGCCATTTTTACTCTCCTTTATATGGTTAGACCTGTTTCTTTTGCGAAATAGGTTTCAATATCTTTTGGCTTAACGCCATACTTTTTTGCCACGTCCTTAATTATTTTTGGAAACGTAGTTAAGACCTTTGATGGCGTTTTTGCCAACATAGTCATTACATCATCAATTGCCTTTTTGGCCTTTGGTGATTGTTTTTTATAGACTGGAGAACGTTTATGTTCGTCTCTCTCAATCGTCAATTTCCGTAGATTGCTCAGCGTTATCGTCATTTGTACTTTCTGGTGGTTTTGCCATTATTGTACTTGCTAAATCTTTTCTTTTATCATCTAGCTCTGTACCTACTTTAGCACTCAATGCACCCTTAAAGTTTTTCTCTGCTTCAATAGTATCATCATTGGCTAAAGCGTCTATCATATCCCTTGTAGGATTATTCTTGTCCGTCATCATTATCTCCTTCTTGGTCCTGTTGTTCAGGTTCATCTTCTTGTTGCTGTTCTGCCGCTTTTGCTTCAGCAGCAATCTTTTCTTGTTGTTCTAACATTTCACCATCTGACATTTTTAATATATGTCTCATTACGAAATCTTGTGAAAAGAATGTACCAACCATTTCATTGTTCTTCATCTCTGCAAAGATTTGCATACGGTTTTTAAGCATTTCACTTTCTTTTATCTCAGCAAAATAACCATCATTCACATAATCGTAACGTATGGTACGTGCCAAAGAGTTTTCCCAATCCTCAATAGTAATAATACCTTTGAGAATTAACTGTGTTTTTAGCAGGTCATGGAATAAATTATTAAAACGATTTCTTAGTCTATATACAAATTTACTAAACTTTAATTCGTCTCTATTAATTTCTGTTGCAACACCCATGTTGAAACTACCTTCAGCCTCTAAACGAGAAGAAGGAACATTCAATGATTGAAACAATTTCTTTTGAAAATATTTAATATCATCTATCTCACCTAAGTTTGAACCACCTGGTAATGTAGTAATTTCTGTTCCTCTCCCACCTTCACGTCTAGGTAGCCAAAAGTCTTCTAGCATAGACATATACTGTCTATCGTCTCTTATCTCTCCCGTGCTAGCGTCATAAACAAGTTTGTTTCTATATCTGTTCATAACGTCTTTTAGATATTGTTCAGCCTTTACTTTTGGTAAATTACCTACATCAATATAAAAAATTCTTCTTTCTGGTGCCCTACTAATACGGTATATGACTACACTATCCTCAATCATTCTCAGTTGATTAACTGGTTTGATTGCCTTATGTAAGTAAGACAATATCATATTCTTTTGTTGGTCGACAAGACCACTAGGACAAAATGCTATAGCGTCTTTTGCAATTTTTAAACCCTGTGTTGCACTTGCGCCAGGTTGTACACCTTTTTCATTGTAGATAAAAAATTCTTCAAATTCTACAACCCCAGGTTTGTTAGGGTCTTTTGGTGCAAAACTTTCTGCACCTGGTTTTTGTTTTGCTGCTCTGACCTTCTTAATCTTACGAGGGTCAATGTAACGTAATTCTGTTATACCTGCTTTAACATTTTTAGGGTCTATTACTTTATGATACACTATTCTACCATCAACGTACCATCTTCTAAAAATATCATGTCCTTTGTTTTCAAATTCTATCAAAGACAGGATGTTATTAAATTCTTCATTTATACTTTTTTTGATTTTAGGTGAGAACGGTACTTTACCTAAGTTAAGTCTGACCGTCTCTTTATTATCATCAACAACAATTGCTTCGCTGATAATTTCTTCTATCGCCTGGTCACATTCAGGTTGTATTGCAACCTCTCTATACCTGCGAACTAAGTCTGCCTCGTTATTTACTTTACCCTCTATGTCGAGGTATGTACCAAAGTGACCACCACCCATAATAGTCTGTGTACCATCGTCAGCTGTTGGTGCTGTAAATGATTGACTATTAGAAGCCGTTGGTTTACGTTTGATTTCAAATCCAAAAATTTCTGCCACTACTTTTACTCCTTTTTATATATTTAGGGCGTCCCGGAGGACGCCCCTATCACAATTAAGTTGTGGTATTTGATTCCCAGTATTGATATCTCCAAGTACACTCAAAAGTTTCAAGTGCTGATACTTGGTCCATATTCAAGTCAACTGTACCTATAGTTAATGGCCATAAGCCTCTAAAGGTATAAGATTTCAAAGTATTCCCACTTCTATCTAAATGGTCGACAAATGCGTCCACTTGATAGTCTGTAGGGTTTGATAATCCTTCGTTGTCTGAATGGTTGTTGATACCATTTGACCATCTTTCTATTGCGTTACGAATATCAAAAGATGTATCGTTGATGATAGTGGTTGTCCAAGTTTGGAATGTTCTATCACCCGCCATGTAGATTGGTCTACCACGGAAGTTTACTGTTAATTCACCTATCTCTGAGCTTGGTAGTTGAGTAGCACTACATAAAAACGCTAAGTTTTCTGTTTCGCCACCTACAGCAGCATAACCTGGAAAAGGTAAAGTTACCTTAAACTGGTTCTGTCTTGCTCCGCCACCTTTTAGTTTAGAGATAAAGTCTGATACGTTAGCCATGTTCTATCTCCTCTCTATGCGCCTGCCACTTCACTAAAGGCTACGCCTGTTCGTGTTGCGACAAAGTTAAGTTGAATAAAGTTAATTGAACGATTTGGTTTAATGAAGATGTCTGCAATAAACTCGTTTCTATCAATTAACGCTGATGTGTTGTTAGTCTCATCACACACTACAGAAAAGTCTGTAATACCTCTTCGACCTTGAACGTCTCGTAAGAATGGTTCAATCAGGTTTCTAAAGTTTGCTCTTGTAAATTCATCATTGAACTCAAAGAGTTGAAATTTAGCCGCCGTTGCGATTGCCTTTTCTAACACAATGAATAGTCTTCTAACATTAATTCTGTCAAAAGCACTAGGTTTAGTCTGCATTGTTTTATCACCAAACAAGACCGTGCCTTGTCCAGGGAATGTAACAACTGGATTTACTCTAGCTTTATACAATTCATCTCTTTGTGCGTTTGTTGGATCAAATGCAAGTTTAATAGCGCCACGTACTTGACCTCTACTAAATCCTGCCGGTGAGAACCAAGCATCTGCTACGTTGTCTGTTCTTGCACATAGACCGGCGATATCACCGTTTAATGGTACAAAACGATATACTGCATTGTATTTGTCGTACATGTATTTGTAACCACTATCTACTACTGCATAACTTGAACTAGCAAGACCGTCAGCAAAAGCTTTGACGTTTGCTGTCTGTGCGATAGGATTTGTTACGTTTACAACATCTGCTCTAGCAGGTGAAATAAATGCCACACAATCTTTTCTAAATTCAGCAGTATCAATTACTTTTGTTGCCATGGTATCACCAGTAGCATCAGCATTTGTTTGTGATGGTCCGCCTATCAATAAATTTACATCTACTGTTTCAGCGTCGCCAAATTTATCCCATGCAAGGGATAGTTCAGCAGCAGTAGGAACTAAATCATCAGTTCCGCCTGTTAATGCGTCTTGGAACACAATATGTGCTGAAGTGGATGCATTATCAAAAGCAGTACCAGTCTTTGTGTTACCAGCAGTTGATAATACTGTTTGGTGATCCATCCAGTAAATATATTGTGATTGTTGATATATAACATCAGCATAATAGTTCGTGTCACCTTGTGCTGTCTTAGCGTCTGACGCTTGAGATAAACCCTCAAACTTCTCTAAGATAGAACCAGCAGTACCTGTGATACCGCCATCTTGGTCAACGATTGCTATGTGCAATTCGTCATTAGAACCTCCAGCATTTGATACATCATCAGTTGTAGATGGTGCTGCGGAGAATTGGAAATAATGTTCCCAATATCTTTTGACAAAAGCATTGTCTGCTACAGCATGTCTTAAACCACCTGTTTGAGTTGCACCAGTTGCTGGGTCAAATCTTGCGATAGTTAATACATGAGTTGCTATATTTGTTATTTTATAATAATTACCACTAGGAGCGGCAGTAAAGTTGTTTGAAATATCGCCAAATTCTAACAAGTCACCAACCTGAAACTGAGTACCAGCGTCAACTGTAATAGTTGTATCGCCAATAGCAGCAGTTGCATCATTCACTAGGCCTGAAGCCGTTTGTGAATAAGCCGTTGAGTTGGTACAAGTAGAAACTTGTAAGTTATTTCCCCATGTGCCTGCTTCTCTAGCCGCCCATGCACCTACACTTCCTTGTCCTGTGGAGTAATTATTAAGATAGTCTGTTGTGTTTTTAATTAAAACTGGTGTGCCTGACACGGCTGCGTTTACGCAACCAGTTGCTGCTCTTACCACTTTTAAGGCATTTCCGTACTGTAAAAAGTTGGTTGCACTAAAAAAATATTCAAATGTGCTACTGTCTGGTTTCCCAAATACAGAAACAAATTCGTCTTCACTAGAGATTAACGTAACCTCTTCCATTGGCCCTCTCTCACTAACGACTACCGCACCACCAATACTAGTTGATACTGCCGGTACGACATTAGTAAGGTCTTTTTCTGTAACCAGAACGCCTGGTGAAACTAAAAAAGCCATCTTGTTTTCTCCTTAAATTTAAGTTTTTTCTTACTACTATTTAGTATAATCAAACTTTCACAGTCCTCTCTTGTATTTAACTGGTGACCAAGTAGTACCATAGGGGTCTTTGTATGTCTCGCCTTCTGGATTATCTACACCGTCATCAATAAATCCAAAGGGTGCCATGTCTTGTTCCATTTGATGTGATTGTTCATCTACTAATCTGGCACGTATATCTTGGTCTGTGAGTTCTTTGAAATATGTTTGATTTGATAACCATGCAAACATAACTAGACAGGTAACTAAATCGTCACTTGACCCTTCTTCCGCTTCAAATTTTTCTTTACCTTTTAATATATAAGTAGATAATTCTTGTATAATATGAAAGTCTTGTATAATTATCTTATCATGTTCTACCATTGCTTTAAGGTTAGAGCAACCTATTTTCTTTGTAGCCTTTGTTGTTCGTAAACCTAATTGACTTTGTTTTCCACTAAATCCTGTACCTGCAACTTGACCTGACCTACCTCGTTGATTGACCATAATCAGATTATCATATTCTAAATCAAACTGCATTGTGTCTGCAACTTGACCACCAATATCATTTACCTCAATGAGTACCTCTGCCTGATTGTACTGTGTTGCAATCTTATGAATAATTTGTGGAAAGAGTAATGGTTTGATTTCATTGTTCTTATACTTTGCAACAACTTTATAAGGTATACTTGTTGCGTCTATAACAACAAAAGCAGAATAGTCATTGACGGTGCCTCTTGCAACATCAACGGTGATTACATATCTTTTATCTTTTTGTGGCATTTCATGTATATCTAAACCTGCATTACTTGTTCTTGGTGTGTTATGTGATAACATTCTTAACTTACTAGGTGTAATTAATGTATCTACACTACCTAAGAACTCACAATCAAACTCTGTTCTAAACTGTGCCTCACTTGTATTTTTTATTGTTTCTGCTTTCCATTTTTCGTCTCTACCTGGTACCTCTGACCAATGTACTTCAATAGGTACATAACTGTTGCGTTGATTTTGTGCGTCATTCCATAACTTGTAAAACATATTCATACCATGTGGTGTAGAAACTATCATTACCTTAGAACTTTTACCAGAGGAGATTGTAGGATAAACTGAACTAAAAAATTGTTCTGCAATATTATTGGGTACATAGGCAAACTCATCTAAGAATATAACGTTATAAGAACCACCACGTACGGCACTTGATGATGTTGCAGCCGCCAGTATTTTACTACCATTTTCTAATTCTAAGTTACCTTTATTCCAGTTAATAACACCTTGTTGTAACCACTTAGGTAAATTTTCATATGCCAGTTGTAAACGACCTAGTAAGTCTCTTGCAACCGCAGCCTTGTTGGCCAATATGGCGATATTTACATTCTGATTAAATATGGCATAATGTAATAGATAGGCAATAATGGTTGTTGATTTACCTGTCTGTCTTGGTAATTTACATATGGTAAATCTATTGTTATGAAACTTATCAACCATTTCTTTTTGAAACTCATATAACTTAAATGGTTGTAGTCCATGGTCAAGTGTAACTATCTGTAAATAATTTGTAATGAAATAAATAGGGTTATCTTGGCACGCCACAAATTCTCGTACTTGTTTCTTTGTGTAACGTATTCTTTGATTAGCTGCCTTTAAATTAGGATTTCCAAGGTAACTTTTACTTTGACTAGCGTACATGTATTAACCTTTCATAGTCTTCGTTTATTTTATTCGCCATTGTATCCATTATCTCCAAACTTATAGTCAGGTCCTGAATAATCTAAATCAAAAGATATTACAATTCTTTCTTCGTCAGAACCATGTGGTGTTGTACCATGGTCTAAGAAAGATGGCCAAAAATATAAATCACCTTCACCTACATTATAAAATTTCATGTTACCTTTGTCTATAAACTTTGTTGTCCATGAGTTTGTTTGTGGTCTTGGGTCTCTAAAATATATTTGACCTGAGTTTTCAGGTACTCGTAAGTAGTATGCACCACTCATAGTATGTTCGTTATGTGTATGTAACAAATGATAGTCACCACGTTTTAATACGTTTGCCCACATGTTACTTACTTTTACATCTACACAATTTTTACCAAATGTAGCATAACTCATTTCTTTAAATGTTTGAACTAAAGGTTCAAAAACTTTGAGTTCATGTAAGTTAGTTCTTGTTGTATATGCACCTTCTGGATTTTGTGTATCGTCTCTTAACTCGTCTTGTTTATCTTTTATGTATTGCACCCATTTATGCTCAACAGGAAAGTTAAAGTTAAATAAAGGTGTTGTCCATAAGTGAGTATCATTTATCCAAGTATTAATCATTTTTCTTTTTTATAAGTTTCTGTAATTCTGCTGTAGAACCTACAAACAAATTATTTTCAACTTTATTAGGACCTTTCACCACTTCATCATTTAGTTTTTTCATCTTCTCTTGTAATACCAATAATTTTTCTGTCACATCACCTACGTTTTTAATTAAGGTACCTGCAACTTCATAGGCACGTGGGTGGTCTGTTTCTTTTGCAAGATTAACAATACCATCAATGGCGTCTTGTCCTCTTTCTACAAGATTATAAAGATTTTCTCTGCTATACTTATAATCACTATCTATATCTTCTTTTTCTTTAGGACGAGGTATAACTGGTGTAGGTTTTACTGTCTCTAGTGTTTCAGATATATCAAGGATTTCGTTTAGTTTGTCCTCGACTTTTTTCATTAGGACTCTTTATCTGTACCGCTATCTGGGTCATATTCATCAGCGTCTTGGAAGAAAGAAGTTGTTTCTGTAAATCCAAAATCATCATCAGCATTGGCCGTAGTTGGGTTTGGTTTTACAACATATCTTTGTTCACGTTTTGCCGTAGTAGTATTTGTATCCGTGTATTGGTCTACTTGTACTTGTTTGATAACACCTGTTGATGTTACTGGTCCGTATAAATACATTTTGGCTGTGAAAGTCATAGTGTACATTAACACTCGTCTTTCTGTAAATGCACCATCATAACTATCTTCGTAAGATACATCATTTAATACAATAGGTACGTCTCTTACTATATTTAAGTTAGGCATAACATTGAGTGCCACAGTATAGTCAGGTTGAAACATAGGTAATATTTGTTCTACAATTTGTAAAGCGTCTTCACTATTTTTTGCCATTGTAAACATAGTAAACCCTACATTGTAAGGCACTGGCATGTAAGAACTTTGTACTGACTTAGCATCTGCACCTTTTACCTTTTTAAACTTTTGTACTCTATTTAATTTTCTTGCTGGGTCGTAAGATAAACTTGTTAATTCAAAACCTATTCTTGGTAAAGTTAACGCTGTAGTAATAGGGTTATCTGCTGACCTTGAACTATCTTGGTCTATTCTTGCTAAAAATTTTTGTTTTGGCCCATATGCTAAAGGTACTTTCATTTTCTGAGTTACTTTACCTGTGCTTGATTTACGATAGATGTAAATATCGTTAAACAATGTGCCAAATGCCACGATTGTTTTTCTTATCAATTCATGGTATTGTGCGTCTTTAAACATAATTTATCCTTTATATATCGCTTGGGTCACCAAATGGGTTCTTTTCACTAAAGTCAAATATATCGTTTGAGGAATCAGTATCATTTAATCCTGCCTCATCATCAAAACTTATATTACTTGCACCACTTGAATCCGTTGCTAAGTTACCTGTTAATGCATCTTCTTGTACTATATAGTCAACATAATTAGGATCATCTTCCATAATTATATTATCACCATCTACCTCATCTACTAAGTAAGCGCCTGCTTCTGTCAATAACGCTTCAATGTTACCGTCAGATGCTTCAGCCATTAATGAACCTGCACTTGTTGTACCACTCTCTAATGTAATCTGATTAAGTAACAAGTCTAGTGATACGTCTTCTAGTTTCTCATCAATTTCTGTAATACCTGTATCAACTAATTCTGAACTGTATTCCCATACTGAACATTTAAGTTTGAAGATAGGCAAATCATTGATTTGATACATTGGGTCCTCATCTTCAACAAAATCAACTTGCCAAAACTTTTTGAATAGAGGCATGTATATAACATCACCTTCTATAGGACGATTAATTGATATTGTATTTGATGGTTGGTCGACAAGCATTTCAAATGTACGTCTGCTGACCACAAAAGTTAATTCGTCTCTTATTTCTAATCCAAACTTACCTACTAAATCACCTGAACCTGCAAAACCATTTACGTCTTCCACATACATTTCAATCATGTAATTTTCTGTGTACTGACTATCAGGTACTTCGCCTAATATTTTATCTTCCGTAACAGTTTTTCTTGGCAGATAATGAACTTCATGTCCGTATATCTTTAGTTGCTCTATAATTAAATCTTCATATAGATTTTTTTCAGAGCGTGTGCCATGACTGAAATAATTATTTCGCATGTTTTTATCCTACCATGTATTGCGGTGGTAATTCGTAAGCTAATTGTATTTGTTCTTCTAGTTTGTTTAGTTCTTCTTGCGCCTGTGTATAGAGTTGTTCGCCATTTAATGCAACACCACCTAACATTGCAACACCTTGAAACTTAATTAAGTTGGCACCCCATTGTCTTTTGATTAACTGTGTAAGGTACTTCTTTAAAAATATGTCATCAAAAACGTCTGTAAAAGAAGAACCATCTAGTTTTCTAAAACATTCTATGATGAGGTAATCACCTGCATCCACATCATGGTTCCAGTCCATGTCTATATACAATCTGTTTTTGTGTGCATTGTATCTTATAGGTCTTTCACCTGTAAGTATATGGTCTAACATATCTAAATGTCTCAACGTCATATCGTAATGTACTATACTTGTTGATGAAAAATCATACAAATCATTTAATCTTAATTGATATCGTACATCAAATAAATTTAATGCCGCCTTATCTGTAAAAGGAAAGACTTGTACCACAGACATAACATTAGATGGCATGGGTATATAATTTTTACCTTCACGCCATACTGCTGTTACTGTACTATCAGCACTATCTGTTACTGTAGATAGAGTTTCGTTTGCCACTGCCCTTGTTTTATCATCTGCTGTAATCTGGTATTTAAGATACATTCTTTCTGTACCGTCATAGTGATATTGTGCGAAGTATTGCAATGCTTCATCAATTCTATCTTCTACTTGGTCATCTTCTACATTGATTTCTATAACAGGTTTACCTAAGGACCTTAGACAATACTGTTTTAACGTCTCTCTACTTGTAATTGGATTATTCTGTGCCATGATACTATTTATGCATTATATATACCTATATGATATTGGAAAACTATTATTATTATTTTACATCAGCGATACCACCAAAGATATGTGACGAAATTGTACAGTTTGGTAAGTCCCTCCAAGAAGATTTTGCTACAACAGGTCAGATATCTGCTAAAGAGGCAGAGGGTAAAAAAGAAGAAATCAAAGTACATAGAAACAGTAATGTATCTTGGATATCAGAGCCGTGGGTCTATAATGAATTACACCCTCTCATACATGAAGCAAATGCAAATGCTGGTTGGAACTTTGAATGGGACTATTCAGAACCTGCACAATTTACCAGGTATAAACTCAATCAATACTATCATTGGCATGAAGACCAAGATGTAAAACCTTTTGACAATCAAAATGAGGCATATCAAGGCAAGATAAGAAAGTTATCCTGTACATTACAACTATCACATCCTGATGAATATGAAGGTGGTGACTTAGAGTTTGAAACACCTAATGGTATATTTAAAGTAGATGAGATAAGGCAAAGAGGATCTATTTGTGTATTTCCTTCTTTTGTAAAGCATAGAGTAACACCTGTTACAAAAGGTATCAGGCACTCGTTAGTAATCTGGAACTTAGGATACCCATACAAATGATAATAAAACTACCATTTCTTAAACACAATGAAATCAAAAAAGAATTAATACAAGCAGTACATGATGGCTGGGCAGAACCCAAACAAAGTAATGACAAATACTATAATGATAATATTACAAAGACGGATTGGGATATATCAAATGACTATGAAAGACCTTGGCTAAAATTTTTTCTACCTTACTTTGAACCTCACTTGTTGAATATGGTACAGGCTGCCGGTTATGCAAACTACGAATTGTTTGAAATATGGTTTCAATCTTATGTGCAAAATTCAACACATGGTTGGCACATACATGGTAGAAACTTCACAGGTGTTTATTATGTTAATCTACCTGAAGGCACACCAAAAACACAAATATTTGATAGAGAGTTAGGTGTGTTTCCCATTAAAGCGGAAGAAGGAGATATTGTTATGTTTCCTAGTCACACACTACATAGAGCACCAGAAATGTTACTAGATAAAGAAAAGATTATCATATCATTTAATGTTGAGATGAAAGGCATATTAGATAGTGAGTTAGAAAGAATTGCAAATGCAAGCTAACATAGTATATCCTTTTGCTGAGTGGTTTTTATATTATGAAAACGTGGATGTAAATAATGAAAGAATAACTTCTTATTTAAAGAATTTAGAATATGAAAATACTTCCCAATCAAACTCATCAAAAGAAATGTATGTATTATCTCATCATAACGTATTAAAACAAAAATTTATAAGTATTATTGAAGATGGTATTCATCAGTTTGGATATACAAACAAAGTTGATATTGAAACAAGTTGGGGAACACTAACAAAAACAAATGGTTACTCTGAGTTTCACCATCATCCTAATTATTGGTTAAGTGCCGTATATTATTCATCAGGTGAAGGACATATAGAATTTATGAGACCACAAATTGTACCTTACAGTATAAAAGAAATGCAACACTTCACTATAAATAATACATGTATTCAAACAGTAAAAAAAGGTGACTTGATAGTATTTCCAAGTTATTTGAGACACAGAATATATTACTATGAAGGAAAAGAAGATAGATATTCAATTGCCATGAATATAAATCCAATAGGTAAAATAGGTATTAAAGATAGTGAAAAGGAGAAAGCATGACAACATTTATAGGCAATTATGCCATTGACCCTGGCATATGTGACGAATTAATTCATTTACATAACAACAACCCAAATAAAGGACCAGGTAGAGTAGGTGACGGTGAAATAAAACCTGATGTAAAATCATCTACTGATACAGATTATTGGGCAGATGAAAATGATACAATCAAAAAATATGTTGGTATATTACAAAGATGTTTAGAGGAATATATGAGAACATATCGTTGGTCAGATGAAAACCAAGAAGAATTTAGTATATCTGAAAAAATTAGTCTTCAACACTATGCACCAGGTCAAGGTTACCCACAATGGCATTATGAGAATAATGGTAACATAGTGTGTAGAAAAAGACATTTAGCCTTTATGACTTTTCTCAATACGGTAACTGACGAAGGACATACAGAATTTTGGTATCAAAAATATAGAAAAGCACCACTCAAAGGTCTTACAATGATATGGCCTGCACAATGGACACATGCACATCATGGCATTAAGTCTATGACGGAAGACAAATATATTATTACAGGTTGGTATAGTTGGTTAGATGAAAACGACAAAACACCAACACTTACAAGAGCGGAAGGTGAGGCATTTAAAAACAATGCACAAAGAAATCAACACGGCAGATAACTTCTTTGATGATGCTTCTGGCATTCGTCAGATTGCATTAGAACAAAATTGGTATAGTAATACAGGTACGTCATACTTTAGAGGTATGAGAGCAGATGTACCAGATAGTATCTATGATGATATCTCCAGGCAGATACTAGAATACTGTGGCCTATCAAGCGGTAAAATATATCTATGGTTTGCCTATCAAACAGGTGACGTACAGTTAGATGAGGATTGTATTCACACAGATGACCATACTACTGCCGGTTTAATTTATCTACACAATAATCCACAACCAAACTCTGGAACAATACTATATATTAATGAGAAAAAAACAATAATAGAAAATAAGTATAATAGATTTATAAATTATTCTTCAAGTATTCCACATAGTCCAGAAGGATTTTATGGTGATAATATACACAATGCAAGAATGACTTTAACTTACTTTATTGATTGAGGATATAATGTTTAAAGAAAATAATTATCAAGTAATAAAAAATACTATCACACCTGAAATCGCTGAGATTGCTTACAAATATCTTTTAAATAAAAGAAGAATTACAAAACTACTATTTGAAACAAGGCAAATCTCACCTTACAATGACCATTGGGGCGTATTGGGTGACCCTCAGATACCTGGTACATGGGCAAACTATGATGATGTATTGATGGCAACATTATTACAACATGTAAAACCTAAGTTAGAGGCGGCAATAGATGTGAAATTAGTTGAAACATATACTTATACTCGTTTATATAAACATGGCGATATATTACATAGACACAAAGATAGACCATCATGTGCTGTAAGTGCTACAATGAATTTAGGTGGTGATGAATGGCCAATATTTGTAGAACCATCTGGTGAAGAAGGCAAACCTGGCATTAAAGTAATGTTAGAACCTGGTGATTGTTTAATGTATAAAGGTTGTGAGTTAGAACATTGGCGTGACGCCTTCTATGGCGAAACATGTGGTCAAGTATTTTTACATTACAATGACGCTTCAGAACCAGAAGCAGAATATAATCGTTATGATGGAAGACCTTTTATAGGAATACCTAAGTCAGCGTTGAATTATCTTTAAGACCAGTCTGTGCCGTCCCAAACTTTCTTTGCGATTTGACTTGATGTAGGACTAGATACGGCAACGTCTGTTAAACTATCATCAGCATTTACCTGAGTTCTAAAGTATGCACCTGAAGCACCAAATACTTCATAACATATCCATTGTTTATTTGTTTGGTCGTATTCTATATTATAATGCCACGTTTTACTGTCAGCAGTATATGTTTGTTTATTTTCTGGTGGCATTGCAACAGGAGGATAATATGCTCCGTCTGCCGTGTTGAGTACCCAGTCATCAAATTGTTTTGGTGCTGTAAAGTATCCTTCACCACTATCGTCAATAAAATAACCATCAATAGCCGCATATCTTTTTCTAAAATTATTATTATAAGATGTTTGTTTCCATGCAACGCCTGGATATTTACCACCTACATAAGCAATTGCCGGGTCTTCATCAACGTTGTTTTCACACCATTGTTCTCCGTCTAATGCCATATTCTCAGATACATTACTGTTATCTACTACGACTATTCTTATAACTTTGTTTGTTGCGTCTAATTCTGCAAAGTGTGCCATATTATGATGTCCATGTTCCTGATGAATTAAATACATGCATCCTGTTACCACCTGGTGTGGATTCAGTACCACCTGTACCTTTTTGTGCTGTGCCTGGATAAATTACAACGACACGTCCTGAACCACCTTGTCCAGCACCATTCCATTGTCTTTCACCGCCGCCTCCGCCGCCTCTGTTTGTTGTACCTGATTGAGCAGATTCTGTGCCACCATTACCTCCGCCTCCGGAACCTCCTGATGTACCGTTTCTGCCTCCGCCGCCACCACCTGCATAAGCAATACCATCACCAGGGAATGTTTTACCATTACCACCGTTTAATGAACCACCTGCTGTGTTAGCGCCTCCGCCACCTGCACCGTTACCAGTGCCGTCGCCTTGACCACCGTTATTACCTTGACCTGAAATACCAGAACCACCTGAAGCACCTTGACGTCCTCCGCCACCTGAACCTCCTGCACGACCTCCGCCACCGTTCTCTGAACCGCCGCCTCCGCCGCCTGTAGTTGGTATGTTTCCAAATGCACCGTTACCACCATTTTGTCCTGGACTTGCAAACCCAGTTCCTGGTGCCGCACCTGCACCTACTGTTACAGTATATGGGATACCTGGCGCACTAGTGATTGAAGCCGTAATAAATCCGCCTGCACCACCTCCAGCACCTTGGTTTTCACCACCAGACCCACCTCCTGCAACAACCATATATGTGTAAGTATATTCGTTTGTTTTCTGTTGTAAGTCACTCATTGCAATTGCACCTGAAGGTATTCCTGCAAGAGCTCTTACTGCTGAAGCGCCCATATTAATCGCTGTTGAAGTAGGAGATACTCCTAATTCATCATTGACTTGGGATAATGCTATCTGAGCGTTAGGTGTTGCCATTGTAATGTCTCCTTATTTTTTCAATTCTGTTATTTGGTCTTGTAAATCTTTTACTGCTTCAATAAGAAGAGCAGTAAGTCTATCATATTTAACTGCCTTGATACCGTCTTTTCTTGTTGCAACGATTTCAGGCATAACTTTTTCTACCTCTTGGGCGATAACTCCAACGTCATTTCTTCTTACAAAGTATCCGTCTTCGCCACCTTTTTCATCTATGTATGATTGTTTCCAGTCAAATAATACACCGTTAATTTTACTTAACAAGTCCATTGGACTTGGAATATTAACAATGTTCTCCTTGAGAGCAATATCAGATGAATAGAAGGCAGTAATATCGTTAGTTGCCCTTAATTCTCCAGCAGTACCTGACGCAGCCGTGTTCAGTCCTAAACTATCTAGTTGAACATCATTGCCATCAGTTGTATTTGATACAACAATTGTACCTGCTTGTGTAGGTAAGGTAACTGTTATATCACCTGTACTTACAGGACCTATTAAGGTTACTGCATTTGTTCCATTGTCTGTACCTTCTTTGAATAAGATACTACCTGCGGTAGTTGCTCCGCCTGCGGCTAATGTGATTGCACCAGTACCTACGGCACCAGTAGTGTCAAATGTACTAGAACCTATGTCTATGTTTCCAAAACCTGAAGTGATTGAACCTGAGTTTAATGCACCAGTTGTTACTAGATTAGACATCGCCGTGATTTCAGAACCAAAGTACGTTGCGAAAGTTTGTACAGTAGTTTGTCTCATAGTACCACCATCGTTGGTTACGATACCATCACCGTCTGCTACTGCCGTTGTACCTACTGTACTACCACCATCCATCAGATTAACTTCAGCAACTGTTGCCGTAATTTGGTCTGTTGAAGCGGTTTGGAAAGGTTGTAAAGTACCGGCAACGTTTGCAAGATTGATTGCTCTGTCTGCCGTTGGATCAACTACATTTAAAGTTGTTTCAAAACTGTCTGCTGTACTTCCTTCAAAGATAACTGAACCTGTGTTCGTTATACCTGTTGTTGTTAATGCACCTGTTGATACTGCACCAGTAGTTGTGATTGTTGATGAACCATTGTTGATACTACCAAAACCTGATGTGATTGTACCTGCATTTAAGGCACCAGTTTCTACGAGATTACCCATGTTTGTAATTTCACTTGCAAAGTATGTAGCAAATGTCTGTACAGTAGTTTGTCTCATAGTACCACCATCGTTGGTTACAATAGCGTCACCATCAGCGACTGCCGTTGTACCTGGACTTGCACCACCATCCATTAAGTTTAATTCTGCCGGTGTGGCACTTATTGCGTCTGTACTTGCAGCTGCGAAAGGTTGTAGAGTACCTGCAACGTTGGCAATATTCACTGCTCTGTCTGCGGTAGGATCAACAACACCTAGTGTTGTTTCAAAACTGTCTGCTGTACTTCCTTCAAATACTACAGAACCACTTAATACTGCACCTGTTGCCGTTACTGTACTTGATGAAGTAATTGCACCAGAACCTACTGTCCCAGCAAGAGTTACGTTTGCACCTGAGAAGGTTGCAGCCGTAGTTGTACCTGATTTAATGATTAAGTTACCAGAGTTATTTGTTGCACTACCAAAAGTAGTACCTGCGTCTAAGAAGAAAATATCTCCACCATCAGCGTCTATCTTAATATCTCCTGGAGCGTCTAATGTAATATCAGTTGCACCATTTAAAACAAAGTCTAATGCCGTTGTACCACCCGCTTTCAATGTGATATTGTCACCATCAGCGTCTAGTATAATGTCTGTAGTTGCGTCAAGTGTGATTGTTGAACCACTATCTATTTCTGCAATTACTGGCGTTGTTAGAGTTTTGTTTGTTAATGTTTCTGTTGCCGTAATTAATGATACAGTACCAGTTAAGTCTGGTAAAGTAATTGTTCTATCTGCCGTTGCGTCCGTAGCGACTAGTGTTGTTTCAAAACTGTCTGCTGTCGCACCTTCAAAAACGAAACCTGTTTGTAAGTTAACTGTAGAGGAATCTACTGTAGTTGTAGAACCTGAAACTGTTAAGTTACCTGCGATTGTTACGTTTGCACCACTCATAGTCATAGCAGTAGTTGTACCTGATTTTATAATCAAGTTACCACCTGTGTTTGTTAATGAACCGTAAGTTGTACCGGCGTCTTTTAAGAAAACGTCTCCGCCATCAGCGTCTAAGATAATGTCTGTAGCGGCGTCAACTGTAAAGTTGCCACCTGAATTTATCTGAGCGATAGTTGGCGTTGTTAATGTTTTGTTTGTTAATGTATCAGTAGTTGCTTTACCTACCAAAGTGTCTGTTGCATTTGGTAATGTAAGTGTTCTATCTGCTGTTGGGTCTGTAACTGCAATCGTTGTTTCAAAACTGTCTGCACTTGCACCTTCAAATACTAATGGACTTGCGTTTGATAAAATTGCTTGAGTACCAGTGATTGTACCAGATGAAGTAATTGCACCTGACGCCACAGTACCGGCTAATGTTACGTTTGCACCATCAAATGTTGCAGCTGTTGTAGTACCTGATTTAATAATCAAGTTACCTGAATTGTTTGTTGCACTACCATAAGTTGAACCACCATCTACGAAGAATACATCTCCGCCATCAGCGTCTAACTTGATGTCGCCTGGAGCGTCTAGTGTTACGTCTGTAGTACCATTGAGTACAAAGTCAAGTACAGTTGTACCTGCGTCTTTGAGTGTTACGTTAGCACCGTCAGCGTCTAATACTATATCTACTGAGGAATCTAAAGTTATTCCGCCGCCTGTTATTGTACTGATTACTGGACTTGTTAAAGTCTTATTTGTTAGTGTATCAGTAGTATCTCGTCCTACTAGTGTAGTAGTAGCGTTTGGGATAGTTACTGTTCTGTCTGCTGTAGGGTCTGTTGCTGTTAATGTAGTTTCAAAACTATCATCAGTTGCACCCTCAAATGTGAATGAAGCGCCTGAAAAAGCTGCGCTTGCAATAATTGGACTTGTTAGTGTTTTGTTTGTAAGGGTTTGGGTAGCTGTTGCTGTTACCACCTCAAATCCACCGGCAGTTGAGCCGTCATGCACTCGTAGGGTATCTTTATCAGTATCTACACTTACCTCACCAACGACACCAGTAAAGGAATTATTCTGCGAAGTAGTTCCTCTTCTTAATTGTAAAGCTGTTGGCATTGATATCTCCTGTTATCTTCTATTATTTATACTATTTATTAAAGTTATTCATTATATTATGCAACACTTCCTAAATCTACTGTCCCCGTAGAACCTCGAGGTTCCATGTTGTCAAATAAATCTCCTATTAATGCACCAAAAGCGTCAGTTGTTGCAGCCGTTACTGCACCTGCGTCATGGTT
>Ga0208643_1000878_pt1 | contig 18404 bp, 36 predicted proteins | sample VirMetDEL_Nov_12_FD_184516 | JGI IMG/M metagenome (GOLD analysis project Ga0208643, IMG submission 184516) | Aqueous microbial communities from the Delaware River and Bay under freshwater to marine salinity gradient to study organic matter... | ecosystem: Environmental > Aquatic > Marine >... | reverse complement strand
TACGGGGTCAACACAAACAAGAGACCAGTAGTTACGATTTTAATGGAGATAGGAAGAAGTAGCCACGGGGATAATGCGAAGTAACTCTGGTCTAGAAATAGGCTGGAGTTTTTTATCGACTAAAGAAAAGTACTGACAAGTTGTAGTTCTGCTAGTGGAAGCATATACAATTGTCATAAATTGAGGAAAAGGAATAAGGGTAAAAACGACCGATCGCGAATTGGAGACAAGTTCCGCCTCTTAGTAATCGCATATAAAAAAGGGAATCCCACTTAAATGATTAAAGGTCGTTGTGACCTTGTTGTTATTATCGTTAGTGTTGTTTGGTTATCGTTGTCATCAACAATTGATCATAGATCTCTTAGTTAAAACACAGTATATGTATGGATTAAGATAATCAGTTTAATCAAAGACTGTATAAGATCATATCCATCAGTCCTAAGGGCCTGAGGATGATTTCTACTGGCGTCTTACATTAAAACAATTATCTTTTAGTAGAGATAGAGTTTGTGATTGATCTTGTTGTTGATCATAGTCATTAAATTATGGTTTATTATATCACACAATTTAAGATCTGTAAAGGGGTAATTTTTAAGCACCTCCCTTATCCTGAAAGGTACTTAAAAAGTAGAGAATGATAGTTGGGAAATAAAAATTATTTATCAGAGGGGTTATATGTTGCGGGGTTAAAGGCTTTAGAAGCTCGGTAGGGTGTATGAAGGGCGTTAGTCTGGTAGCCTTTATTTTCCCAATACTTAACTCTTTCTCCCTCTTTCCTAGCCAGCTCCACAACAGGGTTCATAGTATAATCTACTTTCTTTATATCTAACTCTAGTTGCTCTTCTAGCTCTGTCTCATCTACCCAACTCCAAGGCTTTTCAAAGGTTTCATCATCAAACCAATCAACTTCCTTATCGTCAGAGTTCCTATCCTTAATCGCCTGCTCTAGTTTAAACTCCATCTGTAGGGTTTTAAACTCCATCTGTAGGTTTTTCTCTTCAAAGTTAAGGTAGCGAGGCTTAACAACAAACTCTTCAAGAGTAGATACAGGAAGTTCATACTGGTGAGGTTGCCCAGCATCAAGATAATCCTTGACAGCAACATTCCATCTTTCACCAAACTCATGCTTCACTCCATAATTCTCTAGCCTGGCTCGAAGCTCGCTTCCATTAGTATCAAGTGTCTTCGCCGCTGCCGCTAGGTTTGAAGCTCTCAGTACAGTTTGAAGTACCTGTTGTTTGCGTACCTCTCTCAACGCAAGACTCTCTGCCTTGCGTTGATCTTTCTTTTCTTTATCAATATCACGGCTCATGTCGTTCTCCAATTACTGATTTAAAGGTCTCTAGTTCCCACTCTTTGTAGTAAGTTTTATTCTTAGCTTGGGTTATCTCTTCGTCATTGACTTCTTTATAGCTAAGTATCTGCTCTCCAAGATATTTCTGGTCGAAGTCCTCAACCTCTTCCATTGTAACTACATCTAAAGCCCCTGCGGGGTCGCAGCTGTCTTCGAGAGCTACGAGATATTTATGATGAAAGGTAGCAATTGTCTCAACTATAACGTACTTCATTGGTTGCGATACCTCTCACTCAGTTCTTGAACGGCTTTATAAAATTCAACAGAATCTTCGTAAACATAAGTAATCCTCTTCCAGTCGCCATTCTCATCATCACCTGTGACTTCAATGATGTATCCGTTGTCTGCAATTGTTAGTTCAATTCGTGCGTTGATAGTTTTAAGCATTGTTAATGTTCTCCAGGATTATTTTAGCGAGCTGCGGGGTCTCATAGTTTGGGCCTTTCATTACCTTTCCATCAGGTCGGTAGAGAGGTCGTCCATCTTCCCCAAGTTTAGTCATATTGCTACGATGTACTTCAAGAAAGCATTCGTCCAGATCAATACCAAAGCTATGACCAGCTCCGTATGTAACATAGAGAATGTCAGTAAGTGCGTCAGCAATCTCTACAATATCTTTAGCGTCGAGAGCATCAATCAACTCCTGCAGCTCTTCCTGAATTAGATCTATTCTTAGTTCTGATAAGTTAAAATCTGGTAGGGTAGGTTTGTCGAGTACTTCTTGACCGAATGCTTCCATGAAGTCACCGGCACGTTCAAAATTGCTAATCATTATTTATTCTTCCTAGTAAGTCTTTAGCCTCTTCGGCTGGGTAATCGTATAGTGCTACATTGTCGAGAAAGTAAACTATCTCTGCGTAAATTTCTTCTGATATTGTAATCCCTACGGGGTCATTCATACTGCGAGAATTTGTCACATTTTCCCAACCCGGTGCTAGTTCCATTGCTGGTTCTTCTTCGTTTGTCTTGCGAAAGATATTATCAAAATTGCTCTCAAACTTCTCCCTGTCGTTAGTGCGTGACTTATCTCCTTTACCGCCATGCCATTGATTAGTCATAGATCACCGCCTTAATATCTTTCAGTTCGATAATAGCTATGGTTTCTCCATCTATGTCAATGCTATCACTTCCTGCATACTTCCCGAAGATAATAGTATCGCCAACCTTCACAGATTCCACGTCCCCAACGGCAATCACTTCACCCTGGGCAGGTCTTTCAATACTTTCAGCCTGAAGAATGATACCACCAGCAGTAGTTTTCTCTGCCTCTTCTCGTCTTACGAGAACTCTCTCGCCTATTGGTTTTACTTTCATCGTATTAAATCGCTCCACTTTCTTAGTTTTTCATATTTATTGCCAGCTGCTTCCGCTGACTTGTCAGGGTCGGTTAAACCATATTGATCCATGAGATCCATCATACAGAGTACATCACCTGTTTCATGTTCGAGATTGGCAACGTGTTGATGTTCCTTGCCAAATCTTAGTATCTTTGAGCAGGCTTGAACGAGTTCGCCTGCTTCTTCCATTGTAATGACGAGAAGCTCTATCTCGCCTTGTGTTAGTTTATTACTCAGCATCAGTGCCGCCTCTTAAGTCTTCAACCATCTTATAAATATCTATAAGATATTTATCGTCAATTCCCAGTTCGTTTTGTAACTCTAAAACGGTATGTCTTCATCAAACTCTGCTGTAGGTGCTGGACGAACTGGGGCATCCCACTTTACTTCTACACCTTCCTCTGCTTCATCAGTCCAGAAGGTGTCTCCTCCCTGGAAATTAGCGACCTTAATGCTGGGCAGATCCTCTTCAGCTTCAACCTGCGCATCTTCCCAGTCTTCATCTACAACTTGAATTGATTCGGAAGGGCTGAAAGAGTATCCTGCTGCCATCAGAAAGTATCGAAAGGCATCAAGCATATCATCGCGACTTGCATCGTGACTGCCGAGAGTGTATTCTACTTCGCTAGGAATAGTGTTCATTCCAAACATTGGTTTGTGTGCGTAAGCTATAAATTTATATGCTGGTTCATTAGTCATCTGAGAGTGCCTCGTGTAGTTCGGTTGCTGCCATGATTAGGAGTACGATGCCAGTCCAGAAGAACCAGTCGTTGTCTTGGCTGTATGAAAGAGCAATGTTAGTCGCTCCAAGGATAGTAGATACATAAAAGTTTGTCATATTGTTCCTTCGTTTTTCAGTTTATACGGGTATTATAGGGCTTTTGAGGTACTTTGTCAACAACTATTTTCTTTAGTCCCAAAGATTCTCGTAGTACTTTCCGAACAGTCGGAAACCGTTTGTGATTCTGTCCTGATATTTTTGTCGGCCTTCCGTGTCTATCTTGAACGTGTGATGTGGACCATGCTTCATCTCATAGTTACCATAAGGTAGCTCCTTCCATTGCATATCGTGTCGTCCAGAACAGAATTGATCTTCCCAGTCCTCGTTCTTACTCTCGAATGCAAAAACCATTTCATCCAACACCCAGTCCCAGGCTTGGAAGTGAAACTCATCTACGTCGCCTGCTTCTCTGTTTGGGAGAGTGCCAATTAAATGCTCAGGACGTTCATCCATGTCTACAAAAGGTCCACCATGTGTAGTCGCCTTCAACTGCTTCAACATGGGAACAATAATGTGTGCTAGGGTACAATCCATTGACCATGTATCGTATGCATCAATCTTGACATATTGTTTGTTTTTAGTCATCAGTACTTTCATAGTAGGTTTGCTCCACTGTCTAACCAGGTTTTAGGTTTCTCTGCTTTCTTGAACCAGCGAATGCTGTGGCCAAGATGCTCTTCAAAGTTCTTGATAAGGTCTTCATAGCTCCAGAGAGTTACAGTTTTAAGTTCATTGAGATATTCCGAGAGTGCGTTCCAATCCTCACCGTGCATCACCGCTAGGCTATATTCGAGACCCCAAGGTTCGTTAGGAACACCCCGAATGTCAATACGTCCGCCTGCATAGTGAGTAGTAATCTCGTCATACTCTATCATATCGCCAGGACTGTATCCTTTAATAACATCTGTTGTTATTACACGAGTTGCTTTGCGAGTAAGACCCCTTTCAACATACCAATAAGTGTGCCACGGCCCCATCATGTTTGTGCTGTAACTAATCATGCTTCATGTCCTCCCAGTCTCCAAACACTTCAGGTGCTGCTTTTCTTGCTTCTTCCATGTGGTAGTCGCCTGGGTAGTGCTTGAGACACCGGCTTGCTTCTTTCCTTACTGCCTCAGGTGCGCTGAGGTCTGACTGTAGGTCTACAAGAAACTGCCTAGTATTGTTTATAGCCCATCTACGCTCATATGGTAGTGTCATTATTTACTCCTAACTTCGAAATGTTTTTCAATCAAATACCATGCGGAATAATCCTCGTTAACAGCATCTGCTCTTGATGCCACCTCTGCACATTCCTGAATAATCAACTCGGCGAACTTTTCTAGTTGTTCATCAGTGAACTTTTTTACGGCGTTTTTATAGGCCTCAACCTCTTTAACAGGATAATAAGGCGCATCGTAAACATCATTTCCACCACACATCCCTCTATACGGGCCTCTTCTAATCTCAAGTTTTGGTAATTTTAAATATCCAGACAGTAGAGCAAGTTCTTTAATTCGTTCGTTCATTTCTTATCTCCAGTTCTTTTTCCATGCAATTCTTGATTACAGTTGTAGGGCTACATAATCTTAGTACAGCCTCAAGGTGTGCTGTCTCCATCTCTGCTACAGATATGTAGCTTAGAGGTTGGTCAGCGTTCTTACCATAAGTTCCCCAGGTGACTACGTCTCGTTGTACATCATGTGGTTCGTCATCATAAAGATCTAAACTGATATAATCGGCGTTAGCAGATCGTCGAAGGTATTCAAGACCTCCATCAACCATGTACCCTTTACCATTCGCATCTGTGTAAGATACAAAGTCATGACGACCACGAGAGACTAGGATAGTCCCATCAGGTGTTTGGATTGAGTTACGGATAAGTCTACGACTAAGAAGTTTCTCGATGATTTGCTCAGACGCAGTAACCCAGGTCTCTTGCATTCCATTTTCGTAAGTATCTTGTTTGTAATTTTTAACAACCCAGCGGGCTACAGTTAGTGATTTACCGTGTGGTGAGAGACACCATGTTAGATCGTTCGTCATAATTTTTATCCTTCTTTTTTTAATTTATGAAGGTATTATACGCGATAGAGAGGGGTTTGTCAAGAGATTTTTTAAAAGAGGGTGAGCAGTTTAGTGACATACTCAGGTCGGCCCTAAGGTAGTTAGGGCAATAAGTTCCAGCCGTGATTGGCTATGGCATTGAGTATAATGAATATGCAAGTGACCATATGAACCAGCCACCAAATAGTACGGACAACCGCAACACTGTCCGCTTGTTTATTAGTTTCTCCAACCTTCTCTCCTAGGGACTTTGCCCATACTCTCCAATATTTCTTCATTTGTCTGCCATTCTCTTCATTACGGGCAGCAATATGTCTTCGTACTTTGCAATAAATTCTTCTGGTGTCATCATCTTAGTTTCCTAGTAAGGGTTTCTGCCCCTCGTCTAAGTACCAAGGGATCTCAGTCCTGCAATCACTACACAGCTTCTTATTCATGCTATGTAGTAGTATCAAGTATGTATTCTTACAGTTTGGACATTCTTTAGTAGTTTGTTTCATTTAGTCTTCCACCCATACCATTCGATAAAGTAAAGACAGTGTACTCGACTCTCAAAGGATACTGAGTCCTCGTACACGTCTGTGTGTTGTTGAAGGTGCCACTGTCCTTGTGCTAGTGTATGCTTACACCACTCCTGTGCTTCGCGTCGTCTATCTGAGTGTATACGAAATGTGTATTTCTGAGTAGATGTTTGCCATCTGCGCTTGTAGTCAGATATTTCTAGAGGAGTCATTTTCTTCAAGGTTCCTTTTCTTATATGCTTTTTGTTTGTCTATTACTATTTCTGTTGCTCCGTAGAACAACCCACCTACAAATATTAAACCTAAAAAAGTTGATATTACGTCTATCATGTTTCATTACTCCAAAAAATATCGACTAATACCTGTTCGAGCATATATGCTTCAATTTCCCACGGGGTCTCAGCGTACTCAATAGACTCGTAGTCTTTACCCTTGTAGTAGTAGTCAGTAGAATTGATCTCGCCACGAATAAACTGACGAGCGTGAACTAGCTCATGTGCTATATTGGAAGCAAGCTCCTGGTCACAGAATGGGATTCTATCTCCGCAATCTAGTGAATAGTGTGTAGCTAATGAGATTTCAACTTCTTCTGTAGTTCCGTTACAAAGACCTGCGAAGTTACCATCTTCACCGAGGTGCTGCATCCACGTGATCTCAATATCACCAGTAGGCTCTTCGTGAGCGAACAGTGCCTTGAGACACTCTTCGATAAATGTATCGAAGCGGGGTTTGTTATTAAAGTATGTGATCATTTGCTTATTCTCCAATTTATGAAAGTATTATACGGAGGTTTCAGTAAATTGTCAAGAACTAAAAACGGATATCACGGCTCCATTTGGGTTCTTTTACGTTCTCGTTGCTTTGCGCTGGCTTGCTTTCTCTTTCGTTTTTGACAGGGTTTTTCGTAGAACTCCTTCTCTCTGTACTTGAAAAGCACTCCGCTGTCATTGATCTTTCGTTTGAAAAGGCGCAAAGCCCCCTCAATATTATTGTTTTTAACTTTAACTTGCATTTATTCATTCCAATCATCATCATCACCGATGCTTTGTATCATTACCCATGCGAACATGAGGATACAGATTATATAGATCTCAGGTGTATTCACTTAAAGCGTACTCCTCTTTTACGTAAGTAAGAAACTTGTTGCCGAATCGAACGCTCTGATCTGTCGGGTATCATGTCCATCACTTCATCTATACTAGCGTTGAAGTAATAAGCCCGCAGTGTGTTGCGTTCAAGTTCTGTCCAAGGTTTCTTTTTATATTTTTTCATGGGAGTATTATAAAGTATGACAGGTACTTTGTCAAGAGTTATTTACATGCAGCTTAAAAAAAGTACTTGACAAGATAGGGTAATTACTGTATAATGCTTGCTAAGAAACCGAGAAAAACTTAACCACTCTTTAATTTAAGTGTTGACACAGAGCTCGTTTGGGCGTATAATATCTTTTCAAAATCGAGTTACAAAGGGAAAACAAGAATGATCGAGTATGCTATTTTTATATTTTGCCTCATTGGTTGTGGTATTACTAGCCATCGACTGGGTGAGCAACAAGGGATGAGCGCTGTTATACAGCATTTAGCCGAAACAGGACAAATAGAACTAGACGATGAGTAACGTAGAGCTGATTAGAGAAATTAACACGAAGGGTGATATGGTATATACCTTAGTAGATCCTGTAACAGATGCAGTAGTGCTGAGATGTACTAGCGCAGCGTTAGCAGAGAGATGCTTAGAAGACCTACAAAAATATGGTTACATTAAAAACAACGGGAGTTAGAAAATGCCAGTAAAATTTAAAGAGTCACAAACAGTAGTAAACCGTCAAACCAAGAAGTCAACTACACAGCATTTTTATATGCACGCTCAGTCTACCCCTCTTTTACAAAAGACACTGGCTGAAGACAATACTCGTGGACCTCGCAAGCAGAAAATCAGAAATGAATTAGTACGCCGCGGTGCACCACTACAGGCAGAGACTGAAGCCTAAGGATTGGGAGTTCCCAGTCGAAGAAGTCATACCCGGGGTGTGAAGATGCACTCGATCCGTTGGAGGGATGCCGGTAACTAAGCCTCTCCCCAAGACCGAAAATCGGCTTACCAAAAGGAGTACAGTATGCGTATTATAGCAGCTCTATTTGCTTTCTCTCTATTAGGTGCGTGTTCAACAATCGACGCAACTATTGATGGCGGAAAGAACTTAGTATCAGCAGTAATTACAGATACGGCTGGAGTCATCTCTTATACTTTAGATACCACATCTACAGTATTGAAAGATGTTAGTTCCAGTGCAACACCTGAAGAGAAGTAGTACCTGGGGGCGAAAGCCCCTAGTTTTAAAGGTAGCGTGACCGAAGCCTAGACTAAAAAGAGGTCAAGAAAGGAGAAAAAAGTGACACACAGAAACGAGGCCGTTTGCTTATTTTGCAACACGGTTACAATCTTAGGTTGTTTAGCCTTGCCATTTGCAGCAATATACGCCAGCGGTTTATAAGGAATAGCATATTATGAATATAGATAAAGTACGAAGAAGACTAGAGATAGACGAAGGCGTAGTATACGAAATCTACGAAGACCATTTAGGTTATGCCACCTTTGGCATCGGCCACTTAGTACGAACCTCAGACCCTGAATATGGCTGGGAAGTAGGAACCGTTGTGTCGGAAGACCGGGTTAAGCAAGTATTTGAGTCAGACCTTGCTGTAGCTGTCGATGAGTGCCGAATCTTATATGATATGTGGGACAACTTCCCAGGGGAAGTCCAAGAGATACTAGTAAATATGCTATTTAATCTTGGACGTCCTCGACTTAGTAAGTTTAAAAATATGAAAAAAGCGTTGGACAACCGACGTTGGGCACTTGCCGCTAACGAAGGGAGAGATTCTCTTTGGTATCGTCAGGTAGGCAATCGCGCAGAGCGATTGATGGGAAGACTAGAAGATGTTGCAAATACTTAGTGCAGTAACAGGACTAGGAACAACTTGGCTTGAAGGAAAGAATGCTAGGTCAAAAGCCAAAGCAGAGGCCGAAGCTGCAGTTATGGTACAGGCTTCTCAGAGCGTCGCAGACTGGGAGTCTATCATGGCTCGCAACTCTGGAGGCTCATGGAAAGACGAGTGGTTGACCATACTCTTTAGTATTCCTATGATACTATGTTTCTTTCCTTCGACAGTAGGTTACGTCTCTGCGGGGTTTGAAGCCCTCAATCAGATGCCGTCCTGGTATCAGTACACACTCAGTGTAATCGTAAGTGCCTCATTCGGGGTTAGATCAGTAGTAGGATTCATGAACAAGAAAAAATAGTTCTTGACACTCTCCCTAAATTCGAGTATAATATCATTTCAAATTTAGGGAGAGTACCATCAATTTATTTTATCTTGACCAAGACCTCGACAAGTGTGCAGAGTATCATGTAGACAAACACGTCAACAAGATGATCCTCGAAGCCGCACAGCTTATCAATACAAACCTCTGGATAGATCATCTATTCGGTTTTGTACCCCGCGCTATCACTAAGGAAGAGAATGCTGTATTACAGACTACTCGTAAGTACTGGAAAGACTTTCCTATGGAGGAGAGACCATTCCCGTATCTTCCTACTATGCAATCGCACCCCAGCTGTATATGGGTACGCTCTTCTCTAGAGAATTATTACTGGACAAACTGTTATGCCTTCGCTCTTGCAAGTGAGGCGCATTATCGCTATGGTAGCCTACACAAAAGTTATGAGATGCTACTAAAGTTACCAGAACCACAGAATATGGAAGACCACGGCTTTACTCAGTTTGCACTCGCAATGACTGAGGAGTTGAAAGATGATGACAACCCAATACAGGCCTACCGCAACTTCTATATGCTTGACAAAGCTACTTTCGCAGCTTGGAAGCATAGAGACAAACCAGAGTGGTGGGACGAGGAACTAGCCGACTATGACAAACGAATTTCAGGACAATAATATGCCAGCAGTAAAACTTATTTCAACCTCTTCGCCAGACCTAATTGCAGACATTGCATACATGGCGAGAGTATCAAATCCAGCTAACCAGAATAACAATCTGACTTCTCAGAAGTTAGTAGCTTATCTGATTAAGCACAAGCACTGGTCTCCCTTTGAGATGTGTGGTATCACTATGGAAATCAATACCACTCGTGACATCGCCCATCAGATCGTGCGTCATCGTAGCTTTGCATTCCAGGAGTTTAGTCAGCGTTATGCAGACCCTGCAGAGATGGGATACCCTTTTGAGATGCGAGAGTGCCGACTACAGGACACCAAGAATCGTCAGAACAGTATTCAATCTGAAGATCAGTTGCTACACGAACACTGGGTAGCACAACAGAAGAAAGTAATTGATGCAGCTGCGGGTGCGTATGCTTGGGCTATTGAGAACGGCATAGCTAAAGAGCAGGCTCGTACTGTATTACCAGAAGGACTCACTAAGACTCGTTTGTATATGCACGGAACTCTCAGGTCTTGGATTCATTTTATAGACGTTCGTACCACGCCCGGTACACAGAAGGAACACATGGATATTGCTAGAGCCTGTGCGTATGAAATCAATCCCATGTTTCCTATGATTAAGGATTTTGTACATGACGAAGATGGTCAATAAAGCAGCTAGCGGAGAGCTACCCATGTGGACAGAAGAAACAGCATTAGACAAGCAAGAAGGCGGATCACACTATGACCTGCCGATACAACCTTTAGAATATATCCATGCAAACAATCTAGGGTATATTGAAGGTAATATTATTAAGTATGCAACTCGGCACAAGAACAAGAATGGTGCAGAGGACATTAAAAAGATTATACACTATTGTGAACTATTATTGGAGCTAGAGTATGGCAAAGAGAGTAAAGAAGAAAAGCCACGAGAACCTCTCGAAGGTAAACATAGAGAAAGTTATAGCGCTTCTAAACCCATGTACTTCCCAGACGGATACAGTAAAAGCAATAACTAAGAAAGAAGCGTGTGATATACTAAATATCGCATACAACACAACACGTCTCCAGGCAATTATAGAGGGACACCTAGAGCAGAAAGCATATGTTAAGACGCGTAAAGCACAGAACCGTGGCCGTCCTGCAAGGGATACAGAGATTTGCGAAGCGGTTACCGATTACCTCTCTGGAGAGAATATTACAGACATTTCCAAACGTCTTTTTCGTTCCGTCGGGTTCGTACGAAATATTCTTGAGGGAGTTGGAGTCCCGCAACGACCAGCAAGCAAAGAAGAAAGATTAACCTCCGCGTACTTTCCAGACGAGTGTGTGTCTGAGGATTTCGAGGAAGGTGAGATTGCCTGGTCTGCAAACTATCACAGTGCCGTAAAGATTGGCAAACGAATGACTACTGAGTACCAAGAGAGTAAGCAGGGATTAGCAGTAGTAGACTATGAGAGTAAGTATGCTTCTCCATGCTATCAGATATATGTAATCCAAAAGGTAGATAGTGAAGACACTTTCTTCTCAAGCGTAACCTCAGGTGGCTTCGCTGCATATGCAGCAGCTACTGAACTTGGAAAGCTAGAGCATTTGAAAAAGTACGGCGTAAATTTGGAGAGGTTGTAAAAAATAGTTCTTGACGGCCTCCTTAAAATTGCGTATAATATCTTTTCAAATTTAGGAGAATACCATCGGAGAACGATTTTATACTCAACAACTAAAAGCACTGGGCAATTGTCCAGGAAATAAAAACCCTAACAAAAGGAAGAAGAACATGGCTTGGACAGACGAGCTTAAAGCAGAAGCAGTAACCCTATACGAAGCAGCAGAACCAACTCCAGAGAACTCTATGGAGATCGTAAAAGATATTGCAGATGAGCTAGACCAATCACCTAATGGTGTTCGAATGATCTTGACAAAAGCTGGCGTTTATGTTAAGAAGACCCCCGCAGCAAAAGCTGCTTCTACTGGCGGTACTACTGGCGGCACTCGTGTCTCCAAAGCTGCTGCTCAAGAAGCACTCATCGCAGCTATTACTGATGCAGGCAAGACTGTTGACGAAGAAATCGTTTCTAAGTTGACTGGCAAAGCAGCTCAGTATTTTACTACCCTCCTCGTTTCTAACGAAGACTAATAGTAAACAACCTCGCTAGGTTCGCCTAGCGGGGCTTTTTTGCACCTCCTAGAAATCACCTTTAAGTATGTAAGTGGCAGTGATGATTGCTAACTACTACAAAAGGAAACTCTAGTGAAAAAGCAAGAACTAGCACGTTTAGTGCAAGACTATGGTGATGCCATCATTACGTATCGTAGTGAGCATTCCAGGAAGTTAAAATATAATGTCTGTACCCTAGACTTTTCTACTCCGTATATTCAGGGTAAGAAAAATCGAGCTAAAGAAACTGAGGATACCCTCCTCTTCTTTTGTTGGGACACAGACTCTTATCGCTTACTTCGCCCCTCCGCTGTATCTAGCGTTGTGCCGTTGTCATCTATCCTCAAGAATGAAGGTAGACGGTAATGGACTTACACCAGGCTCCAGAAGCCTATTCGCGTGTAATACATTATGATACAGTAAAAGAGGTTCAGATTAGACTGACTATAAATACTTTTAGAGGCATAGAATATATGCACCTTCGTAAGTATTACTTAGATTTTGATGAAGAGTGGAAGCCTACGCCAGAAGGTGTAGCCATGCCACTCGACCTTAGTAACTCTCGTGAGCTTTTTGCAGGGCTAACAGAGATACTGTCACTCGCAGAATCTAAGTCATTGATAGAAGACAATTTTATGGATTTAATTGACGATATCTACAAATAGTTGTTGACAAGCTTGGTTAAATCGGGTATAATATCTTTTCAAATTTAGGAGAATAGTATGCGTGAATTTTTAGATCGAGCAAGTAAACTTTACTACGAAGGTACTCCGTTACTTTCTGATGCAGAGTTTGATCTGTTGGCAGGTAAACATAACTACAGCTCAGTGGGCTACACTGTTACTGATGCGATTTCGCATACGTATCAAATGTACTCACTGCAGAAGTGTTTTGACCTCGAAGATGCTCCTCTCGATATTGATGAGTGTATATGCACTCCTAAACTAGATGGGGCTGCAGTATCTATACTATATGTAGACGGAATCCTAGAGTTAGCTTTAACTCGTGGTGACGGTATACAAGGTAGAGATATTACCGATAAGATGAAAGAGCTAGTGCCTGCTAAATTACGTCGTAGTGGTAGATTCAAGGATCTCTACAACGGTGTGGTTCAGATCACTGGTGAAGTCGTCGCTCCTAGTAGTATTCCTAATGCTCGTAACTTCGCTGCGGGGTCTCTTGGACTCAAGAACAATCCTCAGGGATTAGAAGAGTTCAAAAGCCGTCCGTTGGTCTTTGTAGCTTATGATGCTTTCCCTCATTCCGTTCCTACGTGGACAAATGAGCTGGGCATCGTTCGTGCTATGGGCTTGAATGTAGTTACGAACTTTGATGTTACTGATTATCCCACTGATGGTGATGTATATCGCCTCAGAGATACTCGTGACTTCGAAGACATGGGGTACACAGCTAAACATCCACGAGGTGCTTTTGCTTTGAAAGAAGTAAAAGCGGGTGTTGTAACTACCTTACGTGATGTGGTGTGGCAGCTTGGTAAAAGTGGCGTAGTAAGTCCAGTGGCGATCTTAGATCCTGTTGTGATAGGCGAAGCTACAGTATCAAGAGCCACACTGCATAACATCCAGTATATACGGGAACTCAACCTTGAAATCGGTTGTCAAGTAGAAGTTATACGATCTGGGGAAATTATTCCTCGCATCGTTGGTAGGGTCGAGACTTCTTGACCTTACAAAAAATAATTGTTGACAATGATCTTAAAAGTCCGTATAATACATATTCAATTTCAGAGGAAAGACCATGACCAAAATCGAAGCTCCCACAAACTGCCCATCGTGTAGTTCGCTTCTTAATGAGGTCAATCACCTTCTGTATTGTAAAAACCCGTTATGCGGGGAGAAAGCTCTCAAACTTATCGAACACTTTGCTAAGACACTGAAGATTAAAGGTCTCGGACCAGCATCTATCAAGAAACTGGACATAGTAACCCTAGAGGAACTCTATGCACTTACACTTGAAGAAGTTGAACAGGCTTTAGGCTCAGCTCGTCTTGCAGTAAAGCTAGTAGATGAGTTGGAGCGATCTCAAAATGCCCCGTTGAATGTACTATTACCTGCATTCAGCATCCCTCTCGTAGGCAAGACTGCAACGGAAAAGCTTTCCAAAGTCTGCAATGACATTGAAGAAATAGACTACGAAACGTGCCGTAAGGCTGGTCTAGGAGAGAAAACGGCTATTAACCTCTGTAACTGGATGGAAGATGACTTCTATGAAGTAAGTCTTCTACCATTTAGTTTCAAGTTTATTGAAACAGTCACACCCTCAGCCGACATGGGAGTAGTTTGTATTAGTGGTAAACTTACCAGTTACAAATCGAAAGCAGTCGCACAGCAGATCCTAGTTGATCTAGGCTATGAGGTGAAGACCAGTTTGACGAAGGATGTCACAATCCTGGTGAACGAAAGCGGTATCGAATCCGCAAAAACGAAGAAAGCCAGAGATGCTGGCGTACAAATTGTAACTAACCTTAAAAATCTAATTGGAGAATAAAATTATGTCAACTTTACCTAAGTGGACTGACGAGCGTACTGCTCAACTAACAGAATTCGTCGGTGGCGAAAGCCCCGTATCTCAAGCTACTGTTGCAGAAGCAGCTGTAGACCTTGAAACCTCTACTCGATCTATCAGCAGCAAGCTGCGTAAGATGGGCTTCGACGTAGAACTAGCCTCAGCAGCAGGTGGTAAGTCTTTTACCGATGCTCAAGAAGCTACCCTAGCAGCATTTGTTACTGATAACAGTGGTGCTTACACTTATGCAGAGATTGCAGGTCATTTTGAAGATGGCGTATTCTCTCCTAAGTCAATCCAAGGCAAGATCCTTTCTATGGAACTGACCAGTCACGTTAAGCCTGCCCCTAAGGTAGAAGCTGTTCGTACTTACAGTCCTGAAGAAGAAGTCACCTTTGTCCAGATGGTCAATGATGGCGCTTTCGTAGAAGCGATTGCTGATGTTATGGGTCGTTCAATCAACTCTGTACGTGGTAAGGCTCTGAGCCTGTTACGTTCTGGTGAGATTGGCGCGATTCCTAAGCAAGAAGTTACTAAAGGCGCTTCTAAAGAAGATCCTTTGGCTTCCTTGGGTGATCTTAGCACTCAGACTGTTGAAGCTATCGCTGAAGCGATTGGTAAAACTGCCCGTGGTGTTAAGACTATGCTGACTCGTCGTGGCCTCGTTGCTGCTGACTATGACGGCGCATCTAAGAAAGAAAAAGCATCAGCTTAATCTTAGCTTAGAACAAAAGGCAGGCTCTACGGGGTCTGCCACACTAATATGAATCGGGAGAATTTCATTGAATATTGCTAGTGCTTTAATTAAACGCACACTTGAGTTACGCGACTTTGAGACGTGGACACAGGTGCATAAGCGTTATCTGCCTAGCGAGTATCACAGTTTGCATTCAATTATTGATAAGCACTCTGAGAAATTTCATACAATGCCCTCGATTGAGGATCTTAAACTTGAGATTCGTGATTCAAACACTCGTGAGAAGTTGTACGCTGTAGAAGCCGTTAAGGTTGATGCAGAGCCGTATATGCTTCTTCAGTATTTGAAGAACGAGTATACTCAGAAAGAGATCCTAACCTCACTCGAAGATTATGTCGAAAACTCGGTAGCTTTTGAAGATGCCCAGGAATCGGTTGATCACCTTCATCAAATTGTCCTCGACATCGAAGACAAAGTTGATCTGGAGGAGCCACAGGAAAGTATGCAACGTATTGAACTGTTCGAGCCTGAGGAAGATTTAGAGAGATACATACCACTTGGCCTCAACGAAGAGTACGACCTTGATATTCAATTCTCACCTAGAGATTTGGTTATGGTAGGTGGTAAACGAGGTGCGGGCAAGTCGGTTATCTGTGCGAACATTGCCAACAATGTAGTTGAATCTGGAAAGTCGGCTATCTATTTCACTATTGAGATGGATAGTCGTTCTATCTTACAGCGATGCTGTGCCATTGCCACTGAAGTACCTTTTTCACGTCTCCGTACTAAGAATCTTAGTGTTGGTGAGTGGGAGAAAGTTGCAGGGTGGTGGGCTAACCGCTTCGTGAATGGGCAAGAACGCTTGAAAGAATATAAAGAACATAGAGACTTTGAGAAGTTCCATCAGGAGCTAAAGACAACCTGCGAGATCCTCCCGACTCAACAGTTGAACGTAGTTTATGATCCATCTCTCACCTTATCCAAGATTCGAGCAGAGCTTGATAAAAAGGCAAAGGCGATGAATATCGGAGTAGTTATTGTTGATTATATAAATCAAGTAAAGCGTTCAAGCTTACCCTCACGCGGTGGACAGTATGACTGGACAGAGCAAATCGAGGTTAGTAAAGCATTGAAATCAATGGCACAAGAGTATGAATGTACAGTATTTACTCCTTACCAAACAGACGCTAGCGGTGAAGCTCGTTTTGCAAAAGGTATTCTAGATGCGGCTGATGCTGCATATACACTAGAGACCTGGGATCATGAAGATGGTTGTATGACCTTCAATTGTGTCAAGATGCGTTCAGCCGCTATGCGATCTTTCACTTCGGAAGTAGACTGGGAGTCGTTAAAAATCGGCCCAGAGTCTGCTCTGACACCTAAAGAGAAAGACGATTCTTCCCATAAGACCGGTGAAGACGTTCACGATCTCTAAAATAGTTCTTGACTTTTCTCCTCATATTGCGTATAATTATGTTTAATAAATGGGGAGAAAGCAAATGGCACACACATTCGGCAGTTTACGACATACTACCTCAGGTAGACGACGCAAGCCCTTACCTAAGAAGCGTAAGGCATATATGCCAAAGTTCGAAGCACTCGAAGCCACCGATACCTACCGCAGAGACACTACAGAGTACAAGTCATCAGATGACGGCTCTCATGATACTTCTGCAGGTATTCGCCATACACTAGACTCCAAATATACTATTGCACCTGCATATAACAAGGGTGCGTACCAAGTAATCAGTAAAGACAACATCAAGGACATCGGACGATGAGTAAGAATTATCCAGACAACTGGGTTGTGCTGCAAGTAGCAACAGACGGCGATGCACACCTATACAAATTACTAGGCGGTTGGTCAGGTAGTTATCTTAGTGGTAGCAGTTGGAAACTTAATAGTGGTATTGTGAAGGTTGAGGAGAGTGAGCTGTATTGGACTTTCCACGGGTTCTCAGGCAGTCAGTATGTATGCCATAAGAAGTCTTACGGACTAAAGATGAACAACGGCGGTATCTGCAAGCAGATCTTAGAAGAGTATCCAGATACAGTAACAATGATGCGCAAAGAAACTGACTGGGCTAACTTAGTATGACAGTAGAAGAATTATTACAACGTAGAGATATATATTTTATACCGAAAGGCGGGGACTACTTAGTTTCCTGTCTAAACCCTGAACACGCAGATAGAAATCCTAGTATGCGTATTGATCAGTTGACTGGCATATTCCAGTGCTTTTCATGCGAGTACAAAGGCAATCTTTTTACGCATTTTGGGGAAAAGGCAAACCAATTACAATTACGACGAGAACTACTAAAACGTAAAATTACAGAGAAGAGGTCAGAAAGTATTGGTTTGTCTTTTCCCAAAAATGTTATGCCATATACAGGCAACTGGCGTGACATCAAGCCTGAAACTTATAAAAGGTTTGAAGCATTTATACATCATGACCCAGATTACGTCGGACGCATTGTATTTCCGGTACGAGACATATCTGGTCGCATTACAGCGTTCAATGGTCGTCATACAACAGGTGGTACACCTAAGTATATGATCTCGCCTGCGGGTGCTAAGATGCCTTTATTCCCAGTAGTAAAACCAATACAGGGAGCCGTTATTCTAGTAGAAGGTATCTTCGACATGATTAACTTGCACGATAAAGGGCTGACTAACGCAGTATGTACGTTTGGTACAAAGAACATCAATGAAGACAAGTTAAGAATGTTATCTATCCAGGGTGTAGACTCTATAGACATATTCTTTGACGGAGATGACGCAGGCCAGGAAGCCTCTAAGTATGTACAAACTATGTGCGAAAATGTAGAACTAGCACATAGAAATATCTGTCTCAAGGACACTGATCCTGGGGCACTAAAAGAGCAAGCAGTAAAAACCTTAAAGAGAAAATTATATGCCTAAAGTTGCATTAGTAGAAACGAAGAAAAGCAAGACCAATTTCCATAACGAATTCGATGAAGCATTCGAGTTCGATCAGTTCCAGCTATGTTCAGATCCTTTCCTCAAGAAAGTCTTGAAGC
>Ga0208643_1000873_pt1 | contig 18468 bp, 25 predicted proteins | sample VirMetDEL_Nov_12_FD_184516 | JGI IMG/M metagenome (GOLD analysis project Ga0208643, IMG submission 184516) | Aqueous microbial communities from the Delaware River and Bay under freshwater to marine salinity gradient to study organic matter... | ecosystem: Environmental > Aquatic > Marine >... | reverse complement strand
CACCTGTAAATCTTCTGGTGAAATTAGCTTCGAGGGATCATACTTTTTAGTGGTATATCGTGTGGTTAAGTCAGTAATTATTGGGTGTGTCATATGCTTCTCAGTTATTTTATATTTTTTGATAAGGTGAATAAAACTATCTCAATAACACGTTTAAGAAATAAGTGTCATTTCATTGAGCACAAATTCTTCAACACAACCTTCAGTTGCAGCCATATAATCAGCTAAATGTTGGTTAGCCATATGTGTTTGCCATAGTTCACGGGTCTGCCAGTTTTCATAAAACATAAAATGTGCTGGATTTTCATTATCTTGATGTAAATCGTAGTTAATACAGCCGGCTTCACTACGTGTAATATCTATAAGCTTTAAAAGCTCGGCTTTCACTAAAGCCACTTTGTCTGTATTCGCTTTAATATTTGCTACTATGGTTAATTGAGTCATGCTATTTCCTTTGTGCTTTTTATGGCGTTTATTTATTGTTGAAGTGTTACTTTAAAAGCTTTTTAACAAGTCCTGTCCTGCGGCCGTAGGTTGTGGCAATTCAATATCGATTAAAGATTCTGGGTTGCTAATAGCTAATGATTGTTTGTAGCCAACTGCTTTCATGGGTGTATTGCTGTGCTTTAACTTTGTGAGTAAAAGTTGTTAATTAAGGCTATTTGTTAACTTGGGATAAATTATAGAGCTTGCTTAACAAAAGAAAAACAGCATAATAATTGAATCTTTATCAAATAATTTTTGACAATCATGTTGCTAGAAGATCTTAATGTTATTTTAAAAGTTGCTGAATTTCGCAGTATTACCGCCGCCGCAGAAAGTTTAGATATGCGCACAGCAACAGCAAGCGCAGCCATTAAACGGGTTGAACGCGCTCTTGGCGTTGAGCTGTTTATACGCACAACTCGGCATTTAAGGCTATCAGTTGCCGGTGAAAAATACATTCCCAACTGCGAGCAAGCATTACAAATGCTTAATTTAGCGAAACAAAGTGTTAAAGACGATTTAGATGTTATTGATGGCGAATTAAGAATTTCAGTGCCTTCAGATTTAGGTCGAAATTTAATTCTACCTTGGCTTGATGAGTTTATGGATGAGCACGCTGGCGTGAGTGTGAAGGTGCATATTAGCGACAGTAATATCGACTTCTATCGTGATCCTGTCGATATTGCTTTGCGTTATGGTACGCCAAATGATGCAAATCTATATGGCTTTAAGATTTGTAACGTACCACGAGTGATTTGCGCAACAACGGAGTATTTAGAAAATCACGGTTTACCAACACATCCCAATGATTTAACCAGCCATAACGGCCTTTTATATCAACTTCATGACATCATTCACGATGTTTGGCAGTTCAGTTACCAAGAAAAATCAATTAAAGTAAAAATGCAAAGTAACCGCGCATCGAACGATGCAGAACTGGTTAGGCGTTGGTGCGTAAACGGTAAAGGCATAGCGGCAAAGTCGAGTTTAGATATGTCGAATGATTTACTTAATGAACGTATTGTGCCGATACTGAGCGAGTTTGTCGCTAAACCGAAAGAGCTATGGCTTATTTGCCCCAGTAGACAAACCATTACCCCTGCCGTTCGACTACTGAGAGAGCATTTGAAAATTAAATGTGCTGAAATTTTTACTCAGCTTATTAATAAAGGAATTTTAACTAAAGCCGATGTTAAGTAGTTATTTAATGCTAAATCGAAGCGCTAAATAGTTCGAGATGATTTTGTATTAACGTTGGGCTTATTGCTCACCTTTATAAATCTGTGTTCATTTTCTTTACTTGGCAACATACAGCGGTCGTATTTACCAAATAAAGTATATCGGTTAAGCGCGACGCGATCGTAAAGCCAATTTCTTAAGCCTTTAGGAAGTATTTTGAACAGGTAGAGCAAACGCCATGGCAAAGCCAATTTATTGATAACATTCAAAAAGGCATCGCTTTTATCAAAACATTGGTTGCCTTCAACATATAACATGGTATCAAAGTGATCGGTTGGCAGTTTAAAATGCGTTAAAATCTCTTGCCCTTCGGGTGACTGAACACTGCATAATTTAAAATGCTGTTGAGTGTCAACCTTGATAATAAATTGGCTCCAGCCATTACAAAGCTTGCAAACACCATCAAATAAAATTACACCGTCATTTGCACCAACGTGAGGAGGATATTTTAAAACGCTCATACATTGTCCTTGCTGCAGACAACCTTTGAGTCTTTTTTCAGCTCCATTAGTATTATCAAGCTAAAGCCAATTAAGGCAATGTTGGTGGTAACGGGATTAAATGCTTCAATAAGTAGTTGAGGCTGAAATATTGCGACAAAACCTAATAAGCCCGTTAGTGCGATAATGTTTAATAAAACAATGATTTTATTACGATAAAAAGCAAAGAATAATAACCCGAAAATAATTTCTGAAACCCCTGCTGATTTTGTCACCAAATAAGAAAGTTCATTTGATAAACCTAAACTAGCCGTGATCAATTTCTCTAAGGGTGCGATATGAACCAGTTTTGGAAAAAGTCCGTGATATAACCAACTAAAGGAAATAATGAATCGGGCAATTTGTATTGATGACAAAGTTAACTCCGTTAGCGCTTATTCATTCAAACACGCCACACGAACACTTTTTCGGTGCTCGTTTGGCGCATACCCTAGCTGGGTTTTAAATACTCTATTAAACGTAGCGAGTGATGAAAAACCACTCTCCAGCGCAATGACTAAAATGGTCCACTGTTGTGACTCGGGTTGTTCTAATAAATTTTTGGCATGCTCGACTCGTAAGCTATTTATAAAATTATTAAAATTGGGTGCCGCAAAGTGATGTCGAATCGCTCGACTAATTTTATATTCCGATACCTTTAACTCATTAGCTAAATCAATCATTTTAAGGTTATGAGTAAGATATCTTTTATTGTCGATCAACAGTGAATTGATACCAGCAATCAAAGACGGATCAATATCTGAACCATCATTTCTCAGACATTTAATATTAGCTGCTGGCGCTATCACTTTAACTAGCGGCATATATTGCTGCCACCATAATATAATTTGCGTAACCAGCATGATTTGCAATGCAGAAATAACCACCAACCACGGACGAACTTGAGCAAGCTGTTCAGGTGCAAATAAGGCTTTGGCAACAACTGTGCATAACATGACGCCGGTGCAGAATGCCGCAAGAAAGAGAATACGGGGCCAAAAATCGTGTTTAGTTTTATCTAAAGTACCTTTAAGTGCTTCCCAGCATGTTAAAGCCAACACGGTAGATGAAAGTAGATTGGTAAGTTCACCTAAGGCATTATCAAGTAACGTATAGGTGTTTTTTGCAAGCGCCGAAAATTCGTAGGCCATATGCACAGAGTTATTAATGATAACAAGCCCTGCAATAACAAGCGCAAAAACAATGTGCTTTTTGGTTATGGAGTTTTCACCCGAGAACATGGCTTTTGACGTTAACCACATGCCGTTACATGTTGCACAAGCACCTAAAGCAATCAAATATTGATACGGCCCTAGTGTTGCTGCACTAAGTTGTTGTGCTGCTACCATCGCCATTGAACCACTAAATATTGCGAAGAATAAGTGCTCTAGTCTTTTTTGCTTTACCAAAAGTTGAACTAGCATGAGCGCTAAGCTGACAAACAACAGTGCGAAGTACGCGTTACTTAAAGTCATCACCACTTTCCTTCTTAATTTCGTGCCACTATTTTAATCTCTTGGTTATTCACAAGCAAAAACTCTATGTAAATAATTGTTACGTCAAAGCATAAGTTATGTAGCTCAAAATCCGAATATGATGAGAACTGGTTATGGAGAAGCTTAATAATGGGGTCTAAATATTAAAGGAGTCATCATGGATCACACAAGCGAACACGTTATAACCGCGACTGAAAAATCGTATTTTCGTCGCAACATTATTCATCCACACCTTATGCTCAACTACCTCACTAAAAGCTGGGTGTTTGTTGCCCTTTTAGGACAGTGGATATTTGCGCTATACATTTTTATTTCATTTGGCATACCGGCATTAAGTGGTAGTCCATCAAGCGCTGATACCTCGAGAATGATCCAAGGTTACGTAAACGGTGACGAACTAGGAAATGGTATTTTGATGATGCATTTACTGCCCGCAATTTTGCTCAGTTTAGGTGGTATATTTCAATTACTGCCCTATTTACGAAAGCATTATCCGGCGTTTCATCGTTGGAACGGCAGAATGTTTTTAACCTTAGGCTTATTGGGGGCACTCACCGGACTTTATTTAACCTGGGTGCGAGGCTCTAGGTTGAGCGATGTAGGCTCCATCGGGTTAACAATAAACGGTTTATTAATACTGGTTGCGGTGACACTAGCGTGGAAGTTCGCCATAAAAAAGCAATATCAACAGCATATGCGTTGGGCAATTCATGCTTTTATTTTGATCAACGGTGTGTGGACATTTCGTTTGTATTTAATGGCCTGGTTTATGTTAAACCAAGGTGCAAACGGCAATACAGCCACCATTGATGGTCCAGCTGATATCACGCTATCATTCGCCTCGTATCTGTTACCCATGCTAATCGCCGAAGTTTACTTTTGGGCCAAGCGGCAAAAAAGCGTTTATCGCGTAGCTATTGCCAACTTGTTTATGTTGCTTGGTTTACTGATAACCACCCTAGGTGTTGTGGCAGCGACGCTTTTTATGTGGTGGCCTAGAATAATAGCGTAACTACCAACAATTTATACTCTCTTACATACATTATGCGAGAGAGTTTGATTAACCTCTGAGAGCTATCAACGCTGCTAACCCTTAAAATATGGCGATATATAACGCGTCGAACACCTCAACTAAATTTACCTATAAATATCGCCTAAGCTTTTGAATTATAACAACTATTAAACTTACATTTCATAGCAATTGGCTTGAGGTTTTGTTAAGGTCATAAAAATAGCTAAAATTAAATAGTTACATTGGCACAAGGACGAAATATCGAATGATCAAATTTAAAATAGCTGCATTATTTTTTGCTAGTACGACATTTGGCTTAGTTATCGCAGGAATTATAGCTATTAAAATTTATTCTTATCAAATTGAGCAAGCCGTAGCCTCTGATATATATACACATGCGAGTTTTTTAGAAGCCGTCGAAAACAATCAACTTGAAAATTTTATTGCTACCTCTTGTAGAAACTTACCTACGAGCCTACAAACATTGAGAAACCTAGAAGAACAATTATTCGGTATTGATTTAAAAGAGGCGGATAGCGGATTAATTGTATCTATGGAGAAAAAGCTTTATAAACAATTTTCTCCTAAAGGCATATGCACTAAGTTTGTTAACCAAAGTGATATTATCAAAGTGAAAGCAATCATTGGGAATTCGTTAGAGAGTAATAAGCTCTAGTTACTTGCAATAACTATTTGTTTTCAAGTTCATCATTCATATTTTTACCACCTAAAAAATTACTTCTGGGTGTATAGTTAATCCAATCTGTTTGCTGAATAATCTTATTGTTGGAATCAAACTCTTGAGTAATAACAAACAGCCATGGTCCAAGCTTTTGTCCATCGTAGCTAAAGCTATGGAAAAATCCTTCTGTTATCGCAGTGTTTATTCCAAAAGTATGACGAATAACAGTTAACGCCCTATTACCATCAAGAATTTTAAAATTGCCTTTATCCCAATCTAAAAATTTTCTTATTTCTACTTTATTACTAAAACTATTACCATAAATTATATCCTTGAATTGGGCATTATCAGCGTAGTATGTCATAAATTTGTTGAAATCATTTCGCTTTGAGTAGAGATCAAAATAGTCATTTACAACTTGAGGCAGATTATTATTTTTGCTTGTAGAAACACATCCATTTAAAAGGAGTAATATTAATAAATTTAGAATAATACGCATAGTTTGGGTATTCACTAATAGTTATACGCCCTGTTAACAGACAACAAATTAAATAATGGATTAAAATAAGCGACGAAGGATCATTTCCCTCGATTGGCTTGATATGTGTTTAATACTACCAAACTGCTTTACTTTAACCTGGTGATACCAATTAAAACACTAATAACACCACCAACCATACCTGCCCAAGCTTCAATAGGCGTATCCCCACTTAGTGTACGACTAATTTGAGAGCTAGCTGAATCATAAATATTGTAACCCCATATTGCTAATGCAACACCTGCAATTATTAGAACGATGCCTAAAATTTTGTTATTCATTGTCTCTCCAAGTTTTTATAAATTTCGTTAAATTAATTACTTTGATACTTTTCTAAACACATAATGCCCCACAACGAGGCAAATAATAGCAGGTTAAAATAAGCGGCGCAGAAGCTAAAATCAACTATTTTTTTGTCCTGCTTCATAGCTTATACAACCGTTCGCGCAATAAACACCAAAGTTTTAGCTAAATGGATTATCAGACCAAGGAGCTTTTATATCTACTTTGAAAAAGGTACCTTTAAACAAATAACTATCCTCAGATACTGCTAAATATTTAATCTTTTGGTGTTGTGGGTGTCGTCCCCATATTTCAAAAATAATATTTATTGTTTTTTGATCTAATAGAGCTAAACGCTCTGCACTCCATTGGTGAAATATATACTCAGCAATTTCTACAGCAATAGGATAGGCCGAGCTATTGAAGTATCCTAAGGAGCATTTAGCCTCCTCTAAAGAAACTCCTTCCAATTCTCTTCTACGCTTTCTTATCTCGGTTTCGTTAAACCATTCATCAGACAAACTCATATTAATCTCAGCTTGTATAACGCCTGTTAAGAGGCGAAAAATTGTTGGCTAAAACAAGAACAAAGAGCCAACTGTTTTTGTTTCGTTTAAAGTGCTTTTATGATGCGATTATACATGCTTAGATTCTAACATTTCACGTAGACCTTTAGGCAAAAAGCTTCTTGCTTTTGACGTGATTACTGATTCATTTTTTTGCCAAAGAACACCTAGATAAATAACAAACAATCCAAGCAAAGTTAAAGTCATCGGAAATAGCCAACTATCTTTAAATACATCTGAAGCTAAATGACCTATATACCCAGAGCAACCTATAGCTCCAAATATAACAAATACTTTTCTGGCAATTAGAACACCTGTAAAAATCATTAATAAATTGATCGTAAAATAGATAAACTTAGATAATTCGCTGTCAGAGTGCTGGAGTGACATTCCTCCCCAAAAAGCAATAACACCGAAAAGGTATATCCAAAATGAATAATCAGCTTTATTATGAGATCTAATATCAATCCAAAAAGCTAGCGCTATCATGAGCAGTCCAGAGTACATAGAAACTAATTGCCTTAGCTCCCAGCTATTTTCGCCCCCGTTAATCATTACGGCAATATCCATGGTTAAATACCAAAGAGTTACTGCAATTGGCATGATTAAGAATGGATATTTATATTTCCAAGCAATAATGATTCCCACTGCTAGGGTACTTAACTCCATATAAAGCCAATGCCATGTGATATACCGATGGTACTCGCGGTAAACACTGTCATCTGGCCAAATGCCTAAAGCGTTTTGTAATCCATAAACTGCTAATGGTGTTAATGCTATAACAAATGTTCCACAAATTCCCGCAGGGATAGCTAATCCTTTGGATTTGAAAGTGTTGGTAAGTTTCAATCCAACCGAACCATAAAATAGAGAAATAAAAACAATCCCTATTCCTCCGAACGACTCCCACCCTAAGTTCATAAAAAGGGTCATTGCTCCGATAGCAATCATTCCTCCTACGTAATAAAGTACATGTGTAAAATCAAACTTAGGAGATGTATTTGGTTGTTTATTCAAAAACTCAATTAATTTTTTAGACTGCTCAAATGAAAGGATGTTTTCATTTACAGCATCTTCAAGGTTTTTTTTAGTAAAGTTCAATCAAGACTCCTTTCTATGGTCGAGCATCTAACGCATAGCACAATGGCTTTATAAAGGCCGATTGATACGTCTGGTTATACATTTATTTAAAACTATCCTTTATTGTCTCTATTACTTTAGGGTCAGTATGAATTTCAAATGCTATCGTTGTCGCTTGTAAACTAATAGCAACCAATATACCTCCAAGCATAAGGCCAACTCCTCCAACAACTATAGAGAGAGCCTTTGAAATTTTGCTAATCGGCCTAATGTCACCATAGCCAACTGTTAATGCTGTGATGAAAGACCAATATATGGAGTCGAATTTTGTCCATGACTCTACGCGGCCAACAATAAGACCGAGAAAAATTATTAGCAGAGCCATCGCAACAAGAATTGGAGAGGTTAAATATACCCCCCAAAAAAACACTCTGATGAATGTAATTGTAAAATCCATAGTTCAACCTATACGCCCAATTAACAGGCAAAAAATGGTTGGCTAAAATAGCGACGAAGGAGCAAAAGCCAACTGTTTTTTGTCCTTGTTTAATTTCTTGTTAGGCTTTTTAAATATCAAATAAATTACTTTCATGTTCTTTTAAATATGAAAGGTTATAAGCTTTTATAATTTTAAAATGACCTTCATCTGGTAAAGTTTCAATGTGCTCACAAAGAAGAGGGTTAATGCTTAAACCAATTTTCTTATTTATTTCAGGTGAAACCCTCGGTAAACCATGAATATTTCTATAAGTATACAAACTCATATAGTGGATACCATGTACGATATAGTGCCCATTATCTTGATATTCATTATCTTTTTTACTGTAGGTATTCATTAATTCCCCCCTAAAAACGCAGATATTTCTCTATTCACTTCGGAGCAGCCGTTGCTTTTCATTTGACTAATAGTCCAATCTATATTGTGTTTCATTGCGCTTGCGTGTTCATTTGCAATTTGTTCAGTAATATCTGCTTTAGCTTTGCCTTGTTTTTCTTCAACTACAGCCCATAACACAGAATTGATTTGCTTTGAAGATTCACGAAAATCACTGATTTCATTTCCTAAAACACTATTCGCAGCAATACAGAGACCTGACTTTTGAGGATTGGTGGCTATTTTAAAAGTTAATGGAAGCTTTTGCTCAAGTTCATTAGCCGCTAAAACACTAGAACAGGAAAAGGTTAAAGCTAGAATTAAGTATGTTTTTTTCATTATGAACTCCATGAATAATTAGTGCCAAGATTGACTGAAAGCCTAACGCTCATATTAAGCGGAAAATTACTGTTTGGCTATAATGCGCGAAGCGCGAGCCAATTGTAATTTTTCCGTTTGAATTGCTTGTTATATTTATTATTAACAACCGTTAGAATTTAAGTTTTTAGCATTAAAGCTTTCATCAATATTGGTTGTTAAATCAGTGTGAAAATCTAATTCAATTTGATAAGTAATACCGGAATACTGAATAGCAGTAGAGTTAATAATATAAGGTATTTGTCTGATGAAGTTACCGTTTTCGTCAAACTCTATTGTCGCTTTAGTTTGCCCTGTACCTCCAATCACACCATTATCAACATTTAAAAACTCATCATTTAATTTAAAGTAAACATCCCATTTATCTTGCTCTACATGAACAAAGTTCACCACTAAGTCTATTTTTGAACCATCTGGTTTGCAAACTAAAGTACTTACACTTGCGTTATAGCTTAACATGTCATCATAAGTGAATTTTTGTGTATTAAGTAATTCAGATCCTGAAGGTAAATTAAATTGTAATTGCACTTTGGTAGTTTCAAGAGATACCACTACTTCTTGGTTTTCTTGAACTTCTTCTTTTGCATCTGATGAAGAATCATTACATGCAGTTAAAGCAATTAATACAGGCAACGCTAATAGTGATTTTTTCATATTCTTATCCCTAAGTTTAATTTTGGCGATTGACACACCGATTTGAAATAAATATAACGCCCACTTAAGCGGACAAAAATAGTTGGTTAAAATGTCTAGCGAAGCGGAACCTAACTAACTGTTTTTGTTGATCTTCCCCCGATAAAATGGACACACTCCATTTCAATTTCCTGCTAATTCATACTCAGCAGGTGTTTTATATCCTAAACTCGAATGTAGACGTTGTCTATTGTAAAAGTAGTTTAGGTAACCTTTTAATTTTGTTTGTAATTTTTGCATCGTATCAAACGTATTCCCTCTAATAACATCCGCCTTAAGGGAATGAAAGAATGATTCAACTTCTGCATTGTCCGTACAACAACCAGGACGATTCATACTCGCCTTAATATTATGTTTGAGTAGAAACTGTTGCACTACGTGTGCTCTATATTCAGCGCCTCTATCGGTATGAAATAATACATTATCGGTAGGCTTACGTTTATTGATGGCAAGTTGTAACGCCTTTAAGGTTAACGCTGTGGTTTTGTTTTTACCCAATGCCCATCCGATGACTCTACGTGAATATAAATCAATGACGACCGCCAAGTAATGCCAACGAGCGCCAACCTTCAAGTAAGTGATATCGCCTGACCATTGCTGATTAATTTGTTTGGCTTTATCGATATCTTTGCGGTGATTCTTAATGGCTTTATAAAAGAACTTCACCTTCGCGGGTCGACTATATGTTTTCAGTGCTCTAGCGCGTAAACCGCTCTCGCGCATTAACCTTGCGACACGTTTCTCACTGGTATGAATGCCTTCACGTTTTAATGCTTGAAACACACGAGGGCTACCGTATGTTTGTCTGTTGGCAATAAACACGCGTTTAATGTGCGCAAGTAGATTTATATCGGTTTGGGCTTTTAATGATACAGGACGATTTCGCCACGCATAATAACCACTAGGCGATACGTTTAACCAATCACAGAGATAAATGACGCCTAATTTTTGCCCGTACTGGTGGATGAATCTAAATCGCTCTGATGAACTTCCGCCAGATACCGTTGCCACTTTTTTAGTAAATCATTCTCCACTTTCAGTCGTTCATTTTCTTTTTCGAGCTGTTTGATTTTATTGAGCTCTTTTTTATCAGGAAGTTTAGCCATGAGTTCCTTATTGCTGTTATAGCGTGGCTTAGTTAAATACTTACCTTCACGATATTCTCTTCGCCAACGAGAGAGCATGAACGGGTGAATATCGAGTGCCTGAGCAACATCCTTTAACAGTATGTCATCTCTTAAGCTTAGCTCTACCGCTTTGATTTTGAAATCGATAGGATAAAACCATGTCTTTTTAGGTTGGGTATATTTGGGCATTGTAGCCTCCTCAGTGTTATGGGGAGGTGTCCACTAAAACGGGGGAACTTCATGTTCCGTTTGAAGTGCTTGTTAGGCTAATTATTCTCAAATTCATCTTGTGCCTTTATAAGATAGGACAATGGGCGATTTGGGTTGTTTATTTCGTGCTCTAAAAGCTCACCCTTAGCTTTTCTAATAGAAGCTATTGTTTTATTAACAGAACCAAATCTTAATGTAAAAGCATCTCTAAATATCCCCAACCCTTGAAATATTAATTCAGCTTTACCGGGACGAAATTTTATGTCTCCAATTTCTTGATGACGACGAAAGCTTTCAATCATTTCACAAAGCTCATCCTTGCGAACTTTTTCACTTTCATTATCAGATATTTTGGTAGCCCAAAGTAAAAGCCTTTGATAGTCTTTAGAGTGTTCGTTTTTGAACGAGATGAGCTCATCAAAAGGAACGTCCTCGCTAATTATTGGCATATTATCTATCACTAATGAATAAATTTCAGGAGTAGTGTTTCGGTTTTTTAAAGTAGGCAATTCTGCCAAAGAGCTAGAAGGTAAAAAAATATCTTCGCAATCTTTAGACAACTCTCGAATAACTAAACGCTCTAAAATATTTCCAAAAATATATTTTGTATTTAAATCTATACCATTATTTTGGGTATTGTATTTTTTAATTAATTTTAACGCTTTATCTACTAGAGCGCTTGTATTTACCGGAGATTTTTGAATAATTCCCTGACTTTCTAAGTACTCCACATCTTGCAATGAAATCCCTTTGTTTAGCAAATCAAGTTCTAAAGTCTGCCGATCCATATTTCCCTTGCCCTGAGGGATATAAATTTTATCGAAAGCTAATATCGAAGCTTTGATATCCGTTATCTTCCAAAAACTGGCTTTCTCTGAAATAGCTATAGTTTTCATATAATCCTTATTAGCCTAACGCCTCGTTAAGAGGCAAATAATATGTTGGCTAAAATAGGCGACGCAGGAGCAAAAGCCAACTGTTATTTGTCCTGTTTTAACGACTTGTTAGGCATTTTCTGCTTTTAACTTTTCTATTTCTTTTGAAATCATGTCTTCAGTTAAACCATGCTGTTGCCAAATGTGAAGATATACACCTTCAATAAACTGATCCCACTTATTAAATAGTTCTATCATTTCAGATAACTCTGAAATCATTTGCTCACGTCCTGACTCTGAATAGAACTGTGAAATAGTGTCAAAAAAGTAATCGTGTGCTAACCAATTTCTTTTATCTAAAGCGTTTTGAAGATCAGCTAACACCTCATCAGATGTGCTTAACTCTTTTTTGACTAAACCTAACAAGCGACCAAATGTTTTTTTGTTAATATCTTTAAATAAATTATCCCACTCTTCTGGTGTAGCGATATTTTTATCGCTTAGCGAGTATGTAAAAGCTAAGTTGACTAAAGCTTTTTCTAAACACTGTGCCGAGTATGAGGTTAAACCAAAGAATGCGTAAACTTCTTTTTGTTCAAATGATTCGGGTTTAGGAATCTCTTTGGGTTCAATTTTGATATGAATATTATCGCGATCCATGATGAATGCCTAACGCCCAAATAACAGGCTAAAATTAGTGGGCTAAAATGGAGCGGAGCGAACAGCCCGCTGTTTTTAGTCCTTGTTGATTTACTTGTTAGGAAGCATTACACCAGCAATGATTCCCTTCTTTTTGTAGAAGCCGAACATATAATCTAAAAACTGTGGATTCATTTTTGCCCCGCAATTAGGAGCTAGTTGCAAACCAACCTTAGTAAGCATAACGTGCCCTATTTCAAGGTTGTTATTTTCGTCTTGTTGCAACTCAAACGTTATTGGTAAACCAAAATATAATAATGTTACTTTTTTCTTCAGGTTTTGAAGTACAAAACTTTGTAAGTTATTAAATTTTATCAGTCCCAATGAATCTAGATGATTGAGTGAGCTAAAATTTATTCCACTCTGTTGGTATATGGTAGCTTTCTCGTCCAGTATTAACGGGAACATATCCCCACCAGATATAGAAAAACCACATAAGGTAGTAAATAAATGTGCATCTGATTTATCTAGGGTAGAAATCAAATCTATAGTTCTTTTAGAATATGAACCAGGCTTGTTTGCTTCACCAGACAGAAGATTTGACCATAAACCTTGCATTTCTTTATCTGTAACATTCCGACACTTATCAAAAAAGTGTGAAATCCAATCATCTTCGATTCCCTCAGGTTTAGCATCATCATTTAGGCTTTGAGTAGCTTGAGATGTTATCGACTCAATGTTTTCTTGTTTTTTCGATTCTTCATGGACAAGACGCGACATTGCTCTTTGTTGAATGTCGTTCAATTCAATGTTTGCTATAGCCTTAATTTTTAAAGCTTCAGATTCAGCTTTTGCTTCGCGTTTAATTCGAGTAGGCTCGTAAAGAGTCCCAATAGCGCCTGATATTTTTTCAATTAATACTGTAGCTGGTTTTGATAAATCTCCAAAATCAACCAGACTTTTACCTTCACTCATGATTGCTCCTTAAATTTGATGTGCTTCCTAACGCCGCATTAAGCGGCTAAAAACAGTTGGTTATAATTTGTGAGGCACGAGCAAAACCAACTGTTTTTTGTCCGTTTAAATGCCTTGTTATACGCTAGTTTGAATAGCCAACTTTAAATATATAATCCATTACTGCGTCTTGCTCATCTGACGATAAGTATGTTTGAACAAAGTCATCACCTTTAGAGTCTGCAATGTAGGTTCTTATTCTTTGCTTAATATCGAATTTACCACTTAGTAAATCACAGATTTCATTTATAAGATCGAAACATTTCATAAACTCTATTGAGGCAAGGTTTTCATTATTTTCTACTTTAGAGAAAAAGTCGTAGTCGAATTCACCAAAAGTATAATTTAGCCATTCTCTTTCTTCTTTTAATTCCTGCATAGCATCAGTAAATGAAGGCGCTAGGACATTTTGTTTAACAAAATTATCCATAATCAGGTTTTGTAATGTGCTATGCCTTAACTTTTCAAGTTTAGCTTTCTCAATACTTGGGTGTAACCAACACAAGGCAACAGCCATATGAAAGAAAGAATAGTAATATCCTATAGGGGGAAGTAATACGCTTTCCGTTTTTTCAAAACTAACTCTTGAACTCTCTTTAAACGCTACCGCAGAGAGAATGTGTTTCGCTGCTTTTTCAGCACGAAACCAACATTCATCTTCATTAAATAAATTGTATTTTTTACGAAAACTGTCAGATTGTTTTTGTTTCATGGACACCTACTGCAATTGATGATGAGCGTATAACGCCCTGTTAAGGGGCAAAATTTAGTTGGCTAAAATGTTGAGGAACGAAAACAGCCAACTGTATTTTGTCCCGCTTGAACAGCTTGTTATATGCACTTTTAATACACATAAATTACGTTATACAACTCATTGATTATGATAGCAAATAAGACCCAAACCAAAACACTTAAACCATTACACCAGAGAAGCGTATTCTTATCTAGTTTATCGTGACGATATAACCTAAGCCCGATATAACCAAATGTAAAAGATGCATTTGTTGTGTTATTCCATAAGCCTGATGGTTTACCACCTTTATCTAGAGCTTTAGGATGATTCTTCTTTAGTTTACGAATTACGATAAAGTTAATGACGCTTATCGAAACAAAGAGGGATATATAGAATAAAGTGATGATTGCAAACCTCCTTGTGCATATAACGCCCAAATAACAGGCTAAGTAATGGTTGGCTAAAATGTGTAGCGAAGCGAAACGTAGCCAACTGTTACGTGTCCTTGTTGATTTTCTTGTTAGGTGTATTTGAGTAAAACCCTTTATTAAACAAACCTAAAACAGTGCTAGGAATACAAAACACAAGAATAAACTTGAAAAAATTTAACTGCTCTAAACCAAACCTAAAGTAAAATAAAACACCCGTTGTAACTCCAGCTAAAGTGCCAACAAAAATACAATACAATAAATTAGGGTTATCATTAATTTTAAATAGGAACTTGAGATAAATTACATTTAAAATTGCAGCAATAAAAGCAGGGATTAAACCAACTAAATGACCATAAAAAAAGTAGGTTTCTGGTCCATCGTTAAAATCGGACTTTACCAGATTAATTAAAACGTATACTCCAACTGGTGGGCCAAAGGTTATAAAAAAAATTATTATCCCTACAATTGGCATCACCTTATTTTTAGATGGCTCCATAAATCCCTATACACCTAACGCCCTGTTAATGGGCAAAAAATGGTTTGCTAAAATGTTGAGGAACGAAAACAGCAAACTGTTTTTTGTCCTTATTTAACAGCTTGTTAGATTTACATTACACGCCTACACCAAGCCAACTGGGCTTCTGACAGCAAGTTAGCATTAGTATTTAGGTAACTTGTAGTGGTATCAATTATCCTTACAGCTTTAGTTTTCGTCTTATCATATGAGATTCTAGTTAACCTAGAGAATTGACCAGCATTAATCCACAAGCCATCGTACGATTTCACACTTTCTTCATAGAAGAAACAAAATTTCAATTTTCTCCTTTTCTTATAGCTTTTACTTGGTAAGAAATTTAATAGTGTTACGTATACATATGGTAAATATTCTGGTGTTAAATTGGCATAGCCGTATACATTTAGTCGACTTGCAACTTCTAGTAGCACTATAAATTCCTTGAAGTCCAATAAGGGAACAATATCTTTTGTTCTAGCCCAAAGCTTATCCATATTCAAGTCAGCAAAGTTTCGATTTTGTGCGACTACTTGGGGATTTGGTCTAGTTGGGCTAAGTCCAATATATGGGCGTGCTGCGGGATCTTTTGTAGGACAAAATAGGCTATCGTTATGGTAAAAATGTGCGTTAGCTTTTGTATGCCCAGCTTTTACTTTCATCTCTCTATTGCAAACGGGACAGTGAGCACTAGGCGAAAGGTTCATGTCTTCAAAGCCAAGTTGAGTAGCTAACTCCTTAAATCCCGCACAATCTATCAATTGATTCTTATAGGTTGGATTAGGGTGTTGTGGATGTAATGCTCTATGCAACTTTATACTCCTGTAAATCTAACGCCGTTTTAAGCGGCGAGAAACAGTTTGCTAAAATGTGTAACGAAGTGGAACCGAGCAAACTGTTACGAGTCCGACTTGAAAACCCTTGTTATGTTGCTGCTACGCTTTATCCCTCTCTTTTATATGTTCTTGAGTGGTTTCAGGGATTAGATCTGCGTACAAACCTTCCAACTCTTTGGGTTTGGTAATTAATTCTTCTGCGATAAAATTAAGTATCCCAAATAGCTTATGAGCAATTTCGGCATTATCTTCCAAGTTTATTTGCCCAGGATGAACAGCATTGTTACCAATAACTCTCAGCAAATCTAAAGCCTGTTGAATTTTAGGGCTTAACCCTTCGGCAACAAGCTCTTTGATATCAGCATTAATATTCTTACCATTTTTACCAACTTGCTTAAGTAATTTTTGAAGAGCTAACCTAAGTAAAGCAGTAGCACCTTTTGGTGATTCGATAAGAATGTTTGATGCCTCCACATAAAGCTCTTGAATATCATCATCCAAGTCACTATTTGGAGGTGGCAATGAAGTTGATTTGGGATAAGTTATTTCTTTATCAACCCAAACGCTAAAGTTTTCACAAGAAGAACAAGTCGCAACAGAAAATCCACTTGGTACGAATGAAGTAAAATTCCGTTTGAAATCTTGTTCTACATTTGTCAAAAAAGACTTCAAATTTGTTTGATAAAAATCCTGAATATTTGTTCTGTAATCCATATAAATATGGTGAAGGATGTCATTTGCTATTTTACTAGCATTACCCACACCAAACCAACGTTGAGTGGCCACTGTTTGGCAATGTGGACATTGAAATTTTTCGTGTCCGTACTCTGGTTTCATTTAATACTCCATGGTTTGATGGCAACATAACGCCCATATTAACAGGCTAAAAATAATGGGCTAAACTTGAGCGCAGCGAAAAGCGCCCGCTGTTTTTAGTCCTAGTTGAATTGCTTGTTAGCAGGAAATATACCCTACTTTCAAGCAACGAATTTGTAACGATGGCCACTAAACTAATTGATTATTATGAATAAATAAACCAATTTTTGAAACTATACAAAACTTTGATATTTAACGACTAGAAAATATACAGCCCCACTTAAATTCATTGCATAGTCGCTTATGGAAAACCAAGAATTAAACACCAAGCGATGAATTCACAAACCTTAAAAACAACAGAAATACTTTTACTGCTAACGCTTTGCTAAGCGGCTAAAAATGGCTGGCTATAATAGCGAGGAACGAGCACAGCCAGCGGTTTGTGTCCGTTTAAGCAACTTGTTATACCTTAATTTTCTTATCTCTTGCTATCCTATTTATGACATCAACTGCCATATGGACTAAATCCTCAGCTTCTTCAATTTCATAAATTTTTTCTGGATGATCAGTCGGATTTCTAAACCTCTTCCTTAAGTGTGTCAAATGCTCTAACAGAATACTTTCTGGTTGAGGTTTTTTAGGCTTATCAATTAACTCTCTTTCAAGTGGCCCCCATGGTCTACTGCTTTCTTTTCTAGGGAAATAAGCTCGATAAAGCATTCGAACACATTCTTCTATGCAACGTAAAATATGAAATGCTGCCGAAGTTGGACTTTCAAAGGCTAAATTTTTACAACAAGATTTTAGATCGTATTTAGCAATATCAGTTAGTGAGTTAAATACCTCTTTTCCCAAAATCAAATCTGGGTTATTTAACAAGTGATCTAAAGAAAAACGCCTAGGTGTTGGAGATGCAATAACGTGCTCTTTGCCTTCGCTAAAGACTGTATCTTCAATTGCGATGATACTTTTAAATAAATCGTCTCTTTGCTCTTTTGTTAACTTATTACTATTTTTATCTAGATCGTCTATTTCACTTAGCTCAGTAAAATCATCTTCTAGCTGTTTAAACTTTCTTTCGAATAAGTTGAATGAAACTCTGAACTCCAGTTCTTCAAGATCTCTTTTGAGCCACTGGAGGTTTTGCCAAATTAAATTGCTTCCAATGATCGAATCACCAACATTTCTACCTGCTAAATACCTAATGCGTCCACCAAGAACAATATACTTATTTGGATCCGTTAATTTCAACTCAAACTCCTTAAGGTATAACGCCCAAATAACAGGCTAAGTAATGGTTGGCTAAAATGTGAAACGAAGTGGAACGCAGCCAACTGTTACGTGTGATCTTCCCCCGATAAAATGGACACACTCCATTTCAATTTCCTGCTAATTCATACTCAGCAGGTGTTTTATATCCTAAACTCGAATGTAGACGTTGTCTATTGTAAAAGTAGTTTAGGTAACCTTT
>Ga0208643_1000872_pt1 | contig 18471 bp, 15 predicted proteins | sample VirMetDEL_Nov_12_FD_184516 | JGI IMG/M metagenome (GOLD analysis project Ga0208643, IMG submission 184516) | Aqueous microbial communities from the Delaware River and Bay under freshwater to marine salinity gradient to study organic matter... | ecosystem: Environmental > Aquatic > Marine >... | reverse complement strand
CTGAAGACCATCATTGGTTTGTGCCGCATTCATAGGATCAGTACGATAGACAGAGTCTAGGTTGGCTACTACACCGTTAGATGAAAACACAGACAAAAGTTTATCACCCATAATGTACTCGTCTGACTGTGATGCAACAAGACTACTCACTACATTCATACTGTTCAGCCAAGCATTACGGGTTTCTTCACTGTTAATAATATTAACTGGTTTAGTGGTTGACGTTACTGTACCAAGACCTTCCACAACCTTTTGGTATTCCTCAGGATTGTCAGCCACATTAGGTATTTCCATTAGGGATGGGTTTTCACCTGCACTAGAAGCTATAGGTGGTGGTGTATTCGTACCGAATATGTCCTCTAGTTTTAATTCCTCTGAAGGTGCTGACCAAATTTTATCCAAGGCATCAACAAAAGAATCTCCACGTTCACCAAGTTGCTTCTCAAGTATCTGACGAAAGCTATCTGGATTAGTTTTTATAAGAGAACGGATCGTTGCAATAGTAGCAGGGCTAAAGTCAGATCTAGTTAGAGCTACCTGAATTGTGTCTAGCTGAACATCAAGAGGATCTGTTGATACACCCTTTCCTATGTCATCTAACATACCGAACATTTGATCCTGAATAGACTTTACTTCAGGGTTGTTGTTAAAGTTAGAATACTTAGCTGATATAAGAGATCTTACAGAGGTAGTGGCTGACAAGTATTCTTCTCTTGTAACAATACCATCAGCCTGAAACTCAGCTACCTTACCAGCTAGAATATCAAAGTCATTCTGAATGCTTTCAACGATAGGTGTTGTCTTTACATCAAGACCTGCGGCTGCACGGGCATTTTGCAAAGCCACCTGTTGATCAAGGAATGCTGTTTCAGTTAAACTTTGCAGCACTTCTGAGTCAACTTCTTCTGAAGTAAAGTTAGGGTTCTGTGCTCTGACAGAAGCTGCTAAAGCCGTAGCTTTTTCACTAGAAAGAATCTGGCTCTTCTGGTATTCACCCTCATCTTGGTATCCTATGGCATCAAAGTCAACACCTGACACACCTGAGTATAGACTTTTTAATTCGGCAGGAACATCTTTAATACCCGATGTAACAAGCTTAACAGCAGCTTTGTTTAGGTTAGACTTAAAGGGTTTGCCTTGTTCTTTTAGGTCTATTGCTCTGTTTATTTCATCGCCAAACTCAGCTAATTGTGCTGAAGCTATACCAGCTTGTGTTGGTCTGGAAGCATCAAATACCTTTAAGGCTTGTGTAGCTGTGTCAGCCAATGCTGCAACAGGACTAAACTGACGAGGTGCTTGAACTGGCTGCTCATACCTAATTTCAGTTTCAAGTGTAGGATTAAATACTGACATAAAGTCTACCTCGTTGTTTCAAGTAGTTGTTCTGCTTCTGTGGCTCTGCCGATACGCCGTAACTGTTCTACACGTTCAAAGGTTGTCGTGTCTGAGAACCCTCTTAGTACCTGATCTCTTAGTCGTTGGCGTAACTCAGGACTTAGCCCTGTGAATCGACTAATAGACAAATAAATACTGTCCATGTATTCGTTAGCTCTTTCAGCATCTTGGTTATTGACAGCATCCCAGAACAAATTTATTCTATTATCTATCTCTTTAGAATACTGACGATAAGTTTTATTGGAGCTATAGATAATATCTTTTGAGTCGTAGACTTGCTGTACTTCTTCAAGAGGGATACCTGCTGCTGCAAATAAAGCATCCATGTTCGTAAAGTTTGCATCTATTCTAGCCCCTGTTTTAGATGAGTATGTTCCGTACTGTAAGATACCGTAAGCTTTAGACAGGTTGTCTACGAACTTAAAGTTTCTGAACAACTCAATTGTTTTCTCCTTGACAACAATTTCGTCGCCACGTTTAATAGCCCCTAGTGTTTGAGCAAAGTCAACTAATGCATCACCAGCCTTACCCCCACCTGCACCACCAACAATCTCAAGGGCAGATGCATCACGATAGTTTCTAAAGGTGTCTACCACACCATCACCTAGAGAGACACGACTTGCTGCTGACACTTCAGGTGCACGATCACCTACTAGCCTGTCATCAGCCCATGCAAACAGAGCATCGATAGGTCCATTCTTTACTAGCCTATACATATCGTTGCCAGCTTCTATCTGCATATCGTCGGGAAGGTAGCTGTTCATAGAATCCACGGCTGATGAAGTAGCTGAAGATAAGCCTAGCCCTGTCATACCAAAGAACGGTCCTACCATAGCAGCAAAGCCCATTCTTTCCCGTACCGTAAGATCTTTTCCTACGAAGATACCTTCAAAGGATCTTAGCATATAGCTGTAGAACTGAGTGGGTACTCTCAGCAAACCTTGTTGAACCTGAGAACGGCTCATGTTTGTCATGTTTAAGGAGTATGCCTGTTCTTTATTTGTAACCCATGTACGTCCTTCAGGAGACAATATAGATTTGTCAGGGTTCTGAGCCTTCCACTTACGGACTGCTGCACCAAAAGATGTCACACGAGTTATTTGTTCCCCCTTATTGAAGAAGAACATACCTGCATTCATAGTTTTCTCCCAACCTTTGTTGAGAGTATTGCCTACAACACGAGCAGTTTTCTTACGAGAACGAGAGATAGAGTTTGTCGGTGCTTGATAACCTTCAATAAGGTTTGTCGGGTCAATCTCATAACGAGCACTGTCAATAAATAGTTGACGCACCTCTGTCATTTCATCTTTGCTGTAACCAAACCGTTTAGCCATACGATCAAGCATAATGTCTAAAGGTTTACCCTCTAGCTTTAAAGATTTCAGAAGAAGATTACCCATGACAGCACCTTTTATACCGTCATCTAAACCTGCCATACCCACAATGTTTATTGAATGTGCCGCTTGAAGAAGCATCTGAAAAGGATCAGCAAAGAAGGTTGTCTTAAACCCAAAGTTAGTCAAAGCATGTGCAGGGTTGCTAGGGTTAAACTTAACACCTATGCTGTCATAGACAAGATTAGACATATCCTGTGACACACGATCAGCCCACTTGTCCCCCCAACCTTCAGCACCTTGACGCATCTCTGTTATATTCTTGCGTTCATATATTTTTCTTATGATAGGATTAGTTGAATCCTTAGGCAAGTAGTTCTCTATATTTCTATAGTAAGCTCTATAGTTTATATTAGGACTATTTGGTTCAGCTAGTTGTTTAATCTTTTTACCTAGTGAAACCTGAATAGCATCATTGTAATTAGAGAAAGCTAACCGTCTGCTTTCAGTATTAACTTGATTTAATACCGCATTAATTGGGTTGTCATTAGCTGTAGACAGACCACCAAAGTGAATCAAAGGATTGTCATTACGTCTGTTAGAGAAGATAGCAAACTCTGTCAGTGATCCATTAGGAACGAATGCATCTTCCTGTCCAGCGGTAAAGATGTTTTCATCACGGCGTTTAGTTGCGAACTGAAGATCGTCTACGTCTAGGTTTAACCCTGCATCTATTGCAAAATCCTCAAAGTCTTTTACTTTAGTTAAAGCTGGATACCAAGAGTTGTTAGCCTTGACAAGATCATCTGACAAAACACCTGCCTTCAATGCTCTGTAAAGATTACCCATCTGTTTAGCAGCCGTAGTAGCTGACTTAGTTGAACTAGCTGACAGAGCTACCTTTAAAGGCTTGCCATTTTTGTCTAGCATTACAACAAAGTCAGTTGCCTCAGGGTTTACACGAGGGCCACCTGCATTATAACCTAGTGCATCTTCAGGCTCTAAAGGTTTTATTGTACGGGTGTCCACTACATACTTGATGCCACCAATGTCCATGTCAATTTCAAAGACATTAACCATAGGTCCATCGTAGTCATCCTTGGTAAATTTTACCCCTGAATCAGCATCGATAAACTCATTAACATCTGAAGGTAGCTCTCCTAGTTTTTTACCAGCTAGGAATGTTTCTTCTCCACCAACATTAACAGTTATCCGACGATAGCCATTTGCATGCATTCTTCTGACAAGACTTGTGGCACGTAAATGGTAAGTGTGGTCAGACAGATTGACCAAGGCTCTGTAACCATCTAGTACTTTTTGAGAAGGTGCTAGGCCTTTATGGTCAGCCCTCCAGAGATCACTGAACTCGTCATCTGTAAACCAGTTTCTTTGAGAGGACAAATCCTGAGACTGTAACCTCTGAATAATATCCCCTACTTCATCGATCTCTTTACCTGACATCTTGTTGACTTGATCAATCATTGGCTTATTAAGTTGATTAAGTCTAACAGCACCACTTTCAGCACGGTAGGCTAAGTTAGTTGCATCAGCATTGTCAAGTAGGTGATACCCAGAAGTCGGTAGTCTTTGGAATAGTTTGCTGAACAGCTTACCTGTCACACCCTCTACGTGTTGCAGTTGAGCATACTTGTCAGTCTTAATGAAGTCATCCATCTTAATTACTTCATCTACCTGAACAGCATATGCACCTTTGTCAGCATTGATAGCTACGACATTAGCTTCAGGTACATTCTCAGCATACTTTTCAGCAGCATCTTTAGTTAAAGCTTTGCCTGTCTTTGGATGACCAAGGAGAACGGTAAGTTTCTCTGTTCGTCCGTCAAGCTTTGAGTTGATAACACCCCGATTAAGTGTAGATGCAATGTTACTAACCCTAGTAGTGATATATTCTTGTAATAGTTTTTGATCATATATGTCACCCATAGTACGTCCAACGTACTCAAAGGCTTCCTTTGTTACTTGTGTGGCTGTATGGTTATTCATAGCAGCTTGTCCTAGTGGACGTACAGGAGCATTGTCAGACAAAGGATCTGTAAGGCTTGGCCCCATGCTTGCTAAGTTCTCAGGGTCATCTGAACGTGCAGCTATATTCTCAGCAACATCCGTTGCAGCATCAGGTCCATTAATAACACCTGCACGAGTAGATGCTGTGGGTGACTGAGAAATATCTGTAATTGTTTTAGCAATCTTTCTAATTTCAGCTATACTATCAGATGTTTCTACAACTTTACCATCTACTCTAAGTTCTACAACTTCTTTACCGTCTGACCCTTTACTTGTTGTTATTGTAATAGCCTTTTTAGAAGAGGGCTTTGTAGAATTTTGAGAAAGAGTTATTAGATTTTTACCAGCCTTTACACTCTTAGCGCCTATGCTGAAACCAGCTGACACAAAAGGGAATATGTCGATAGCCCCAATAATAGCCTCAGTAACAGCTATGTCGTTGTTCCCGAACCTTTCGATTGTTGCATACAAATCAGCAACAGCAGCAGGGTTATCCGCAAACAAAACACCCTGACCAAGATACTCATCTAGTCTTGTGTCAAGCAATGTTTCATACTCTTCCATAGACATATTACCTGCAAGAGCACGAGCAAACTCTTCTGAAACATTCTTACGTTTCATTGTAAGATCTTCAAAGGCACCGATAGGAAACTGTCTTAGGATGTAACGATCAAACCAATTCAAGACTGAACCAGCATTCGTTGAAGCTGCACGATCCTGAATAGCATCAGTTAGTTTGTCAACTGTTAGCTGATACTTCATAGATGCTAGGTTCTGTGCACTTGTAAGCCTAGGGTTATCCATAGCATGGAATGAGTTATCGAAGTAGTCACCAATAGAAACAAGATCAGAACCCTTCTTGGCCTGATCCTGTAATTCTTCTGCTGTCTCATATACTTCAGCACCCTCATCTGTGTAAGAACTTACAGCAGCAGACAAAGCTAAGTTTACTCTCTCAGTTATCTCAGCATGAGGTATCTCTAATTCTTCAGGTAGTTTACCTGTAGCACCTAGGACAGCAGTATCCTTTCGTTCAACAGCAGATGAACGAGGATCTTCTATAGGTGTGACGTTAGTTTCTTCTTCATCATCACCTAAGAAGACTGACTTTATAATGCCCTGTCCTAGAATAGTTGCCATTAACTAAAGTACCTTTTAATTATGCTAGACTTGCTTATCTTTAGGGGTTGCCGCCAGTAGAACTACCAAACTTAGGAGGCCCTGTCATACTCAAAGTCTGCATACCCAAATTAGCTATGGCTGATCCTGTTTGTGACCTTGCCATAGCTGCTTGCTGTTGAACACCCAAGGCTGAGATCTGCCCAGACAATTGCCCTTGCATACCTGAATACCCTAGGCTAGACCCTAGCTGAGACTGTAGGCCTGTAAGACCACCAGCTACCCCTGAACCACCTGCTGCACCCAGTGCTTGGGTGGCTACTAAGGTCTGAGATCGTTGCATCTGGGCTTGTCTCAAGGCTTGCCTACGAGATCTAGTCGCAGCTAATTGTTGTTGACGTTGCTGTGCTGCTGCTTGTTTTTTACCTGCAATTGTAGCTTGGTCAGCTTGATAGATACTATAACCTGTTCCAGCGGCGGTGATAGCCGCAATTGCTGCTATTTCTAATCCTGTTCCCATTTAAGACTCTGCCTTTTTAATGTATAGATTTTCGTGATGTTTAAAACCCAACTTTTTTAAAATTGGATCATAAGGTTTTTCTACCGTAGAGTTAAAAAGAAAAACATCTACACCCTTTTTCTTTAAGTCTTCTAAAGAATACTTTATTAAAAAGTACCCAGCCAAACCTTTTCGATAGTCTTTATCTAAAAATAAAACATCATTTGAAGCAAAGACACTACCTTTATAATGAAGGTGGTTTCTTGCGAGAACCCCCAAGTATCCTACTAAAGCGTTGTTTTCTCTAGCTGTATATACTCCAAAACATCCAGCCTGATATAGCACATCATACGAGGACCAATCTGGGTCTAACTTTAAATCTTCTAAACCTGTGTCTTCCCAATTTTTTAAAATTAAATCGTTAGCTTCAGGTTTAAGTTTTAGATAGTCTTCTTCTTGTATTATAAGATTTCTATATTTAAGCATTAATACCTAGGGTTCCTACCTTGGACAATACCCCATCCAATAAGTATGAAGTCCTTGCCAGTTTCACTTTCGTATCTTAACCTCATTGAACGTCCATGTCCACGAAGTTTTACACGAGAAGTTATAACATCTTCAGGGTAATCATACAAGTCTAAATTGTTAGGATCTACAACAACTGGATACTTTTTTCTGTATACTTGTTGAGAAGGGCTAAAGGTTTCTCTAAAGTCAAAGGAAGATGAGACAAGAAGACCTGAAGGATTAACAGCCTCGTATCCAGCCTGAGGGTTTCCTGTAAATCCTGTCTCAGTTACCCGACAGTAGGTGACAAGGTAAGGTGCATTCTTCTTTAAGATAGCATCCCCTACGAAGTCATACCCTGTTTCAGCAAAAGATGTGTAGTCAGTCTCACCCCAATCCTTGTAGTCACCACCTGAAAAAGAACCCATAGTAAGTCTGTTACTAGGTATTTGGTCAGCAGTAGCACTAACAAGTAGAATTATGTTTGGATCACCTGTGTTGTGGTAGTTTATAGCTGTTGAGACAACATCATCACTTCCTGCTACAACATCATCAGATCCATTTACAACATCTCTGACTAATTCATCTGAACCAAAACCTGAGTAAAACTCAAAACCAACAATAAAAGCCTCGTACTGTTGTGATGTTTTGTCTTCAATCTTCCAAGGGTAGAAAGCACCAAGAGTTATGTCAAGTATTAAAAAGTTGTTTATCTTATACTCAGGTGAAGCGTCCTTGTTAGGATAGCCCCAGTATATTCTTTTGTTAATAGGATCAAACTTACCAATAACTTTTTCTCTAGCATCAGCATCAATACTATCCCAGAAACTCTGTATAGTTGTTACAGAAATATTCTGTTCAGCACCTTGACCTGACACTGGATCAGTGCTAAGTGTGTGGATACCGTAACGTGACCACCAGAAAGGTGCACCATCAGCAGCAACAAAACTCTGAGCATTAAGAATACCCACACGGCTTACACGGTTGACAGAATAAGCATCAGCTTTAAACACTCCGTCAACACCACTTATCTGCCAGACACCATTCTCAGCAAATACATAAATAGAACTCTGGTAAGCATACAGCCTTTGTATTTTGTCAGCATCAGGTATTGTAATCATGCCACCATCAGTAGGAAGCAAAGTGGATAAATGTTCAGAGGTAGGATCATTTTGTTGATAACAAACACCTATATCTTCTCTTGAGTCAATAAGTTTAGAGAATACAATAGAACCGCCGTATTCGGGGTCATCTAAACCCGCAAAGAAAACTCTTCCTGAAAAGGCTTCACAAGATCTCCAACGAGAATTTATAGGATCGGTAAGATCAGCTGATAAAAGTGTAGCAGTAGGTAATAGGTAGTTTGCAATTACAACCTCACTTTGTCTAGAAGAGTTATTAAAGAAGTCTAATACAAAGTGTCCGTTGCCTGAGAGAGAATTACCCCCGTCTATTTTTTTCCACTCATCTACATCAAACTGATCTGAAGTATTTTTACCTGAAAACCAAGGATGAGTTAATGCGGGAAATTTATTAAGAGTGCTAGAATTAGCCCTGAAATAGTATAAAGCTGAAATTTCATTGCTTGACACAGTTCTTCCAATGTTTTTAGAAGCCCACCCTGAATTTAAAGTATCGTATATACGGGCGTCACCTATTTCAGCAGGAGTTACTGAACCTGTAGTTATGTGCAGATTTCTTAAATTAGTCGTAAAATATCTAAAGTCTCTTACTTTAAAATCTATTTTTTCTATTTGAAAATATTTTTGACCATTAACCCCTGTAGAAATACCGTTTAACCTTAAAAAACCAAAAGGTGAGCCATTTGTTCCACTAAAAATAGAATCTTCGTCAGATGCAGTCCCTACCCTTACATAACCTTGAGTGATACTTGCTCCAGTTAATTCTACAGTTCTTACAGTAGCAAAAGTATTAGTTGTGGCTGGCGTCCAAGGAGTGTTATGAGAAGAACCTGCGGTAACAGTTTCAGTAATAACTACTCCAGAGGTATTTGTACCTGTAACAATAAAAGACATTGCTGACGAAGGATATTCAACTCTCATGTGTACTGCGGCTGGTGTGCCAGAACCTGAAGAGTCTGTTGAGCCAACAAGAGCAGCTATTTCTTCTGATACTGTAAAACTATTTCCAATAGTTGCGTGTGTTCCTATTAATAAACCATTAATAGAAGAAAATGAAAGTGCGTTTGCTTGCTTGTCCATACCCGTATAGGCTGGACTGGTATCAACATCAGCTAAATCAACAAACCCTAAGTACTTTCCAGAATAAGGAGGTGCACTTTGATCGTAGAAAATAACAAATTGTCCGTTGTGAACTGCAAGGTACTCTACGTCAGGATTACCTGCAACATTCTTCCACGTAAAACTAGCCAAAGGTTTAGTACCATTTAAAGCAGCTTGAGTAGCAGTATTTAAAACGTGATTATCCTCTAGCTTAACACCTAGTCTACGTCTACGAGTACCATCACGCCGTAAATCACAGTTCAACTCATCTGTAGAGGCACCTTCAGGAAAAGTCATCTCACCAGCCTCAGTGATCAAACCTTTAATAAAGTTATTAACTGCCTTTTGATTTAGACTTTGCGGCATTTCGTTCCATCTCTCTTTGGTCTGCGTACTCTCTTACCCGTTTAGTTTTAGAAACAGGTTTGTTCCGCAAGTACCGTTCTAGGGCATTCTGTGCTGCTGGTATGTTCGTGTATCTACCTGATAGTTCTTTAGGAACTGAACCACGTTGATAACGAATAGTAAAAAACCTATAACCACCAACCTCTTTTTCAATGTATACTTCAGCTAGTAACTTATCTGATTTACACAAACAGTATTGTTTTTCTGTATCGTGTTCGTACTCAATCATTAATGTCTTCCGTAGTAATTCCTAATGTTAGGACGTTTAGTTTTATACTGGTCATTCATAACGTAAGACTTTAAACGACGAGCGGCCTGTTCAACCTTAGGGTCTGAACCACCTTTGAACAGTGAGAAACAAGTTGACTTAGCTTCAGCTAAAAGCAATGGCATCAATGTGTTATCTAGGTCAGGTGCAAAAGAATCTGTCTGACTAAACGTAGGATACACAGAACCAAAGGCTCTTATCTTAGATGACTGTAGGGTTGTATCTACAGCACTATCGTAAGAGTTCATGATAACATACTCATCATCGAATGATGTGTAATAGCTAGGGGCTGTAGTTGTTCCGACAAAGATGTCTAAGTTACCATCGTAAGTCTCTACGAGTAAACCTGACTCATCCATGTTGTCTAAGAAATAAACTGGATCAACAAAGGCGACTTCAGCAAAGTCTTTCTTAGCCACAGTTCCTACGTTATACTCTACTCTATCAATGTGTTTTGTGTTAGTAGGGTACTTGAAGTGAGTGGGTTTAGCTGAGTTAGCCATAGCTGTCAATGTCATCAGCTTATTGTGCTCAGGTATTTCACGGGCAGCAATAATATTGTAGTAGGTATCCTCTACTACTGATCCAATCTGTTGAGCCTCAACGGTATCTGAAATGCTATTGACATCCTCAGAATCCATGTCTGACAAAATAGATTGTACAATTTGTAAAAGAGTTGTCTTCATGATGTACGATCCACGGCTATAAGAAGCATTACATCAACGTGACTTGAAGGTCCACCGTCACCATTAATCCTAATGTAACTTCCTGCCGTTACTATGTTGTTTGAACTAGGTGACAAAACATCTACATTCCCCGCAGCAGACCCTGCCTGAGTAACCGTTAAGTTTCCCATCGAAACACTAGAAGAATTATAAGCTGTTATAATTAAATCTGATCCAGCGATTGCAGCAGAAGTTACTGTTTGAAGTTTAGAAACTGTACCTGCATTTATAATAGGAACATAAATGTCTGTTGCTGTTGAAATATCATGGATGTGAACGGTAATTAAATCTTGTCTAGCTGTCCAAGCCCCTGAAGCACTACCATTAGAAACGTATACCCGACCACTGTGGGAAGTACCTGCTAATCCTTTAGGTTCATGTAATTCATTACCTGTAAGTGCATTATGTTGTACGTTAACCATTAGAAACCTCTGCCAGTGTTTTAAGTATTATACATATAAATATAAGTGTTGTCAAGAGAAAAGATGGCCCCCGAAGGAGCCACCCTTAATTTTATTATAGACCGGGCTTAGTTACGATAGTAACAATACCTTCTGGACGATACTTCTTAACACCATAACGAGCAGTAGTTACATACTCGTGGCGTTGATAGTCCTTGTTGTACTCGTAGTCTACCTCTGGCATTTGACGCCATGCACCCACGAATGGGTTAGCACCTGCATCTGATGAGAAAAACAAGTTAGCTACACCTCGTGGATTACTTCCACTAAAGTCGTTAGCAGTTGAACCGTCCTTTTCTTTCAAGGCTGCATCAGCTACTGTTGCCTTCAAGTAGTTAGATGTATATACGTCAAAGCCGTAGACGTTAGCTACGAAACGCATACCTGTTGCTACACCATCACGAACAATACCTTCCCACATTGGGTTGTTAGACACGTTGACAAGGTTCGTCAGTGTGTTAATTTGATATTCAACAGATGGATCAACAATTGCAACCATTCCACGATCAGGAACATTGGCTTTCTTCAAGGTATAACGAGCATACGCAAAGTCAGAAAGTTCCAACTTACCGGCATTACCGCCTGAAATACGATGAGCAATACCGTTCTGAAGTTCTTCTGAGTTACCAGATACACCAACTTCAGGCGAGGCAAATGTAGTAGCCTCAAAGTGCTCCATAATTGCACGTTCTTGTTCAGGAACAAAACGAGCCTCTAATTGAGCAGCATAGAATGAGTCCTGAGAAGCTTTCTTAGTAAGGTAAGAAGCTGATTGCAGGTACTGATCAATCGTGAATTGAAACTCCGCTGTGTCCATAGGAACGTATGCAACAGCATTGTCTTCTGTATAGCTCTGCGCAACGGTTTCTCCGATGGTTGGGATTGTAAAGGTTGTTCCGTCAGGAAAACCCTCTAGCATACGGACATACCGTTGTGCTTGCATTTCATCCCGAAGGATGTCTTTTAGTTCTGAGGAGTAAACCTCTGAACGGATAAGCCTTTGCATATCCGCATTTGATGAAATCATACCAGCCATTTGCTAGTCCTTTCTATGAGTTGCCGAATTTATCACCCATCTTCATCTTATCTTGGATAAGTTGTTGTTGAATTTTAGGCGAATAATATTGATTAGGATTTTCTCGACGTAGACTCTGGTAATAAGACCAGTTCCTATCAGCCGAGGCTTGCATGTTGACACCCTCAGTACGAACCGAACCTTGAACCATAGGGCTAAAGGTCTTTTCTGGTTGACCGATAAGAGTAAAGAATGCTGAAGGAGATTCAGATGCAATGTCACGTAAACGATCCATTGACATACCTAGCTCTTCAGCTTTTTTCTGGACTGTAGCCGCCGCTTCAGTACCAAAAGAACTTTCTAACTCTTTATCAACTTGAGAAAGATTCTGCTGTACAGTGCTATTCTTCTCTCGTTGAGTAAGTGTCTTTTCAACAAGGCTCTTCAAAGTATCCTCATCAACAACTCCAGTGGTATTCTGTGTGTCAATGCTACCATTATTATTATTGGACTCTCCGTTATTCACTGTGGTAGTTTCAGTGGCCTTATTTTGGAGTTGAGCTAGAAGATCGGCTTGATAATCTTGCTTCTTCATATCCTCTCGCATCTGGACTAATTGATCTTCAAGATTCTTAATATAGCCATCTGCTTCAAGTTTACCTTTAGCAAGAGTCTCAGGGTCACGCCAATTCTCACCCTTTGTCTCTACGAGTTTATCCAGAAAGGATGCCTGTGGTGAGGCTTCTGTCTGTGTTTGCTCTGCGTTCTGTTCAGGCTGTTTGGTTGCAGCGCTGTCAGTAAATACCATAATTTTATTCCTTGTCTAAGTTGATAATGTCAAGCACTTGGGTTAGTGCTCTGTTGTAACCGATACGATCAGCTACTTTGTGTGACCAAGAAGGACAATCGTAGTCCATCGTAGTCGGTCTATTCTCAAGCATAGACTCAAGAATTACTTCAAGACGTAGGAGGCTTTCTCTGTTAGATGAAAGCACTTGACTAACTTTAGCCTTTTCTTCCTTTGTCTTACAATCTTTGAACCAAGAAGATTTCATTATTTTTGCTGTTTTGCTGCCATCTTCTTTATAGTTTTAACTGGTTCTTTTTTCTTGGCTTTACCGCCATAAGGTTTATTCTTTGGCATTATAATCCTAGCTCCTGTGCTTGTGCTAATACTTCTTGGTTTTCCATCTCAGCTTCTTGGACTTGTAACTGTGTTTCTAGTTGTTCTTGGACTGAGATATTCTCCCCGAACAATGTCATTTCGCCTAACTCTTCTGCGAGTATACGGGCAAACTCTTTGCCTGACATGTGGGCTGCAACTGTTGGGTCTTGTAGTTTTAATTGGTAAAGCTGGGTAAGGCTCTGTACTCTACGTGCACGTTCAGCGAAGTGTCTAGCCCCCATAGCTACGATCTTACCATTAGCTGTAATATCATCTTTAGTTATAGTTCTAAAGATAATAGCATTAGCTGCACTGTCGAACACACGAACTGTGTCAGCTATATTCATTCGACGTCTTGATACTTCAAACATCGCATTCAAGATAGGCTCCAAGAATACTCTTTCAAAGTGTGCTGTCTTATGTTCAAAGATGCGTGAGGATGCATTCTGTAGGGTTTGCACCTCAAAGGCTGTCTTCTCCCCTGCTGTACGTATTCCCATAGCTTGACGGGGTGCACCAGCCATCTCTTCCATCTTGTCCTCTAGTGCCCTAATTTGCAGGTCAGCGTTCAAAGCTGTTACATCAGGGGCTAAGTAACCTACGTCACCCTCTTCTCCCATGTATATACGGGTAGCAGGTGCGAAGTCAAAGTCTTCTACGTCACCCCTGATTTTAATAATAGGGTAAGCGATCTGATCGAATACGTCAGCCTTTAGGTTTTCTAGGTGGTCAATACGGTACTGCATACCGACAAGATTGTCTAGTGGACCCATAGCATATAGGTTGTCAGGACGAGGACGCCACCCTGCATGAAAGATAGGAGCATGACCAAGATAGCTAGGGTTCTCTTGATTATCTAAAACATAGGCTCTGTCTACAATTGTAATGATACGATCTTCATAAAGAGTATCTGTCAGACTATCGTAGAAGTCTCCATAGAAAGTAAGGATTTCTACATAGTTTGATTCGTAGTATTGCTGAATAGATGAGAACCCATCAGCAAGGTAGGCGTTAGACTTAGCTTGTTCTTCTGAACCTTTGACAGAAGCCCTAGCATTTACCATCTTTTGGAAAACCCCTTGCATGTATTCCTTGCTAGGGTCTGACTCAATCATCTTACGAACTTCACCTAAGGTTTTAATCGACTTAATAATCTTAGGAGATTTTTCAAATGAAGATGCTGTTGGATTAAAGCATAGATCAAAGGGTGAGATACGAACCAGCTTAGGCCCGATATAGTTTACTACGAGGCTGTCGTCTTTTTTACTTTGGTAGTTTTCTTCCCATGTGACTGTGGCGAAGCAGTTCCCATATTGAATGTAGTCGTATAACAGATCTGAGGAAATGTTGACAAAATCAGATTGGGCCAGTTTGTTTTCCATGTAAGATTGAATAGCATCACGTTTTACCTTTATGTTATCTTCACGAGTTTTAGCCTCAAACTTAAACCATGTCTTCTGAGGGAATAAGGTTGAGAAGTAATTAGCATGGAGATTATCCATGATTTGAGTTAGCTTGGGGGTAGTGGTACTGTTAGACCAAGGAAGCATAGCATTCTTAGTTGTCGTAGTATCCGTAGCGTATAAGTAGTTTCGGAGTTCTTTCCACTCCTCAACCTTTTTATCACGCAGAGTAGACCATTCAACCCACCGTTCAGAAATCTGAACAGCCATGTTGTCAGGACTAATTATGTTGTCTAAGTCTAATGTTTCGCCAGCCATTAACGACTACCCCTAAATTTATTATTTGCCCACACAATATTATTACTGTTGTTAGCTCTTCTTGCATTCCTAGCTGGTTTAACAGCCATGTCTACTACTGAAGCAAGAGCATCTATTACATCATCGTGTGGTGGATTACGTGAAGATAGTTCTTCTTCTAGTATTTGAACATTACCCCCACGGTAGTGCCATATGCTCATGTTATCATACCTAGGCTCTAAGATAGATGAGATACGTTCTTGTTTATTACCTTGACTTTTATTAGGTCTAAACTCATCTATACTAATGGCTAGTCCATGTTGCTTGATAAGTTCTTTGAGTTGTTTGACGATTGCCATTTGTGCAACGGTTGTTTCTGCTCTGAGTTTTCTAAAGGACCACTTGTTGGACAAGTGTAAGATGTGCTCGAAGTAATCAGAGATTCGGTCAGTCCTGAATCTATCGATGTCCAAGACGTAGATGTTGTTGTCTGCATCTATTCCTACCACTACTATTGCTGTATAGTCAGCACGTTTGTTTAAACTAAATGCAAAGTCAACTGCTGCAAATACATTTAGTCGGTTATTTCTGTAATACATATAACCGTTTTCTTCACGGATATGCTTGCGTTCATAGTACTGAAACTTATCTGGGCTTACAGGAACATTGTCAGGATCAGATGGATCGTTGTAATACTGTGCTCTAAACTGCCCTTTGTCTAAGTACTGACCTCTCTTCTTAGAAAGGATCTTCATGTCAAAGCCAAACCACTTACCGTCTTTACGTTGGCTACGAGGCCAAAGGAACTCTCCTGTTCCATCCCCTCTTGCTTCTACTGGTTTCTCAAATACCTCATAGATATTTTCTTCACCTGTCTTTTCACCCTGATCAGTGTACAGATCCTCTGTCATCTGAAGTAGATCATTGTAAAGATCTGCTGGGTGATACCTTGTACCTACTACCCATTCACGAGCTTCAGCACCTTCAATAGATGACAACAGAGAGTACTGGCTTTTTACCTTATTGCGACCCTCTCCTGTATAGGCATTCTCATAAACAACCACATCATCCAATACCGCAATGTCGCAGTGCATTCCAGTAAGGGAAGTAGTGAGGCCACCAGTAAATACAGAAGGGTCACGAACATTCTCTTTCTTACGTGCAGGGTGATCTAAAGAAATCTCTGAGTTAGTCCATCTAATCCGTTTACCTTCATCAGCATTAACATGCTCAGGCCAGTAGCGACGATAGATCTCAGATGTTAGAATACCCTTGACAAATCCTAATTGTTTCTCAGCTAAATTGGCTGTAGCCGATATGTATAGTATACGCAATGTTGGGTTCTTTGTCAACTCCCAAGCGACACGAAACGCAATTAATCTTGATTTTCCGTGGTCACGGGGAAACAAAAGAAGCTGATGGCTCTTATAATCAGGTCTTGTCCACCAGTTACAGACGTCCTCATGACACTGACCTAAGACTTGTTCAGGTGCCACAAGTTTAATAAATGTAACTAAGTCACTCTCAGCCGCTGTACGAATATCAATAAGTGTTGACATTACAGAACTCGTCTCCAGTTAGAACCGTCCTTGTAGTAAATAGCAAGAGGTTCGACCCAAGAACTATTGTCGTTTGCATAAGCTGCCTGAACAAGAACCCACGTACCGTTTTGATTAATGTACATCTCACTGCCAAAAACTTGAACAGTAGCTGATGACAGTAAGCTAGTCGAACTTACCCCTGTAAAACTAGCATTAATAGTTTTACTAGCAGAAGAACTTAAAGCAGATGACGCAGTTAAAGAACTACTAGCAAGTTTTTTATGAACAGCTTCTGCTTGTAAACTACTCGAACTAATTAAATTAGCTGCTGCATTTCTTTTTACTAATGGGTCAAAAGATATAGTGCTTGAAGCAACTAAGTTTGAATTACCATTTAGTTTTTTAAAGGCTACAGATAGTTTACTACTTGTGGAAGCTAGACTTGCAGATCCAAAAGTTTTTACTGTACCTACAGAAGAAAGGGTGCTCGACGCAACTAAAGAAGAGCTACCCTGTAAAGTTACTCCTGCAACAGCCCCAGTATCCGCTAGTGGGGCAGACGCTAGTGGGCTGAAACCTAGCATGTATTACTCCTTAAACGGCAGTAGATCCTGACATGTCAGACTGAGCCATTACCCAAGAATAGCACTTGTCCAAGAATGTAGAGCCAGATGCAGCTTCGATGTCCGTAAGGTTTGCGTTATAGCGCTTAAAGTCTACCTCACGGGTATCATCATCAGGCGTTGCTGTAGCATATGCACTCAAGTCAATCATCACCATGAACTTTGGATCAGTTCCACGTTGGCGTGATACAGCCGCTGTCACGATGCGGTAGTATGCGTTATTGAAGGCTATGCCATACTGAGAGGCACCTTCTGCGATATTATGTTGAATAGCCATTTGGTATCTCCTTTTAGGCGTAAGTTAGTTCAGATGTGGTAATGCTAGTAGTCCATCTGATATTGGTTGATGCTGCACCAGTTACTTGTATTTTTAAGCAACCGTTAGTTGTGTCAGCGGATAAAGCCATGCCCCAAGACGGTGTGTTGTCTAAGACAGTAGTGGCTGAGTTTACTAATACAGTTGTGCCAGCATTAGCTTCCCTACGAATTAGTCCTTCTATCTTCCATGCTGCACAAGCTGTACCATCACCTGCTTTTTGACGAGCTACGATAGTGCCGTGAAAAGCGTAAGCACTGTTGTTGGGCAGAACAATTTGATTAACAGTACTCGCACCCGGGCGGGTTGCGTGATTTGTAACCATTGCAGTGGCAGTGGCATCAGTTGTATCAGCCATCAATGGATATAAGCCAATTTGAGCATCACCCTGATTGGCATGCTGACTGCCAGAAAACTTAATAGATGACTCGATATTGTTCTGACCAGCGTTCCCAATACAAATTGAATACGTTGCAGAAGCTAAAGAGTTACGACCAAGAGAAACAGAAGAATCTCCAGTGGCAAATGTTTGAGCGCCAAGGGCATGTGCCCCCCAATTAGTAGCGTTTGCCCCAAACCCAAATGCACCACTGTTAGAGCCAGTTGCTTTTGCCCAATTCATTATTGCAGCGGCCCCAGAACCACTAGCACCATAGCTAGATGAATTACTTGAGATGTTTGCTGCAAAGCTGTCGGTTCCTGAAGCGTATGCCCTGCCTAGAGCAATAGCTTGGGAACCTGCGCTTTGAGCGTTGTATCCTAGTGCGATTCCTGAGTTTGTACCATCACCTACAGCCGTACTTGTAGAAGGGTTGATGTCAGAACGTATAGCTAGATTAAATCCACCCTCACCAATGATCCAACGACCACTTGTATTATCCCATATAATTTTAACTAACTCGCCACGAGATAATGTAATTGTTTGCGGGCCGTTGCTCCACCCAAACTTTTCAATGCCATTAGCGTCGATAACTACTCGCTCGTCTGCGCCAGTGTTTGCATTCGATATGGTGACATAAAACCCATCTCCAAGAGATGCCCCTGCCGTAAGTGTAACAGTTCTGTCTGATCCTGCACCTGCATACTTAATAATTTTGCCAAGGTCTCCAGAAACAACTGTATAGTCGGCT
>Ga0208643_1000871_pt1 | contig 18526 bp, 19 predicted proteins | sample VirMetDEL_Nov_12_FD_184516 | JGI IMG/M metagenome (GOLD analysis project Ga0208643, IMG submission 184516) | Aqueous microbial communities from the Delaware River and Bay under freshwater to marine salinity gradient to study organic matter... | ecosystem: Environmental > Aquatic > Marine >... | reverse complement strand
ATCAAAAGCCTGATTGTTTAATTCTTTAGAATCAAAAACAAAATATCTTATCATTTCCACAGCCGCCATATTAGTGGCATAGTCTTCGGCTGTTTTACCCACTATCTCTTTTCTCTTAGACAGCAAGGTTATGTATTCGTTTTGTTTTTCGTTTATAGTCTTTTGGACAGATTCTTTTTGAGAATTAAGAAAAAAGCTTTTCTTTGTCTTCTGTAGATTTTCTATCTCGTTTCTGAGGCTTTCTATAGCCACATCTTCATCATCAGACCACAAACTATCCAGTTTAACCTTTTCTAAAATTTCAGCTTCTGTTTCTACACCCCTGTCAGTTGCTCTTTTTTTATACTTTTCGTAATAAAGATGCAAATACCTCTGATCTTTTACAGTAAGGTGTTTCAGGTATAAAGAGCGATTATTAAATTCAAACTCAGTATACCCGTCAAATATTTCACCTACAATTGAAATGTAGAACTCTTCATTCACACCTCACCTTTTTCGGTTTTCTCAATAAGCTCTTGGAACTCTTCTTGAGTAGATGCTTGATTAAAGAACCAAAAGGCTAAAGTGGTTGAAACTTTCTTAATTAATTTAAGATAAAACTCATCATCAGATTCTTCAAGATCATAATAGTTATTTATCTTTTCTTCAAAATCATCTCCCTCAAAGTATTGAACGAACTTATCTTTTTCTTCATCGTAAACATAAGTAAGATGCAAGCAATACCAAAGCAAGACCCTATTCTGAGCTTTTACATCGGCAGTATGATCAAACAAAGACTGGAAATTAGATTCAAATTCAATAATTTTAGTCCTGTTAGCCGCAGTTTCTTCTTTTACCTTCTCAAATCTTGCCTCTTGTTTTTCAGTTCTTTTATCAACTGTGTCTAGACGCATATATTCATTTTGAAGATCTAAAGCTCCCTTATAAAGCTTTGCGTAGTCCGAAGAATCTTCCTCGCTAAACAATCCTCCAGTATCGCTATACTTTTTACCAAGCATGGCTTTTGTTAGAATGCCCTTCTTGATACACTTGCTCATTTCAACTGAATATTCCAATTCAGCCTCTTCAAGCTCGCGCCTATTAGGTCTTTTTATTTGAACCTCTATTGGCTCTTTGACCTTCTTTTTCTTTTTTGTAATAGTTTCCTCCCCAGTTTTTTTATTTTTTCTGGTAGATTCTACTGTTTTTTCGTACTCTTTATCAAGAGTGAACTGATATAATGTTTTGTTTTCCATATTCCTTTAATTAAATTTAAATGTAACTTGATAATTTTCAATTTCTTTTTCCATATTTCTTATGGATTCGTTTCCGTAATCAAGAATTCTTTTTCTTATCCACGATAATTTATCTGGGGTAAAGTGATCTGCTGTTTTTATTACTGAATGATAATCTTCTGGGATTTCTTCGTAAAGTTTCTGATAATGAAAGTCATGATCTTTTTTCATATCCTCAACCAACATTAACATCGTTTTAAAAAGACTAGAAATCTCCTTATATGACTGATTATTTAAAACTTTTTTTGCATTCATACCCTTTGCCTTGTATTATAATACAAAAAAAAGTGTAATTTTCAATATGGCAGGGTTTTTATCTTCATCAAAAATATCAAAAATAGACGCTCTTTATGATCGCCTACACGAAACCTTTGCTCAAACAATAACTGTTTATAAAAGCGCAAAGAAAACACTTATAGCCCATAACCCAAAGTATAATGCTATATATGGTAGGACACAAACAGGTAAAGACGATAGCGTTTCATACGAAGTAATACCAAAAACCTTCGACGCTAGAATTTATTATATAAAAACAGAAGAAGAGCTTTTAAATAATTACAAGACCCAAACAAAAACTATAATTCCAAAAGGAAATGTAAAAGTTATAGTTAGAAAAGACGGCTTTGATTACCTACAAGAATCAAGAAGGGTTGAGTTTGACGGCAGAATGTTTACAATCAAAACAGATGGTAGTCCTTATGGCTTAACTGGAAATCTTTTTTATACGTTTTACTTAGACCCTTTAGACGAAGCTAAAGAATAAAAATGGCTAACTTACCAAGAGATGTTCAACAAGCCTTAAAAAGACAAGCACCAAAAGTCTTAAAAAGAGATTTTGAAAAAGATTTCAAAAAAAGGTTCGATGATCTTAAAAAAGACATGATAAAAGAATTTCTTTCTAATCCTGTCACTATAGAAATAAGTTCTGGTCCAACATCTACAAACATAAGCGGAACTCTTGGCGGCAAATCTAATCTTTTTGCTTTTATAGGTTTTAATTCTGGCGAAGATCCAATAAAACCAATACTTGAAATACTAGAAAGTATTAACTTCAAGAATAATGGCAATTCTAAAAAGGGAATAGGTATAGAATATTCCGTAGACATTCCAAGCCCAGATGCTATTTTTGCTGTAACGCCAATGCCTTGGGCTACAGGTAGAAGTTGGGCAAGAGGTATAGAAACTGGGATATCTGGACTTGGATATCTTTTAAATAAATCAAGCGGCAAAAGTAGATCTGGTGTAGCTATACAAACAAGTAAGCCAGTTAGAAGGGGCGGTTTTAAGAATGTTCCTTATATTTCTTCCTTAATAAGAAAATACGAAAAAAAGTTTAAACAACTATCATGATTGAACAGTATCATCATAAAGTAACCAACTCAATCATTCTTTGGTTTGATCATTATCTTTTGTCAAAAGGTAAGGCGTATTCAAACATGAGTGGCGTCCAGTTTTATAATTATGAAGACGATAGATTAGATCCTTCTTTTCAAGTATACGGAAGCCCATATAAACAATGGGTTTGTGATTCTTCCATTGATGGAGCTACTATCCCAGACGGAGTAACAGTTGGTAATACTCTTACTGGCGAATATAATGGCGGCATTACAGGCAGAGAGGGAATGTTTATGGATTTTGATAATGGTAGAGTTTTAGTCGAAGGGTCAAACCCAAATTATGACATAACTTGTGATTTTGCCATAAAAGATTTTAACATTTATTTTACAAACGAAACCGAAGACGATCTAATTGCAGAAAGAAAACATGTAGTTAATTCTAGGCTACCTAGACCAGACTTGTCTTTCATCGATCCATATGATCAAGTATTACCAGCGATTTTTATTAATACATCCACAGCCCAAAACAAAGATTTTGCTTTCGGGGGAATGGAAGAAACAACAATAACTTCCACGGCCGCAGTTTTAGCTGAAGATAGTTATCAGCTTGATGGAGTGTTATCTATCTTTACGGATTCAAAAAACGAATGCGTTCCTATCATCCCAATGTCAGAACATCCATATAACGAGTTCAATGATTTAAAATCTGGTGTATATAACTACAAAGATCTGGCATCTAAGTATTCAAACTCAAATAAACTTTTTATCAAAGAAGTTACCACTTCAAAATTAACCGACAGGGCAAGGAAATCATTAACTAATGATATATTTGTAGGTTTTATTGATTTTGAAATACAACAACATAGATTTAGACATCAATAAATTTTCACAAACAAAGAAAACAACTGTAAACACTTAAAATAATCATAGCTATGGCAAGAAATAGAGTAATTTATCAATCAGAAGCACTTTTCGCGAGTAAGGAGTATAACTCTACTGGCCTAAGTGATCACGCACAACTTCACCGAGTACAAAGTGCAAACTACGGATTTACAATCAACCGTCAGGACGTTAACCAATATGGTAACCTTGCACGTATTGATTCTTTAGTATTAGAACCACCAACAGTAAACTTTGACCTTAGTTATTATGTAACTAACGGTTTCAATGAAAGAGTTTTAGACTTCTCTGTTGCTAAAGCTGGGGATACGTCAGATGTTCAATTTGCATCAGGCCACCTGTCCTCAAGTTCTGGACAAAATCTTTACATCCTTACTGTACCAGAAGGTAAAGACGCAAACTTAAATAAAGATGTTGGAGCCACAACCAATACCGTTATTGGAATCGGTAATGCATTCCTTACAGACTATACTTTAGACCTTTCGGTCGGTTCTTTACCAACAGCATCGGTCACCTTTGAAGCGTCAAACATTCTTTCTGACACAACTATTTCTGGTGATGCAGGTATCACTGGTTTTACTGGCATAAGCAGCCCTGCTGTCAACCCAGAAAACGGAGAATCTCTACTAGACCTAGTAAGCCTACCTAATGCTACTGGCAACTCTCATGATGGAAATTATGTAGCAGATGCGAGAGACACTCTTTCGGCTCTTAGGCCTGGAGACCTAACACTCGATCTTACTGCTTTTGATACAAACATGCTAACCAAAGTCGACGGTGGAGGAGGTTCTATTCATATCCAGAGTGCTTCTCTTTCACTACCTCTCTCAAGGACGCCAATTGAAAGACTTGGGTCTAAGTTTCCATTCGCCCGTGTTGTCGATTTCCCAGTGAATGCGACACTCACCGTTAACGCAATTGTTAACACAATGGAGGCTCAAAACCTAGCAAACATGATTAGTGGTTGCGGAGAGGGAGAGCTTAGAGAAATTAGCGTTGCAATGAAAGAGTGTGGTGGAAGCACCACAGGTCTTTATCTAACAATGAAAGGCTGTACAATTGATTCAGAAAACTTCTCATCAAGTATAGGGTCAAACAAGAGTGTTGATATTACGTTCTCTACTCAAATTGGTGGAACAAAAGATACCACTAAAGGTGTTTTCGTTAGCGGAAGTAATGTAACCCTTCTTCCTTGGGAATAATAAAATTTAAAAATAAAAACTAGATATGTCAAGAAACAGAGTAATTTATCAATCGGAATCTCTTTACGTCAGTAAAGATGTTGATTCTATCGCTAGTGGAGATCACCACGAACTAATTAGGGTCCAAAGCGCCAATTACGGCTTCACTATTAATAGGCAGGACGTTAACCAATACGGAAACTTAGCAAGAATCGATTCTTTGGTTCTTGAGTCACCGACAGTCAACTTTGACTTCTCTTATTATCTTACTGACGGCCTTAATGAAAAGGCCCTTGGTTTTGATGTAACTGAAAGCGCACAATTTGTTAGCGGATTCCTTGAAACCAATAGTGGAAAAAACTTCTACATTTTGACTTCGGATGAAGGTTCAGACTCAACTACCATGGAGGGCGGAGATCCTTATAGCCTTATAGGTTTAGGAAATGCTTTCTTGAGTGATTACACAGTGGATCTTTCTGTTGGGGCCCTCCCAACTGCAACCGCTTCATTTGAAGCATCTAACATTAACTCTCAAAATGGTTCTGTTAGTGGTGCTGGAATAGACAAACCATTCACTGGTAATCTTCCTTCTGTAAACCCAGAAGTTGGAACTATTATTCCAGGTGTAATGGCGGCCACTGTGCCTCAAAACGTTGGAGACAATGGGCCTACAGCTCTTCGACCTGGAGATATCGTTCTTCAGTTCCCAGGATTTATTGGAGGAGAAGACGCCTCTGGAACACTTACCCAGCTCGATGGCGGTGGAGGATTCCACGTACAGAGTGCTTCTATCTCTGTTCCATTATCTAGAACACCAATTGAGCGTGTTGGATCTAAATTCCCATTCGCTCGTGTTGTTGACTTCCCTGTTAACGCAACAATGACAGTTAACGCTGTCCTTAACGAACTTGAAGCTGGAAACCTTGCTAAAATTATCGCTGGTTGTGGTGGAGATGAAATTAAAGAAGTTGCAGTTACACTTAAAGCTTGTGAAGGTAACGAAGTGCTTAAATGGACCCTCAAAGGATGTACTCTTGATTCTGAGAATTTCTCATCAAGCATTGGGTCAAACAAGACTGTTGATCTAACCTTCGGCGTTCAGCTTGGCGGAATAGACGATACCGCAAGAGGTATTGTTTGTAGTGGTTCTGGACAAAGCAGACCAGTTTTCGGAGTTTAATAGCTCTTACTATACATAAAACACTGTTCATATAAAAACCCCGCCGAAAGGCGGGGTTTTCTTGTTAACAAAACAACAAACAACAGAAAAATTTATGCTTCTATACCTCCCACTTGTCTAGGTTCTGATTGGTACATGTTGTATTTATTAATAAGTTGGTCAAGTGCTAATTTAGCATCCTGAGCCATTCCGCGTATAACTTTCGCGGTTTCGTTTTTGTTAGCAAAGGTAACTCTGCTTTCCCCGTCACTCAAAGAAGTTATTTCGCCGTCTGTGTCAGAAGAATCAGAACACGCTATAATGCCTCTCATTGCGTTCCTGGTCTTCTTGACGTAGTATTGGTGGAGGTATAGTTGTTTATAGATGGCAGACGCCTCAGAATCCAAATTTAAGCCTTCTAGGCAAAACTCTGTATCTATTAAGGTGTTGAGCGTACCAAGGTTGACTTCTAACCAGCATTCGATAGATTGCAAGCTATTTAAGTCCGAGTCGTTATCGAACTCACACTCCATTATCTCTTTGGCTATTTCTGATAAGGTAGCCATTTAAATTTCCCCAAGTATATCTAGGGTTTTTTTGTGCTGTGGATTATTAGGGTCGAGCTTTATTACAGAACTTGATTCAGGCATAATGTTACGCATATTGTTTTTGTTCTGAGCTTGAAATTCCTTTTTTAAAACAGACTTCAATTGGTTTTCTGTTTGAAAGGGGTTAACGCCAACCCTATGAGCTAATTGCCTAATGTCAGCATAAGACATTCCCTTAAGTCTGTCTTCGAAGATATCAGCTTCATTAGTGCCAAATGGGTTAATTTGATCAACACCAAGAATGTTTTCTAGCTTGGCCATTTTTTCTTTGAACTCTGAGCTGTTTACATCTCCGCTAGCCTTCATCTCATTAATCTCTTCAATAAGACTTTTTTTCTTAACTGGCTTCTCTTCCTTTTTCTCTACAGCTTTTGAGGTTTCTTTTTGGGACTTTTTGTTTTTCTTAGCTGCTTTTTTACTAGCCTTGGTTTCAGCTTTAATTTCAGCTGATTCCTCTGGTTTGTCTACACCATAAGAAACGTCCATTTTTTTTGAGTTTTCTTCTTCCATATTACTATAATAAGTTTGTTGTACAGTATTTACACAAAAAAAGGCCACCCTGTATCGGGTGACCTTTAAAAAGTGTTTTTTTGTTTTTACAGTGCGTTACAAACAACACCAGCAAGTGCGCGATTGTCAAGAACCATACGGCCCTCTTCAATGCCACCGAACCAGCCAATCTTGTTCTGACGGATGCTGTATTGGTCATCAGCAGTAAGCTGAAACTCAGATCCATTGTCCTCGTCAACGGCAACTGCCTTAACAAGTGAATCACGACCACGATCAAGACCGATAAGGATCTCATCAGCACCACCATCAAATACTGCGCCGTTTGCACCTGCAGCATCTGCATAAGAAGTGGCATCAGCGATTGTATCAAAGATTGTGTTAAACTTCTGTCCAACACCAAGCTCGTTTACTTCCATAATGGAAATACCGTAGAAGTCTGGAAGACCTCCGCCAGCATTAAACACAGACTCTCTCATACCTTCTGTTCCATAACCGTCATCATTACCTCTGGTATTGATTGGGTTGTAGGACATTTCACGAAGAGCTTTAACAGCTTCTGGAGAAACCATTAGGTCAGTGATGCCACGACGACCACCTTCTGGAGTACCTTTGTTCCAAGCGGTATTAATGCGCTTTGCACGGGTAATCAAGTTGTTGAAGTCGTCAAGGAGAAATGCTCCATCGGTAGTAGCACGGAAAACGTGATCTTTACCGTTTGTACTTGCGTTTGCGAGTGCGCCCATAATCAAGTTAGCAGAAGTGCGCTCTTGCTTAAGAAGAATTTCTTGAGCCATACGAGTGAACGTCTTGCTAACAACGTCCATGCGGCTCTTGGCTGCATAACGACGATCAAAGCTAACTGCTGTATCAAGGCTGTAAGTAGAGATTTTAAGCTCTGATACTGTTGGTACGACTTGGTTTTGTGGAAGACCACCAGCAACAGTGTTACTGTAAACGTTGACGTAATCTTCATCAGTAACATCATAGTACAGATCCAAAGGAATCGAAGGATTATCTTCTGAATTAAATTGAAGTGTAGTAAACAAGTTACTGAGTACTGGTGCATTGTTGATGACTTCAGCGATAACAGGACCGATGAATTCAGCAAGTGCAACTTGAGCTTCGTAAGCAACGGAGCGGTTCTTGGAAGCCATAGCTTTGATAAGCTCGACTTGTTCTGGAGTTCTTTTAAGAGAAATTTTCATATTTATATATTTTCTAGTTATTTGTTAAGATTACAGACCAAGAGCGATTACTGCGTAGTTACCTGCCCAAGCATCAGTTACAGTTCCGCTTGAACGCGAACCTGTTCCAATTACCGTACCGACTTTTTCAGCTGCGGTTGAAGCACAAGCAACAACTTTTCCGCTTTCTGCAGCGCTAAGTGCAACACCACCTCCAACGGTAAGTGCGCCACTGTAACCTTCTGCAACAAGAGTAAATACTCCGCGAGTAGCTACAGGAACAGCTTGTCCTGGAAGCACACAAAAGAGCTCTTCAGCTTTAATTGGGTTGTAAAGAAGCTTTTCGCCGTTCTCGTCAGTCTTTGCAGTTTGACGAAGAGTAAGACCAAGGCATGAATCGCCGCTGATAGCGGGAGAACACTCAAGGTTTACCTTTGGGTATTGAGCTTTGATGAATGGATAATCGGTCTTACCGAGGTAAGAGTCATCCGTGTAAGAAACTGGATCCTTGTCAAAATCTCCTGCGGAGATAGTAACAAAAACACCAGCATCGCCAGCACCTGTGTCCGTAGTGGACTCATTAGCACTAGCACCGTCAAGGGCGAAAAGATTGATTACATCATTTTCGTCGTATTGTCTGAATGGTAGAATTCTGAGCATAATTTTATTTTTTGTTTAGATTTTTAGGAAATTTCGATATTGCTGCGGTCAAATGCTGCAGCAAACTTTTCTTTAAGGGTTTGTTCTTCGCGGCAAACAGTCTCGTTAGAGTTAGCGATAGAAGATTCTGTAGACTCGACACCATCAAGGATCTCTTCGTCTGTTTTTGCTTCTGATACTTCCTGTTTAGGAGCGGAAATTCTTTTTTCGACTTCTTCTTGGATACGAGCTTCGATTTGCTTATCGAATTCAGCCTTAGCTTCTTTGCTCTTTTGTTTCCAGAGAACGGTCAACTTATCTTCGAATGAAGCAAAAGCCTCTTCCGTTTCGTCGATTGACTTTAGCTCCTGAGCCAAAAATTCTTTGTCTTCGTCCTCTAGATCAAATTTTTGATCTAGAACGTCCATACGCTCATTGAATCGAGCAACCGCTTTTTCGGCCTTAATTGAGGCTTCATATTCAGCGATTTTATTTTGGGCTTCTTCGAACTTCGTCTTAATATCTTCAACAGAAGATTTAAGCTCTTGATGCTCTTTGGCGATAGCCTCTTTTTCCTCCTTTTCTGCGTCGAGTTCTTTGCGATATTGCTCATCTTTTTCTTTAATAGCATCAGCGAAAGTGCTGGACATAGAAGCGATGGCTTCGTCAGAGAACTTCTTTTCAGTGAGAAGATCTTTCAGTTGTGACATTACTTTTTCGTTTTCCATAGATTTAATCTTTTTAAGGTTTACATTAGTTTCTTGAGTTTGTGAAATATTTTTATCTCTTTTATCTTTAATGATAATTTGGTTTTCTTGTTTAGGTTTCATATATATTCCTTTAACATCTGCCGCTGGGTTAGATGTATATCCAATTCCGAGAGGATATATCTTACCTTTTATCAGTCTATTAACAGGCTTTCCATCTTCTGTGTAACCGCTTCCACCAAAGGCTTTCAGGCATTCGGCCAGTTCTTCTATCTCTTCACTGGTTTCGATTATTTCACAGTCTTCAACATACTCACTACCAACAGCGAGTGAAAATTCAGAGAAGCCAACTTCCCAGCTTGTAGATATAGAATGAAAATAAGGACTTTGCGGGTCTACAGATTTTTCTAACATTTCTGCGAAAGAAGAGTTGGCGGATTTGTAAACCACCGAACCAAGAGCGATATTAAATGGTTTGTCGTAACCAGCAAGGTCTTCTTCTGTTAAGATTGAGCTGGTTCCGTAATCGCTCCAACCAGCACTTGCAATATGCCCGACAATCTTGTCTTTGTCGTGTTCAATATTCGTTGGCTTATGTAAAAAGTTTTTTGTGTAGGCTATAGCTGTTTCCGAATCTATGCCATCTCCGTTTTTATTAAACCTATTAACAACGGCGGCATTAAAAGCCACACCGAGAAGGTCTATGTTATCTTCAAAGTCAATCCCTTTAGGAATTAATGTTTCGAGATTGTCTAGAGATGCTTTCGATATAAAGGACGAACCACCAATATCACATGGTAAAATATCCGCATCAAAAGTTGCCGTATATTTATAAGGCTTTTTATTCTTTTTCGGGTTCAGTAGGTTTTTCATTACTATGGTATAAAATAGCAGCTTCGTAATCATCAAGCTCGTGCTTGGCCGCAATTTCTAAAATTTCTGGCAAAACATTTAAGTCTTGTATTTCTTCTAAGTTAGATACACAAGAAAGAGCTTTTTGTGCCCAATTTTCAATACTCGTAGAACAAACCACTGCTTCGCATAAACTATCTAGCATTTTTTCGCTCTTCTTAGTGAACCTTTTTATCCTTAATTTTTCTTTCATTAAGTCTTTTGTCGCCGCTCTGACAGACTCAAGCTCATGTACTGTTTTCTCTATGTTTTTTCTAGAATAAGTAGCATTAGAATTCTCCTGTGGAATTCCGCTTGTTCCCTCTGGTCTCCCTGGTTGTCCGTCAGGACCATTCTGGGCACTCTGATCCGCACCTTCGATCATAGGGACACCACCAACTATTGGGTTATAATAACCTTTTTCTCTTTCCTTGATAAACTTATCTTGTGATGGTGAAATTTCTTCGACTTTAGGGAACTTGCCAGTATCAAACATTTCCATTCCCTGCTGTGGGGTGATAACGCCCAGTTCCATGAGTCTGGTAGCAACCCTCATTAGTTGTGTTTCATCCCTCATATCAATATCTTTAAATACGGCTGTTGGATAAGACCTGAATCCAAGATTGTTTGAAATTCTTTTGATTTCTTTTTGAAGAAAGTCTGACAAAAATGCGTTTCTTGCTTCTTTAAGTCTGTCAATGAATATTTGAGCCTTTACCTGAGTGGCTCCGTACTTTTCTTCACCAACAACAACGTTTTGCAGTCCTTGTTTAATGTCTTCATTTAAAACCTTATATTTTTCCGAACCAAGAACTCTATTTAAATCTGGAATAACAAAATCAGCCTTTGTTGTATAATCAGACACAAGAACACGGCCAACGCTTTCGTTTTTGAAAAGGTTTTGCATTGCTCCTATATTATGGGAACTAATACCACCTTTATCTGGCTCCGCCCCCATAGTGATTAGTAAAATAACATTCTCTACAGTTCTTGTTATAGCTTGATCCATCTTCTTAAGTTCAAGCTTGGCATTTATATCCTCAAGCACAGCATAACCAAAAGGTATAGCAAATGGTTCATAATCCTGTTTTTTATAAAAAGAATGAGATACCTTATCTGGCTCTAACTTTATCTTTAAACCATCCACATTGTAAGATCCTTGCTTAATGCTTTTTTGAACATCTTTAGGCAAAGAATTAAATATTTCCTTGTCTTCTTCTGTAGATGGGTTTTGCAGTCTAGACATTTCATATTCAGAAAGTATCTTTTCGTAAGCCCCGTCATTAAATGAAGACGCTCTTGTAGCGACAATGTCATACGGGTTCATTAAGATATACCTAATTGGAACCTTATTTTCAGAACTGTTTTTTGGGGCAATTGAATTAATTAGCTCAAGGAAGTCGTCTGGCATAAACTTTCCATCAATCCTATAAAGGAATATATTACCACTCCTGTAGTATTCTCTAAAATATTGATCTTTAAGGTTCGTAAGGTTCATTTTTTTAAACCACTCATAAAAGAAATTCCTGCTTTTCTTTGTTCCTCCCTCAAGAAATAATTCCGTGTTTGCAAACTCAGACATAATGTCAACCGCATTACGGAAAACAGAAACATTTGCATATGCTTTTTGACAAAGCTCAATAGCCTCCCTGACATTAATTCCATCTTCAGAGAACTTGTAAGGCAAAAGACCTCTCCTTATGCTCGAAAACCTATCTATAGTATTTTCAAAAGCAGCCCTATTTGCTCTTTTATGGGTTGTTGGAGTAGTACCTCTTGTATAACTAGCTTTAGCGGTATTGCTGTAAGATGCGGATGAAACATAAAAAGGATCACCCACTAATTCTGGCTCGTAATCCTTATTTAAAGGTAATGGAGCTGGTTGGCTATCTTTATTGAACTTACCCCAATACTCAGATTTTTTAACGTATTTTCTCTTTGCCATATAACTCTATTATACACCCAAAAGTCAAAAGTTTAACTTTTAACTTTAAAAAGTTAATCAATGAACATTGGCGTGAACGTTGATTGTTGATTCTGTATTTTATCATCGGTCATATCATAAAACACATGCATCATCCAATTTCCAAGCAACAAGGCCGAATAAGAGTCCTTTCTAGCCTTATCTGCACCCTTTTGTTTTCTGAGGTTCGGGGGCAAATCGAAACTTTGAGTGCCTTGACTTGATGTATTAACTTCTATCATTGCACATTCGACTTTGGTTAAGTCCATCATGTCTTTTTGATGTTCAACAAAGTCAATCATCTTTGATGCTTCTGAAGATTCTTTATAGTTGTTAATGAACTTTAAGTCTTTAATTGGTATTCTTGCTTTCCTTTGTTTGTGGTAATCATCATCCATAGCGGCACCAGCAAAGTAAATTCTTTTATGATCAAATGAAGCTTGTAACAATTCGTTTGCATATCTTATCCACTTAGAACTCGGCTTTCTTAAGAAAACAAAGTTTCTGCTCTCTTTGTTGTATTGCCTCTTTAAACTCCTTAATCCTTTTTCATAATCATGATGATCATCAAGGTCAGCATCTATTAAACCCAATTTAATACCTTCTTTTTTAAAAATACTACTCTCATTGCAAGAATTTAAAAACTGAACACCACCATTGTAGTCACCGACTACAGCAACGACATTAAAGTTCTTCAAGAGATAAACCATATAATTTATATGCGTCTTTAAGTTTGATCCAGACAAAGCATAACTATGAACCAAGGTCCCTTTTTTAGTATCCCTGTTTAATTTAATAATCATCATTGCAAAATCATCAGAACCATCACTTTCTGACCATGACGGGTCAAAAGCAAGAATGTATTCATCCGAATGCTCTCCAAAGACTTCGACACATTGTCCTTCTCCATCTCCAATGGTACACTCCTTCATTTTGCTTACTTTAAAGTATCCAGAACTATCGTCTGTGAACCTAGCCATAAATTCTCTATCAAACTGAGACTGGCTCATTGTGGCAATAGCTTGATCAATTAAGTTTTGATCATATAATTGAGGCGGAGCGCAATCATAACTAAAATGCATTATAACTCTATGCGCTCCATCCGCATCCTCATCTTTTGCTTTGATTAACCTCTCATAATCACAATACATCTTATACAAATGCTCAAACTTATAAGATGCGGAAGAAAGACCAATAATTTTATTGTTCGGCCATTTGTGTCTATCCTTCTCTTCCATCTTACCCTGCTTTATCATCTCTGTCTCTACATCGTGCATCCTTTGCCTCTCCGTAGGGTTTTCTATAACAGCAAGGAACGGAAGAATAACCTCATTAAGAATTTTCTCTGGCATCAACAATAACTCATCAATAATCATTCTTTGAAATCGGAAACCACGAAGCTTTTCTCCATCACCCAAAGGCAGTGCAGTAATCTTGCTTGATCCTATTTCCATAACCCATTGGTCATTAGCTTTTGACACCCTAGTTATAGCCTGAGAAAGAAATTCGGCTTTGGGGCTTTTAGCAATATCCTCCATCTTGCTAAATATCATTTTAGACTGACGAAAAGACTTAGATATGATTCCGATGTGAACACCTTGATGTAGAATAGCGTCTAACAGCGCAAAAACGGCCGTAGAGAAGCTTTTGGACATTCCTCGACTCCATATCCCCAAAAAGTAATCGGTCTCCATCATGGCCTTAATAGCCATGTGTTGGAAAGGGAACAATTCTACTCCAGTTATCATCTCAGAAAAGAAAGATGGGTTCTGTCTTAAAAATTTATATAAAAGAAGTTTTGCTTGATCTTCTTCTAAATACTCATCCTCTATTGCAAGTATTTCTTTGTTTATGTTTGGGAATTTGTTTCGCCCATCTTGATTTCCTTTTTCCCAGCTCATAATGATTTTAAATATTTAGACCAAAAATACTGCAAGTCCGTATTCCAAAGCTGCTTTCCAAATACAAGTAACTTAGGAATAAGCAACTCGCTTAATTCCCTAGAACCCGCAAACACAAATTGGCAGCAGTCTTTGTATTGCTTTTGTATTTCTCGCATGTTGTGTAGCGCATAATCAAGCTTATATTTCTTATAACTCTTTTTGTTATACTCCTCAATCTCATTAAATGGAAACTCCATTACAACAAACAGATAAGCACCAAGAGATCTACACCTATCTAGCTCCTTACAAAAACGAGAATAACCTACTGTGGTAGTTCCACAGAAATCCCCGAATGATTTCCTGTCCACATAAGTATAATCATAATCTTTAGATGTAGCACCATAATCACCAACATCTAGTTTGTATGATTCAGAATTTTTAAATGAAAGTGGCTGTTGTTCCCTTGTGTCTACTAAAATTTTAGTTTCAGAATAATCATTATAGAACCCTTTTGGCAATTTCTCACCCAATAAAGGTTTAATCCCAACTTCTTCACATGCATATGTGTAGCTGCCAAAATATTTTTTGTAAATATCGACCGACGGCAGTCCAGCTGATATTAGTTCCAACTCCGTTGGACCATAATCAATAGCCTTATCCATCGTGCGCTTATGGAGCAACTTAATGATATAATCCTTAACCTCAAAGTCATCAGCCTTATCTATCCACTCCATTAATTGGTGTGATTGAGAGAAGTCTTTTTCGAAATAATCTTTGTAGTTTTTAAACGGTAAAAGCTCACCAGTTAGCTTATTTTTGCGCTGGTAATGTTTAACGTAATAGTCGCCTAATAGCATACTATGTTTTTTAACGTGGGTATGCAAGCTTCTTTGTGACTCGAAGCTTTGCCCACATTCTCTGCATTTAGATTGCATCGTCTTGACTTATTCCTAGTATTCTTGCTTTCCACTCTGCCATACCCTCAAGCCTTTCGGCTTCTTTCTTGACGGTGGCTCTTTGCATATCTGCAATCTTAACCATGTTATCTCTTTCTTCTTTGTCTTGAAATAATTGGACTATGGACAAAATCGAAGCATTTTCTTTGCTTTTATTTTTCATTCTTTCGCCCCTGTCTCCCTGAAGTTTTTTTGTAAGGTTTTCTATCCTTCCTTCACACTGATGGTATTCAGAGCTCTTGGCTTTTATAATTTCAGCAAGACGGACGGACATTTCCGCTTGATCATCAGCGACATCAAACATATCATTTAGCTTGTTAAGATGTTTACTAACAACCTCTAGGTTAATTATTTCTTTACAAACATTAAGATAAAGATTTATCTCGTCTGCTGTTAAATCTGGCTTATCCCATGTCAAACGTACAAACTCTTGCTCAAACAACTCTCGGTCACTTAGGTCTAAGTAATTGTTCATTATTTTTAAGAAACGAGAATTAGAAAGGTGTATGCCTAGTTTTTCTGCGTAAATTATATATTGCCTGTTTAGTTTGGACTCATTAAGATGCAAACCACAAGAATCATTAATCTTTTTAATAATCCTACTCAATGATTTTGGGGGTAGGTATGTATTCAATGCCCCACCATCTTTAGACGGTATGATTTCTGGGTTAACCTCTCTAATAACTTCTAAAACAGCGCGTTGCTCTAAACTAAGTGGGCCCACCCTTTTATCAGGAAACAACAACTTAGCTATCTCAAGTGAAGACAACCCTTGTTCCGCTTGCTGAATAATAAAATCCTTTTGTTCTTTAGAAAAGATAATGGGGTCTTGCTTCTCTTTAAATTTGGTATTGAACTTTATACCGTTCTCAATAAGATACTTCCTCACAGCCCTTCCCTCTTTACTCCGACCATCCAACTCATCATTATTAAAACACTTTTTAGTCAAGACATTTAAATCCTGATGTTTTTTACTGTTTTTCTGTAAAAATTCAATCTGTTCTTCTGTTAGCTTCATTTTCTTTGTAAAATCGTTCTTAAGTGTACAACAAGTGTATATAATAGATTATATCTATTCACTTATTAATTATTATATCATTTTCCTTTATTATTTCTGTAGCTTTCTCAATAAACATCTTCTTTAGGTTCTTTACCTGTCTATATCCAGCCTTTCTCTTCTTCTCGTTCGTCTTATAGCCCATGAACTTAGCCACATCTTCTTCCGAGGCCTCTTCAAAAAACAACATACAATATGCCTTGTAGTGAGTTTTAGTTAAAACGTCTTCCATGTAAATATTTAACTTTTTTATACACGTATTGAAATTAAGATTGGTGTCTGGGCTATTGCCCATTTCATACATATGATTCTCAGAAGGAACAGCAATTTTTAAATCAAATGCCGCCTTTTTTGTTTTCTCCCAGTTTCTATACTTAGGACACTCACCATCTTGAACTTTACTAGTAGTAAATGAACAAGCCTCATCACCCATATTAAATTCACAAGTCGCACACGGCTTAATATAATTGCCGTAGTGATTTCTTACCAGATTTCTTATCTGATTAGTTACTATAATGTTAATCCACGGCTCTAATGGGCGCTCTTGATCCCACATGTGCCATTTATTATAAATATGTAATTTTATAACTTGCTCAACATCTTCAAAATCGAACCAGGCAATACAATCCAACCGCCAACGACTCCTTTGCTTTCGGATGGCGGTTTCTATTATATCAATATGGTCTTCGAATTTTTTACTGGTCTCTTCTGTCATCAATAAAGTCTTCTAAGCTTCTAGAACCTTTATTTCTGACTCGTGGATTTTGATCTTTTTCTCCAATTAAAGACTCAAAAGAAAAAACATTATTACCATAAGATTCTGTTTCGACTTCTAAACGACTAATATTAGGTAATTCGTTAATAGATGTTTCATCATCTGCCAAAGATTCTTCAACTTCTTGATTCTTTGACTCTCTTGTGGCGCTAGCTCCATTTTTAGACACGCTATCGCACTTATTGCCGCAACTTGAGCAAAATTTTGGCTTAGAATAGGAATATTCTATTTTACTACCGCATTCGGTACAAAAAACATGGTTCATATATCTTATTTATATGTAAAATTCGGGTTTTTTCAAAAAGAAAATCAGATATTATCGAAAACCTTATAATTTTTTGTGCTTCCGCAGCTTTAGCGTTGGCTCATATAAAATCTGATACTAGTATATACACTACATAAGATTAATAATCCATATATTCTTTTTTGTTCTTATTTAAACCCTTTTTTCTGTCAACTGTTAAAGAAAAATTTATTGTATTTTGACAACGGTCAGTAAACCAAACTTTCTATAACAAGACTTGAATTTAAAACATCTCCAGCTTGGACATTATAACTGTTTTGGTTAACTTTAGAGCCAGCCTTCATCTTTATATTAAATACAGATGAACCATCACCTATCTGAAGCCCATCTTTGTTTTTTAAGTTTATGCTTAAGTCGTTTTCCAACTTAATTCCTTCTATTGGACAAACCTTAGATAAATCATAACCTTCTATTAAAAGAGAATCTTGTATAGATGTAATGCTAGCCTTTGTTTGTAGCTTTTGATTTGGTTTGTAAGAAAATAAACGATTATATGTTTTTTGATATGAAATTTTTGAAAAAATATCGTTTGTTATTAACTGGCTGTAATCACCAATCACTTCACATGTATCTGCATGTATAAAGTCCTTTCCATCTAAATTTTTATCATATATCTCATAAGGGAGCGCTCCTTGCTGACGCGGTCCAAAATTACTTGAGCTACCCTTACAGGTAAATTCAGCAGAAACTTTTACTGGTAAGTTTGGTAATAGTTCTATTCTGTAAGAATTTAAATAACTTCTATTGTATACCTCTACTCCTATTTTTATAGGAAAATAATTATTACCTAAATTATTACCTTGAAAATTCGCAAAAACAAAATCATCATCATATAAAAAAAAATAAGCTGAGTCTCCTGAAATGCCCTTCCTTAGTTTTGGTTTTAAGTAAAACTCTAATGATATTCTAAAATCTCTATCCGAAGTATATGCAAATTGGTTATCCTGATCGAAACCTTCTCCAAGAGTTCTTTTCTCTACCTGACTCGTTGAAGACGATAAACGAACAGTATTAGCAAACAATAGGTAATTGACAGAATCTAAAGATCTAGGGTTTAATGATGAGTTTGCCCTACCTATATATACAGGGTAATTTGTATACGTCATATATGTCTATACACTATTTTAACTCGCAGTGCGCTTTAATAACCTTTTTAAAAAACAAGGAGAAATATCATACAGCCATAACCCGAAATTGA
>Ga0208643_1000869_pt1 | contig 18545 bp, 35 predicted proteins | sample VirMetDEL_Nov_12_FD_184516 | JGI IMG/M metagenome (GOLD analysis project Ga0208643, IMG submission 184516) | Aqueous microbial communities from the Delaware River and Bay under freshwater to marine salinity gradient to study organic matter... | ecosystem: Environmental > Aquatic > Marine >... | reverse complement strand
TACAATCTACTCGGACAAGATAGTTATTCGCTTAGATACAATGTTATTGATAGACACTTTTAAGATAGTGGAAACGTGGCTTACCGAAGTAGCTAATTACGACACGACTCTAAACGACATTAGACTAACTTGGCAGAACTATCAGAACAGAACCGAGAACCTGAAGGTAGAATTACGAAGGAAACCTTTGGGCTGGGCGTTAGGTGTTCACGGATTGGTCGGACTTCAGAGTGATTTTGTCGAAAATTACAAGCCTTTGTTTGGGGTTGGCTTACAGGCTACGGTTAAAAAGACTTACATTAGCGCAAACTATGGCTTTAACGGTCAACACTTTATAGGTGTTGGCATTGGTCGAAACATTATAAACAGATGATTTACGATACTAATCCAATTACAAGGGAAGCAATAGATAAATTGCTAAAAAAAAACGCATCAAACCAAGCAAACTTAGGTACTGAATCCACAGACTTAGAACGCTTTGAAGCAAAAGTAAAGTGGGCGGAGTTACATCGCAAAATTAGAACTCTTGACCCTGAGTTTGCTGAAATGGTGCAGCCTCAATGAGCGACTTTCGACCCCGAATAAAGGGGCAAATGCTGGATGCTTGGAATAACCTAACCCGAAAGGAGCGTAGGATTCTTGCTATTGGAGACCTACACGAACCATTCTGTCTTGATGAATATCTTGACTTTTGCAAGGATACTTACCGAAAGTACAACTGCAATCAAGTCGTATTTATTGGAGACGTTATTGACTCACACTACTCGAGTTTCCACGAAACCGACCCCGATGGAATGGGCGGAGGGCAAGAATTGGAACTTGCAATACAAAGACTTCAAAGATGGGTGGAGGCGTTTCCAGTTGCTGACGTAACTATCGGAAACCACGACCGTATAATATCAAGAAAGGCTTTCTCAGGCGGCATTCCGAAGGCTTGGATTAAGTCTTTCAACGAAGTCTTGAACGCTCCGACTTGGCGATTTGTTGACCGCGTTGCTTACGATGGTGTTCAGTATGTTCACGGGGAAGCTGGAACGGCTCGAACGAAATGCCGCGCAGATATGCAGTCAACGGTTCAAGGACATCTTCATACTCAATGCTATTCAGAATGGTACGTTGGGCAGAACTTTAAAGTCTTTGGCACTCAGGTCGGATGCGGAATTGACTTCGATAAATACGCTTTCGCTTACGCCAAACGTGGCAAGAAACCAGCGATAGGTTGCGCGGTTGTAATAGGTGGCAAGACTGTAATAAATGAATTGATGGACTTATGATTATATTTCTTTTAACCGTTTGCGTTTGTCTCCTTTTACTGGTGGTTGGGCTTCTCTTATATATAGGTTACAAGGTTCGGCAGTTTGAGGATACTCAAGACGTTATATTCGATGCCGCAGTTAACGCGGAGGAGCGTAACCGTGAGATTGAACTAAACCAAGAGGCTATTTTAAACGCCTATTCACGACAGAATTAAGAACGAATTGAAAAATAATTTGAAAAAACTTGCATTAGTGTAGTGATTATTCAAAAGGTTATTTATATATTTGGTCTATAATTAAAAACAGAACGATGGAAAAGCAATCAAGAACAATAGAGGGAGTTAAAGTTCAATACACAATTGAATATTGTAAATCAAAAAACTACACGAATGACTATTCAAAGTCAGGTTCAAAATTAGGGGAATTGGTTTTTGAATGTGATGTGTTAGTTACAATAGAAGGAGTTGAGTTTAAAGGTCAAATGAAGTCAGTTTTTACAAGTAAGATTTGTAAGTACACCAAAACTAGATACACAAAAGAAACTTTTCATTTTAACGGTCTTGAATATCCAAGAAACGAAAAGCAATTATTGATTGGATTATTGAAGTAAACTCTCAAAAATAACCAAGTAATAACCAAAGGGGCAACCATAAGAACGCCCCACTTTAAAAACAGAACTATGAACCACCTTACATTCCAAGAGCGACTTTCAGATATGCAAATCCCAGCATTCGCCCGTAAAATAGCAGACAAAGCAATTCAGAAATTGCAATGCGGAGGCGGAACGATAAGCGCAAACTCTAACGAGTTTTGGCAAATTGTAAAACATTCAAGAGTAGAACCAATCAAATGTTCAGCTTACACTTTTATTCGTATTTATGACGATTACAGAAGAACGGCAGTTGACATTCAAACTTTAAATTAGTATTTTTAATAATCATCAAAAAACAGAACGATGAACGAAACGCAGAAAGAGAGACTAACCAGTCTCGCAAATGAAAACGGTCTAAACAAAGACCACTTTTTTAAAAGCCCACAAGGCTTTGTAATTATAACCCGGCAAGGCATTGAGCGCATCCAAGCGCATAAGTGCATCCGAGTTAGCTATGAAGTAGTCAGCTTATCGGACGACCTAAAGCACGTAGTTATCAAAGCTACTGGAGAGATGAGCAACACCAAAGGCTTGCCCGTTCAAATGGAAACTTTCGGAGAGTCTGCACCTGACAACACGCGACAAAAGTACCCAGTTGCTATGGCAGAAAAACGAGCCTTGAGCAGAGTGGTTTTAAAACTTAGCGGCTTGTACGAAGTTGGCGTATTTGGCGAAGATGAATCGGACGACTTTAAAAGAAAGTAAGATGTTGGAAGAACTATTTACCGAACAACGGACAGACGAATGGCATAAGCAACGAATGGGGAAGTTTACGGCTTCCCGATTCGGTGAACTAATGACCAATGCACGGAAGAAAGACGAAGTGCTTGGAGCAACCGCAGTAAGTTATATCTACGAGAAGGCGGCAGAACTCTTGACGGAAGAGCGCAAGGAAATCTTCGGAGCGGCATTAGATTGGGGAACAGAAAATGAACCAGTATGCAAGGCTTACTTTGAAGAGACGACTGGGTTAACAATTGAAGAGATGCCTTTCGTTCCGATTAACGAATACTCAGGCGCAAGTCCTGACGGAATGGTCAACGGGGAACTTATCGAAATCAAATGCCCGTACAATACCAGCAACCACTTAAAGACTGCCTTTGAAGGTTACATTGACCCTAAGTATATGTGGCAAATGCAAGGTCAAATGTTAGCAACTGGAGCGTTAGCTTGTAGGTTCGTTAGCTTCGACCCACGTATCAAAGACGAACGCTTTAAACTGATTGAAATAAGAGTAGAGCAAGACCTTGAAATGCAAGAGCAACTCCGGGAGAGACTGAAGTTTGCAAATGATTACCTTAGTAAACTATTGAAACAATGAGAACGATAAAATTCAGAGGTTCAACGGTACAAGATTCAAACTGGGTTTACGGTTGTTTAGTTTATTCAGAGTATGACGCTCCGTTTGCTAAGTCAGTTGATTATGCTGAAATAATAACGCCTTCAGGAGAATGTTTTGAAGTGTTTCCCGGTTCAGTCGGTCAGTTTACTGGTGTGAAAGATGTTAACGACCAAGACATATACGAAGGCGATATTGTTATTCCAGTTAAATTTAAAGATAAGCCTAATGATGTCGAATATATATCGCACGGTTTTTATAGAACAACATATCACAAAGGAAAGCAGTATCTTAACCCTTTAGGAAGTTGTCAAATAAAAGTAATTGGCAACGCTTATGATTAGTATTAAACAAGTAACTTAATAAACCCAAAATAATGGAAAACAAAGTAGTATTTATAGACGGTTTGAACGTCTTTACACCGAACGAGAAAGCACCTGATTTCGTTAAAGCGAGTCTTGTGATTAACCCGACTAAGCTAATCGCTTGGTTGAAGGAAAACGACCAGCACCTAACTGAAGGCAAAGAAGGTCTTGAGTTACGGACTCAGATTAAGGAAAGTAAGCAAAACAAACTTTACGCTTCAGTCGATACCTTCAAGCCTAAACCACAAGCGGCTACCGTTGAAGTAACTGGCGACTTACCCTTTTGAAGAAGAGCAGAAGTAAAATTGTAAAGGATTTAGATGCCGCCTTCAGTCGATTTATTCGGTTGAGGGCGGTTAACCTTGACGGCTTTGTTGAGTGCTACACTTGCGGAAGAAGTTACGAAGTGAAGAAGATTCAGAACGGGCACTTTATGACCCGAGCAAGATACGCTACAAGGTGGCACGAAGATAACTGCCGACCTCAATGCTACGGATGCAACGTGATGCAACAAGGAAGGCAATATGACTTCGGTTTAAACCTTGACCGGGAGCGTGAAGGACTGGCGGACGAGATGCACCAGCTTAGTTTAACGACAGTGAAGTTTGCCACTTGGGAACTGGAGGAGAAACTTGCTTACTACCGTGAGAAGGTTAAGGAACTAGAATAAAAAAATTTGTTCTAATGTTTTGAATATTCAAAAGATATATATATATTTGTTGAAAGATTTAAAAATGAAAGCATTAACGCATAAAGACTTTAGACGACTTGGCTTTGAAGGCAATAACGTAGTCGGTTATAAACTAGGAAACATTACCATTGACATCTACGAAGATGACGATTGCTCGGATAGCTTTAAAGCATCTGACAACGGTTTTAGTTTGGGCTGGGTAAAGACTTACGAAGCATTGGAATTTATTTTAGAAAGCAAACTTATTCAAGATTAAAGAAATGATTGTAAAATTAACCACCGAGCAAAGCGTTTACATTGAGATAGACGGATACACTTACTACATTGACCACTCGCTAGACGAGCCAATTGTTGAATGCTGGACAGAAGAAACAGAACCAATAACACTTATAAAAAATGATTAAAATACCCAAGATTGAAGAGGTAACTTCTGAGGCTAACGCCAAGAAGATAACCGCTTACAGAATAGCCAAAGATACAAGGCTATCAACGCAGACCGTTTACGCCTACTTTAAAGGCGACCGAGTAAGCGTAAGAACTCAAGAAGTAATTATAAACTACATTAACAAATACTAATGTTTTACAACACTAACAAAGAAAAAGGAACGACTCTAAACAAGTCCCGGAAGAAAGCCAAAACTCAAGACGAACTGGTGCTTGAGTACTTCAAGAACTACGATAACTTAGGCGCAACGCCTGAACGAGTTCTAAGGCACTTTAAGATAATGGAAACACTAAGCGAGAGCAAGTGGCACAACACGCCCATAACGTCCATTAGAAGGTCATTCAGCAACCTTAAAAACAAAGGCTTGATAAAGAAAACAGAAGTATTAATTGAGGGCGACTTCGGAAAAAATATCCACATATGGAAACTAGCTTAACGGTTCGGATAACGCCCGAAATAAAACAAGAGTTAAACGAGATTCTTACGTTAGCTGGCGGTTACTTTAACTATAAAACCCAGCACTTAATAGATTTGATAAACGGAGACCTTGCTTACGCTGATGTTCACCGTGAGACTCAGGAGATAATTCGCAGAGTCGTACTTGCAACTGGACACAGTTACGATATAATCAAGTCAAAGACGAGAGAAAGGCAGATAGTTTGCGCTCGTCAGTTCGCAATTTGGAAGGTCTACACAGAACTCTATTCGGACGGCTACACGCTCAAGATGATAGCGGACGTTTTCAAGAGAAACCACGCAACGATTCTTTATTCGGTTAAAGTCGTAAAAGGAATGCTGGAGTTTAACGACCCAATGATAGCTAAGATAAATTTTAATTACAATCAAATCGAAGAAGATGAACGAGCAGCACCTTAAAGCGTTAAAATGTATGGTATTCGCCCAGTCCTTTGTTGAGGCACTAGACGACTTCGGAGGCAATAGAGCGTTTAAACATCAACTAAAGAACAAAGGAAACGCATTCGCTAAAGAGGTGGACAAGTTCCTTAACAGTACCTATTCAAACGGAAGCACCGACACTTCCATAGTTAACCTTATCGAAGGTTGTCAGGACGTAATCGACAAGCTGGTGGAGGAGAGCGTAACGGTAACCAATGAATCACAAGAATGACACAATTTGAAAAAATGCTTTTGGATAAAGGCTATATCAAACATATTTTGAACTGCAAAACAATGAAGTTTGAAATGGCAAAAGGACACACTATATCAACTATGGTTAATCTTGACCACCGATACTTTCACAATACTGATACAAATATTTTGCAGAAGATAGCATCTAGAAAATCGGTATTGGAAGAAGATTTTACTTGGGAAAATAGAAAGGGAGAAATATGTTTTGGATTAAACCAAGTAGGGAAACCTCCAACATTAATTAAGCCAAGACCGAGAATAGAAGTAAAGCGAATTAAAGAAGGTAGGGAAGTTATCGAAAACGAACAATACGATGACAGCATGAATGTTGTTTTAAAAGATATTTCACACGAGGAAATATTCAAAGCAATGTATGATAGAGATATTGTCATTAAGATAGACTTAACGTAGTGATGAAACGATATCAAGTTAAACGATGGGACAAGCGGAACACTCTTCGCTTTTGGAAATATGCTACTCCAGCAATTACTTTAATTTGGTTATTGATTGTTGGAATTGTGGGAAGTATTTTGTAGATTTGTAATGCCCAATGACACGGGCACGGTATAATAACAGATGAAAAACATTCAATCATTCGTAAGAGGAAGTAACAAGGTCGCGGCTTTTCTGTTTGTCCCCTTGTTCTGTGTTGTCAGCGCAGCCTCTTACGGCATTGATTTATAATAATGGCTATTAATTTAAAGTACCATGTTTACGTTCTAGTTAACGAAACAAAACCGATATACGTTGGATTTACAATGTGTATTACTAATAGGATTAAGCAGCACAAAAGCCGCGGTAAGAAGTTTACCAGTCACGTTGTAGTAAAGACATACGACAACAAGAAGGATGCTCTTATAGCTGAGAACTCTTTAATCAGATACCTTTCTATTTTTGGCGAAGACTACAATGTAAACGCAAAGCACGTTGATTTAGAAGCAAGAAAGATGTATTTAAAATCGTCTAAGTAATGGCACGACCACAAAGAAATAACGTTGACTATTTCCCCTTTTATTGTGAGGATGGAAAGAAGATGTACTATCTAGAAGAAACCTACGGAAACGATGGTTTTGCAACATTTATGAAGCTACTTAGAGAACTTGCAAAGACTGACTTTCATTACCTAGACCTATCAAAGAACACCACTACCATGTTCCTTTCTGCTAGGTGTAAGGTTTCAAAGGAAACGCTGGAATCAATCATTAACGACCTTGTTGAGCTAGAGAAGTTTGATAGTGTCTTATGGTCTGAGAATAGGATAGTTTGGTGTCAAGATTTCGTTGATTCAATACAAGACGCATACTCTAAGCGAAGTAACGAGTGCATCACTTATGACGGTTTACTTCTACTTTTACAAGGTTTAGGGGTACGTAAACCTATTAAACAACCAAGTACAGCACCCGTAAAACCACAAAGTATAGTAGAGTATACTAAACCAAATGAAACTAAAGAAGAACAAGCACCACCATCGTTAGAAGAAGTTATTTTATACTTTGACGAAAACGGCTACACTAAGGATTCAGCTACAAAAATGTTTGAATACTATGAAGAAAGTAGAAAGCCACGCGGCAGAGTTTGGAAGGACGGGAGGGGCAACACCGTTAAGAACTGGAAACAAAAGGCTCGGAGCGTTTGGTTTAAAACTGACAACCTGAAGAGCAACCAAGAGTATGATTTTAAAAACTTTGATAACGTAATTTATCCATAATGAAAGTATTGAATTTATACGCTTGTCTTGGAGGCAACCGATACAAGTGGGACGAAGTGGCTGAAGAGGCTGGTATTGAATTACAAGTAACTGCGGTGGAACTTGACCCGGAACTAGCAAGGATGTATCAAGAGCGTTTTCCTAACGACACGGTTATTGTGGCAGATGCTCATCAGTATTTGCTAGAGCATTACAAAGAGTTTGATTTCATTTGGAGTTCTCCACCTTGTCCAAGTCATAGTAGAATTAATACGGACGGGCAACAGAAAGCCCGGTATCCCGATATGAAACTTTATGAAGAGGTTATATTTTTAAGTAACAATTGGTTTAAGGGCAAGTATTGCGTTGAGAATGTAATTCCATATTATGAACCATTAGTACCAGCTCAGAAACGAGGGCGGCATTTGTATTGGACAAATTTTACTTTACCTAATATTCTGAGTGATAGGGTTGGTAAATTAGGGGGGCGCGAAGAAGTGAAAAGGCTATGTGAATTTCACGACATAGATTTGACCACCTACAAAGGAACACAGAGAAAAGATAAAATAGCTCGCAACCTAGTAGACTACGAAGCTGGAAGAACTATCTTCGAAACGGCTCTTGGAATAATACGCAAGAAAGACATAACCCAAACAGAACTATTCGAATGATACAAGACTATTTAAACCACCTGAACAACGGCTCAACAGTTTATAAACTAAAGCCATACGGTGAAGAGAAATTCAACGGTGCAAGGTTAGCGTTTATTGAATGCTGCAAGTCTATCGTTCCGAACTGGAGAGATGTAAGCCCAGCAACCACCGACCAGCTTGTAAGGTACTGCGTACAATCGGACAAGTTTAAAGGCGACCTTTCTAAAGGCATTATTTTAATGGGAAACACGGGAGTCGGTAAGACGGTTTACTTAAAAGCACTTAGCTTAATGATGGGTTACACTAACAAGTTTAAATTTAACATCTTTACTGGCTTCGAGATGGAACGACTTTACCAACTGGACTCGAACCACTCAGACGTTTACCCGTTAGATTCTGCACTTCAAAGCAAGATGTTCGGAATAGACGACTTAGGAGAAGAGCATTCTTCCATAAAAAGATACGGCACAGAAATAAACGTAGGCATTGACACGCTTACCCAACGCCATCAGCTTTACACTAACAAGGGCTACTTAACTTTTGCCACGAGTAACTTAAATGCTGAGATGATGGCGAAGAAATACGGCAAGAGAATCGAGTCTAGAATGCACGAAATGTTTAACATAATTGGAGTAACTGGTAACGACCTACGGAAATGAAGACATACGAAATTTTCACACCAACCTTCAGCAAGATTGTCAAGGCAATTGATAAAGATTCAGCTAAATTAGCATTCGAGGAAATGTTCAAACACGCTGAGATAATAGACATTCAGGAGTATAAATGGATTTACGATAAAGAGTAGCACAACAATGACTAGGCTAAGAGCCTGTACTCGTATGGCTTTTTAGCCTTTGTTATCGAGATCACGGAATAGTAAGCACTAAAGGAAATTTGAAATGATAGTTAAATGTAAAAATGAAGCCCTGAGAGAAGATGGCACTAAAATAATGAACTTCACTAAAGGAAAAGAATATAAAGTAGTTAATGAATACGAGGAATGTTTCTTAATTGAAGATGATAACGGGGAAGAGGAAAAGTTCTTTGATTTAAAAACCATGTTTGAAACACTAAAGTAGTGTTCTCGATAACACGCTGCTATGAAGTCTGCAAGACTCATGGCTACTGTTGTGAACGAACAAAACTAAATAGAACGAGATAGTGGTAACTGATTAAACCAACGAGATTATGAACGACTACCAAAAAGGACGCGCAGACATTATACTGGAAATCAAAACAAAGGTTTCTGATATTGACGAAAAAGAGACGGGAGAGTACTTTATAGCTAAAGTGCTAATGATTTTAAAAGCATTGAAATGAAATCAATCAAGCGTAACGATTACACGCGAAAACAAAACGAGGGTAAATGAAAAACACTACTAACCGCGTTTACAATCTTCCTGCTAATATGCCCTATATTCAACTATAAGCCAATCAAGCCTGAAGAGGTTGAGCCAACTAAAGAAGTTCTGTTTTGGTGCGACTGTGGGGCTGCTATACATTGGAAGGATAGACCGATTATAAAGATTTAATGTTACTTTAGCAACGTGAAAGACAAAGCGGTAATTGATTTAATTGGAGATAACGAACTTTGGGAACTGGCTCAAAAGATTTGCTCAGTACCTGACGACCTTATCCAAGAAGTTGCGCTTGTGTTGATGGAATTACCCGAAGAGAAGTGGCAACAAATAAACGATGGCGGTTATCTTCGGTTCTATGTGGTTCGAACGATGCTAAACATGGCGACATCTCCACGCTCCAGCTTCTCCAAGTTATACAACCTTTACAATTACGAGCAGATAGATTACGACCGTGAAGATTACGACGAAGAAAAAGAAGCCGACTTACAACTCTTGGAAACCTTAATGGAGGAACTGCATTGGTATGACCGTAAGATACTTGAGATGTGGCTCGAAGAAGGAAGCTATCGAAAGGTTGCGGCAAAAGTAGACATACCTTTCAAGTCGATAGGTAACTCAGTTAAACGAGCGTTAGAAACACTTAAAAAGAATTATTATGGAATACATCTTGAACGCCTTGTCCGGGGCAATGCTAGCATTCGTTTGGGTAGACGTGATAGGGCTGGACATTCTAATAAAGAAGTGGGTTAATATTCACGACCTCACGAGAATTAAGCCTTTTGATTGTCGTCTTTGTTTGTCGTTTTGGTTTGGCGTTATGTTTGGAGCGGTTGACCCGTTAACGGCTTTGCAGACTGGACTACTGGCGGTGCTTGTTGAAAGGTTAATGTGGAGGTTTGAGATATGAGCAGCAAGATTGTAAAGCTAAACGGTCATAAACTAAAGGCTCAAAGAGTTGTGAGTAAGATTGAATCAATAGTGCGGTCGATTGAACGGCTTGAAAAGATAAAGAGATGCTGATAACATTGATACTTCTAATCGTGATTGCTTACCCAGTTATTCGGTACGTTAAAGAAAAAAGAAGATAATGCACAAAAAAGACGTTTTGCTATTTATAAAAGAACGGCACGAGGCACTCAGTAAGATGAAGGCTTCACAATTTGCTGGAAGAATAACACGAGAAGAACAAGCATTGTACCAAGAGGCGTGGTCTTACATCGACCCAAAGGCGAAGGTTTGCTTCAGTTGTGGAAGGAGTCCTCAGATTATGAGCGTGGCTCTTTTGAACTTTTACGAAGCGAACAAACCAAAGAGAAGGAAGAAGAAATGAAACAGAACGAGAACCACGAGAACTACGGGCTTTACATTACTCAAAACACTTACACGATGGACTTCTATTGCTTCAGTAGAGACGTGGCAAATTTGTACTGGAGCGGAGAACCTTGCAAGAAAGCATCGGGTAAGACATCGCAAGAAGCACTTTCAAACTACAAGAATGGAGTTTATACCAATAAGTAAAGTAATACCCAACTCGGACAATCCGAGATACATCAAGGAGGAGAAGTTCAAGAAGCTAGTGCAAAGCCTAAAGGACTTCCCGGAGATGGCTAACGCCCGACCGATTGTAGTTAACAAAGAGATGGTTGCTCTTGGTGGTAATATGCGACTCAAGGCAATGCAAGAAGCTGGCTGGACTGAAGTGCCCGTTAAGATTGTGGACTGGTCAGAGGAGCAGCAAAGGGAATTTATTATAAAGGATAACGTAGGCTTTGGAGAATGGGATTGGGACGAGTTGGCAAACACTTGGAACGCTGAAGAACTGGACCGCTGGGGGTTAGATATTCCAAAGGATGAAGAACAAGACGAGGCTTACACAACTAAAATTGAAAGCCCTATTTACGAGCCAAAGAACGAGCGACCAAATGAGTCAGGGCTATATAACACAAAAGTTTACGATAGGCTGATTAAAGAAATTGATTTATCAAACCTGAGAGATGAAGAAAAGGAGTTTTTAAAGTTAGCGGCTACTCGTCACGTTGAGTTTGACTATCGCAAGATAGCCGACCTTTATGCTCATTCAAGTAATGAACTTCAAAACCTTATGGAGAACTCGGCACTTGTGATAATCGACTATGATAAAGCGATTGAACTTGGTTTCGTTAAGTTATTCCACGAATTAGAAACACTTGCAGAACTCGATGACTGATTTTGCTGTTTTTATATTAACCAACGGCAGACCAAATAACGTGCATACGGCAAGAAGTTTGCGTAATCACGGATATACTGGAAAAATAATTTTAGTTATTGATGACGAGGACAAAACGGCACAAGAGTATTTAGATAAATTTAAAGATGTTGAGATTTTTAGCAAGAAGGAAATCGCTAAAGAGTTTGATGAAGCGGATAATTTTGAGGACCGAAGGGCAATTGTTTATGCTCGAAACGCTTGTTTTAAAATAGCTGAGAAGCTGGGGGTCAAATACTTTATTCAAATGGATGACGACTACACTCGTTTTGAATATCGGGTCTATACCAACGAAAGACAAAAACCTTCTTTTATTGCAAATTTAGATTCTGTTTTTTCTGCCTTGCTAAACTTTTACAAAGAGAGTAATTTCTCAACTATTTCAATGGCTCAAGGTGGAGACTTTATTGGTGGCAAACATAACAGAATGGCAAAGCGACCCACTTTGTTTCGGAAATGTATGAACTCATTTATATGCTCAACAGATAGACCTTTCAAGTTTATAGGTAGAATTAACGAAGACGTAAATACGTATGTAAATAAGCAAAGCATTGGTTTATTAATGGGAACTATACCGTTCGTGTCTTTAGTTCAGAACCAAACGCAATCGAACAAGGGCGGAATGACGGAACTATATTTAGATAGCGGAACATACATAAAATCGTTTTACACGGTTATGTTTAGCCCTTCAAGTGTTTACATCAAACCAATGGGCGACAAGCATCTAAGATTACACCACCACGTTAATTGGAATAGTGCAGTACCAAAATTGATTTCTGAAAAACACAAGAAAACAGAAGAGTAACAGAATGAGCAAAGAGGATTTAATACCATTTAAGAAAGGGCAAAGCGGTAACCCTAATGGCAGACCGAAGAAGATTGAGACGGTACTAAGGGAACACTTCCTTGAGGAACACAACCTTAAACTAAGCAAAGGACAGACTCAGGACATTATCAAGAACATCTTAGGCAAGACCCGAAGCGAATTGGTTGAGTTGGCTCAGAATGATGAGTTACCCTTTTGGATTGCTCTAATAGCGAACAAGGCACAACGAGACTTTAAGAAGGGTTCTATTCATATCTTGGATGTTCTGTTTGATAGGGTGTACGGCAAGCCTAAAGAGGAGGTAGAGCAGACCGTCAACGGTGGTAAGCCTGAGAAGATAGAGATAGTAATCCATCGACCGAATGAAGATTAATGGAACTGGAGTGTTTGATGACCTATGGACTGCCCTTAATGATAAATCAATTCGGGGAATTGTGTTGGAGGGTGGCTCACGTAGTTCCAAAACGTGGTCAATCTGCCAAGCACTCCTCTTACTTGGTACGCAAACACCGCAGAGATTCGCGATTGCAAGGTGGAGAAGAACGTGGATTAAGCCGACGGTACTCGACACGTTTAAAAAGGTCTTTGCAAGTGTTGAAAGCTGGAACGAGGAAGCGTTTAACAAGAGTGAATTAACTTACCAGCATTACGGTTCGTCCTTTGAGTTCTACGGCTTAGACTCACCACAGAAGCTACACGGTATTGAGACGGACTTCTTTTGGCTGAATGAGGCTATTGAAACAAGCAAGGACGACTTCGACCAACTGGAGCAAAGATGTAAGGGTAAGTGGATATTAGACTATAACCCGTCAACGGATGAACATTGGATATACGACAACGTACTGAAGCGTGACGATGTTGTGTTAATTCATTCCACGATGCTAGACAATACCTTCTTAGACCAGCATATAAGAGACAAGATAAACTCCTATCAGCCAAATCCTCACAACCAAGCAAGAGGAACGGCAGACGAATACAAGTGGAAGGTCTACGGACTCGGTGAGAGGTCAAGAAGAGAAGGGGCTATATATGAGAACTGGACAGAAACGAAAGACTTCCCAACGGGCTACAAGTGGAAAGCCTACGGCTTAGACTTTGGATTCACTAACGACCCAACCGCATTGATTGAGGTAATGTTTCAGGAGGGCAAGTTGTGGGTTAAAGAACTACTTTACGAGACTGGGCTAACGAATGCAGACATAGCCCACAAATGCGGACTGCAAAGGTCGGACGAGATTATAGCGGATAGCGCAGAGCCTAAGTCTATTGAAGAGATAAGACGGTCCGGGTTTAGGATAAGACCAGTAACCAAAGGAGCGGACTCTATTCGGTCAGGTATCGACAAGCTAAAGAGCGTTCAGATAATGGTACACCAAGACTCAGTTAACGTAATCAGAGAACTCCGTAACTACGCTTGGAAACGAGATTACAAGACCAACCAAGTAACCAACCAAGCGGAAGACGATAACAACCACGCACTAGATGCTTTGAGGTACGTGGCTATGGAGAAGTTGAAGGCTAACGCTGGCAAGTACACTGTTCGGTAATGCCACTAATGCCACTAATGCCAAGTGCCAACTAAATTATTTTTCTTTAAATGTTGTGAGTATTCAAAAGAGTTGTATATTTGGTCTCAGAAACAAAAGCAAAAAACAAGAAACCATGACAATCAAAACAACAATCCAAATCATCAACCAATTGAAAGCCGAAAAACTAGAAAGCAATAACGAACTGATTGCATTCTACGAAAAGAAAGTAACTGAGGCATACGCCAACGCTATAAGCAAAGCGTTTAACTAACCAAAAGGGGCAACCATAAGAACGCCCCAAATCAACCCAATCAGCCGTTGCAGAAATGTAGCGGCTTTTTTACCTTAGACACAAAATAACCAATTCGCTATTTATAAGAAGATGAAGATAGAATTACCTAATAGCTGGGAGGGCGTAACCATTGAGCAGTTCCAAGCCTTGCAGAAGATACTCGCAGAAAACGGGGACGAGTACGCAACCAACGTGGCTATCATATCCATTATGTCAGGCGTTCCAGTTGATGAGATTGAAACATACTCTCTAAAGACTTACGCTAAGTGTATGCGAACGCTATCCTTTCTATCTGAGCAGCTACTAGGACAAGTACAGAAGGTTGTGGAATTTGGAGGGCTTAGATACAATGTTATCACAGACGTTTATAAGTTGAATGGAGGGCAGTATATCACATTGATGCACTTGATGAAAGACCCGGACAAGGTTATCGACCAACTTAACGAGATAATGGCGGTGTTCTTAGTGCCTAAAAAGAAGACTTGGTGGGGTTGGAAGAAACAACCTTACGATTCGGAGAAGCACAAGGAGGTAGCGGAGGCAATGCTTCAAGCACCGATGACAATCGTTCAGCCATTGTCCGCTTTTTTTTTGAGCAGTTATCTAATGTCCGCCAAACATATACTGGAATTTTCGGTCAGGAAAGCGGAGAAGATAAAGAAACAAGCGGAGCGAAAGTTGAGACGTTTGAAACAAAATACGGATGGTTAAACGTGGTTAACAACCTATCAAATAACGATGCAACAAAGTGGGGTTATTTCTTTGCGCTTCCGCTTCGGGAGTTCTTAAACCTTATCAGTTTCCAAAAGGCTAAACAATCTCACGAGTACCACCAACAGAAACAGAATGGCGTTCGATAAACTGATAGATGCTCTTAACAAAATGCGAGAGCAATACGTCCAAGAACTGACGGACTCGCTAACTGAGAAGAACCTTATTTCTTCAGGTAAGTTAGGGGAATCTTTGAAGATTAACGTGCAGCCAAAAGTTAAAGTGTTTGGGCAAGTCTACCGTATGCAGATTAATATGGAAGACTACGGGGAGAACGTGGACGAAGGACGAAAGCCGGGTAAAGGTTTGCCAGTCGGAGTTATAGAGGGGTGGCTTAGATACCCTAACACCTTACAGAAGGTAACGGGGCAAGACAAGCAACTTTCAGAATACGAACGTAAGTCTTTGGCGTTTGTTATCAATAGAAGCATAAAGAAGAAAGGAATCAAGCCGAAGAACTGGATTCAACCAGCAGTCGATAAAGCGGGCAAGAATATTGTCGGAGTGGTTGAGGCGGCAATAGCTGAAGATATAGAACTGACATTCGAAGAAATCAAAAGAATTATAGAAGGATAATGGCTATTTATTTAACGCAAGAGCCTGAGCAATACGGGTTAGCTTTCAACGATAACGCTTATGTTATCAAGACGACAAACTTAACTCCGACAGTTAGGTTCAAGATTGATATTCTGCCCGAAACCTACCCATCAGACCCGAAGATTGGAACGGTCAGAGTTTACCCGGTGCAAGGCGAAAGCGGTTCACTTCTTCCGACCTTTGCGGTTAGTGCTTTCTTCGACCCATCACGCTTCTTGCAGTCGTATCTTGAGGGGGTTGTGGACATAGGAGCAACAAGTACGGAGGGATTCTTTTACGATAATACAAACCACAAAGAATACTACCTTAAAATAACTGAGGAGGACAAAGATGCACAAGGAGTTTACCACGAAAACGAGTCTATCTTCACGGATATTAAAAGCGTTTGGAATGGCGTAAGGAACGAGATAGATTGGCTAGACTTTGATTATACTGATTATCAAATAAACGGCTTCTCAACGGATCACAAGTTCTTAACGGACTCACCGAGAACGATTAAAATAGATTCATCTCAGCACTACCGCTCTTTATTTATATTGACAGAACGGTTTAGTGCTTACAGTTATGCCATAAAAGCGTATTCGGGTTACAACGCTTCAGGTTCTCTTTTAAACTCAGCTTTAGTAACTAACGACCTATCAACAGACCCGACTTGGGACAAGAAGTACTTCCGTATTCCAGTTGGAACGCTTGACATTGTAACGCTTGATGCGGCTAATATGTTACCACTTGCTCCGACCGTATCAATAACACCTTCGACTATTCTAGTAGGTGCTGCTAGTTACACTATCCAATTGAGAGATAACACCAACGCATTGACGAGTGAGAAGTTCACATTTAACATAGAACAAGAATGCTCAAAGTACGCTCCAGTTCGAATAGCGTGGCTTAACCGTTTAGGTGGGTTTGATTCTCACAACTTTAATATGAAGTCGATAGAAAAGACAGACGTAAAAAAGGACAAATACGACCAGCAAACTAACACGCTTGGAATCAATTCTTACGACTATCAAAAGAAGTCAAGGGGAACGACTACTTACAACGTGGAACTAATGGAGAAGGTTACAATAAACTCTAACTACCTAACTGAAGAGGAAAGCGAATGGATGGAGGACTTAGTTACTTCGCCAAACATCTACATTGAAAACGATAGTAACGAGTTTATAGCGGCTAATCTAAACCAACGGAACATCGTTAAAAAGACAAGCCTAAACGATAAGCTAATGCAGTACACTTTCGAGTTAAGTTACGCAATTAAAAACAGAAGACAACGTGGTTGAGGTTAGAATTGAGGGCAAAAGGTTAGATGTATTTGAGGGTTTCGACTTCTCATTTAATTACGGGGTTGCTGATATTCGCAATCCTGAGAAGAGGTCAACGGAATATTCCAAGACAATCAAGTGTCCAGCGACCAAGAACAACGATGCACTCTTTGGACACATTTATGATTTTAACATAAGCAACAATTACGATGCTAACACTTCTAACATTGATGTCAATTTTAACCCTAATAAGAAAGCGGAGGCGCGAGTAATAGCGGACGGTGTGGAGGTTATGGCTGGAGTTGTTCAGCTTCGTAAGATAATCCAAAAGGGACACGCCTACACTTACGAGGTTGTGTTTATCGGTAAGTTACTCAACATCTTCTCGGTGCTTGGAGACAAGAAGCTAAATGACGTAGACGAGAATGCGCTTCCGTTAATTGACTTCAGCGACTTAAACCACGAGTACACTTATCAGAATATTGTAGACTCTTGGAGTTACAACCAAGACTACGTTTACCCGATGGTTGACACGGCTACAAACTTTGAGTACTTCTCAGATGGCGGAAGAGTTTACCGAGTGGAGGACTTCAGACCTTTCTTTAAGCTAAAGAATATAATCGATAGAATCTTTGCATTCGCTGGGTTTACTTATACAAGTAGCTTCTTGAGCGGTGCGGTGTTTAGTCGGTTAATTACGGGCGACATAAAAGAAAGCACCTTATCGGATGCTCAGGTTGACCTTAGAAAAGCAATGGTTAACATTGGCGGCTCTTACGACTTACTTTCAGATTCAGAGTCTACGTTTGGCGTTGGAGGTTGGACACATCGGTTTGATTATGGCTCTATCGTTTATGATGCTGGAAACAACTTTATACCAGCTAATGAAATTTACTTGAGCGGTTACCAAACAATCGCGACAGTTTCAAGCGTTGTAGATTATGTCGTAACAAGAACGAAGAGAACTTTTTTCAGTAAGTCTTATTCGGGCAATGTAGATATATATTACAGATATGATATTCTCGCTAACGGTAATTGCGATGTTTATTTATACCCAGCTACAACTCCATTAGCTACAAATCAATCAACAAACCAAACTTTATATCAACTAACTGGCGACTCAGCGGCTGGTGGTTATGTTCCTAACGACCCTCTTTCTTTCATAATCAACGAATCAACAACGAATGAAGGCTATCGTGATTCAATAGCATTGATGTTTTTCGGGTTTGATTTAATGTATGGTAATGCTCAAGCACCTATATTTAATCATAACATTCGGATGTATAGCGACCAAAACGGCTACGAAACTTTGTCAGAATTTGACTTTGTGTTATATCCTAATATGCCGCTCGGTCAAAGTGTTAATCAGTCGTCAACTTCAAGCGTAGAAAGCGTTCAAGTTTACAACTCAAACTATTTATTTAC
>Ga0208643_1000868_pt1 | contig 18545 bp, 11 predicted proteins | sample VirMetDEL_Nov_12_FD_184516 | JGI IMG/M metagenome (GOLD analysis project Ga0208643, IMG submission 184516) | Aqueous microbial communities from the Delaware River and Bay under freshwater to marine salinity gradient to study organic matter... | ecosystem: Environmental > Aquatic > Marine >... | reverse complement strand
CACCAGCAGCAACCGTCACGCCATCAATGGTTTGCAACCCGGTCAAGGCGATATTAGCCGTTGTCGCCACTCGAGCCGGGGGCTTGATCGCCGTGGCGGTTTCCACCCCGTTGATCCTATCTGCGTAGGTTGATGCCATGGTCTGTTTCTCCATGCGAAAAAACCCATCGAAATGGCTTAATCGCGGTCTGTTTTTTGTGGGATGCTTCGCGCCTTTTCCGAATGGAGGCGCACATGACTTATTTTGGGCTTTTGGCCCAGCTAACTATGGCTGGATGACCATGATAATTCGCTGTTTTTAGTCTCCGAAAAGCATGTCAGCTAGAGTGCGACCCTTGCCACCCATCGCCATGCCGCCGAAATCAGGGCTTGCCTTGACGGACATGTCGGCTTCAAACATGTTTTCGATGATATTCTTGATCTGCGCAGATGGCAGATGCAGCGTGATGCCCGCCGCATCAGTAAATGCCTTCACCGCCGATTTGTCATAATCACCCTGACCGGCTTGGATGAATGGCCGCGCCATCACTTCAATGGACGACCCGAGAACCCCGCCGCCGCCGTAGCCCTGCATTGCGCCCGACAATTCCCGGAATCCCGGAAGGGTAGACATGGCCGAGAACAGGGTCTGCTTTGCCAACCATGCGGCCCAATCGGCAGGCTCTTCATCATCGCCAGGCAATCCGCCCTTCACCGCCGCGTAAAGTACAGCTTCCAGAGTGAACAGCAGGGCGATATCCACCGCGAACGACATCACTTGCACGGGGTTTTTGAAGTCCGTTTTCATGGCCTGCTCATATGCCACGTTGCCCTTGGCAAACATGTAAGACCCAAGCGCCGTCAGCAGCTTCGGCAGTTCCTGTTGCCTGGAATTGCGGTTCAGCGTCCCGCGTTCCAGCATCCCGCGATCCGAAATCAAGCCGGACCCTTGCGCACGTTTTGTGATCGTGTCGGCATATGTGCGCGCCTTGGCTTCGTCACCAGATGTGGCCAATTCCTTCTGATAGGCCGAAACCCATGTCGGCATATCCACAGCATAGAATTGGACCGATTGCATCATCCAGAACGATGCGGGCATAAGCACATCGCGTTGGAATTTCTGCCACCGCATCGACGTTCCGACCACAGCATTGCCCAGAACAGGGCTAACCCAATTTGCCGACTTGGACACCCAAGACGTGCCGTCTTGACTTAGGGCAAGATCCCCGACAGCGTTGTTGATGTCCCGCTCAAAGGTCATCTTACGCTCACGCATCAGCGACGAAACTTCGGTCACATCACGCACCCAACGCGCCGGGTTCTGCATGTATGAGATGGTGCCTTTGGCGACAGCTTCCTTGCCGATCACGACCGCCGATTGCACAAGCCCAGAAGGCTGGATCAATGCCGTGGAAAGGTTGAACGCCAGCCGCGAGAAGGTAAAGCCGGTGCGCAGCATCCGCATCATGGATTGGACGCCGCCAGCCGCAGCGCGATCACCCGAGGCAACATCCTGTTGCCAGATTTCCAACGCATCCCAGTCGGATTGCTTGCCCGCATTGATAAAGGCCGAGCGAATCCGGCCATCATGCAGCACCTTCCATGATCCGGCGACGGCTTCCCCGATTTCAAGATCATAAAGCACTTGCTCGACATGCTGATGGCCCACGGCCAGATCAAGCAAGATCGGCTGTTTCGTCGTTGAGACGCGCGCTTCAGTGTGACCGTTGCGGGTTTGCGCCTTGCCGAACATGCCGCCCATCAAGGAGTCAGCCATTTCCTTTTGGCTGAAATCTTGGGTCAAGCCAGACAGCCGACCGTCATACCGAATGGGGTAATACCCGCCCGTGACGCCAGCCGGGGCGTTGACCATCAGCTTTGCCTCTACCTTCTTCGGCGCAACGCCCGTCTGCCGCTTTTCCTTGGCCGCAATTTCCGGCCAGAAGCTGTTGATATAATCCCATGTGGCTTGGACCGTCGCCCAATCCCGTTCCGTCAACTCAGTCAAAGCCGATTGAATGCCTGCCGCATCGAAGTGCCCCGGCGATTTCGGGTTTGTTAGGCGTTCAAAGTTGTCGTTGTTGCCCGTATTGAGCGCCAGCGCGATCAAGTCCCATTTTGACATCGGAATGCCAAGCGCGGCGTTCTGTTTCTTGGCCGACATATCGCGCTTTTCCGCAAGGGAATAGGCGCTGTAAATCTTGTCAAACGCCTCGCCCATCGCTTTGCGGCGTTCGGTTAGCCGGAACATACCCTGATCAATCTTGGCCTTCATTGCGGTCCAAGTCGGGCCAAGGTCTTTGAACCCGTCAATTTCGCGCAACAGCGTGTCGGCATTGAGAACCGAGTTGAGATAGTCCCGGCCCTTCTTTGCAGCGCGTTCTCCTGCATCCGGCGTTCTGGACGGCGGATTTGGCTTCACGTTGGCATCAAATTCAGCCAACACTCCATCCACCACCGCGTCATGGTCACGCTGTTCGGCAGCGTCGATCAGCTTTTGCTTGAACCGGCCCAAGTGGTCGATATTGGCAATCGTATCGAATAGCCCGCGCAGTTCATCGACGGACAGGCGCGAGTAATGCACCTTCTTCGCCCGATCAATGACCCGCTGATCAATCGCCAACTCGCCTGCGCGCCCGGCGTCTGTCATCCGCTGGACAAATGCGGTCAGGCTTTCCGCGCGAGCAACTTGCTTCTTGCTTTGCACCCGGAAATCATAGGCATCCAGAAGCGTGTCGATCTGCTCGATATAGCCGCCTTCCAGCTTTGCCCGCACCGAAGCCTTGGTATAGCCGCGCATCTTCTCCCGGCCCGAGTCCAACTCACGGGCAAAATCGCGGCTTTCCAGATAGAGATAATGATTGAGCAGTTGCTGTTCTTTGTGCCGTGTCGCCGCCATCAAGGCGTCCTGCGAATCCTTGCCGCCAGCCACCCGCGCAAATGCGTCTTCAGCCCGCTTTGCAGCTTTGCGGCCAGCAGCCAGAAATGCGTTGGGGTTGCCCGCTTCCGATACCGTCATGCGGCCCAGCATCAGGCGCGCACGTTGCCGGAATACCTGCGCCGTCAAATTGCGCGTAGAGACGCCAGCGCGGACCGCCAGATGCCTTACCTCGCTTGCCACGGTCATTGCCTGCTGTTCGCTGTGAATGGCCTCTAGCGCCGCGCTTTCAATGCTGCCATCGGTCAAGGGATCACCATAGCGGTCCCGCATGATGCGGTCTGTTTCCGCGCGGATGGCATCTTTGCGCTTGCCCGCGTTTTGCAGAATATCCACCATCTCTTGCGGATTTGCAAACCCGAACAGATCGGCGACTTCCATGGGGCTTGCGCCGCCGTCTTTGTAGATCGCCCGCTTGCCGCCAAGCTTCTCCCGGCTCAGTTCAGCAAGGACACCAGCGCCGAACATGTCCACCAGTTGCTTGCGATCAATCTGCATGTCAGGCACGGTTTTAGGCGTGTCAGACAGCCAGACTTGGTTTGCCAGCATTTCCGTCAGCCGGTAGGGACGCTGCGAGTTGATAAACTTGGTTACTTGATCCAAGACTTGCTTGTATTCAGCCTTCCACCACGCCTCCATCTTGCGCCGCTCTACCGCCATGGTCTTTTCCAGCAGCGATTGTTCGGCCTGTTCCGTGGCCCGGCGCGCCATGCGCTGATAGGTTTTGAACGCGCCCGGCGTCATCCCCGCCGCAGTCTCGTCGGTAAATAGCGGCTTCATCGCCTGCTCGGCCCGAGCCGCGCGGATTTCTTCATCCGTGGCAATCATGCGATCCATGACGGCGCGAATTTCCGGGTTGATCTTGACCTTCAGGCCAGCGACGGTTTGGTAAATTCGCACCATCCACGCCTTGAACCGCGCGAAGGCATCCGCCAATTCTAGCGTCGGCGACTTGCCCTCCATGAGATAGGCTTCCCACGTCCGTGCAAACAGTTCGTGTTGCTCGACAGTGGGCTTGGCCCCCGGTTCCATGCCCAGATACTTCTGGATTGCGGCCATGTCGTCGCGCATGTCTTGCGGTGCAGAATCCTCGCCCGCCAGCACGTTGAACACTTCCAGCATGTAATGCCCAATTTCGTGTTGAAACGAGGACAGATCGCTGTTTTCGAACATGCTGATGACGGTTTGCCTACCGTCAATGCCGCCAGACGGGAATACGATAGACGCGCGGTTTTGCTGATCATATTCGAGAACGTTCACCGCGTTTTCGTCATAGATCACATAGTTGAATTGCTTGCGTTCCATGAACCCGGCGTTTGCCGAAGGACCATCAAACAGCCGATGGCCGGGAATGCCTACATCTTTTAGCGCCAAAGAAGCCGCTGCGTCGTCCGACACTGTGCCGGTCTGGTTTTTCGTGGCGAGATATTGCGAAAGCCGACGATAGAAAAGTTCCCCGGTTGCCTTGCCCTTCTCGATATCCTTGCGATCACCATCATTCTTTGTTGCAGCCGCGACCTCTGACACCAGAGCGGCCATCTTTTCACGCACATTCCGGGGCTGTTTTGCCAAGGACACTTCCCAATTCAGCAAATCGCTATCTTCGGGAATGTCCACCTTGAACAGACGGCCTTCGTTATTGCCGCTTTTCTTGAAATTATCCAGAGCCTGCAACGTCTCTTGTTGCGCCGCAATTTTGCGCGCCTGCATGGCCTTGCTACCTGCATCAAGCGACAGCGCGGCCAGACGGTCGATTTCTGCATTTACCCCCGCAATGGCTGCGTCAACATCTCCGCCGTGTTTTGCCAGTGCTAACTCTACCTTGGATTTCTGCATCCCAGACAAATTATCGCGGTAATGCTTGGCAATCTCTTTGCGGCCCGCAAAATACAAGCCCCAGCCAAAGGCTTTTTCGCCCGTCCCACTACCAATCCGGTCAGTCATAAACTTGTCGAATAGGTGCGGTGTGCCGTGGTAGGCGGGCTGATTATAGGTGCGGCGCGCATCTTTGCCACTGGGATCATAGCCAAATTCGTGAATGCTGTTGCCGTCAGAAAAAACCTCAGTCGGGAAAACCTGCATTTCAATGATCTCTGTCGGATCATCGGAATAGTTGGCATGACTTTCAGCATAGGCACGGTTGACAGTCACCCAATCACCCGCGTTGATTGCATCCGTCCCGGCTGGAACCGCGCGGTAGATAGTGATCGGCTTACCGGGGTTCTTGGCGGCGTCTTGGATAATTTTGATTGTAGCGCGGTCCATGGCATCGTTGCCAGTCCCAAAATACCGCAGCGCATTCTTCCCCAGAATGTCATCGCCAAACACCTGAACGATGTCTGCAAGACTGGCGTTGCCGTCCTCATTCATCGGGGCAGTGTGCATCCCCCGATAACCTTCTTGAAACAACGTCTTGCCGTCAGCATCCTGAGCCAAAGCCGCCGCAATCTCGTCATTCGACAGCGCCAGATCAATGCCGCGCCGGTCCAGTTCCGCAGCCAATCCTTGTAGATCAGCATTGCCCTCTTGCCCCGGAATGAACCGCTTTTGACCAGCCATTTCCGCCCGCAGCGCATCCATCAGCACATTGGCGAGATTGTCTTCAGGCTTGCTTTGCAGGTCCGGGAAATACCCCGCCTCAATCGCAGCCCGCGCCATGTCGTCAAGCCCTTTGCCCTTGCCGATAGCAGGCTGGCCTTGCAGAGACGGTTGCGACGTGCGAGCCATGACTTCATCGCGGGTTTCTGCAATGACGCCCTTTGGCGCATCCATCGCGGCCAGATCGCCACCAGTATCCTGCAATCCACCATTGCCGATAACAAAATCCATCAGCGATGCGCCAGGCTTCTGCACTGCCCCCTTGCGCAGCGTATTCAGCGCAATGTCGAGATTGCCACGACGACGCATTTCATTGGTCTGCGGCCCCTTGACCTCCAATCCGAACCGTTTTGCCATATCAAGCGGGTCTTGACCGCTGCGCTGCGCCATGGTGCGGATTGCCGCCGCTACTACCCGCGCGTTGGTATCGGCCACATCCTTCGTATGACCGGCCTCGCGCAGCATGGTGTAAAGCTGATCTTTGACCTGCACATCCGAGGCGCGCAATTCTTGCATCGACTGGCGGTCAGCATCCGCTTGCGCCATCAGTTCTTCAATGATGCCGCGCACTTCCTCATTGAACCGTGTGGCCTCCACCGCCGACATTTCGCCGACAGAGGTCTTGGCATTTTGCTTGAACCAGTCCGCGTTTTCCGTGCCTGTGATTTTGCTGGCATAGGTTGCCGCCGGAATGGCGACATCACCGCCAGAGGCCAGCATTTCCTCAAAGGTTGCCGGATCAATGCCCCAATCAGCCGGGCCAAATTCCTTGGCTTGGAACAGTTCGTTCAGATCATCAGCAGGAACGTACAGCGACTTGCCGTCCATCACCCGATCCAGCAGATCGGCCATTTTTTCCGGCGACCGTGCCTTGACCTTGGATTCCGCTGCCATCTTATCGATGGCTTCAATCTTGCCCGCCGTTGTTCCTGCCCGAGCAGCCTTTTCCGCCGAGGATTTCAGCCAGCCGCGACCCACCGAAACCATTTCAGCCGGGGCCGTCACAAACTCCGCAAGCCCTTCAATCAGGACAGCGCCCCAATCCAGTTGGCCATCGACGGCAAGTTGCGCCAGAGCCTCGCCACCGCCGCCAAACAACGCCTGGGTAACGCTTTGGGCAATAGCATCCCCAACTGGCGACTTCATAAGCGTCTTGCCTGCAACACCACCGGACAGGGTATCCAGCGCACCAACAATCAGGCCCTTGTCCAAGCCATATTGGCGGGCTTCAAGCATCAATTCCTGATTGGACAGCACCGCCAGAACATCATCCGGCGTTTCCATTTTGATGCCACGGCTTTCAAGAAACCCCATCGCTTCCGTAGAAGCCGTCAAGTAGCCAGAGGTCGCCCCCATGACGCCAGCACCAACCACAGGGCTACGGGTTGCCAAAGTCGCCACCGTCGCCGGGATAAGCGCGGGCAGGCTTTCCGCCGCCGTTTCCCCAAGGAAGGCCAGCACAGCCGCCGGGTTTTGCGCAATGGTGCCAAGCTTGCCCATCAGCGTATTCGGCGCAGCAGCCCAAGTATCAGCGCCCTCTTGCGCGATGCCAGAGCGGGGAATAGCCGCCGCCTTTGCCAGCGTGTCCCGCGCGATCTGCAACCGGCCACTGGCCCCCTGCAACATCGCGGCCTTTTCTTCTTCGGTCATACCCGAGACGGCATCATACTTGATCAGCGCCGCCTGTTGCGCAGCCGCGACCATGCTGACATCAGGGTTTGGCCCAAGTGCCGCGACTTCGCGCGCAATGATCTGCTCCTTGGTCAGGCCAATGTCAGCCGCCGTAATAGCTGACTGGATTGCGCCGAACCCTTGCATACTGCCTGCAAGGGATTTGGTGCCCCGCACGATAGCCCGCGATACGCCCGTGTCGCCGCTGGCTTCCCAATCCTTCAGGCCCTTTTCGAACCATGACAGATTGGCCACATCATCCTTGGCAATACCGCCGTTGTCGCGGTTTTGCAGCCATGCCGCCGTTTTCGGCGCATCCGTGACCGCATCGGCAATGGACTTTTCAGCCGCCCGCGCTTTGAACGCTTCCGGGTCTGATCCGATGACGATAGGCGGAAGACCGAGCTGCGCGCCGATCTTGGCGTGACCAGCCAATTCATCTGGCGAACGCGGGTCAGCCGACAACACCAGCGCTGTCTTTGCGCCGGTTGTGGCCCCGATGCTTGCCAGCCAGTCTTCGGTCGCGCCCATCAGTTGCCACCCATCAGCGCCATCAGGCGTTCGGTTACAGCCGCAGCAGTCGGAACCCCGCCAGCGGCCTTAATCAGGTCAACTTGCTCTTGCATCACGGATGGCGGCACAGTCACCCCGCCAATGGTCATGTCGCTCTGCACCAGCCCGGCCTCGTCAATCACCAATGCAGACGCCTCCATTGCCGTACCGTCAAATTCGTTACCCATACCCGGCGGGTTGATCACCAGCGGCGTAAGCAACCGCCCGACCTGTTGGTCAATTTCCAACTGCGACGGGTTCTTGCCGTTCTGCGCGATGAACGATTCCTGCCATTGCAGCAGTTGGGTTTGCATGGTGGCAGATTGAACCGGCGTCGGCTTGGCGATAACCGATTTCAGCCGATCTTCGGCGATGCCCATCAGCGTTGCCGCCGAGGCGCGTTCAATCGCAGTTGGCGGTTTTGCGGCTTTGTCCACAAAGGACTTGCGATCTGCGGGGCTGAGAGAATTGGCGTAATTGGCAAACCCGCTGGCCGCTTCGCGCCCAAAGGCGACAGGATCAGTGAGTTGCAGCGTCGTCAGGTTGGCATAAGCAACCGGATCGGTGGCAATCGGAAAACCTGCGCGCACGCTGCGCTCATAAGCCCGAAGAGAAGTCATCCCTTCCATGCCAATGGCAACCGTCTCGTCATAGGTCAAGTCGTTGAGGCTTCCACCATGCTCGATGTAGCCAAATGCGGCGTTGGAGGCAGCGGCGAGGGTGGCTTTGCGCTCACCTTCGCGGGCAGATGATCGCAAATTCAACTCATCAATAGCCGCCGCGCGTACAGCCGGATCGGGAATGTCCAGAACCTCTGCCATCGACATATTTCCGGCGGCTTTGCGCCCTGCCATTTCCGCGACCAGTTGATCTTTGATGGCATTGGCCCCGGATGACCAAGTGTTTGCTTGCCCCGCGCCCGGCGTGACAAGATCTACATGAATATGATCACCACCCATGTATTCCGCACCAAAGCCAATCCCCAGCGCACCATTCTTCGCCGCAGCGCGGGCAAACATTGCCATATCAGCGTCGGTCGCTTTCACCAGAGAGCCATCAGGACGATAGATCGAAATATCGGCGGCAAGCCCCGTTCCGTGACGATTGGACCCGTGTTGTTCGCCTTCGTTCTCTTGCCCCGAGGTGACGACGATCCGCGCGCCCTTACCGAACACATCTTCAGCCGACTTGCCGATCACATCCAAAATAGGCTGTTCCGGTTTGTTTGGCCGCGCTGGACCCATCGCGTAGTCAATCTTGGTGTCATAGCTGTAGACAGGCAACCCACCGGCAACCGCTGCCCCAATCCGCCGACCTTCCGCAGCCTTGGCAAGCGGGATCAGTTTCATTTCCAGATCGGTCACATCGGAACCAAGCATATTATTGCGGTTTTGCTGCAAATATGCTGCCGCACCCTCAGGATCAACAGCCGCAATCTTTTCAGCAACGCCACGATAAACGGTTGACCGGGCCTTCGTGACCTCAAATTCTGTCTTGGCCGCATCCCATCCCTGGTCAGCCGCCCGGCCCCGCAGTTCACCCTCGATCCGCAGCAATTCGGTATCGGTCACGCCAGGATCAGCCAGAACGTCCTGATAGGCCGATTGAATGCGCGCATCGCGCCCACCTTCAATCCATGTCCTGCGCTGATCTGCGGTATGGCCGTCAATCGTTGCCAGCGCCCGCTCTTTGCGCGCATCCAGCGAATCCTTCAGCTTGCGTTGCGCCTCTTTGCCCAGACCTTCCATTGAGGCCGAGGCAATCTGATCAATCTGCGCTATGACCCGCTCACGCGCGGCCACAGCATCCCCGCCTTGCAGGTTTGCAAAGCCGGTTTCGGGATCATAAAGCAGGGACCGGATTTTATCCGCCGCCGCCGCGTCCGCATCCTTGGCCGCAGCCGTGGCTTCCCGGTCAAGGATTTGCATCCCAAGCAGATTGGCCTTTGCGCCCAATTGCTCAACAGCCCCACCAACGGCACCAGCCGCACCGGGAGATATTTGCGCAATCGCCCGCGATGGGCGCGGAGCCGGTCGAATGGCGGAGACGTCAGGAAGCGTAGCCATTACCAATATTTCTCATAGAGAGACGAGCCACCTTCACCTAGCGTTGTCAGTTCACCTAGCGTTGTCAGGCCGCTCGCCAGGCCGCGCACCACGCCCGCACGCTTCGCCTGCTTACCCTCAAAGCGCGCCGCCGCCGCTTGGGAACTGCGACCAGCCGCAGCCTCGTCGCCCTCCCACAGCGCCGTCAGGGCGCGCAGTTGGCCATCCTCTTCGATCTGGCCCATCAGCGGTACGTCCTGCCCACCGCCAGACGCCGCAGCTACTGTCCGCGCGCGGCTTAGAACCAGTTCCTTTTGCCGCGTCTGCTCGTTGGCTTGCCGCTGCGCTGCCGCCTTTTCCGTCTTGGCCGATGCTTCGAGTTGCCGCGCATTATATTCCGCAGCCGCATTGGCAGCGTTGCCTTGCTGGATTGCCCCAGCCGTGCTTAGAATCGTGCCGCCAGCGGCCAAGGCACCCGACAACCCGAGTTTGGCAAGGCCGGTCAGTAGAAGTGTCGCCATGAATTCACCTGCTCCACTCGAAAATCAAGCCGTCCGAGGAATTGCCAACGTGCGCCCACCCGAGGCGCTTCAGAAACGGCGCTGATTGCTCAGAACCAACGCAGATCGCGGGAAGCTGCATGGACTTCATCAGCGCCACGCTTGCCCGCCAGATCGCTATGGCAGGAATGGGCGCGCTCATGTCAGAGAACATCACCGCCCGCCCGCCCGCCAAGAAATAGCCAGCTATCCCGACAACAGCCCCGTCTTTTTCCATTACCCATGCCCGCACAGATCGCGGTGGCATCTTGCCATAGAACCCCAGTACATCTTCAGCCGTGGCGGGCCTAGTCGTGATCTTGGCGGTCAACATTCAGCACCACCGCCAGCACCGTGCAGGGGCGAGGTGCTGCGCCTTCCAAACACACCCGGTTGTCGGTTGACCAATCCCCCGGAAATTCAATCATGCCCTCGTCGTAGGATTCCCAAACGCTGTCAGGATCAACAGTCGCACCACTTTCCACCAAGGGCAGATCATCCATAGTCTCAAAAGAAGGCCCATAGCGCAGCCCCTGAGCGTGTGTATCAGCCAAGACAAGGCCAATCGAGTTAACCCGCGAGCGCTGCGTCAGAGAAAGCCCCAAGGCCGTCTGCCCAGCCAGTTTTGCTGATTGGTATTGCGCCGTATAAGGCAGGCCCGCGCACCAGGCCGTGTAGGTTTGGTCAACAGCCCCACTCGCCACAACCGCCGTACCCTGATCAACGCCATCACCCCAGATGACAACTGTTTCGCCTTCCAGATGATCCAAGCCCGAGATTGCGCCAGTGCCGGTCACAAAGCTGTCGGCCATTTTGTTCAGCGCACCGCCCCGGCATTCGCTTTCCAGCGCCCAGCGTTCAAGATACCGCACATCAGTGCCGTCGATTGTCCGCCGCACCCGATAATAAACCCGATCCTCTGCTACACCCGGCAGTACCGTAATATCCTCAACGGCTCCGTCTGTTTCCATTTCCACCCAGCAAAGCACGTTTTCCGCGCTGTCACGCACCAGAATGGCCACCGTGCCGTCATTACGCGCCACATGCAGCCGAAGGTCTGGGGTTTGCTGGACTCCCAACCGGCGCAACCCGGGTTCTCCCAATTCAGGCACAAGCATCATGGCATCAAGTGCCGTGTAACCATAGCTTTGCGCATCGTAGGCAAGTTCAAAAACAGTCTCACCCGTGCGCCCGATGAAATACCCGCTGTTGTCGGCGATGACCGCCGGAACCGCCGCCGAGCCTTTTGTGGTGCGCGCCTTGACGTTGTAGTTGGACGGCGTAATCGGCTCATCCAGTGACGTTGAGCGAATAGACCACTCGGCGCCATCTGTCCCGATGATCAGGTTTTGCAGCGGCAGAATCCAGTTTGTCGAGTTGACCGCTCCCTCGCCTACACGGCGGTTGATCGGCTGGCTATCGCCTTCAATGCTGGGATCAAAGATTGAAAAGCCATCTGGATAAGACCCATAATTGCGGCCTTGCCCAGACCACCACATGCGTCCCTCAAAAAGAGCCACTTCATCTGGCCAGCCTTGCACATCAGACCATGCGCCTTCCGACCAAACTTCGGTTGGATCAGTTCTGCCAAGATTGGTCAGAACAATCGCATCCACTTCCGTTGCATCTGTATAACCCGTTACGCGCACAACGCCCGTGATCGAACCAGATGAAAATTCAAGGGACACATTTGCCGTGCCCGAGGTGTAATCTCCAACCCCAAAACCAATGCGGTAGTAGCAGATCGAGTTGTCCAGCTCGTCATCCCAAACATACGATCCGTTTGTGGAAAACGTACCAGCCTCAGCCCATGACCCGGGTTCACTGATTGACCGCTGCAACCGCAGAGTGCCAGACCAAGTTCCCGACCGCCTGACCGTAAATTTCCGCGAAGTTTCCACCCCAACGACACGGATGTAATCCGACCATTGGTCATCCGTAATCAACGATTCCTCTACAAGCTGACCCTGCGAAGATAGTTGAAAGATAGCGCCCACATGCCCAGCCTGAAACAAGCTGCGCGACGATGTTAGTGTGATCTCGCCCGTCAGCGCGCTTGGAGTAAGGCGGATACTTTCCACGTTTTCAACAAGGAATGGCCCATCATTGGCGGTGTAATCCACCACGGACCACGAATTATTGACCCGCCGCTCAATCCGGCTTTGTCGTTGCCCATGGCAGGCGCAGAACACCACGTCAGATGATTGCTGCCACCGCACAGCCTTGCAGGCGCTCGCATCGGCCCAAGGCGTAGGGACCGTCAAAATACCCGCCGATTCCACCGCGATACTATCCACCAAAGCCGGATATGTGACGGAGGTGGACAGTTCGATATGAAACGCCGCAGCGCCGGGGGCAAAGGCAATGCTATGCGTTCCCGTGCGAAGTACCGATTGCCGGAAGATGTCGTCATCCCCAGCCGTTGAGCCAACGCGCAGCAGGACCGGCCCGCGCTCGATTACGATCCTGAGAGCATGAACCTTTGGTTCATCCCCGGATGTGACCGCGACAGACTGCCTGCGCCGTGCCGAGTTAAAGCCAGTGCCGACCAGCGACATAAAGCCGCCAGTCGCCCAAGCCGATGCCGCCCCAGCGTCATCTGCATCCGTCCATCCGGTCAGGTTAGTGCCGAAACTGCCGTTGCTGATGGATGCACCCACGGCAACCCGCGTCACCAAGGTATCGCCGCCATCCCAAATCCGCATCTGGCCTGCGGTCAGTTCCAAAATTGCCGTGTCTGTCGTGGAATACACGAACGGGATCAATGCCCCATCGCCCGCGCATTCGTCGATGTATTCCAAGCCGGGCCGCACCATCATTGAGCCAAGCGTGCGCGGCATCCAGTTGGTTTGCACTTCAGCCGAAAGTGCAACGCGCGCCACATCGGTTCTGGCGACGGCCAAACGACCGATCAGACCCCGGTTGAAGATTGCAAGGACATCGCGTGTTTTGGATGGGATTGCCATTAGCCTAGAAAGCTCCGATCCCTGCGCCCAAAACGACCCTGCCGCGATCTGCTCCATGACCCATGCGGCAGGAATTTCACCCCTTCCGCCATGGCATCATTCGACTTTGCCGATTTTAGCGCATTCATTCTGTCGCGTTCGATTCTGTCGCGCTTGGCCATGGCGTTGGTGATCCGTTCGCAGGCTTCCCATGCCAGATCGCATTCGATGTATTCCTTGAACGCTTCCGGCCATGCCGCAGAGTTCAACCCATAGGCGGAGTTGTCAGAGACATACCGCACGAAAAGCGTGTCCAGATCGGTGAACCAATATCCCGCCTCGTCAACATACTGAGCGTTGATCAAAGGGCGACTGAAATATTCATCAGCCGACAATGCAGCCAACCGGCGCATATCATCCGGCTTGTCGTATGCACGGCGGAACCCGAAGTCCGGCTCTACCGTGGTAGAATAGATGCCTTCAACCGTGCGGATCGCAAAGTTCCATTCGCCCTTTTCCAGCGCCTTTTTCACCACGCGATCCGTCGAACCCCAGATGCCATCCAGCACCCGCCGGGGTTCGCGGTTTTCCGTCAGTGACGCCAGTTCGCGCGAGCCGAGACGCCGCAGCGCCCCGTTATAGAGCGCGAGCTTGACATCCGACGAAACGGTCATATCAGGCCATCTCTTTCATGTGCGAAGCCATCCACAACGCGGCGGCTTCTTTCGTCTCAATGCCGTCTTTCAGCACTTCGCCGGTTTCCTGCTTGACCACGCCCCATTTGGCGCGACCACGAAACGCGACTTTGTAAGCGCCGATTTCTTCGCAGACGGCCTCGCCCAATTGCACCAGCGACAGTTGCTGCACCGTCGCCTCTACCTTGGCAGAAGCCCGCACGATCAGATGCGAACGCCATGCGCCGTCTTCGGGAATGACAATGATTTCATCGCCGGGGCGCAGCGTTGAAGCCACGTTTGACCAATAGCCGGGGGCCAGCAGTTCAGCCGGATCAACCCCAACTTCGGGCATAAAATGATAGACCACGCGCGCATGATCGGCAGGGAGAAGCCGAAGCGGTTTTCGTGCCATGTTGATTCCCATTCAGATGAGGAAAGGCGGCGAGTTTCCCCGCCGCCCACTTTGTCAGTCGGTATCGGTTGCCGTTACGGCCAACCCATCCGAAACGTCCACACCGCCAGAAGCGGTTGCGGCGTTGACGATCATCAACTGCATCGACAGCGGGGAAGCGTCCGTATCAACCTGAATCAACAGATCGCCGGAGCGCATCCCGAGGTCATAGCCGTTGGTGAAGTAACCGGCGACACGAACCAAAGTGGCCGCGTCAACCGAGCGATAGAACCAGATTTTATTCTGGCCGTTCATGCCGCCTTCAATGACGAGGACGGGCGGGTTTGTCGTTGCATAAGCCATGGATCAAGCCCCCACATATGCCGAGCCATCGTGGTTCATCACCACAACGCCCGTGTTTTGCAGGAGTGCCGAACCCATGTAGACGCTTGCGCGGCAATACGAGTAATCCTGCTCTTCTTCGTATCCAATCGCCGTGGACATGCCGCCGGTGTTGGCCGCATGGCCGATTGCCGACTTGTGGAACATGAAGCACTTTTCCGCGTTGGTGCCGACGCCGGGAACGCTCGGGTGAACGATCCAGTTGATGTCGAGCCAGCGCCGGGCCTTCGGCTTGTCGGTCCAGCCGTTGCCACCTTCCATCGGCTTCAGATTCACATAATCCGCCGAGGAATAGGAGGCGATTTGAAGCAGGTACGCTTCAAAGGCCGGGGAAACCACCGCCATGATGTTGTTGTCCCACGGGACGCCAGCAATCTGAAGGATGGTCTTGGACTTCAGCACCAAAGCCAGCGAAGCAGTCGTCGCTGTGGACGTGTCCACAGTGCCGGTGTTCAACTGGGTCAGGATGTCCTGATCCATTTTGCGGTTGATCACGCCCATGGTCGTTTTCTGCATGATCGCGCGCTGGTTGCCCTGCGATGCGAAGATGTTGAAGCCCGACTTGCGCACCAGATCGTGCCATTCCGCTAGGGTGGCAGAGGTCTGGGTCAGGTTGTCGGCGCGCGACGGGATCATACCGTTGACGCCGCGCGTGGTCGCGGTTGCCCCGCCGCTGTCGGCGACGAGAAAGGTTGCGGTGTTGCCGTTGATGACGGCCTCAGTCGTCACAGCATCGCGGAGAAGCGACTGGCCCTGTTCAAAGCCAGCAATGAATTCTTCGCGATACTGCGTCTTGAAAGCAGTATCTGCCATTGGTTTGCCTCATATCTGAGAGTTTCAGGGGAGAGGCACGGCCAATTCTGGTTGTCCTTGCGGTTGCCTTGCGGGTTGCCTTTCGGGCCGCTCTGGCTATTCAAGGGGCGTCGTTGTCGTGCTATTTGCGCAGCTTTTCCTGCGCAGAGAGAAGAACGCGGAATCTCTCCTGCATCCTCTCGTCTTTATCGTAGATGTGGCGGTTTTCCCGCATCACCTTCCGAATTCCATTCAGTTCATCTTCAACAACGCTCAGTTGCGAAGTGCCTGCTCCGGGGGCAATGAACCCTGCCGGGTTGGCCTCTTGCGCAAGGCTGGCAAGCCATTTCAGCGCGGTTGGGTTGTTGCCCAGCAATGTCCCATCCGAAAGCCTTGCACCCATCAGAAGGCCCTTGAGCGGGCTGCCGTCATCTGTTGGCGGGGCGGCATCAAGGAACGACATGATCGAGTTGACGTTGCCGCGATATTCTGCGCCCCATTCAGCCCGAAGCGCATCCTCTGCCGATTGCTTGAATACCTTGTCAGCATCAGCTTGAGCAGCGGCGGCGATATCCTGTTGCCGGTAGTACCAATCCAGCGTCTTCGCCACAACTTCCGGCGAGGCATTGGCTCCGTGAACCTCTGCGAGATAGCCTTCCAACATGGGCTTGTCGTCGTCGCCGATCACCAGACCGGACGGCAGCTTTTCCAGATAGCCATCGGGCTTTTCGGGAATGCCGTTGTCCTTGCGCCATGCCGCGATCTGTTCTGGCGTGGCATCCGCCGGAAGCTTGGCCTTCACGTCGCCCGAGGACAGCTTTTTTTCCAACTCACGGTTGGACTTGTAAACATCGACGGGGCTGCGGAACCGATCCAGCCGCTTGCGTTCTTTTTCATCGCCGCCCGCCATCAGATCGCGCCAGTCTTCGCGCCAATCCGGGGCAACAACGTTGTCTTCACCGCCAGCGATGGTATCAGCGCCTGCAAGTGTGTCTTGGCCTGCGAGCGTATCGGCACCCTGCACCGTGTCTTGATCCGCTACTTGTCCTGCCGGGTTGTCCGCTGCCGGGGCCGGGGTTACAGTATCAGCCATCTTTGCTCCTGAGTTTCGCCACCAAGTCCGGCGGCATGTTGATCATCTTGACGATCTGCATTCCAACGTGTCGCTTGCCTTCAGCGAACGCCGTTTCCCGTTCCCCGCCCGCATCGTTTGACCGGAACGAAAGTTCATATGTTTCCGCTGCGGCGTTGATGATCCAATCAAGCGCGCGGCGTTGCTGCGATGGATCAGCAATGCCCTGAAACACTGCCTGCAAAGCATAGATGTCCGTCACATCGTACCGGGCCGGTAGCCACGCAGGGTCGCGCCTCTTCACATCACACCCAGCGACTGACTGGCCCGGCCCAGCGTTTCAGCCACGTCCGCGCCTTGTTGCATGGTGCCGAGCAACTGCGCGGCCTGAGCCTGTGCCGCCTGTGCATCTTCTGCGGCCTTCACATCTTCAGGCGAGCGCAGCCATTTGGCCGGGGCACCGATGCCATTCAACACGTCACGCAGGGTTGCCTTGAAGTCCATGATCTGGACCGCAGCCGGATCAATCGCCGTGGCTTCGGCAATCATAGCCTTGGCCTCAAGGAACTTCTGGCCTTTCTGGCGTTCGATCATCTGCGCCAGAGGCGATTCAAACGCGAACGTGGTTTCCTGACCGCGAATGGACGCCGGGATGTTGTCCGGCGGGCCAAATCCGCCTGCTTTCAGCATCGTATCGAAGGTGATGTCGCAGAGCGTGGCGTTGTAGTCGTTTTCCATCGGCTCGAACAGCGGCAGAGCATTGCGGATGTATTCCTGCACCCGCTGGCCGACCTCATAGGCCGTCATGTCACGCCCTTCCGCAGGCGGCATCGACAGCGTATTGAGGTAGAACGCCTCGCGCAGCATCTTTGCGGTACGTTCGGAAAGATCCATGCCGAAAGACAGACCAGACTTGTCTTGCGACAGCGGGCGAAGCACCTCACCCAGCCGTTCATCATACTCCGCATCAACCGCCGTGAACCCGCCAGCATATACGTTCAGATCGCCGCGAATGGCTTCCGCCACACCGACCATGGGCGGGTTGGCAGCGCGTTCACCAGCGTCAAGCAGCGAGAGTGTCATCGCCTGCAACAACCGCGCATCCGGCAGGGCAATCAGCGATGCAGGGCTGTAGGCGTACTGCGAACCGGAAATCGTGGCCCAACGCGGGATGGTGTAAATCTGCGTCCACGAGCCGCGCTCTTCAAGGATGGACTGGTTTTCGCAGTCAATGAACAGCGACACCCATGGCTGGCGAAACTTGGTGCCGGTATATTGGTCAGCGCGGATCACGCAATGACGCACAAGCACCTTTTCATGCGGTTCTTTTTCACGCCGCTCAGTGACTTTAGCATGCACCGTTGACGGGAAGGACTGGCACAACTCTTCAATGGTCGGTTTCCAGTTGCGGTGAATTTCCCCGATCTGCCCGTAGCTGTCTTCGGCCCAGGCCGTGTCCCGCAAATGCCAGCAGCGATAGAGCAGCGTGTTATCACGGCGGTTCAGTTCGGTCGTGATGACCGCCCCGCCAAATGCAGCAAAATCGTGGTCAGCCTCTTTCGTTGCCCGCGTGAAGAGCGACTTGCGATCATACATCGCGCGGCGCTGTGCGTTGGTCGCGGATTCAAGCCACTTGCGCGCCTCGTGGTCAATCTGGTCGTTTTCGTCCTCACGCCCGGCCTTGACGTGAAACCATGGCTGGCCCTTTGGTCGCAGCATGGAACCCAAGGAGTTGCCAAGATCGCGCCGCACCATAGACGGATAGCCGGTTGTCAGGTGATCCGCCCAATCCTCGCCCAAAGACCGCGTAACCGTGAAGTCAGCCCGCTCAGGGTAGAAGTGGTCAGCGATATCTTGATTCCGGCTGTCCAGTGGTGATTTCTGCGAGAACAGGCGATCACCACGCGAGACAATGGAACGCGCGTCAGTATGCAGCATCAACCG
>Ga0208643_1000867_pt1 | contig 18559 bp, 27 predicted proteins | sample VirMetDEL_Nov_12_FD_184516 | JGI IMG/M metagenome (GOLD analysis project Ga0208643, IMG submission 184516) | Aqueous microbial communities from the Delaware River and Bay under freshwater to marine salinity gradient to study organic matter... | ecosystem: Environmental > Aquatic > Marine >... | reverse complement strand
ACCAAAATTATGTACATATTGCTATGAACACTCTTCATCATTGATTTAATTCTTTGACTGCCAACCCTAAGGTTAAGCAGTTTCGATTAACTCAACACCTGTGAGTGTCCACACAGATTTCTTGTTTTATCTTGTTAAAGAGCAACTCAACCTCGTAAGAGAAGGTGAGTACCACACTGAGCGCCGAACGCTTCCAGTTGGCTAGGGCTGCGTATTCTACGCATTTCCCGTTTCGCGTCAAGGAGTATTTTTCAACTTCTTGCTGCGCTTGAATTAAATGCTTAAAAGCTACTCAATCCAACCTAACTCGTCAGCTGGCTTTCGCTGTCTGCCGTGTCAGTGGATGCGCATTATAGGGAGCCGGAGATTTTGTGCAAGGGCTTTTTAATGAAAAAAGATCGCATGGCGATCTTTTAAACAATGGCGATTCTTTTACGTGCAGAGTGTCGATTAATTGGACTTTTTACTGCCTTTATCGATAAAACCTTGGATTAGTGAGACAGCTTTTGCATCGTCCCAATCGACATAAGATCGAACAAAAGCTATCAATTGGCCCTGTTGATCGAGAATAAATGTCGCTGGAATCGTATCGAGCGGAAAAACATCCCCAAGACTTTGTGGCTGATCGTAGTAAGAGTTGAAATTTGGCATACCTAATGAGCTTAAGAACGGCTGGACCTGTTGCTTACCTTCTGCATCAATAGAGATAGGTAATAGTACGAAGTCTTCAGCTTTGAACTTAGTCGCTAGCCTTTCGATTGCTGGCAGCTCCCTTACACAGGGTGGACACCAGGTCGCCCACATGTTCACCATAATGATCTTACCTTTAAATTGACTGAAGTCGATGGTTTTACCATCGACGTCATTAAAGGTGACAGGCTCTATTGGGAAAGTCTTTGGCAAGACATTGATCAAATCAACAGTTGATTCCATCGGTTTAGTCGTTTGCTGCATGCCGGGGTACGCATGCGCGACCCCACCAGCAAGTAACGAAAAGAGCGATGACAACATTAATGCCGTTATGACTTTATGCTTCATTTAGTATTACGCTTTAGCAAGGAATCTAACTCACGCTGATCTTCTTCGCTAATTTCATTCGGCACATTACCGCTGATGCGTTGTTTACGAATGAAGATAAAACCAATCACAAGCCCAATGAGTAACAAGCCAACGGGACCTAACCAAAGAATGTAGGTCTTGGTTTCCATCTTAGGCTTATAGAGTACAAACTCACCGTAACGGCTGGTCATAAACTCGATGATCTCATCATCCCCTTTGCCTTCGTCTACCATCTTGAAGACTTCAAGACGCAAATCCCGAGCGACTGGTGAGTTTGAGTCAATCAAGTTTTGGTTTTGGCACTGTGGGCAACGTAGCTCATGGGCTAAAGACAAACCGCGCTTTTGATTTTCAGGCGTTTTGAATTCATAAGTATCAACCGGTGTTGCCATAACGGCGGTCGTCATACTGAATAACAGCACTAGACCACCCATAATTTTTATCAGCGTTCTCATGATGCGCCATCCTTCGCCGCTTCAGCTTGTAATTGTTGGATCATAGGGTAAAGGGTCTCGCTCCATACGCGTTGATCGATTGGACCCGCATAACGGAAGCGAATAATACCGTTGTGATCAACCACAAAACTTTCAGGCGCACCATAGACGCCAAGGTCTAATCCTAAACGGCCATCTTTATCATAGATATTGACGTTATAGGGGTCGCCCTGACGCTTCAACTCTTCTAATGCGGGAGCACGCTCATCGCGATAGTTGATCCCGTAAATTGGCAGAAGATTTTTACGCTTTAGCATCACTAAGAAAGGATGCTCATATTTACAAGATGGACACCAAGTCGCCCACACATTAAGTAATGACACCTTACCTTTTAACTGCTCATTCGTAATGATCTCAGCAGGTGTTTCTAAGCGTTCCAGTTGGAAAGCCGGAATAGGCTTTCCTTCCAGTGCCGAATCCAGTTGCTGTGGATTCAGGAATAACCCTTTATAGAGAAACACCCCCATGGCGAGAAATATGACCAATGGGATAAACAGAACCAACTTCTTCATACATTCCCCAATTATTGAGCCGTTGCTAATTTTGCTTTGTTCGCTAACGGTGCGACGGCTGCAGTGACTTTCGCACGGTAACGTTTATCCGATGCCGCGAAGAATCCACCAATCATCATAAAAATTGCCCCAAACCATAACCAACGCACGAATGGCTTGTAGTTCAAACGAACCGCAAATTCAGTGCTAGTAATTGGATCGCCCATGGTCACATACAAGTCACGGAATAGACCCCAGTCGATCCCCGCTTCTGTCATGTCCATAGTACGCACATTATATTGACGACGGTCTGGCTTGAGTAATGTCAGCAACTCATCACCTTTGTAGACTTCTATCTGTCCCTGCATTGCTGTGTAGTTAGGACCCACTACGTTTTTAGTCTCGAGATACTTAAAGGTATAACCCGCAAGCTCTTGGCTAATACCAGGTCCCATGCGAACACTTTTCTCAATCGAGTAATTCGACACCATAGTGGCACCAATCACAGATACAGCAATACCAAGATGCGCGAAGATCATACCCAGCTGGCTACGGCCCATACGGCTGATGCTCATATCACCTTCTTTCGACTTGACCATATTATAGGCCGCTCTAGCAGTCGCCAGGATAATCCAAGCCGCTGCCGCGATACCAAAGGTAACCCAAGTATTGAATACACCATCGACGATAAATGGCGTCACAATACCGATAGCCGCAGCAATCATTGCAGGGATCAATAACTGACGCTTAAGCTCGCCTGCTTTCGATTTTTTCCAACGGATAATTGGACCAATACCCATAAAGCCAAATAAGACTAATACGATAGGCACAAACACAGCGTTGAAGTATGGAGGTCCTACAGAGATTTTACCCATGCCGAGCGCATCAATGAGCAATGGATAGAGCGTACCCAATAGCACAGTACCTGCGGCAACGGTCAGTAACACATTACAGACCAGTAGCATGGTTTCTTTAGACTTCAGCTCGAAACGGGCTGGACTGCTCATTTCACTGGCGCGGAAGGCAAACAGTGTCAATGAACCACCAATCGCTAAACCAAGTAACAACAGAATAAACATACCGCGGCTTGGATCGGCTGCGAATGAATGCACTGAGGTTAATACGCCAGAGCGAACAATAAAGGTACCAAGCAAACTTAAAGAGAAAGCGAAGATAGACAGTAATACCGTCCAGTTGCGGAAGGCGCCGCGTTTCTCGGTCACAATCAAAGAGTGAACCAGCGCAGTACCCACTAACCAAGGCATGAAAGAAGCGTTCTCTACAGGATCCCAGAACCACCAACCGCCCCAGCCTAATTCATAATATGCCCACCAAGAACCTAACGCGATACCTCCTGTTAGGAAGATCCAAGCGGCTAAGGTCCAAGGACGCGTCCAACGAGCCCATGCAGAATCGAGACGACCGCTCATCAGCGCGGCAATCGCAAATGCAAAGCTCACCGAGAAACCCACATAACCTAAATACAGCATAGGTGGATGGAAGATTAATCCCACATCTTGCAGCATTGGGTTCAAGTCACGGCCTTCGGCAGGGATCGGGAACAAACGTTCGAATGGACTAGAAGTAAGTAACATGAATAAGCTAAAGCCAATCACGATCAGCGCTAATACTGCCAGTACACGCGCAGTAAACACTTCCTCTAAACCTTTACTAAATAAGGCAACCGCTGCAGCCCAAGTCGATAAAGCAAACACCCAGAACAACAGTGACCCTTCATGACCGCCCCATACGGCCGATATCTTAAAGAAGATAGGTAACTGAGAATTAGAGTGATGTGCCACATAAGCGACGGAGAAGTCGTCGACGGCAAAGCTATAAGCCAGTACGACAACAGATACAGTGATAAAAAAGAACATTCCGTACGTTAACGGCCAAGCATACCTAACAAGGTATTGATCTTTACGGGCAACACCTATTAGGGGGACGCTGATTAATAAGAAGGCAAAAGCCACCCCTATTATCAGCGCAAAGTGTCCAAGTTCTGGGATCATGGGTTTTCCTCAGTCTTCAATAATATGTTGATTTAGAAAGACTCTATCTCAACGCACAACATGTTATTCACGCAAATGCACGAAATTTTGCTCATTTTAGTATTTGCTATTGTTCCTGTCTGCCTCTTTCGTACAAAACTGGGTTACTTGTCTCATTCTCAATTTTAGAGGTTGTTGAAAGTCACGGAAGAGGCTCAGTTCTGCATGTGACCGACAAATGACACTTAAGTTTCATACAAAATTTACAAGAAGAATCAATTTGTGAACCAGTGCCCAACTATAAGCTTTCAGTACTGGGATTACCTTATATTACTGTTCAATGAACAATCTTTACGTATAATCTTGCTTCCAAGCCTAGCGGTTACTCCGCTTTCTGCAAACTAAAGTGAATATAGAAACAATGACGACATTTTGGATTTTTATTGCGCTTGTTATGTTAGTCGGCCTTATGCTGATTTGGATCCCGCATTTCAGACAGCAAAAGTTGCTGAAAACGGAAGAAGCCGGAGTTCGTAAACAAACGAACCTTGAATTATTCAATGAACGCTTAGCCACTCTTGAAAAAGAATTAAGCGAAGAGCTACTCGATCAAGCCGAATTCGATGCATTGAAAAAAGAGCTTGAAATCAGTCTACTCCAAGACATCAAACAAGCGAGTGATGATTCACTGGTCAACCAAATCAAGCCAAAGACGATTCTGTGGCCGTCGATCATGTCAGTTTGTTTGATTGTTATCTCCGGCTATCTCTATCAGCACTTAGGCGCCTTTGAGAATATTGAAACTGCCCAACAACCTGCCAATCCCCATGCGGGAATGGATACTGCCCAAATCATGATGCAACGCGTGCAGATGATGGAGGCTCAAATTAAAGCCGAACCAGAGAACAGCCAACTGTGGTTCAGCTTAGGCCATGCTTATGTATCGGCAAACCAATACGATAAAGGGATTGCGGCTTTCGATAAAGTAATCGAATTGGTCGGAAAGCATGCAGAATTGCTCGGTCCCAAAGCGACAGCTATGTATTACAAGGCGGGTCAACAAATGACACCGCAAATCCAAGCGATTATCGATGAATCTTTAGCTATGGATGCTCAAGATCCTTCAACGTTATTACTTGTAGGTATGGATGCCTTCTTTACCGCTGATTACAAGAAAGCCATCGCCTCTTGGCAAACCATTTTGGATAGCGATCGTGCCGATGTTGATCGCGCAGCCATAATGAATGCTATCGAAACCGCTAACTTACGTATGCAGTCTGAAACGGCGGGCATGCCAAATGATGAAGCCCACAAGCAAGTGAAAGCAAGTGCGACCAAATCAGTCAATGTCACTATATCTATCTCTGCAGAACTTGCCGCTAAAGCCAGCCCTGAAGACACTATCTTTATCTTTGCCCGTGCAACTGAAGGACCAAAAGTCCCATTAGCGGCGACCAAAGTCAGTGCTAAGTCGCTCCCAATTACGGTGACATTAGATGACAGCAGCGGTATGGGTGGTGATAAGAAGTTGAGTGACGCTACCAATGTGGAAGTGATTGCTGTGCTTTCTAAACACGGCAATATCAAACCACAAGCTGGCGATCTTCAAGGTAAGATCAGCACAGTCGCTGTCGGCGATACCGCCAACCTAGTACTTGATACCCAAGTGCAATAAACCCAGTTTATTGCAGACATAAAAAAACCGGCTTTGGCCGGTTTTTTATTAACACTGAAAAAATTACTGAGCTTTAGACATAAACTCGATAGCTGCTTTGTAATCTTCGTCAGTACAATCGGTACACATACCGCCTGGTGGCATTGCGTTTAGACCAGTTTTCACACTGTGCAGTAGAGTATCCATACCCTTAGCTAAGCGTGGTTCCCATTCTGCAGCGTTATGCGCTTTTGGAGCACCAGCAACACCCATGCTGTGGCATACGGTACATGCCTTGTTGAAAATAGCTTCAGCTTCTTGAGCTGATACGTTGACTGACATAGTCAAAGCAGCGACTGCAGTCATTGCTAACAGTTTTTTCATGTTCAATGTTCCTAATGCAAATACGTACAAAGCTCGGCGCTGCCCTTACTTAGGCAGACTCATTATAGCCGACTAAGATTACTACAAACTTCAAGAAATCTCATCTTTTTGTGATTAGAATCTCAACACAAAATGAATCAGGCGACAAGGGTGACAAATTCGTTAATATATTAGCAAGTCGTAAAAAAGTTCGATAAATATTGCGGTTATTGGAACCACATCATATTGCTGACATCTAGTGCAAACCAAGAGTAAACCCCCAATAACGTTTGTGTTAGAATCACTTGTGTTTCCTTCCGGCTTGAGATAGAGGGTTCAGTGACAAATATAACTAAAGAAACCACATTAGTGTCAGCCAGCAAGCTGACCTGTATCCGCGAAGAACGCATCCTTTTTGATGAGTTAAGTTTTGATATTAATGCCGGCGACATTGTTCAAATCGAAGGCCCTAACGGCGCAGGCAAAACCAGTTTATTACGCATATTGGCAGGTCTTTCTCGCCCTTATGCTGGGCAAACATTTTACATAAATGAAGACATAAACCGCTGCCGTGATGAATACAATGAAGATCTCTTGTATCTCGGCCATTTGGCGGGCGTTAAATGTGAGCTTACTGCCGAAGAAAACCTTAATTTCAATTTAAGAATCAGTGGTTATGATGACTTTGATACCTCAGCTATTTTAGCCAAAGTAAACTTAACCGGTTTTGAAGAGGCGCTTGCCGGACATTTATCTGCAGGCCAGCATCGCAGAACTGCGCTATCGAGATTGTGGCATAGCAATTGTAAAATTTGGATCCTTGACGAACCTTTTACCGCGATCGATAAAAAAGGCGTCGAAGAGCTGGAGCAATTATTTATTCAGCATGCGGATAATGGTGGTTGTGTGATCCTCACAACTCACCAAGATATGGGCATTATCAAAGATGATAGGCTTCGTAAAATTCGTCTAGATTATCGCTTCATATAAGGTCAGGCTAAATGAAAAGAGGCATCAGTTTTACCCAGGCATTTTTCACCTTGCTGCAGCGAGATCTTAAAATTGCCATTCGCCACCGCGGCGACATTTTTAACCCACTGCTATTTTTTATTATGGTTGTGACCTTATTCCCACTGGGGATCGGCCCAGAGCCACAGATGTTAGCCCGTGTAGCACCCGGAATAATTTGGGTTGCAGCGTTACTAGCCTCTATGTTGTCACTTGAAAGGCTTTTCAAAGCCGACTTTAGTGATGGTAGCTTAGAGCAAATGTTATTGAGTCCGCAGCCATTAGCCATTCTCGTATTAGCTAAAGTGTTAGCCCATTGGATTTTAACCGGTGTGCCACTGATTATTATCGCGCCACTGTTAGCAGTATTACTGAATTTAGATGGCAATAGTTATGGTGCGTTAATATCAACGCTCGCGCTAGGCACGCCAGTATTGTCGCTATTAGGTGCAATTGGCGTGGCATTAACCGTCGGCCTTAGAAAAGGTGGTGTGTTACTCAGCTTACTTATTTTGCCCTTGTATATTCCGGTTCTCATTTTTGCAACGAGTGCCATAGACGCGGCAGGAATGAATTTACCCTATGACGGTCAGCTCGCTATAATAGGCGCTATGCTGGTCGGATCGTTAACCTTAGCACCTTTTGCAATTGGTGCATCTCTGCGAGTGAGTACTAACTAAAATGTGGAAATGGTTACACCCTTACGCGGATCCTGAACGCGCATATAAGTTATCAGGAACATTATTTCCATGGTTTGCGATTTTAGCAGGTCTGTTTATTGCTGTGGGCACAACATGGGGACTCGTGTTTGCACCGACTGATTATCAGCAGGGTGATAGCTATCGCATCATCTTTATCCATGTCCCAGCAGCTTCTATGTCGATGGCAGCTTACATGGGGATGGCAACAGCGGCCTTTATCGGTCTAGTTTGGCAAATAAAACTTGCCGACTGGGCAGCGGCTTCTATTGCGCCTATTGGTGCAGTGATCACCTTTATTGCTCTCTTTACCGGTGCAGCTTGGGGCAAACCTATGTGGGGCGCTTGGTGGGTATGGGATGCACGCTTAACCTCAGAGCTAGTATTACTGTTCTTATATCTAGGTGTTATCTCACTCTATGCTTCATTTGAGGATAAAGTGCTCGCTGCTCGTGCTGCAGGGATCCTCGCGATTGTGGGTGTAATTAACATCCCAATCATCAAATACTCAGTTGAATGGTGGAGCTCATTGCATCAGCCTTCGACTATCCGCATTACCGAGAAATCGACAATGTCGACGGAAATGCTCTATCCACTGTTAATCAATATGCTTGGCTTCGGTCTCATGATAGGTGCCATCACTATTGTGCGATTCAAGGCAGAAATTTTAGCAAGAAATGGCATGCGCCCTTGGGTGCGTGAACTAGCTAAGGCTGAGGAGGTCAAATAATGCAATTCGATTCGATGAGTGATTTTTTTAATATGGGCGGCTATGCATTCTATGTATGGCTATCCTACGGAGTAACCTTCTTTTGCCTGTCAACGCTTATCATTACCAGCGCACGCCAAAAGCGTAAGGTATTAATTGAAATAGCGAAGAAAATGGATAGAGAAGAACGCCTAAAAGAAACTAGGAGTACCAAATCGTGAACCCAAGACGCAAAAAAAGACTGACGTTAGCAGTAGCATTAATCGGTGGTGTTGCCGCGATTACTTCGCTTTTGCTTTATGCGCTGAACTCCAACTTAAACTTATTTTATACACCGTCTGAAATTGTCCACGGCAAAACAGATACCGGCGTTAAACCTGAAATTGGTCAGCGCATTCGTGTCGGTGGTATGGTAACTGTTGGTTCAATGGTACGGGATCCTAAGAGTTTACATGTACAATTCGCAGTACATGATTCACTCGGCGGCGAAATACAGGTCACCTATGACGATCTCTTGCCTGACCTATTTCGTGAAGGACAAGGTATTGTGGCGCAAGGTGTGCTTGGAGCAGATGGTAAGCTAGAAGCGACTGAAGTACTAGCTAAGCATGATGAAAACTACATGCCACCAGAAGTTGCCGAAGCAATGGGCCAAAAGCATGAGAAGTTGGATTACAGCCAACAAAAGGCACCCGACACGAATTAAGCCGTTAATATAATAGCAATAACATACTAACTAAGCCTCCTAGTCTAATTACTAGTGAGGCTTTTTTATTCTCTCAATCTAGAGAATTAAAGGTGAACTATACTCAAAGCAGCATCAAAACCTAAGACTGCGTATGATTCAAATCACACCATTAAACATAAGCTTGCTTTGTATTGGTCCACTCTTATGCCTTTTAAGCCTTTCACAAAACGCCAATGCAGCTAAAGTCGTCGTCATCGAAAGCTATCATCAAGGCTATCAATGGGACCAAGAATATAGCCGAGCGATTAATGACACGCTCAGCCCTTTACACGATGTTAGCTATTTCGAAATGGATACCAAGCGCATACCAAAGGAGCAATTTGGCGAAAGAGCTGATTTAGCGTGGAAGTACATCCAAAGCCAAGTACCTCAACTGGTTATTCTCGCCGATGATAATGCGGTTAACCTGTTACATCAGCGCCTCAATGACAGCTTAATTCCTGTCGTTTATCTCGGGGTGAATATGAACCCAAGGGCCTATCATCTCAACGAGCACAAGCGATTTACAGGGGTCATAGAAAGGCCGCTGCTACGACGCTCTCTGCTGCTTGTTCAACGCATACTCCCACAGACTATACACCGCAAAATACTCGTGCTGTTCGATCAAGGTGTGACTTCAGACTCAGCCGCAGAATACATCAGCAAGCAACACTCTAGTATTTTGGGTGATATCGAAGTGAATCTGGTGCAATTGTCACAGCTAGCAGATTGGCAGCAACAGGTATTGAAGGCGAAAAAGCAAGGCTATAACGCTATTGTCGTAGCGCTATACCATACAGTAAGAGATGCAGAGAATCGTTCTGTTGATGCGGATCAGCTACTAAAATGGATATCTGAACATACCCCAGTACCCAATTTCGGGTTTTGGGGATTCAGTGTCTCCGCCGAGGGTAATATTGGCGGCTACGTACTCGATGGCTATCATCATGGCAAGATAGCAGCCAATATGGCATTAAAAATACTGGCAGGCGATAAACCCGAGAATATCTTTCCAGTGACAGATGATCTTGGAAAATACATGTTTAGTCAGCAAGGCTTGGCAAGATGGAATATATCCCTACCGAAAGACATAGAGAAAAATACACTGTGGGTAGAGTAGAAAAATGGATATAAAAAAGCCGGGCATTGCCCGGCTTTTTAAAAGTGTAACCTTAATTACTCAGCAGCTTCAACATCAACAGCTTGAGCAGCTTCTGGACGGCCAACTAGCTCGATGTAAGCCATAGGGGCTTTATCACCAGCACGTAAACCGCACTTAAGGATACGGGTATAGCCACCAGGACGTTCCTGGTAACGTGGACCCAACTCAGTAAATAACTTACCAACGACTTCAGCGTCGCGAGTACGTGCAAACGCTAAACGACGGTTTGCAACGCTGTCACTCTTAGCAAGTGTTATCAGAGGCTCAACTACGCGACGCAGTTCTTTCGCTTTAGCCACAGTTGTCTTGATGATCTCATGACGAACTAGTGAACCGGCCATGTTGCGAAACATGGCTTGGCGATGACTGCTGTTACGGTTTAGTTGACGACCACTCTTACGATGGCGCATGACCTAATCCTTATAACCTAAATCTGTACAAACCTGAGACTTATAGGTCGTCTGCTAAACTAGCTGGAGGCCAGTTTTCCAAACGCATACCTAACGACAGTCCGCGAGAAGCTAAAACGTCCTTAATTTCAGTAAGAGACTTCTTACCTAAGTTAGGGGTCTTCAGCAACTCAACTTCAGTGCGCTGTACCAGATCTCCGATGTAATGAATCGCTTCGGCTTTCAAGCAGTTAGCCGAACGTACAGTTAGCTCTAAATCGTCGACAGGACGCAGCAGAATCGGATCGAATTCCGGCTTCTCTTCTTTCAGCTCTGGCTCAGTCACGTCACGTAATTCAACAAACGCATCTAGCTGTTCAGCTAAAATTGTTGCAGAACGACGGATAGCTTCCTCAGGATCGATAGTACCGTTAGTGGTCATATCGATAACGAGTTTATCTAAGTCAGTACGCTGTTCTACACGTGCTGCTTCTACATTGTAGGCAATACGCGCAACTGGCGAGAAAGAAGCATCAACCAGCAAGCGGCCGATTGGGCGATCATCGTCTTCAGTCTGTGCACGAGCAGATGCTGGTACATAGCCACGACCACGCTCAACGCGAATACGCATGCTGATATCATTGTTACCTGTCAGGTGACAGATAATATGATCAGGATTCACGATAGTGACATCACCATCATGCGTGATATCTGCTGCGATGACAGGGCCTGCGCCGGACTTGCTCAACGTAAGCATAGCCTCGTCTTTACCCTCGATAGTCACTGCTAACCCTTTCAGGTTTAACAAGATCTCAAGGATATCTTCTTGAACGCCTTCCTTACTGCTGTATTCGTGCAGTACACCGTCAATCTCGACTTCGGTAACCGCGCAGCCGGGCATAGACGACAATAGGATGCGACGCAACGCGTTACCTAAAGTGTGGCCGAAACCACGCTCAAGTGGTTCCAATGTAACCTTGGCACGTGTTGAGTTAACCTGCTCGATATCAACGAGACGCGGTTTAAGAAATTCTGTAACAGAACCCTGCATTGTGTCCTCTCTTGTTTGTTAGCCTTACTTAGAGTAAAGCTCGACGATCAGCTGTTCGTTAATTTCCGCAGACAAATCGCTACGTTCTGGAACGCGCTTGAAAGCACCTTCCATTTTCGCGCTGTCGACTTCAACCCATGTAGGCTTCTCGCGTTGAGCTGCCACTTCTAAAGCCGCTTTAATACGAGCTTGAGTACGTGACTTCTCGCGGATGCTCACAACATCATTCGCAGACACTTTGAATGATGGAATGTTAACAACACGACCGTTAACCATAATTGATTTATGGCTCACTAGCTGACGTGATTCTGCACGAGTTGCACCGAAGCCCATACGATAAACGACGTTATCGAGACGGGTTTCTAAAAGCTGAAGCAGGTTTTCACCTGTGTTGCCTTTAGTACGTGCAGCATCTTTGTAATAGTTACGGAATTGTTTTTCTAACACACCGTAAATACGACGAACTTTTTGTTTTTCGCGTAACTGAGTACCATACTCTGACAAACGTGGCTTACGAGCGCCATGTTGTCCAGGTGCAGTTTCCAGTTTACACTTTGAATCGATTGCTCTCACACCGCTTTTTAAGAAAAGGTCTGTACCTTCTCGGCGGCTGAGCTTGAGCTTGGGACCCAAGTATCTTGCCATGATCTTTCTCCAACTATCCTAATGAAACGACGTTATACACGACGCTTTTTAGGAGGACGACAACCATTATGAGGGATCGGCGTCACATCGGTAATGTTGGTAATTTTATAACCAACAGCGTTCAGCGCACGAATGGCTGACTCACGACCTGGACCTGGACCCTTCACAAACACTTCAAGGTTTTTTAAACCGTAGTCTTGAGCAGCAGCACCTGCACGCTCAGCAGCCACCTGTGCAGCAAATGGAGTAGATTTACGTGAACCACGGAAACCTGAACCACCTGAAGTAGCCCATGACAACGCATTACCTTGACGATCTGTAATGGTGACAATAGTGTTGTTGAAAGAAGCATGGATATGAGCCATGCCATCTGCAACCTGTTTACGTACGCGCTTACGCGGAGAACGTGACGGAACTTTAGCCATTGCTTTACCTTCCCGTTACTTTCTAATTGGTTTACGTGGACCTTTACGCGTACGCGCATTGGTCTTAGTACGTTGCCCACGGAGAGGCAGGCTACGGCGATGGCGGAGACCACGATAACAACCAAGATCCATAAGACGCTTGATGTTCATTGAAATCTCACGACGTAAGTCACCTTCTACTAGGTATTTAGCGACTTCTTCGCGTAGTGTGTCTATTTGAGCTTCGCTCAATTCCTTGATCTTAGCAGTTTCAGCGATTGCTGTAGCCGCGCAGATTGCTCTAGCGCGAGTACGGCCGATGCCGAAAATTGCAGTCAATGCGATGACTGTATGCTTTTGATCAGGAATGTTAATGCCAGCGATACGGGCCACTATGCACTCCTTAAAGTTAAAGGCCAACTGCGAAAAGCCCGAAAGGATACTCGACAGTCGACAGATTTGCAAACAAAATTTTGTTCAGCCCAATTCATGGGCTGAACAAATTACTTTTTAGCCTTGACGCTGTTTGTGTTTTGGTTCAACACAGATAACGCGTACAACGCCACTACGCTTGACGATCTTGCAGTTACGGCAGATCTTCTTCACGGAAGCTCGAACTTTCATTTCATCACTCCGTAAAGCTACTTAGCGACCAAAGCGATCTAAATTCGCTTTGTTTACTAGGTTAGCTTTCTTCATCACAGACTCATACTGATGAGACATCATATGCGTCTGAACCTGAGCCATGAAGTCCATGATCACGACTACCATAATGAGTAGTGAAGTACCGCCAAAATAGAACTGTACTTTCCACGCGATTAACATGAACTCCGGAATTAAGCAGATAAAGGTTATGTATAACGCGCCTGCCAATGTCAAACGGGTCATAACTTTATCAATGTAACGCGAAGTCTGTTCTCCAGGACGGATCCCAGGGATGAATGCACCACTCTTCTTCAAGTTATCTGCTGTTTCACGTGGGTTAAACACCAACGCAGTATAGAAGAAACAGAAAAAGATAATCGCTGTTGCATATAATAATGAGTAAAGCGGTTGTCCAGGTGACACAGCCAGTGAAAAATCACTTAACCATGACATAGACTCATTTTGACCAAACCACTGAGCCAGTGTTCCAGGGAACAAAATGATGCTTGACGCAAAAATTGGCGGAATAACACCTGCCATGTTTATTTTCAGCGGTAAGTGGGTACTTTGCGCAGCGAACACCTTACGGCCTTGCTGGCGCTTAGCGTAGTTAACGACGATACGACGCTGACCACGTTCCACGAACACTACAAAATAAGTCACTGCAAACACAATTACCGCGAGCAACAACAATACTAACACATTCAAGTCACCTTGACGCGCCTGCTCAGCCGTTTGGCCGATAGCGGAAGGTAATCCAGCAACAATACCTGCGAAAATTAAAATCGAGATACCGTTACCTATACCACGTTCGGTAATCTGCTCACCTAGCCACATAAGGAACATAGTTCCTGTCACTAAGCTCACAACCGCAACAAAGTAGAACCCAAATCCAATGTTGACCACAAGGCCTGGCACTAAGTTTGGTAACCCGGTTGCAATACCGACCGACTGGAATGTACCCAGCACTAAGGTACCCCATCTGGTATATTGACTGATTTTCTTACGTCCTGATTCGCCTTCTTTTTTCAATTCAGCGAGTGCAGGATGCACGACAGTCAACAATTGCATGATAATCGATGCCGAAATATACGGCATGATACCTAATGCAAAGATAGAGGCACGCGAAAGGGCGCCACCCGAGAACATGTTAAACATGCCCAGGATGGTCCCTTTTTGCTGAGCAAACAGCTCTGCTAATACAGCTGCGTCAATACCAGGAATTGGCACAAACGAACCGGCTCTAAAGACGATAATCGCACCAATCACGAACAGGAGGCGAGCTTTCAATTCTGAAAGTCCACCTTTCGCGCTTTTTAAATCAAGTCCTGGTTTTGCCATCGACGTATTATTCCTCGATCTTACCGCCGGCAGCTTCAATAGCTGCACGTGCACCTTTGGTTACCTTCAGACCTTTAACAGTCACAGGGCGCTCAATGGTACCTGAAAGAACAATTTTCGCAAACTGGATGTTGCGAGTTATAACGTTCGCATCTTTCAGAGCGTTTAAGTCGATAACATCACCGTTAACTTTTGCCAGTTCGAGTACACGAACTTCAGCTGTTACCATAGCGCGACGCGAGGTAAAACCAAATTTAGGTAAACGGATTTTAAGTGGCATTTGACCACCTTCAAATCCTGGGCGTACACCGCCACCAGAACGAGACTTTTGGCCTTTATGACCACGACCCGCTGTTTTACCTAGACCTGAGCCCATACCACGGCCTACACGCTTTGGTGCATGCTTAGAGCCTGCAGCTGGAGATAGAGTATTTAAACGCATCTATTAATCCTCCACCTTAACCATGTAGTAGACCTTGTTGATCATACCGCGAACAGAAGGAGTATCTTCTAATTCAACAGTGTGACCAATGCGACGCAAACCAAGACCCGTTAGGGTTGCACGGTGCTTCGGTAAACGACCGATACCGCTTTTAGTTTGAGTAACTTTTACAGTTTTAGTTGCCATGGTGCATTACCCCCGAATTTCGTCAACATTCAGGCCACGCTTAGCTGCGATTTGCGAAGGTGACTTCATGTGCACCAAAGCATCGACAGTCGCGCGAACGATGTTGATCGGGTTAGTAGAACCGTATGCTTTTGACAGAACGTTATGAACGCCTGCTACTTCCAATACGGCACGCATTGCGCCACCGGCAATAATACCAGTACCTTGTGATGCAGGTTGCATGTACACAAGAGAACCAGTATGACGACCTTTAACTGGGTGATGCAGAGTACCTGCATTCAACTCAACGGTCACAATGTTACGACGAGCTTTTTCCATAGCTTTTTGAATCGCTGCTGGAACTTCACGTGCCTTGCCATAGCCGTAGCCAATCTTACCGTTACCATCACCCACTACTGTCAGTGCTGTGAAGCTAAAGATACGACCGCCCTTAACTACTTTAGAAACACGATTAACTGCAATCAATTTCTCTTGCAGATCGTCTTTTTGCTGAGCTTCTAATTTAGCCATTTTATAACCCCTTAGAACTTCAGGCCAGCTTCACGAGCTGCATCTGCTAAAGCAGCTACACGACCGTGATACTTGAAACCAGAACGATCGAACGCAACTGAAGTTACGCCTTTTTCGATCGCGCGCTCAGCAACAAATTTACCTACTGCTTTCGCTGCGTCTACGTTACCGGTACTCTTCAGTAGCTCTTTAACCGCTTTTTCTACGGTTGAAGCAGCTGCCAACACCTGAGCTTCAGGATTGATCACCTGAGCATAAATGTGACGCGGTGTACGATGTACAACCAGACGGTTCACGCCCAGCTCTTGGATCTTCTTACGAGCGCGAGTAGCGCGACGTAAGCGAGATGTTTTCTTATCCATATCGCGTTACCTACTTCTTCTTAGCCTCTTTACGGCGTACTACTTCGTCGTCATAGCGAACACCCTTGCCTTTGTATGGCTCTGGTGGACGGTATCCGCGAATCTCAGCAGCGACTTGGCCAATTAACTGTTTATCAACGCCACGTAGGACGATATCAGTTTGGCTAGGACACTCTGCAGTAACGCCTGCGGGCAGTTTGTGTACTAACGGATGAGAGAAACCTAAAGTCAGGTCAATATCAGAACCGACGAGTTTCGCACGGTAACCAACGCCAACTAACTTTAACTTACGCTCAAAACCTTGAGATACACCAACAACCATGTTGTTTACTAATGCACGAGTTGTACCAGCCTGTGCCCAAGCGTTAACAACGCCTTCAACAGGGAGGAACTTAACTACGCCAGCTTCAATAACAACATTGACCGCATTGTTGATCACTCGAGTCAGACTACCTTTTCCGCCTTTGACGGTAAGAGTCTGTTCGTTCAAGGTCACCTCTACGCCAGCTGGAATAGATACTGGTGCTTTTGCTACACGAGACATTCCTAGCTCCTTAAGCTACGTAGCAGATAACCTCGCCACCCATGCCTGCAAGGCGGGCGGCACGATCAGTCATCAAGCCTTTAGAAGTGGACACAATTGCGACACCCAGACCGCCCATCACCTTTGGAAGTTCGTTTTTACCTTTGTAAATACGAAGACCAGGGCGACTTACACGCTGGATAGTCTCAACGACTGGTTGGCCTTGGAAATACTTTAAAGTAACTTCCAGTTCAGGCTTGGCTTCATCTGCTACGGCGTAATCAGCGATGTAACCTTCTTCTTTAAGCAGTTTCGCAATAGCGACTTTCAACTTAGCAGAAGGCATCTTCACCGATACGTGGTTAGCAGCTTGGCCGTTACGAATACGGGTTAACATATCCGCAATAGGATCTTGCATGCTCATATTAGCTTACTCCGTGACAAGTGCTTACCAGCTGGCCTTACGCAGGCCAGGAACTTCACCACGCATGGTTGCTTCACGTAATTTGATACGGCTTAAGCCGAATTTACGTAAGAAGCCATGAGGGCGACCAGTTTGATTACAACGATTGCGTTGACGCGCAGCGCTGGAATCACGTGGTAGAGCTTGCAACTTAAGTACTGCATCCCAACGGTCTTCGTCAGAAGAAGCTGGACTTGCAATGATAGTCTTAAGAGCCGCACGCTTTTCAGCGTACTTGGCCACGAGCTGTGCACGTTTAACTTCACGTGCTTTCATTGATGTTTTTGCCATTACGCTACCCTTATTTCTTGAATGGGAAGTTAAAAGCGTCTAACAAAGCACGACCTTCTTCATCATTCTTCGCAGTAGTAGTGATAACAATATCCATACCACGAATCTTATCGATTTTATCGTAATCGATTTCTGGGAAGATGATCTGCTCACGCACGCCCATTGCGTAGTTACCACGGCCGTCAAACGCTTTAGCGCTTAAGCCACGGAAGTCACGAATACGTGGGATTGCGATATCGACTAAACGCTCTAAGAATTCCCACATACGCTCACCGCGTAGGGTCACTTTACAGCCAATAGGGTAGCCTTCACGGATTTTAAAACCAGCAACTGACTTACGAGCAACAGTCACTACTGGCTTTTGACCAGCGATTGCAGTCATATCACGGACAGCATGGTCCATGATTTTCTTGTCTGCAACAGCTTCGCCAACACCCATGTTCAGGGTGATTTTCTCAATCCGAGGGACTTGCATGACACTGGTATAACCGAACTTTTTAGCAAGTTCAGCGACAACAGTCTCTTGGTATTTATCATGCAGTTTCGCCATCGTTTACTCCAATTACTTAACGAGTTCACTGTTCGATTTGAAGAAACGAACTTTTTTGCCGTCTTCAAAGCGGAAACCAACGCGATCAGCTTTGCCAGTGGCAGAGTTGAAAATCGCTACATTTGATGCTTGTATCGGTGCTTCTTTCTCAACAATACCGCCAGCTACGCCCAATTGTGGGTTTGGCTTTTGGTGTTTTTTGACAAGATTGATGCCTTCAACAATCAATTTACCAGTAGGAAGGACTTGAGAAACTTTTGCACGTTTACCCTTGTCTTTACCTGCTAATACAATCACTTCGTCTTCACGACGTATTTTAGCTGCCATTTTGAAGCTCCTTACAGTACTTCTGGTGCCAGCGAGACAATTTTCATAAATTGCTCATTACGCAATTCACGTGT
>Ga0208643_1000866_pt1 | contig 18560 bp, 17 predicted proteins | sample VirMetDEL_Nov_12_FD_184516 | JGI IMG/M metagenome (GOLD analysis project Ga0208643, IMG submission 184516) | Aqueous microbial communities from the Delaware River and Bay under freshwater to marine salinity gradient to study organic matter... | ecosystem: Environmental > Aquatic > Marine >... | reverse complement strand
CCTACGTAAGCTAAAGCAGATTATTATTTCTGACTATCCGCTACTACAGACAAGCAATATTAAACGAGTATAAGGAGAATAGGATATGGCAACACCAAGATATGACGCGATAGTCGCTAAGACAAGAGACTGGTCCAATAAACCAGAGACAAACAGTATTCCCGATAGCGTCATTCAGGATTGCCTAAGCTATTCTGCAGATGAATGCTATAGAACTTTACGCATCCCCCCACTAGAATACACAACCCGCTATGTTATTACAGCGGCAGATAATTCAGGAGAAAATAGTTTGGGTTTGCCATTTGGTAATGCTTATACCTCATTTGCTATTCCTGAAGACTTAACACAATTCAACTATCTTAGAACAGTAGCTATGAGTAACTTTGATACCCCATATTCTACATTTCCCTCTAACGTTAGTAAAGTATTCCATGAAGTTACAGACAAGCGTACATTTTTTGATATGTATGCAGAGAAGTATTCCTCATACAATTGGATGTGGATGGATAACAAAGTATTCATTCACCCTCAGCTGGCTGTTGGTGCCATCGTAGAGATTAACTACTACCGTAGATTACCTGCATTGGACGCATTGTATTCTGTTATCCCTATTAATTATCTTATTGGTTTAAGCAATGCCGCTCAGCCATACCTTGCAGTGGGTATTAGCACAGACACCCCTCTTTATTTTGCAGGTGCTGGTATTAACCAGAAGTGCTTTGCTACATTAGCGGAGGCGCAAGTATACGCTAATACACAACCTATTACTACAGTGACTACAAGCTATTATACTGGAAAAGAGGTACCTAATTGGTTAAGAGATCAAAACGAGCGTATGCTTATTTGGGGTGCATTGTATAATCTAGGTGCATATCTATTTGATGATAAGATGGAAGCTAGATATCAAGGGAAATTTATTGATAATATAGCTTCTGTAAATAAAGAAGAAAAGTTTCGTAGAGCCTCTGGTGGTAATGTACAAACTAATTTTAACTCTAATGGTCTGATTTAAAGGAGATATATGGCTTACGAACAAAAACCGGGATCAACTGCAAGTATTGCTAATGGTGGTGAGTATGATGATGCGTTAGTTGCTAACTCAGCTAACTATACTAACATTACTGCTGAAGGCGCAGCTACTGCGACATTGGCCGCTACTATAGCCACAGCACAAGCAGTCATTGCTACTACAGGTGCTAATACAGCTACAGCCCAAGCAGTTATCGCTACTACAGGTGCTAATACAGCTACAGCCCAAGCTGGTATTGCCACTACAGGCGCTAATACAGCTACAGCCCAAGCTGGTATTGCCACTACAGGCGCTACCACAGCTACAGCCCAAGCAGTTATTGCTACGGCTCAGGCGGGGGTTGCAACAGGTGCTGCTTCCACCGCTACTACCCAAGCTGGTATTGCCACTACAGGCGCTACCACAGCTACAGCACAAGCAGTTATCGCTACTACTAGTGCTACCACAGCTACGACTCAAGCGGGTATTGCTGCTACTCAAGCTACCAATGCAGCATCTTCAGCTACGGCGGCGGCAGCAAGTGCTACCACAGCTACGACTCAAGCGGGTATTGCTGCTACTCAAGCTACCAATGCAGCATCTTCAGCTACGGCAGCAGCAGCTTCAGCGACTACAGCTACTACACAGGCTGGTATCGCCACTACGGGTGCCACCACAGCTACCACTCAAGCTAGTATTGCTACAACGCAGGCTACCAATGCAGCATCTTCAGCTACAGCTGCAGCAGCGGCCCGTGATCAAGCATTGGCTGCCTTTGATAATTTTGATGATAAATACCTTGGGGAAAAAGCAGCTGATCCTTCAGTGGATAACGATGGTAACCCTTTAGTTACAGGTGCTTTGTATTTTAATAACGTTAGTGATGTTATGAAAGTGTATACAGGTACAGTATGGACTGCTGCATATGTATCAAGTGCTGGTGTATTGTTAGTGGCTAATAACCTATCAGATGTGCAAAGTGTTGTTACAGCTAGATCTAATCTTGGATTGGGTACAATTGCAACTCAAGCTGCAAGTGCCGTTGCGATTACTGGTGGTGCTATTGATGGAACAGCTATAGGTAACACTACCCGTAGTACTGCTAAGGTAACAACTTTAAATGCTACTGGTGCAGTATCTCTTGCCGCTTCTACTTCTAGTTTAGTGCCCCTTAGTATTGCAGTAGGAACAGCCCCTTCTGCCCCCGTAGATGGTGATATCTGGGTTGAACCAACAGGTATGTTTGTTAAGAATAGCACCTATGTACATCAACTTGATTTTGATACAAATACTACAGGTGTTTTGGCGCGCACAGCTGTTACTATTACGGGTAGCGGGGCTACAATGTCCTGTTCTTCAGTCAAAGTTTTGTTGTATTCAACTGGTGGGTTTGCAGGAGACTTCAAATCTTATATTGTACCTGCAGCAACCGGGCTGGCATTGACTGATAACGCTTTAAATGCACTTATTGTTTCGTACAATGGTGGAAATCCGGTGTTCTCAGTAACCACTGATCTTTCAGTTATCAACGGTTCGAGTGTAGTTGGTGCAGCTACCCTTTATCGTATCGGCACTGAGGTTCATCACCAGTCAGTAGACTGGGGTTTAGCTACCGCAAGCACCAACAATAAAAAGTCTCTGCTGATTTATGGTATTCAACGGGCCTCTGGTTTATCAATCAACGAATCAACAGGCCGGGTTATAACCCTTACAGCGGGTTCACTCTGGTATGCTTCTTCAGAGTATACTGAACCCGCAATTACTTCTGCTTTTAGCAACTGTGAGTTCTGGTATCATGTGGCTGGTGTTTGGACAAACTCGCTTGTTTCAACTTACAACAATAACCAATATGATAATGGCACTAATTTAGTTACCTTGAGTGGTGCTGGTACTCAGTATGCAGTGAACTGGGTGTATCGATATCTTGATGGAGATTCACTCCCTAAATTGGCATATGTTCTTGGAACAGGTAACTACAACCTAGCACAAGCTCAAGCTTCAGCTCCACCCGCACCTCCCGCTATTTTAACCTCAATGGCTATTTTGGTAGGTCGAATTGTAGTGGCACAAGCAGCAGTTACAGCTACGCAAATTGACTCGGCTTTTACTGCGGTATTTGCTGGAACTACAGTAGCTGATCATAATGATCTAGCTAATTTGCAAGGAGGTACTGCTCTTGAGTATTTCCATTTAACTTCTGCTGAATACACTGGAACAGGTACAGGTACCTTTGTAAAGGCTACTTCCCCCACACTCAGCGGCACCGTAGCTGGCGCTTACACACTTGGCGGCACACCCACACTCAACGCAGTCACCCTAGGCGGCACAGTGTCAGGCGGGGGCAACCAGATCAACAACGTGGTGATTGGGGCAACGACTCCGCTGGCGGGGAACTTTACTACGCTGGGGGCTACGGGCCAGCTTACGTTAAACACATCGGTAGGCAGTAATATTGATTTTCAAAACGGTGGTGGTGTTTCTCTAGGTCGCATATTTAATGACGCTGGATACTTAAATCTTCAAGCCTCTGCCAATGTAAACGGGTTACGCCTAGAGGCACCAGCTCGTGTATTTGGACGGATTAACGGGGTTACGATTACCGACACCTCCTCCACAGGACTAGCAGTAACCGGCACAGTAACAAGCACAACAGACGCAGCGTTTAACGGCGTGGTAGTCGGTCGCGGTTCTGGAAATGTGGCATCGAATACTGCGGTGGGGGTTGCTGCGCTTCAGGCCAATACTACAGGCACTAATAATCTTGGAGTTGGTTATCAAGCGTTAGCATCTAACCTCACAGGGACAGGTAATAGCGCGGTTGGCACTGATAGTATGCTAATAACTACGGGATCTGCCAACACAGCTTTAGGTTCAGCATCTCTTAGGTTGAACACTACGGGTAACTACAACACAGCCTTGGGATTTCAGGCTGGATTTAGCACCACCACAGCCTCTAACAACACTGCCGTAGGTACTCAAGCAGCGTACAGCAACACAACTGGCGCTCAAAATTACTGCGCTGGCTACCAAGCAGGGTATACAAATTCAACGGGCAACTGGAACACTTTTGTTGGAACACAAGCTGGGTACTTATCAACAGGTACTCAGAATACATTTGTTGGTGCTAATGGTAGCAACGGTGCGGGATATGCAATCACCACAGGCTCTAAGAACACCATCCTAGGAGGCTACAACGGCAACCAAGGTGGCCTCGACATTCGCACTGCCAGCAACTACATCGTCTTGAGTGATGGCGATGGTAATCCACGCCAGATCATTGACGCCTCCGGCAACCTCGGCTTGGGGGTTACTCCTTCGGCTTCGTCGGGAACTTCGTTTAATACTGGCCGCGCATGGTTTGGCGCTTTACAGAGTGGGCCGTATGTCAACGCGTATATGTCCAGTAATTCGTACCCTACAGGATCAGCAGATCCCGGCAGTGCTGTTTGGCGATATAAGGACGGAGTATCGGGTGATCTAGGTGCTGCTTTTAAGTATGAGCAAACTCCCGGTGGGCACACTTGGAACAATGCCCCCTCCGGCACAGCAGGCAACGCCGTTACATTCACACAGGCCATGACGCTGGATGCTAGTGGGAATTTGTTGGTGGGTCAGACGGGGGCAGCTATACAGAATAGCAACTCTTGCTCGTTTAATAATTACCTAAACACCTACCTTACTGTCAGCCACGTTAACGGTACTGCTACGGGGACATACTACGCCGCATTCGGTTACAACGGAACTGCAATAGGCTCCATTACCCAAGCAGGAACCACAGGCGTTCTCTACAACGTCACCTCCGACTACCGCCTAAAAGCTAACCAGCAGCCACTAACTGAGGCAGGTAATTTCATTGATGCCCTGAAGCCAACTACTTGGACGTGGACATCCGATGGTCGCAAAGACGCTGGCTTTATTGCGCATGAGTTTCAAGCGGTCTGCCCTAACGCTGTCACAGGTGTTAAGGATGAAGTGGGTGCTGACGGTAAGCCTAAATACCAAGCCATGCAAGCGTCCTCCTCTGAAGTCATTGCCAACCTCGTAGCTGAACTTCAATCTCTGCGTAAACGCATAGCTGTATTGGAAGCCAAATGAACCCCCTCATCCAACGCCTCCAAAGCAAAACGTACTGGGTAGCCCTCCTCGGTGCGCTCCTGACCATCGTCGAAGCTAATAGCGGCTTTATCTCCAGCTTCCTGCCTGCTGCCTACGCAAAGTATGCGGTGATGCTGTGGCCCGTCCTGATGCTCACCCTGCGCGAATTAACAACTTCTGCTCTGGCAGATAAAGGAACCCTATGACACCCGTAATCAAAACTTGGTCAGTCAATCAACTCACTTGCTACCCGCAAGCTGAAGGTCAAACCGATGTAGCTTTTCAAGCTGCTTGGACGATCACAGGCACAGACGGCACTTACTCCGCCTCTGCTTACAATGTAGTTCCTCTGGTCTACACAGCAGGATCGCCTTACACGCCCTACGCCGACATTACCTCTGAGCAGGCTATCGGCTGGGTGAAAGGTGCTCTAGGCGCTGATCTGGTGGCTGCATACGAGGCGTCGATGGATAGCCAGATTGAGGCACAGGTTAATCCAACTCAGGTAGTGTTGCCCCTGCCTTGGTCGGCATAAGAAAACGGGAAGCTGCCACCCGCTTTGGCAGCAAACAACTTAAAAGGAAAACAAAATGAGCAAAGAAAAAAGCCCTCAAATTGTCACGATAGACGGTATTGAACACAACGTTGACAACTTCAACGAGCAACAAATCTTGTTGTTGAATCACACAGTGGACTTAGATCGCAAGATTGGTTCAACCAACTTCCAACTGCAACAACTGCAAGTGGGCAAGGATGCATTCCTGAAGCTGCTCAAAGATGAATTGGCTAAGCCGCAAGATGTTGTGCTAGCCGAATAACAATATGATAACTTCCCTTATATCCTTTCTCGGGGGATCTATCTTCCGGATGTTATGGGGTGAGTTATCCTCATTCCTTAACAAGAAACAAGACAATCAACACGAGCTTGAGCTATTGCGCTTACAAGGAACACTTGACGCAGAGATGCATTCCCGAAATATAGAGGCTATGAAGACACAAGCAGAGCTTGGTATTCAGGTTATCCGGGAACAGTCTACTGCAGATAGTTCTATTATCGAATCAAATGCTTGGTTAGAAGCTGTTAAAGGCACTACCCAATCCATTGGTATTAAATTTATTGATGCTTGGAATGGTGTAATACGCCCATTAGTAGCAACATGGTCTATCATTATTATTACAATATACTACTACCAAGTAGACTTTATATTGGATGAAAATGGATGGGGGCTATGTGGCGCTGCTCTTGGTATTTATTTAGCCGATAGAGCACTATTTAAACGGGGTAAATAATGACACCAGAAGAGCGAAAAGAATTTATAGCTGATATTGCTTCTGCTATTCAAACTAAATCAACATCAAGTAATTTATCTGAAGATGAAGAACGATGGGTTAAGATGGCTATTCAGAAGGAGGCTCAATCTATTGAACTTCGTAAGGCTATCATAGAGAAAACCCTAGGTGGCCTAGTATGGGCCTTCATTGTAGGTGGTGGGTATATCCTACTAGACTTTCTAAGAAGTCATGGGGCAAGAATCTAGTAGTCGGTACCTAATAGGGGTGGACCTTTCCTTAGCTAAGGAGCTATGTAAACACTTTGAAGGGTTTAGTGGTACCCCTTACTTATGCCCTGCTGGTGTGCCTACTATAGGATATGGTAATACCTACTATAGTAGTGGTGTTAAGGTCACACTTAAAGATACACCAATAACCGAACAGCAAGCTAGTGAATTACTTCAGCATGAGTTGTGGTATACTTATTTACCTGCAGTTCTAAAGCTATGTCCTAGCTTGATAGATCACCCTAGTATACTTAATGCTATTGTTGATTTCACATATAACCTAGGTGTTGGTAGACTTAAATCTTCCACACTAAGGAAAAAGATTAATGCCCAAGACTGGGTAGGTACTAAAGAGCAGCTTATGCTCTGGACAAGAGGTGGTGGTAAGGTTCTTAAAGGGCTTTACCTCCGTAGACAAGCTGAATGTTTATTAATCTAAAGGACTACTTTGAAAAGAAATCAAAAACAACAACGTGAACGTCAACCCGCAGAACGTTCATTCCATATTCAACCTAAGAATAAGAATCAGCAGATGCTGCTTGATGCTATTAGTGACTTCCCTATTACCGTAGCACTAGGCTGTGCAGGTGTGGGTAAGACCTATATCGCTGCCTCTAAGGTAGCTCAACTATTCTTAGCTGGTGGGTATGATCATATCATACTTGCCCGTGCTAATGTGGGTGTGGGCAGTACTCTGGGATTCCTTCCGGGTACGGCTGATGAAAAGTTGGAACCTTGGTTGTTCCCTATTATCAGTGTGTTGGAGAAGCAGCTAACTAAGTTTAAATATGATTACTATCTGAACAAGAAAGTAATTCAGCTAGTTCCATTGGAAGTGATTCGGGGTCGTAGTTTTGAAAATTCTCTGGTTATTGTTGATGAAGCACAGAACTTAAGCATTGAAGAACTTAAAGCTGTCACAACCCGTATGGGTGAAAATTCCAAGATGATTCTCTGTGGTGACGCTACCCAGAGTGATGTTGGTCGTGGCAGTGGTATTCTTTCATTTGCTGCTATGTGCGAAAGAAATGGTATTGATTTACCAGTTGTTGAGTTTGGTCTGAGTGATATTGTTCGCTCAGATATTGTAGGTAAACTTGTTAGAATGTTCTATCAAGAAAATATTTAAAGGAGTAACATGGCAGACCAAATTAAAGACTTAGGTGCAGGAGGACTCAATACAGATCTCCCTGCCATGTTAGTTCCCATGAACACATTCACAGATTGTTTGAATGTTCGCTTTGACGATAACGCAGTTCAAACAATCACAGGGGAAGCTTTAGGTAGGACAGTATCTATCGTTCCCGACTTTGGGATACACTGGAGACGTCCCGATCAAGGCTATAACATCTTCCTAAAAAATGGATACGCTGTAAGGATAGATGCCGCTGGTAACTCTGCATCTATGCTTTCCAGTAATGATGCAGTATACAACAGCAGTGACTGGCAAGCAACACAGTTTAACGGTGGATTTGCTATTGTAATTAATAACGGCACCTCAACACCGCTGTACTGCTTATACGGTAGCACCACAGCAGGTAGCTCATTCCAGCCATTACCAGGGTGGAACTACCTCACAGGACTTACCGTAACAGCTAAGGTGGTACGCTCATTGAACTACTCACTAGTTGCAGCTAACCTAACACTTAATCAAGATGGTGTTGTTACTAGTGCTCCGGGAACTATCCGTATCTCTACACAAGCAGCTACTGGTAATATCCCGCAAGTATGGCTTCCCGGATTGACTACAGACACTGCAGATGAGTTTGAACTTAGCTCAACCAGCCCTATCCTTGATATGCTTGAGCTAAGAGGCAACATGTTTGTTTATTCTGAAGATAGCATTAACATCTTAACTATTGGCTCAAACACCCGCGTCTCTCCATACTCAAAATCTTATGGTATACTCAGCACAGACTGCGTATGTGAGTTCGATGGTAACCACTTTGTAGTTGATCGTAATGATATTTATGTTCATAATGGTTCAGGTAGTATTCAGTCACTTGCTGACTTCCGGATTAAGAAATACTTTTTCAGTAACCTAAACAAGACACTAGTTAACAAGGTATATGTTGTAAAGAATCCATACAACAAAGAGATCTGGATCTGCTACCCTAAAGGTAGTTCCACAGTATGTACTGAAGCTTTGATTTACCAATACAAGAACAACACATGGTCTAAGAGATCATTGGTGGGTAACACCTACGGGTTTAGTGGCCCTGCCAACGTTGGCACTACCTTTCAGCATGCTAAGGAAGTTGTCTACATGACTACCAATACCACACAAACACTTGTAACTGATGACAACTACTTGATGTGGAATGGTACAGCACTAGCTAGCTACCCTTCTTATGTAGAGAAGAAAAAGCTTAATACAGGTGATGTTACAGGTAGTACACTTATCAATGCTATCTACCCTATATTCGATAAAGTATCTTCTACAGCATCTATCACCATTAGAGTAGTTGGGCAAAATAACTATGTGGATGATTTTGATTTATCAGTTGATGCACCAAATATTAAAGATACATTTACATTCCTACCTAACAATGAACGATCACAAGGTTACAAGGTAGACCCGCGAGTTAATGGTAGGGTATTGAATTACAGAATTACATCAAATGACTATTGGCGTCTTGCCGCATTTGCATTAGACGCTAGACCAGCAGATAGGAGATAATTATGCTTAATCCACCCATCACGGGTATTGATGACCTAGACGCTTGGCTGTACAATTTAAATATAGAGGCAGCTGATGGGTTTGGAGCAGGAGGAACTGTTTCAGTAAGCCCTGCCAGTGGGGAGCCAGTAGGATATGCATTCCAGTTTATCCACGTTAAATATGCTGATGATAATGTTGGTGGTGGGTTCTCTAATACACCAACCTACAAAATGTACTGGGGTATTTACAACAGTGCATCATCAACTGAATCCACTAACCCCGCAGACTATACTTGGTATAAGTCACCATCAGGTTTTGGTTCATTAACTTTTCTTTACTACCTCATTATTGGTGGTAGGCAGATTAAGTTTAGCCTAGCTACTGCACAGCCATCCTATAAATGGCTTGTTGACTCTGGTTTAGCTATTGACTTGGATAGCATTGTTCCTGCAGCTACTATTACCTATAATGAGATTATGGATGCTGCAGTTACAGAGCTTAAGATTGCAGCTAATGCTGTTACTGCTACTAAGATTAATGTGGCTGCACTGGATCAGGCGCTGGGTGGGTTGAAACCGAATACAGTATCAGCGGCACAGATTATAACTGATGCAGTAACCGAGTTTAAAATTAAAGATGGTGCTGTCAGCGCGCTCAAGACTAACCTTGCTGCTATTGCACCTTTAACTGGATTGCTTAATCCTAATACAGTAGGCACCACCCAGCTGGTGAATGATGCTGTCACTAGTCTTAAGCTACTTGACGGGTCTATTACTGCAGCTAAGACTGCGCTAGCTGCTTTGAATTCCACTACCGGCTTCCTTAACGCTAATACAGTAGGTACAGTTCAGATTGAGTCTGCTGCAGTGACAGCAGCTAAGACCGCTATTGCAGCTTTAAATGCTACAACAGGTAATCTTAATACTGACTCTGTAGGTACTCTACAAATTGCAGCTAATGCAGTGACAGCAGCTAAGACCGCTATTGCAGCTTTAAATGCTACAACAGGTAATCTTAATACTGACTCTGTAGGTACTCTACAAATTGCAGCTAATGCAGTTACTGCTGCGAAGACTAGCATTGCAGCTATTGAACCGACTACTGGGTCGTTAACTGTTAACGCTGTTACAGCTAATACCATTTCAGCTGGTGCTGTTGTAGCTGGTAAGATTGCAACTGATGCAATTACTGCTGCTAATATACAAGCGGGTGCTGTTACAGCTAATAAGATCACAGTAGCTAACCTATCAGCATTATCTGCCAATATGGGTAGTATTACTGCAGGCACTATTACTGGTGGAACATTATCAGTAGGTGCATTACCCGCTGTTAGCATTACTACTATGACAGGTGAAGGTGGCATTATTAATAGTAATGGTACTTTTGCTTTAGGTAATCCAACCACCAATATATCATATAATGGTACACAGATGACCTTGAATGGTAATGTGGTTAATACTAATAATCTTGTTGATGGTGCTGTCAATACAAATAAAATTGGTGCTAACGCAGTAACTGCTAATAATATTATTGCTGGTGCTATTACCTCCATTAAAATTGCAGCAGGTGCAGTAGTTGCTGATACTATCGCAGCCAATGCTATTGTAGCTGGTAAGATTGCAACTGATGCTATTGTAGCTAACAACATTCAAGGCGGGGTTATCACGGGTGATAAGTTTTATGCTAATACTATTACTGGAGATAAAATTGCCGCGTTAACTATTGGTGCGCAAGCAATTGCTGCAGGTGCTATTACGGCAGTTAAGATTGAAGCTGGCTCAGTAACTACTGAAAAGATTTACGCAGGTGCTGTTACAGCTGATAAGATGACTGTGAATAACCTTGCAGCCATTACTGCGAATATGGGGAGCATCACTGCTGGTAGCTTAAATGCTGTTAGTATTACTGGCAGTACTATTACTGGAAATACTATTAGCGGAGGAACTATTACAGGGGGTACTATTAGTGGTGGTAGTATTAATGGGTCCAGCATTACAGGCGGCACCCTAAATATTAACAATAAATTTACAGTTGATTCTTCAGGCAACACTGTTATTAGCACAACCCCGTCTGGAACTTACGGTGCTCGTTTGGTCATAAAAAACAATGTTATAAAAGTATACGACGCGTCTAGTACTTCAGATACTACTGGTTTGCGTGTTCAAATAGGAGACTTGTCGGTATGAGTTATGGCATTTGGATTAAGCAGGATAATGGGCAGATTATTGATGGTACTATTGGTGGTTTGGTTTTTTATGATGTTATTATAATATCAGCAGACACAACTGGTAGTATTACTTTTCCAGAGCTTGAGGGTCTTACCCTAGCAATTGGTAAGATGACAGTCAGTGCTAGTGCCTTTGGACTACATGATATATCCGTGTCGTATTCTGGGGGTATACCAACAATATCGTATGCACCCTCTGGTGGGCCTACCCCTCACTCTTCAACAAAACTTTTAATATTTGCAAAATGATACCTGGAATTAAAATTACAAATGATATAGGACAAACTACTATTTCCGATAAAACATATAATATAGTTTATAAGGGTAGGGCATTATTATCTTCTAGCGGTTCACCTTTCAACGCTTATTATATTAATGCGCATAATGCTATTGGATTAACTAGCCCTTTGCTGTCTTATTATGATTTTTATATTGATGCTCCGGATTCACTGGGTATTATTCCTCATTTCTCATGTTCAGGGTACTGCGCTTTGTCTTATATAAATCGCCATGCTACTATACCTAACAGATGGGTTATGGAGTTTTTTGCAGAAGTTCAACCAATTGTTTATTGTTTTGATAAACTACCCGTGAACGCTAATGCTCATACTGGGGTAGGTGTTGCTGTGTTTAATGCCACCAATGGGGTTAGTTATCTTAGCACACAACCCCATATTATATTTAAAACAAGTTTGTTAGTTACTACTGTTGCATGTGATCCCTCAACCTATTCGGGAGGTGGTTATATACAGCAAGCACCTAGCCAAACAATTTCCTCAGCTAATACTGGGGATATCTCCATGCTTACTACCCCTATATTGTTATTTTCTACTCCCAATTCAGGAGCATCAATGCTTATAGGCAACACACAAACATTTTATGCAAGAGTTGCTAAAATATCTGGTAATAGCATTTTAACTAGATGGGGAACTAGTGGATTAGCCAGTAACTATGGTAGTCCTATATATAATAACCCTCCCGGGGAATTAATGCTGGCTGCTGTAGCTGAAGGGTCTCAATTTTTATAATAATAAGGAACTTCAAAATGAAAATCCACAAGACAACCCCAGAAGAAGCACTCCAGCACTGGCCAACTATTGCGCCCATCCTCTCCTTAGCTCGTGACACAGGTCAAGGTGAGTCTTCCATGACGGACTACATGAATAAAATCCTTAACAATGTAGCTCAATGTTGGGTTGTTATTGAGGATGATAAGATCATTGGTGCAGGCCTTACTGAGATTCTCAACTACGCACAGCATAAGACACTCCACATTATCCTATTTTCAGGTAGTAACTTTGAAGAGCAATCTAAGATGTTCCCTGTGGTAGAGCAGTTTGCTAGAGACTCTGGATGTAAGAGTTGCGAACAATGGGGCAGGCAAGGATGGGCTAAGACACTACCAAAGTACGTACCCGGTTTTAAGCAGGCGTATGTCGTGATGCGTAAAGATTTATAAAGGAACAATATGAAATTTAAGAGAATTAAGATCACCAAGCATTACGGTGGTGGTGGTGGCCAACAGCAGACTACTGAGAGTATTCCTGCGTGGGCTAAGCCAGCTATCCAGCAGGCTATGGGTGAAGCACAAACGCAGTATGGCTCTGGTGCATTATCTAAAGTAGCAGGCGCATCCAGATTGCAAGAGCAAGCATTCACAACAGGTGCTGGTGATATTACCTCAACTACCCAAGCAGGTCTTGGCGCATTGGGTGAGCAGCAAGCTCGTCTTAAAGAAGCAGCTACCTCAGGTGGCTACGACACTGGTGCCCTTAAAGATAAAGCTATCCTTGAAGCTGGTCAAAAGACTGCTGCTTTAGGTGGTCAATATGGTGCCTCTGGAACGCTAGGTTCAGCGCGTCAAGCAGTTCAACAAGGCTCACAAGATGCAGCTACTGCTGCTCAGTTTGCTACTATTGACCAACAAGCTGCACAACAAAACTTTGCTAATAAAATGGCAGCTGAACAAGGGCTTGGCTCTTCAGTTGGTGCTGGTGCGGGTTTAGCTACTGGTGAAGCAAGTGCTTTAGGTGCTTTGGGTGGTCAACAAAGAACTATTGAACAGCAGCAAGCTGATGCACCTTGGCAAGGGCTACAGCGATATGCTTCTACAGTGTATGGCTCCCCTGCTAAACAATCTCAAACTCAAGGAGGTAAATAACTATGGCACAAGATCCTTGGGCATGGGCTAGTCAGCCTTCAGCTGCTCCTTTGAGCAACACAATTCAAGTACAACAAACCCCTGAGATGCAACCCGGTAGACCCGCTGCAGACCCTATGGGTAATATGCTGGGTGGTATGGCTACTACTGGTGCAGTGAATGCAATCCCTAATGCATATGAGGCAGGTAAGACAGCATACATCGGTGCAGCTACTCCTTCAGCTCCATTAGCTGCAGGTGCTGTGCCTATGGCTGAAGCCACTACACTTACGGGTGCTCCCGCTGCTGCTGCTACTATGGCGGGTGCTGAAGCAGCTACCACTGCTGGTTTGGCAGCTACAGAAGCAGCTACTGCAGGCGCATTAGGTGCGGGTACTGCTGCAGCTGGTGGTGGTGCTATGGCAGGTATGGGTGCTGCTGCTCCTGCTGCTATGGCTGCTCTTGGCCCTGCTGCTCTTATCCCACTCGGTTTATTCGCTGCACATCAAGCTACGAAAGGTAAATAAATATGAACGCACCACTAAGTGGAAAACAACATCGCGAATACCTCAAGATGCAGGCTCAAGAAGCCCGTGAAGGTACCAAGATGGAACGGGAAGAATCCCGTAAGGAACAACTCCACGAGATTAAGCTTCAGGAAGCTGCTAGTGGTGCTAATCAGAAGCTTGGCCACAAAGAGCAGACCCACCAAGCTAAACTACAAGAACAAAAGTCACCTTTAGGTAGTCGTACTCAGGCAGCACCTCACCGTGAAGGTCAAGCAGGTCCAACAGATACTGTTCCCGCTATGCTTACTCCCGGTGAAGCTGTGATTCCTAGATCAGCAGCTCAAGATCCAAAGAATAAAAATGCTATTCGTAGAATGGTTGCTGAGGGTCGTGATGGGTATGCCCAAGGTACTGTAGGTGTTGGTGGCTTGACTGGTGTGGTACAGCTGCAAAACAACTTAGCCACTATCCCTAAGGTTGGTCCCCGTAAGCACAAGATGGGTTACGCTGAGGGTACTACTGAGGTTCCTGAGTTGGCTCATGGTTCAATCCATATTAAGGAATCCCATGAAGGTCTATTCACAGCTAAAGCTAATGCAGCGGGTATGGGTGTTCAGGAGTTCGCTACTAAGGTTCTTAGAGCACCTGAAGGACACTATGATTCTTCAACACGTAAGCAGGCTAACTTCGCTAAGAATGCTTCTAAATGGGAAGAAGGAGTTACTGGTGTACCTGACTTTGCTCAAGGTCGACCAGATGAGCCCGGCTTTGCTGATGGTACTGTGAGTGTTCCTCAGTTTAATCGTGGTAGTAGTGCTCAGGCAGGATATGTTGATGGTACTGAAGGTGTAACTACATCAGCTACTGATTGGGTGCCAGCACCTGCCAGTGTTATCTCAGAGACCCCATTATCGTTTGCAGAACGAAATCAGAATCCTGGAAATTTACTTTATGTTGGACAACAAGGAGCTGTTAGGGGTGAGGCTAAACCCGGTGGTGGTAATTTTGCAGGCTTTCAATCTTATGACGAAGGTAGAAAAGCTTTAGAGAATCAATTAGCATTGGATACCCAGAAAAGAGGATTAACATTAGGACAAACAATTGGAAAGTATGCTCCTGAAACTGTTAACGGTAAGCCTGAGAACAATACAGCAGCTTACAAAGCAGTTGTTGGTGGTGCATTAGGTATTGGTCCTAATGAAAAAGTACCACCCGAAATGATTCCTGCAATGGCAGATGTAATTACTAAGCATGAAGGCAGGTATGCTGGGTTTGCTCCTGGACAAGTAGAAGCACCTCCTGAGCCTACTTCATGGCTTGATAGAACTCTTAATAAGATTGCTGGGCAAGATAAGTCTTCAGTTACAAAGGCACAATTACCTCCACCATTACCTGTTGGACTTGGGTTTGCTAGTAATGAGGGTGGTGCTGCTTTTGGTAATCCGAGTATTACCCGCCAAGGTGCTAAATCAATTCCACAGCGTGAAGCTATCGCTCGTGGTGACTATATCCCTCAGCCAGTAACCGAGGCACAGGCTACACCTGTTATGAAACAAAAAGCTGAACAAGCCAGAGTAGCTGCTAATATAGTTCCTGCTGTACCCGCCGCTTCAGCAACGCCTGTAGCTGAAACAATAGCCCCTGAGGTTCGTGATACTGCGATTGCTAATTACTCTAAAGATCAGCAAGAAAACCTAGATCGGCTTGTTGCAGATGTTAGCCAAAAGCCAGGTACCGAAGAAGATAAAAAGGGTTGGTTAGCTAATGCAATTTCTTCTGTGTTTGGCCCTAGTGGTTTATTCAACGATAAGGAGCTAATGCGATTTGCCTTGGTATCTGCAGGTGGTATGCTTACGGGTGGTTCCACAGGTGGATCATTGCGATATGCTGCTAAGGATGTATTGCAAGCTGCTGATAAACGTGGTGCACAAGAGGCCACTGAAAATAAAATGCTTGAGGGTAAGCTAATTGATGCTGGTCATACTGCACCCCAAATTAAAGCATATATGGCTTCCAAAGATCCTGCTGATTTAGGTGTACCTAGAACTACTACAACTCGCTCAGGAGATATTAAAGCTTATGCCTTTGAATCCGGGCCTAATGCTCGCACTCCAATTAACTTTGAAAAGCAAACAGTAATGACTGGTAAGCGTAAAGGTGATACTATTTGGGTAAATCCACAAACAGGAATGTCCCCTGAGCAGTATCAACAAGCTGTAGCAAGCCGTGGTGATACCCGTAGTATTGTCCCTTATGAAGCTAGCGTTCATGGTAGTGCCGCACAGACTAAGCATCTTGAGGACTTCTCTAAGCATACCAACGCAGTGATTAAAGAGCAGCTGGAGAAAACCCTTGGCCAAATGACTGATAGCAAAGGACAACCTAATCCTAAGTGGGCTAATGTAAGTACTACACAAACGTATGCCGATCAAGCAACTAATGCAGCTATTCGTAATGGTATGGATGTATCAGATAGGGATGTTGCTCTTGCTATCAGACCAATGATTAACAATGCGATGGCTAAAGCTGCTGCAGATGCTCATGGTAAGAATAAAGTAATTGACTTTGCACCATACATTGATGCAGAGGTATTTCAGCATAAGGTTGGCCTTGCTAGAGATGCTTTTCAACTTGGGAAGGGTGATGCTACTAAAGATATGACACCAACTAAGTTAGTTACTTTAAACAATCAAGCAAGAGCGTCAGTAACAGGTAAGACACCTTCCGAAGTTGAAGGCGAAAAAGTTAAAAAGCTTAAAGCACTTTACCAAGAATATCAAGGTGAGAAAACCAAATGGAAAGATTCAGATAATGAATCTGCTTTCTATCAATTTGCGATGAGTAAATTAAAACCTAAAAAGGATTAAATATATGGCAGAATCAATCGATGGGATTGACGCACAAGACTTTAGCTTACCCGGTGGTGGCTATTTAGTTGATGCAGATACCTTTACAACTAATGAGGGCAAGAAGGTTCGTATTAAAGGTATTAATGCTTATGAGACTCAAAAGATTGGGGACACTGCAGAAAGTGTTAAGCCCTCTGAGTTAGGAGCTGATACCCAACGATTGTTTACCCATAAAATTATTACTGAGGGTGGGTACACCAATCCTGTAACTATTGGGGTTAAGGATAAATATGGTCGAGAGCTAGGTGACTTGGCTAATGCTGAAGGTCAACTGCTTTCAGAGTATTTACTGCGTAATGGTCTTGCTAATACATTTATGCCTACCCAAGCAGATGTTGCTACCCGTGATTATGGTGACCTTGAAAGAGCAATAGCTAAGTCTCAAGGTACCGCACCTACCCCCGGTATGCAAATGCTCAACTTCCTCACTGCAGAACGTAACCTAGCACCGCTTACGGGCAAGCTTCTTGCTACAACTGCTAAACAGTATGGTGCATCTCTTGATGATAATGGTAAGAGTGAATACTATTCTGGCCCTGGCTTTATCCAAGGTGATGAAGACTATAAAGGTGAAGCTAAAAGCAATTTATGGACTGGGTTAGACTCGGGTTATCAAAGTATGAAGCAGGGTGCATGGGCTAGTCTTGGTATGATAGGTGACATGACTCATCAGAAGGATATTCAAGACTTAGCTGCTAGAAATGTAAATGCTATTCAATCTAATTTAGAAGACCTACCTTACCTACGGAGTGGTGAGGCTTTCGGTGAAGATGGTAAATGGAAGCTAGACGGGTTTATGAAAACTGCTGATTGGCTATTAGGCACAGCAGCTTCTTCTGCACCTCAGATGGTTGCTTCTATGGGTGCTGTTGCTCTAGCACCTTTTACTTATGGTGCATCATTAGCATTACCTGCAGTTCTTTACACTGGCACTACATATAATGCACAAAAAGTTAAAAACCCTGCGCTAGCTATATCATCAGGTGTTACTCAAGCTGTTTTAGAAGAGCTAGCTATTGGTCGTGTTGTTGGTAGCATTTTTAGTAAGGCAACTCAAAAAGAAGTTGTAGCTAACCTTGTCAAGAAAGGCTACACTAATGCAGCAGCCGAGGAAGCTTTATTAAGTACCACTCAAAAGGCAATTAAAGATGTTTCCTCTGCTCAGACCCTGATAGCTGCACAACAAGCTAGGCGTGTAGGTGTTGCGTCTTTAGAAGGGGTTATCTCTGAAACACCAACGGAAGCGGCACAGGAATATGCACAATATATCGGTGAAACTGGTAAATTAGTTCCTGATACCCCAGAGGATATGATTAAGCTACATAATAGGCTACTCAATGCTGCAGCTGGTGGCTTTGCCTTGGGTGGCGCATTTGGTGGTGGCGGTAGATTAGCTGCTAATATGATAACGGGCAAACCCCCGATGACACCTCAAATGGGTGAGTCAGAA